>Ga0187886_1000060_pt1 | contig 158100 bp, 182 predicted proteins | sample June2016WEW_20_1_FD_133001 | JGI IMG/M metagenome (GOLD analysis project Ga0187886, IMG submission 133001) | Peatland microbial communities from SPRUCE experiment site at the Marcell Experimental Forest, Minnesota, USA - June2016WEW_20_150 | ecosystem: Environmental > Terrestrial > Soil >...
ATTCGCCAAGACAGTCGAACAAGTTACTGCGCTACTCAAAAAAGAAGACGGAAGAGTCGGGAATCTCCATATCAAAGGTAGACTCGTAGAGATTGAGCCGACAGGCGAGGCTTTGGTCGTCGGCGACTTGCACGGAGATCTTGAGAGCCTGATCGAAATCCTGCAGCAGAGCAACATTCTGAATAGAATGGAGAAGTCTTCCGAATCAATCCTTATCTTTTTAGGAGACTACGGTGACCGGGGAGTATATCCTGCGGAAACCTATTACACGGTTTTACAGTTGAAGCTGCTCCATCCAGAGCAGGTTGTCCTGATGCGTGGAAACCATGAGGGCCCCGAAGATCTCATGCCGTCCCCGCACGACCTGCCAGAGCAGTTTCAGGCAAGATTTGGGAAGAAATGGACAGAGGCATACGCCAATACTCGTGGACTGTTTCAGCACCTCTACAATGCGCTACTCGTTGACGAACGGTACTTGATGTTGCACGGCGGATTACCGAAAGAACTGAGCACGGTCGAGGACATGGCCTACGCGCACGTCCTGCACCCTAAACGTTCTCTGTTGGAGGAGATTCTATGGAGCGACCCGGACGAAGCCGTTGAAGAAACGATTACATCGCCCAGAGGCGCAGGAAATCTATTCGGCAGAAACGTAACGAAAAGGACGCTGGCGAAGTTGAACGTGAAGATTCTCATAAGAGGACACGAACCGTGCGAGGATGGCTTCAAGATTAGCCACAACGGCAGAGTTTTGACCCTGTTTTCGCGGAAGGGGCCACCATACTTCAATGCTTACGGAGCTTACCTGGACGTGAAGCTCGACAAAGAGTTTGAAGATGCTGGTGAGCTGATCCCGTACATTCACAAATTCTAGGGGCACACTCGTTCACGGAAACTTTAAGAAGACAGCCAAGTAGCATCTTTCAAAGACTCAGCCTACGGAAGGATCGCTTTTGAAAATTGGAATCGCGACAAGGAACCCAAACTCCTACAGTTCAGCCCAACTCCAACAAGCCCTAGGCAAGCGCGGCACTCCGTACGTGTGTTTCAGCTTTCCACAAATCTTGGCTCGCGTGGGGTACAAGCCCCCCGTAGCATCTGGAAACCTCAAACTCAGCGAAGAGCTGGACTGCTTGATAATCCGTCCGATTGGAAAGGGGTCGCTAGAGGAGTTGGTGTTCCGGATGGACGTTCTGTACAGGCTTCGACGTTTAGGGTTGTACGTGATAAACCCGCCAGAGGCCATTGAACACTGTGTTGACAAGTACGACATTCTTGCCATCATTGAGGAAAACGGTCTGCCCGTTCCACGGACAGCGGTGACTGAAAACACTGATGAAGCGCTAAAGGCTTTCGATGAGCTCGGCGGGGATGTCGTCGTCAAGCCTGTATTCGGTTCTAGGGGCGTTGGAGCGACGAGAATCAATGATCGTGAAGTCGCTTCCACGGTTTTTACGGCCATAAGGTTTTCTCATGGGGTCATTTATCTTCAAGAATTCGTGCATCATGGCTTTTCCGACATACGAGCCTTCGTCGTCGGCAACCGAGTCGTGGCCGCCATGAGACGTGTTGCACAAGATTGGAAAACCAACTACAGCCAAGGAGCCCGCCCAATAGCAATAAGCCTTGACAAACAGCTTGAAGAAATGGCGGTCAAGTCGGCTGACCTTGTAGAGTGCAAGATAGCAGGCGTAGACATACTCGAAAGCCCAAAAGGACCAGTCGTTGTCGAAGTAAACAGTCAACCAGGATGGAGGGGCTTGCAATCAGTCACGCGTGTCAAGATTGCTGATGAGATTCTGGATTTCGTGTTCTCTGAACTGAAGGAGTGACCTCCCGTGTCCAAGGTTAACATCATCAGAATTGACGTCTCAACCAGAAAGGCCGAGAAGACGACAGACTACGTGGCTGAAGAAAAGCCCCTGCACATATTCCTGAATCGAACTCGACTTGTCACAGTTTTCTGTTCACCATCAAACTTAAAGGAGCTGGCGGTTGGGCACGTTATTTCAGAAGGAATAGTCAAGTCGATAGAGGAGATTGAACGAATGGACCTGAAAGAAGAGGAAGGAGTCTGTAGAATTAATCTGAAACCTGACGTCAAGATTGACGAGAGGCTGAAACTGTCGCAGCATTTCTCTCGCGTAATCTTCTCAGCTTGTGGAAGCAAGACACCGTATCAGCCAACCCTAGGACTTGTCAAGGTCCAGTCAGACTTGAAGGTCAAGGCTGAAATAGTCTTGAACTGTGTCAATCGCCTTAACTTTATTGCGGAGACTTTCAGAAAGACGGGCGGCGTGCACGTTGCCGCAATTTACAAGAGTGACGGAACGCTTGTAACGTTCGCTGAAGATGTTGGGCGTCATAACGCTGTTGATAAGACAATCGGTTCCTGCATCTTGGAAGGGATTAATTTTGACAATTGCTTTCTCGCCTTGAGCGGGCGACTGACGGGAGATATTGTCTTTAAAGCAGCAAGAGCGGGTTTGCCAATGGTGGCTTCTATGGCCGCTGCAATAGATTCTGGAATAAGCATAGCCAAAGATGCGGGTATAACGTTGGTGGGGTTTGCACGCGGAAAACGCGTGAACATTTATACGTTCCCTGAAAGAATTCTCTCAGCCTAGCCAATTCTTATGACTTTGTCCATGAAAGCTGCTAGTTCATCTGTCAATCGTTTTTCCCTTGAGCTTATTCCCGTTCCAAAGTCCTTGGCTAGTTTAGAACCGTAGTATGCTGTGCCCAAAAACGTTTTGGCCAGTCTTGCACATTTTAGTATTTTTTGTAGTTTCCCGAGATGAAGATATAATGTAAGGTCATTTATGATGAGCATTTCGGTAACATTGAGTATGAACTTGTTAAGTAATGGTTCCATCAGTTTTCGATTAAGTCTCGCCAACTGCAATACTTGTTCCTGTGAAATCCCAGTGAACCTAGGTGTGTAAACCTCTTTCGGTGTGAGATATTTGACTCCGCTGGCTACAGTCACATAATCGGTCAATTTTCCGCCCAGCTGATTGATTCTCTTTGGCCCAAAATCAATGATAGTTATTCTGTCAGGTCTCTCAAAGGCCATCAGTCGTTCAACGAGCTCGGCTGCCACCTTGGTTTTTCCAGATCCCGACTCGCCTAATATCAATGTTTTTTTGCCCAGAATGTCTAGAGGTTTCAACTTCGGTTCCTGACTACTTTTGACCAAATAGCGTTTCCCTGCTTATTCCTACTCTTTTCAGAATCAGAAGTACAATAAATGCAAGGATGCATCCTGGAACGCAGCTTAAAGCCCATCCCGCTCCGAAAATCAAGAAAGCAGTGAACGTGCCATGTTTCGATACTAGCCCTATGAGGCTCTGTGTTCCTAACCAAGGAGCGAACACAAAAAGTGCAATGGGCACGCCTATTAATAACGTGCCTATCGGCTCGGTTAAGGCTGCTGTCAACCGTGTTTTTTCGCTTACTTTGAAACGTTCAAGAATCCAGTAAGTTGAGCCGACGACAAGTCCGCCAGGTATTCCCCCCGGAAATGCGAATAGTGTTCCTATTCCCAGCATATTCCTTGTTGTCCCGATAATGATTGCTGCTATCACTGCCCAAAACGGGCCCAGGAGCACTCCCAGAATGGCGTTAATCATATGCTGTGTCGGATTGGCGATTGTGCCGAAAACCAAAAACCCTGCGAAGGGTGATATGGCTATTCCCAGACCTGCGAAAATGATGGCCACGGTCAGTTTCTTGACGTGTACTGTTCTCATTTCCATCTTGTGTCGTCTCTTGAAGCAATTCGTACAGCAAGTTCTGCTAGGTCCGAAGCCCGGTCACCAAAGACAACTATCATTGGTTCTTTGCCTATGTCTCCTGCATGGTAAATGACGTCAGGAGCCTTTCCGACTCTCTTTATGGCTTCTTTCACTCCCCATGGGACAGTCATCCCTTCAACCTTTTTGATCTCTGCCGGCTCCTGTTTTCGATCGTAGAAAGAGAGCGTCATGCCCTTCTTTTTTAAGATTTCAAGTGTCTTTTCATCAAATTTCAGGTTGATTGCAGCCTTCTTTCTCTCGTCATGCTTCGTGATTTCCAGTATGTATTTGGCCAGGTGAGAGGAGCACCCAAATCTCGGGTTCCCCACCGCCATCGGACCACCCGATGCTTTCACGATTCTGCCCTCTATGGCCGCAACGTCGTCGATGCTCTCAGCCCGGGGAATTGCCAAGGCTATGTTCATACCAACTTCAGGGATAAGCCTGCCTACTTCTGGAGTTTTTAGAATCAAATCTCTTGCCCGCTCAAGATTCATCAACACTTCATATCTTGACGATTCACGGTAAAGATGTGCCATCGGATTCACAGGTCCGTAGCCCCTGCCAATTTCCAGTCCGAACTTTATGGCAAGCGTTACAATTCTTTTCGCATTCTCAACTGCTTTCACCACGTCCATTTTCTTTGCGATCTCAGCGGCTATCGCTGCCGAAAAACAACAACCTGTTCCATGCGTGGTCTTAACGTCAAGGCGGGGATAGGTGAACTTCTTCGTCTTTCCCCTGTAATATAGAAGGTCAACCGCGTCTCTTTCATCAAGATGCCCCCCCTTGATTACAACAGCCTCGGGGCCCATCTTAGCGATTCTATTAGCGGCGATCTCTGCATCTTTCAAGCTTTTGATCGACATCTCTGAGAGTTTTTCGGCCTCAAACCTGTTGGGTGTTATCACGAGGGCGTTTGGCAACAGGTCGTTTTTCAAGGCGTCTACGGCTTCAGCCTTTAAGAGTTGCGCTCCAGACTTTGCAATCATGACTGGGTCAACAACTAAAGGAAACTCGTGTTTTGAAACCTCCGAGGAAACAACTTTGATTATCTCCTCGGTGTGGAGCATTCCTGTTTTCCCAGCGTCTATACCCAAGTCTTCAGCGACCGCTTTGATCTGCATTCTGACCATTTCAGGTGTCAGATCTTCAACAGCAGCAACCGAAAAAGTGTTTTGCGCCGTGACGGATGTAATTGCCGTCGTGCCATGAACACCCAGGGTTGCGAAGGTCTTAAGGTCAGCTTGTATTCCAGCTCCTCCGCCAGAATCGCTTCCCGCTATCGTTATGGCGACAGGAATCTTGACTTTCACCTTTTCTAGTTGAGTCGTGTCAGGTCACCCTCTCAAGAGCATAAAGAATGGCCGCCGAGACTATGAATGACAGTATGCTTGAACCCAGCGTCGTAAAAAGATATAATATGAAATAGACAACCACTCCTACCAGCCAAGAGACTATCGATTTTATCCTGAAGCTGTTTTCCGACGAATAGAAGTCTTTCGGTTCATATTGTCTTTTCCTGATAATGTAGAAGTCCATTGCGAGCACGCCTAGTAGAGGCACGAAGATAGCTCCTATGTATATTAGGAAGCTTTCGTAGGCTCCTTGCCAGTTTTGAGGCATCAACGCCGCCAAGAAAACACTGACTAGCGTTATTAACGTGAAAAGTTTCCACTGCTTGGTTTTGGGCGATATGTTCTGTATCGACACCGCGCTGGAATATATATCTGCGAAACAGTTGTCTGTTTCGTCAACCACCAATAGGACAAGGGCTAGGCCTCCGAAAGTGATGGAGACTATAGAGGAGATTATCTGTTCTCCTGAGTAGGCTAAGACAAGGAAGGCGCCCAAAACGTAGAACCATGAATTGGCGAAAGCGTAGCCTGTGAAGGTTCCCCAAAAAGCTCCTCTTTCATCTTTTGAGAACCTGTTATAGTCTGATATCAGGGGCCACCATGATATCGGCATTGCTATGACTAGGTCAAGGGCTAATGTTATTGGTAGCGACCCCCCTCCGCGAAGTGTAAAAAGCTGAGGAAATCTTGTGAGCACGGTATAGGTTAAGAAAGCTGCTGTTCCAAAAGTGATCCATATTGCAAACTTCTCCAGCCACTGTCTTACAACCACTAGCGGGCCCCCTATGCAGAGAAGATAGCAGAAAACAGCAAAGACGGCGATCCAAAAATAAATGGTATATGAACCCACAAACGGGCCCGTGACAATCAAGGCAGAGTTGGCCATTATCAATATCTCGAATGCGGTCCATCCAACCAGTTGAACAGCATTAAGCAATGCCGGTACGTAAGATCCCTTCAATCCGAGGGTTGCTCTTAGACTCACCATTGTAGGTATGCCATATTTGCTTCCCAGACCGCCTGCCAATGCTAACATGAGAGAACCTATTATCGAACCTAACACAGCAATAAGTACTACTTCCACCAATGAAAGGCCCTGAGTGAGCAATCCGCCGGCTTGAAGCACGAGTAAACCAACCGAGAGACTTGACCAAAGAATAAAGTAATCGAATGACCTTAGAACTCTCTTATCTTTTGGTACTGGTTCTGTCCCCCATTCGGGAGGCAGCCTAACAGTCAGCTTCCCTTGATGGTCCTCTGCTTCCCCCATTTTCCCTCCGCCAGCATTATCTGGGTCAGGTTCCAAGGGTCGACGATGTTCAACCGTCCTCTCAGCCGGGTCACCTTCCCAGCTCCCCTAAACCTTTGGAGGACAGTTGTACTTATCGGTATAAAAGCGTTCTGTGTGAAACTCTATATTTCAATGGGTTCTCTTTTGCATTTAGCAGCTCTCTCCTCATCATATCTTTCAACGCTGGGCTTAAACTTTTAACTTGTTCTTCGTCGCAAGACGTAGGCGCGCGCTTGCCAGACCTATCCATTCTGTCTTTATACCCATGGCAACACTACCTACAATCCCTGACTACTGCAATGAAAATTACATCTGACATTACAAATAAAAGGGCTGAGTCCACTCTGAACAGTAGTCCAGCCTGATTTTCTCCATGGTTTGTTACCACACACATTACATCGGACATTACAAGTGAAGGGGGGGGGGACCGCGCGCGCTATTCAAAGCATAGCCAAGCTTAACGCAGATTGCTCATTCACCGCGCGAGCCTTGCTAATACTGGGTTCACATCTACTAGCTTCAATTTCCTCCAAGACTTGAACAAAAAAGAAAAAAAGAGGGTGTTATAGAGTCGCGTCCAGAAGGCTTTTTATTCGGTATATTTACTTTTCCTAGACATAATCCAAAACTTACGTCAGGATGCGACGAGTAAAGATGAAGAAACTGCCAAAGGCATTCGACGTTCTGGAGACTGAGAAGAAGTGGGAGAGCCAGTGGGAAAAAATGGGAGTGTACCGTTTTGATCGCAACGACTCGAAACGCACAGTTTTTTCCATCGACACCCCTCCTCCATACCCTTCTGGCGAGTTTCATGTGGGATGCGTCCTCAACTGGGCGTACTTTGACATAGTTGCCCGATACAAGCGTATGAGAGGCTACAACGTTCTTTTCCCACAGGGCTGGGACTGCCACGGCCTGCCCATTGAGGTGGAGGTCGAAAAGGAGCACAAGATCAAAAAAACCGACGTCCCGCCTGACGAGTTCCGAAGACTCTGCGAACAGCTCGTCAACAAATACATAGGCGCGATGAAAGAAGCCATCATCCGGCTTGGATACTCAATCGACTGGACGACAGAGTACAAAACTATGGACCCCGACTATTGGAGACGCACTCAACTATCCTTCATCCTGCTTTACAAGAAGGGGTTCATCTACCGCGGAACTCACCCAGTGAACTGGTGTCCAAGATGTGAGACCGCCATAGCCGATGCTGAAGTCGAGTATGGAACGAGAAACGCAAGGCTCTATCACGTGAAATTCAAACTCGATATTGGCGGCTTCCTGGAAATCGCCACAACAAGGCCTGAACTGATTCCGGCGTGCGTGGCATTGGCTGTCAACCCAGAAGACACGCGCTACGCAAGGTACGTTGGCTCGAAGGTTCATGTGCCAAGGACCGACAGAAAAGTCGAAGTAGTAGCTGATGAAATGGCAGATCCAAAGTTTGGAACTGGAGTAGTGATGATATGCACTTACGGGGATAAGGCAGACGTGAAGACTGTGGTCAAGCACCGTCTCCCAGTGATAATGTGCATTGACGAGAGGGGGAGAATGACGAAGAACGCTGGAAAGTACGCCGGTTTGAGCACTGAAGAAGCGAAGGAAGCCGCGGTTAAAGACCTGAGAACTGAAGGCCTGCTGGATCGAATCGAGCAAACGACTCAAGAAGTGAGCCTCTGCTGGCGATGCCACACCCCAATTGAGATCCTCGAAAGAGAACAGTGGTTCATGAAAACACGCATGTTAACCGAACAGGTGGAAAAGACGGCTCTGGAAATCACATGGTACCCGGACTACATGAAACACCGCCTAATAGACTGGGCAAAATCACTGGAATGGGACTGGGTGATTTCAAGGCAGAGGGTGTTTGCCACGCCAATACCGCTATGGTACTGCAGGAAATGCGGTGAAATACTTCTCGCCGAGCAGGATTGGGTGCCGATAGACCCGCGCACGGAGAAGCCGAGGATTGGCAAGTGCTCCAAATGCGGCTCAACAGAGTTCAAGCCTGAGAAGGACGTTCTGGACACTTGGTTCGACTCGTCAATCACGTGTGCAGTACACGCGGGTTGGCCTGACAAGAAAGACTGGAAAAAACGGTTTCCAGCCGACGTACACCCTTCAGGCGTTGACATTATCCGAACATGGGCTTACTACCTAATGGTCAGACACCTAGCTCTGTTTAACGAAAAACCTTACAAGAGCTGCTTAATCAACGGGATGGTTCTCGGTTCTGATGGACGTGAAATGCACAAGTCTCTGGGCAACTACGTGGCCTCGCAGGATGTCCTCGCAAAATACGGAGCCGACGCGACAAGACAATGGGCTGCGGGCGGCGGCGCAACTGGCTCCGACGTACCGTTCCGTTGGCCAGATGTCGAGTACGGCTGGCGTTTTCTGATTAAACTGTGGAACGCTTCAGGCTTCGTAAGCAACCTGCTCACAGACTACACCGCAGACGACAAAACAAAACACGTTCTCCAACCCCTGGACAGGTGGATTTTGAGCAAGTGTGAAAGATTAACAGCGAAAGTTACTGATGCCCTCGAAAAGTGTCAGTTCAACATGGCCTTGGAGGAACTACGCAATTTTACTTGGCACACCTTCTGCGACTGCTACTTGGAAGCTGTGAAAGACAGGTTGTATAATCCAGAGGTCTACGGACAAGAAAAGAGGAAAGCGGCTCAGTTCACCCTTTATGTAGTTCTAGAGAGGGTTCTGAAACTACTTGCACCCATAATACCACATGTGACGGAAGAGATATTCCAAACCATGTACGCCGACGAGAAGAGTCCCCAGAGCATACACGTTTCACCTTGGCCGACGACTGATGAGAAACTCATGGATGAGGAGGCTGAGAAGCACGGAGACCTGGTGATGGCAATCATAACCGAGGTCCGCAGAGAAAAAGCAGAAAAACACTTGCCGCTCAACGCGAAGATTGCAAAATTGACAATCTGTGCCGGCGAAAAAACCACTGCAGAAATGATAACACAGGGCCAGGAGGACATAGCTGGAACGTGTAAAGCCGTAGACATTCAAGTATTGTCCGAGAAAGGCAAGGGGCGAGAAGTCAAACCATACGACGTTTGCTTCATCGCCGAATATTCGCAATGACTTCTGGAAGCGGTGGAACTTGAGAAAAGTTGGCATAATAGGCTGCGGCGCAATCGGCTCACTGATCGCTGAGGCAGTTGAAAAAGGAATTGTCGATTGCGACGAATTGATTCTATACGACCGCGACATGGAAAAGGCGGAACACCTCCAAGAATCATTGGGTACTGCCAGCATAGTTGTCACGAACCTCGACGAAATGCTCAGATTGCATCCTACAGTCATCGTGGAAGCGGCGTCACAAGAAGCCGCCCGCGAATACATCAGCGCAATCGTTGGCAACAACATCGAACTAATAGTCATGAGCGTTGGCGCCCTTCTAGATTCCCAATTGAAGAACAGCAGGATTCACACACCCTCAGGGGCCCTCGGGGGTCTAGATGCCATTTCAAGCGCTGCACTAGCAGGGATCAAAGAGGCTATTTTGACCACGAGAAAAAATCCCATGACTCTGGACATGGACAACCAACAGGAAAAGCTGGTGTACGAGGGAAGCGCCCTAGAGGCGGTTAGACGTTTTCCAAAAGAGATGAACGTAGCGGCCACTTTGGCACTGATAACTCCGCCTGACAGATTATTGGTCAGAGTGATTTCAGACCCTAAGACGAGCAGAAACACACATGAGATAACGGTCAAGTGGGCACATGGCGACATGTTTTTGAGATTTGCAAACGATCCGCATCCAGATAATCCTAAGACGAGCGCGCTCGCGGCATGGTCTGCGATTAAACTGCTGAAGGACATTCTTGAAAAGCATGTCTAGGGTTTCAAGCCTGTTCCAACGTCTACCCAGACTTTTTCACCCATTTTTCTGTACCCGATTTTTTCGTAGGCCTTTATGGCTGGGCGATTGTCTGATCTCGTGAACAGAGCGGCTGCCTCTGCCGTTCTCAGCGCCTCTTCTGTGATGGCCGAGATAGCTATTGTTGCGTACCCCTTGTTTCGGTGTTCGGGATGGGTGTAAACTCCTCCGATGAACCACACTTGTGGCAATTGAACGAATGACCCCGCGTATGAAACGAGTTGGTCTTCTTTGAAGACGCCGTAGATGGGCATCTTGCTTATCCATTCTGCATATTTCCTCAGCGTATTCGTAGGTCGGTCTTTTCGGCTTAGAAGAAGATCAGCCAGTTTCAAAGCGTCTTCTTCAGTGTGCAATCGCTTCACCAGTTCTGACTCGAAAAACCTTGCTTCGTTCTCCCTGACCCGCATCCAATCTTCAACATAGTGTTTTGCATCTGGAAACCTCTTCTTTATGGCTGGAAGAAGGCTAGGCGGTGCATGGACGACAAACTTGCTGGGCGGGGCCTCTTCAAGCAGTCTCTCGGCGACCTTGTCTTCACACTCCAAAATCACGCTTGGAACATCTGCAGCCGTGTAAATGAGGATGTATCCTTCAAGCTCTCCATCTTCAAAAGCTGCGTAAGCGACTGTGTGTTGTGGATCGTTCTGGAGGTCGTTGATAGCGAAGACGTGTCTGATGACGTCGGACTTGAGGGACGCTATGACGCGCGGTCTGTTTTCTTCGTTGATTTCTTCGATCCTAACCATTGGAGTTTAACCATCGTCTGCTTTCTTTCATCAACGAGTCGATTTCTTCCTCAGTGTTGTAGAAGTGCGGTGAGATCCGTATTCCGTTTGCTCGGGCAGACACAACAATTCCCTTCTTCCCCAGTTTTTCAACAAGCTTCTGAGGTTTGTCTATTTTGAAGTTGACTATACCGGAGCGGCACTGCTTTTCTTTCGGAGTCTGAAGCTTGAGCCCCAAGTCTTCAGCGGCTTCTATCACCCGGTCTGTCAGTTTCATGATTCTTTTTCGAACGTTTTCAATTCCATAGTTGAGCAGCATTTTCATTGCCTCTCTTGCGCCTATCAGGCTTATTGTGCAGGATGTGCCGACTTCGAAGCGGCTCGCGGTCTTTGAAAGGTTCAGGTTCCAGATGTCGTAGAAATCTGCGGTGTCGAACGTTTCTTGTTTGACGCTCGCCCAGCCGACGAACGGTGGTTCAAACTTATCTATCAGCTCGTCCTTGACGTAGAGGTACGCGGCCCCGTGAGGACTCAGCAGCCACTTGTAGCAAGCGGCCATCAGAAAGTCAACGTCGTCTCGTTTGACGTCCAGATGCATTGTGCCGACTGATTGTATTGCGTCAACGATAAGGTATGCTCCGTGTTCATGGACTATTTCGCTCAGAACCCTTAGGTCGTTACGGAAGCCGTTTGCGTATTCAACGTGGCTTATTGCAACCGCCACGGTCTTGTCGTCCACAGCCTTCTCCATGTCGTCCAACAGTATTCTTCCGTCAACGTTCTTCACGTAATGAACTTTGACGCCTAGGCTCTTGCGTAGCCAAGGATAGACCACTGAAGGGTATTCGAGATCTGTTGTGACGATTTTTGATCCTTGCGGGTAATCTAGCACGTTTGCGGCTATGTTCAGCCCCACGGACGTGTTTTCGACTAGGGCAATTTCTCCGGCTTTCGCTCCGACCAGTCTTGCAAAGTAGGGTTTGCCGCCATCTGAACAGTCGAACGAGGTCTTGCCGGTATTTGAGAACTCGTTCGCGTATTTCCTGACGGCTTCGGCGACAGGCTTCGGAAGCGGAGACTCTGCGGCATGGTTCAAGAAGACTTTCTTCTTGGTCACCGGAAACTGTTCTCGTATCTTCTCAACGTCGTCCATGCGGAATTATCCTCGATGCTATGTTATGAATACTTCACTAATAGCGATTACTGTTGAGGTTGGGATTTGCTCTCTGAGCAGATTTGTAGTCGTTTCTTATGATTTTGCTGCTTTATTGGATGCCGGATATTGTGAAGCCGCCGAAGCACGCCCATTTTTTCCTCAATAACCTCTTCAACTCGTCAATCGTTTTTTCAACTGTTCTGCGGCATGCAGAAGGTTCCTCGGGCGGTGCGCAGGGCTCTTTGACGTTTATTTGGCTGAGGCCGGCTGCTCCCGCCACTAGTGCGTACCAGCAGAGTGGCAGGATTTCCGGGTTGTACCCGCTTCCGGGCATCAGCACTAGTTTTCCATCGCAGACTCTGTCAGCTGTATTCCTGACAATGTGCGATAGTTCAAAGAAGCCTTTGACAGTTAAGGCCAAGTTTCCCAGAGTGTCTGCGAAATGTGGATCACTTCCGCCGTTCGCAATTATGACCTGAGGCTTAAACTCTTCGGCGAGGGGGACGAAGACTTCGTTCAAAGCGTAGAGGTATGTGTTGTCGCTTGTGCCTGGCGGCAACGGGACGTTGACGTTGTAGCCTTCTCCCATGTCCTCTCCGATTTGCCACACGAATCCGGTCCCAGGATAAAGCGTGCGTGGGTCTTGGTGCAGAGAGATGTAGAGCACTGTGGGATCTCGGTAGTAGATGTCGCTCGTGCCGTTTCCAAAGTGGACATCGTGATCTAGTATTAAGAAGCGTTCAACGCCGTGTTTCGCCCTCAGATATTCAACTAAGACGGCGACATCGTTGAAGAGACAGAATCCGCCGCCGTAGTTTCTTCCTGCATGGTGATGGCCGCCGCCCAAGGAGACCGCCAGCTTTGCTCTGTTTTCAAGAACGGTCTTGCCGCACAAGATTGCGCTGCCGGAGATAAACAATGCTCCTTCAAGAATCATTGGAGAAACGGGAGTTTCAATGTCGTACGGCCTGCTTTCTGTGGCCAAGTTGAAGATAACGTTTACATACTCTTTGTCGTGAACCCTAAGCAAGTCCTCTTTTGTTGCGCGTTGCGGTTGAATGAGAGTAACTTCAGGCGTGCTGAACAAGTTTTGGTTTTCGAAGAACTCTATGGCGTTGACGAAGCGGTCGCCTCTGAAAGGGTGGCCTTCGCCTAGATCGTAATGCTTGAGCTTTTCGTTGAAACTTATCACTGTCTTCTGGATCAATCGGACGCGCTCTCAGAACGAAGGTGAATCTTGTGAGATATAAAATCGTATCCAAGGGGCTAGCAGGGCTCAAAAAGGAAAAAAGGGGAGCTGTTGTTGATTGTTATGCTTGCTGCTTCTCTTCGGCTTTGGCTTCTGTTTCAGAATGTTGTGTTTCTTCTTTGCACCGGATTGTCTCTACGACGGCTTCCACGGGTTCAATCTGTTCCTTTTCCGCCGTCTGGGGAGGCTCTTCTGAGAACTTCACTTCTGGTTCTGGAGCTTGGATTTGTGGCGGTTCAGCGTCTTGCTGCGTATTCAACTCATCGTTTGAAAGCTGGTTCACCGCGTATTGAACGTCATCCAGTTCTTTCTTTGCTGTCTCGAGTCCTGTGCCGAGGAGCTCGGTTTCTCGGTGGTATGTTTCTTCGTCCACTTCGTCGGTCACGTGTTGAATCTCAAAGTTTGCAAGAAGAATCTCCAACGTCCTAATCTGTTCCTCGAGTTCCATCGCTTTCGAGGCCATTTTTCCCAGCAAAGCTTTACGCTGGCCGTCGATTTCCGCGACGGCTTCGTCTATCTCACGAGTGAAAAGGCTGTGCGTTGTCTGTGAAATCTTGCCAGTTTCCAGTAAATTGCCCAAAGCTTGTTTCTTTTTCTTCGCTAGCTCGTATTCTTCGTTCAACCTGCTAAATGAGTGTTTCCACGATATCAATTTTTGCACCGTGCAACTGGTTACTATGAAAGAAGCAGATAATCTTTGCTAACATGCAGGTATATCTCTGACTGTTAGGTTCACCAGTTTCTGCAACTTAACAGTAAGACTGACCTTTAAAAACCAACACACCCGCTGACATTTCAATGCGTTAAAAAGTGCAAAATCTCCCGCCAATAATTGAAAACCTCGAACATTTCGTGTGCCGCTTCGCCAGAAATCGCAGGAAGAACGTATGCCAAGCTCGAAAATGAACTTCAAAAGTTCAGTGATTATCCGTTTAAGGCCTAATTCTAACCTCAGACTTGCTTGGACAGCTAATCGGATCGAAACACTAAAAAACACCTTGTCCTCAACTCTAGACCCTAAACACACAGCTCAGAAGGGCCCGTAGCTCAGTAAGGACAGAGCACCGGACTTTTAGGCTCAATGCTAAGCATGGAAATCCGGGGGTCCCGGGTTCAATTCCCGGCGGGCCCGCCATTCATTGTGCGAATGTGCACCGTCTGCAAGGCGTCTGCGGCGCCTTTGTGTATGAGTTCACTTAGCATCTTGCTTAGAGTCTGAAGTTCACTGTTCTGGCATTCGTCCAAGTTTAGCGCGCATGCCTGTTCCTAAATTCATTCGCGAGCTGGTTTTTGTTATAGGCTCGCTTGGTTCGTGGATGACCGTGTGACTATTGATGCGAGAAGTATCGTCTGTAGGACATGGACCAACTCGTCACGCCCAAAAAAGGGAATTTAGGAACACGCTAGCGCGCTAGCTCCTATGATAGGCAACATACAAAGCGGCCAAAATCTGCCCCTCAAACAAGTCGTATCGGACGCAAACAGGCAAGAGAAGAGCAAAAACCGCTTTACTCCAGCTCAGGAACACACATGCGCGCCACCTCACACCCACACCCAACAAATCATATTTGGCCCCAAATAGAGGGCCCTACACCCGTTGCGCGCACACAGCGCGCGCTAAACCAACTATTGCTACCATGAAAAACGCCACGATTAAATGTGACGGAAACGGCAGCTGAGCTGGCTTTTACTTCTTATAGCTTCTTCTGATGTACTCTGAAGGTGTCCTAGCGTCAACCTTCACGGAATCAGCCACAGGTTTTCTTCTGGCGTTGGCTTACCCCGAATCATCGTTCTGGATGCAGTAATTCCTCCTATGGCACCATAGTGCCTTCGCTGTTAGGCTTGCATTCTTTTTGGTTCCATAAAGATTCAGTGCGCGCTGTGTGTTTCATGTCTTTTCTGTGGGGCTATATGGGCAATTCAATCGTACAATGCTCGGGCGGCTTTGGAATAGAAGTTACTTCCATAAGTGTTTATTTAGTGAGAAAGTGTTAGAAATGTCAGGAGGAGATATGAGGATAGATACCTCAACGTGGAGGAGGTGAGGATATTGGAGATTACGATAAACACGAAGCAGGCGATTGCCCTCGTGTGGACTTTGATTGCTATTGTACTGTCTCTGATCGTTGTGCTAGCAATGGGCCTTCCGTACACAATCCTAGGCAGTGGGTACTATTCCGGCGTACCCTGGTGGCTGATGATTGTAGCATTTTTTGGAGTTTTCTTGGTGATAACTCTTCCAGTGTATCTGCTCATTGCTCTATGGGGAATAGCGACCAGATGCGAAAACGAGTAGCAAAAACAGGCAATGGTCGACGCCCCTGTGATGAGGAAACACGTTTCAAGGTTGAGAAGTGAGCAGTTGCTCTATGCGACAGTGCCAAGTGCTCCGTCACAAGTCTTCTGATGAGAGCTTATTTCTTTTATCTTTCAGTAGATCCGCAATTATTCGCCTTGGTAGCAAGTTCCATATCAGCTCTCCATGTACTTTGATTGGACGAGAGCATGTTCTTCAGGCTGGCAACAGCCTGCGTGGTCCCACAGGTTCTGTTCACATGAAGCTTTGCTCGCACGCAATAATTCGTATTTTGGACAGCGATGATTATACGAGAGGAATAGTTCCACCATTCTTGAACTGGAAGACTGCTTCATAACACATAAATGAAACGATAGAGTTACAAGAATTGGGAGTGCAGTTGAGCCTGGACGAAATTGAGAATTTTCGCAAATCTCTAAAGAACTGTCCAGATTGCGGTTCGACAGAAGGCTTCTGGCTCATTGCAAAACGCGACAAAACCTATTTCCAATGCAAGCACTGTGCAGCTATTCTAGAAGTCTGCGAGGTACATCCACCTTCGAAGACCACTAGAGACTCCAAAAAGTTTCTGGCAAGGATAAAGCTAGTTCGATGACATAACCACAGATAGCGCGCGCGCTTCACTAGAGGATATATGCTTGGTGGCCACTCTCATTCACACCGATTCAACGTAGGCTTCTGAGCATTCTGAACCTAATGTTTGCCCTTACGGTCGTCTTTTCCAGCTCAAGTTCACACGAGCGAGGCCTAAGCTTCTTTGAGTCAGGGAACTTTTCCTAAACCTGGGACAAATCGGGATTGGGAAAATCTTTGTAGACAATTAAGACTGAGGTAATGGTGAGAGAAGCCTTCTCCTTTTCTCACGCCACTACTAATACGAAAGTATGCTCAAGCTTTATAATGCGTTGTTGCCTTGCTTGGCATATATCGCTTTTCATCGTATATTTCCTTTCATACTAGCGTACAGGGTTAAGCAGTATTTCGAATCTTTATTCGAATGCCGTAAGCTTTACTTTTGTTGGATGCCAATGTCTCACCTAGGCCGCAAGGGCCTCGTGTGGGAATTTATTGTCTTTCCAAGAGTGGCTTTACCGCAAGGCGGAGCAGAACGCTCACAGCGAAATTCTAGCCTTTCTAATGATGGTTCTTGGCATGAATCTTCTGATGGGAGGCCTCATCGTTACGGTCATCACCGCAGGTGAGCCGAATCTGCTCTTCTACCTCACCCAGCCCCTGAGCCAGTCTGCTGTCCTAGGGCTTATCCTAACCATCACGGGCTTCTTGGTCCTTTCAGCCGGCTTCATAATGGTTGTCCACTACGACAGGCAAAGGTCTTGGCATCTGAAGGAAATAGAAAAATCCACCCACTCCAGAAACAGGAAGATCACCATCAAGACACAAGATGAACTCCTCAAAGGATTGGCAGACGAAAGCAGTGAGAAATAGTCCCCCCGCACCAAGGCCTGCGACATGTCGTCAATTGGCAATTCTTCGCCTTTAATCTACCTCAACCTAGCATTTTTGATCGGCTTTACCACATGTTTTTGGTGAATTTTCCTCGTTCGAGAAGGAGTTCACCAGAGTTTCCATTATAATTTTCTTATGACCCAGTTTCTAGACTCCCTGGCAACTGTGGATTTTCATATGTGAATATTGATGCTGAATTCATAAGCTAAATAAGTAGTAGCGCTGAACTGGTAAGGCGTCTTGCGCAAACGGTAGGAGATATCGATGACGAGTGACGACCGGATTTCAACGAAGAACATCAGTGGGGAACTCTTACAACTTGAAGCGAAAAGGATGGAATTGGGCTTTCTAAAAATGGTCGTCTCAGATCTTAGAAGCTACAGAAAAATGATAGGTGTTAAAAAGTACGATTAGAATCCTTCGGCTTCAAATCATACATTAGTTTTGCAAGCCTCTACATGCTGAACCGTCTTCTCAGCGTTTCTACGATCATTTCAGAACCGCGCATATCCGTCTGCAACGCCTGTTTCGCCGTTGCTTCTCGTATCATTTCTTTTTCTTTTCCAATAATGCGACATTGATCCTTGATGGCATTGTTGGTCTCATCTATCGTCTTTTCAACCCATTCCAGTTTTTCCACAAATTCGTCTGCCGTGGTGACGAGCCTCACTTTATCATCGATCAGCAAAAGCTTCCTATCCCACAAGTCTCTGCTTGACTTCCATTTCAAATCAAAGGCGTCTCGCCATTCTTGATCAGGTACAGAGTCCAACGGGAGGTCAACAATGTATGCGTCGGGAAACGTAGGATTCTGGCTTACACAAATTTCGCTCGCGTCAAAAGGAGTCATGATCCGTACACTTTTAGCCATATCCCTCCGGTCACCTCTATGAGATGCTATCTCGCTTTCACCCTAAGAATTCTGCCCTGCCAAAACAATGGCTCATTCTGCGGCTTTCAATTTCGAATTAGACTAAAAATGTCAACTGACTTCATTTCGAACCATTGACTCCAGTCTTGAGTTTAAACGAATACGGCAATCCGTGCAAATGTGGCTGCGATAAAGCCAACCGCGCCCGCAAATGGTGGTAAAAAACCAAAATCATTAAAACCACGAAGCCGAAGGAGAAAGAGGCAAGCTTCTCGCAAAAATGTTACGCCCTGGTTGCCTCGCCATAATAGTATTCCAATGCACGCGTGTGCGCGAAGGATCGCCTGCGGATTAAGGTTATATGCCGAGGACGATGGAGATGTCTCCCGCAAATCCCCCTTTTTCTTTTTTTGATGCGGTCTGGTCGGCGAATTAGGAAAGTCTGAGGTGAATTTTTTTGGCTGGGGCTCGTGGAAGTAAAAATTCTCGCCGTTCAAAGTACAAAGTAAAATTTGACTTCACTACTGTTCGCACGTGGATCCTTCCTATCTTACGTAGAATCCAGGCCGGGGACTACCCGACTAAGATTGGGCGCTTGGTAGGCCTGAGCCGGCAACACGTTCACTACTATCTCAAGAAACTTGAGGAGTGCAAGCTGATTCATAGAGAGAAACGGTCCAGTGTGGTGTTCTATGAGTTGACTGGCGGCGGTACAAACTTTCTCAGGTCATGTGAGGGTGTGGTTTTTCCTGGGGAGCTATACAGATTGGATAAGTGTCAGGTTGGTTTTGGGATAAGGGTTGAGGGTATCGTGCCGTCGGATGGGTTTAGGCGGGTGGAGATGCAGAATTGGACGGCTTTGTTGGGGCTGGAGCAGGGTGTGAAGGTTCGGCATACTAGTAGGAGTTGGATTGTGCACGTGGAGGTTATTCGGGGTAAGAGCCCGGCTGAGGTTTACGGTTTAGCGTTGAACGTTGCCAATCGGGTTGCTGTAGCCTTGTGCAGGAAGTACGGTTGCGTGTTGAGTGAGGGCAGGTTTATGGCGGGTGAGCTGGCTGTTGAGGACCCTGTGGCAAAATTGTTCGGCCGCTACTTCACTGTAAGTACGCCAAGGCGAGAGATTGATCACAGTTGGAAGGTCGGTGAGCTCGAAAACTTGCAGAAGGATGCGGTTATCGAGTACCTTCAGATGCCGGAACGCGTGAAAAAGATGGAAGGACAAGTTGAGCGTTTGCACGCGGATCTCGAGGAACTCACTGGAGCTCTGAAAAGATTTCTTGGCTTGGAAGGCGCTGCGCAGCCGAGCGCTGATCAAAGTCGCCTTGACAGGTGTGTGGCTTAGGGGGTGTTTTGGAAGTGAAGTCGTGTTCAAAGGCGGTTTTGGGGCTAGTGTTGGGGTATGGTAAAAGTCCATGCTTTTGGGCGTGTGCTCTTCTTGTCTCTGTTGATGTGGGTTGTGGAAGCTCTGGTTTCGCTGTCTTCAACATGGCCATTATGCTGGAGTGAGCGTTTCTGAATGGAGACTAACGCTGAACCTGTTCAAACATCGAGAAAAAAGCGTTTACAAGAGGTGAAAGTGGGTAGGGTCAAGTACACTTTGCAGTTGGTCAAGGGGATTCAGCGTGACATTGAAGAGATTAAACTTGCGCAGCGCACTATCTTAGCAGGCTTAAAGGGTCTTTTCCATTTTGAACGGCCTGTGATTCAGAGAATTGCGTGCGCAAATGAGGTTGATGTTGAGATCCTGGAGCTTTTGTATGAGTCTGGATCCGCCGGTATGCTGCCGAAGAATTTGGCTGCCGGTTTGATTGATTTCAGGGTTAGGCGCCATCAGGTTAGCCGCAGGATCCTGCGCATGAACAAGCGCTTAGAGAAGGAAGTGGGTGAGCGATTGGTTGAGAAAAGAGGTTGGCACTGGGCGCTTACAAGTTTCGGGTTCAATGTTTGGGGAGAAACTGAAGAAATAAGGAAACCACAGGCGAAGTGAAGGGTTAGCGCGCACTGTAAGCTGTAGGACCCAATAAATCTGAAAGGGGAAAAGAGAATATGAACAACGAACAGGAGAAAGCAAAATCGAGTTTAGCGCTCTGCGCTAAAACAAGAAAAGCTCTGCTTCTGCTCTTCCTCGTGTATTGTTACAGAAACTCCTGATTTCATCATTTATTATTAGGGCACGCGCGTGCTGTCTCATTACTCTCCGGGCGGCATGCCCAACAGAGCGAGTATCAATAGGATTATTATCACAGCATAAGTCACTATTATGGTCCAGAAGAATATCTGGGCAACGTTCGTTAGGATTTTCGCCTTTTTCGACTGTTGCCTCCAATGGTGAGCGCAGGACGATATTATGGCAAGCGCGAAGATGGCAAGCGCGAAGATGGCAAGCAACAGTAGCCCATTCATAAAAACATACCACAGCGGGAACAGGGCAGAGCCAATTCCCGCCAAAACAGCAACCACGTACAGGGCAAACCTGTATCTTTCAATAGTGCTCACATTGCTCAAATCCTAGCGGGCGCTTCCTGGTGTGCACCTTGACGGATTTCTTCTTCGCCAAAATGATAACTGTTGGCAAGCTGACGCATATTAGTAAAACGACAAAACACGAAAATTCAGGTATAGTTCTCCAAGGTTCTGGCGGCTTATTCAGTACATAGAGAGCTAGGCATGTTGTTTCAACATTTTCTGTTGCGTTTCGATCTGGAATTATGCCTGGTAGGTAATCTGTTCTAAATCCTCCATTCGGCATCTGCATTTGACAAAGTATCTGAGTATAGTTGTAAGGAATGCTTTGTCCCAAAATCTGGCTACAGATCAGGACCAAAGCGACCTTGTAAGTCTGGTATTCATCCCCAGATTTGCCGTCGTTGACGCCTTCTGGCGTGCACATAGTATTAACCAATGTTGCAAAATCTGTGAGAGCTTTCGTTCTGTTGTTGAGCCACCATTCATCAATGATTCCGTACACGAATAAGTCGGCATAGCTTTGCCAATCCGGTATCTGTATGTATTTTCGGTCATTTCTGACGATGAAACTACCGCTATCGATTATTCTCTCCGCTTCAAAATCATCCGCATACAACTCGCCAGTTCCGTTCGTTGTCAAGAATCTCACATCTGCATAGCGAGCTTCGGATGGGCAAGTAAAATTGAACAGCACCAGTTGTGTCCAATTAGAATAGGTTCCGGGGCATATCTGTGTGAAGTTCTCTCCGATCCATTGTTGCGAGCTGTTGAACCATCGAAGATAGATGTACCAGTTGCCACCGGTTACGTTGCCTTCCACGTAACATCTGACCAAGTAGTTTCCTAGGGGTTCTACAGTGAAAATGCTGGATGTCCAATCAGCGTCATCGGAAGTGACATTGAGCCCAATACTCTTCAGTCCTGATCGCGCATAATCTGATGACCAAGGCGTCGCAATCGGATTTGGAACTAAGTGAGACCAGTTATATGGACTCTGAGAACCATTCTCCACGCTTGGATTGAGAATTAAGTTAGCGGTCAGATTCATATCGTCTGCGATGATCGGTGAGTAGTAATCTCCTGTGCTTGTGTAGGGTGGGTAGAGGATTGTTTTGTTGTTGAAAAGAACTTCGATTCTGTCGTTACCGTCATCGTAGTCTTCACCCACATACTTGCTGTAGTTATCTATAGTACGTCCGATTTTGTCTCTAGTATCGTAATGCCCGTAAATGTTGAAGATTTGAAGAAGCAGCGCATTGTCGTTGTATATCCAGTAGGTTTTTGAACCATTGTACTCGCTGGCTAATCCCACACTATCATTGTAAAGCGACTCAAGAAACTGCAGCGCTTTGTCTCTGTCAAATGTGACAGTTGAACCCTGCGCGCGCGCACACATAATCAAACTTCTGTGGTAGCCAGTTAGGTCATATATGTATGAGCTACTGTATGCTGATGTAGAGTCGTTACAAGGTTCTATTTGCGTTCTTTCGTGGTACTCGTTCCAAGTAGAGATCATAATTATAGATGTATTGCCAGAGTTTGCCTCTGTGATGGCTTTGCTCCATTGTTTGTCGTAATAACCTTGTTCATATGTGACGTCGAATGTTGAATTGGGATTGCGTTGATGTCTGTCATCATATCTTGGACAAACGTCAATTTCCTCGTTTTTGCATACAGGTTGACCTCTTGGAAGATAGGGTTGGGGCATAGAAGATTGATCATCGAAAGACCAGTAGACCCAGTCAGTATAGTTTTGATGTCCAGATATTCTGGTTGTGAACCTATCATCTTTGGGATATGTTCCGTTTGGAGTAAAGTAGTCCTGTTGGTTGTATAGAACTATTAAAGGCTTGTCAAGGAAATGGAAGTAGATGCTTTGAAAAGGAGTTACGAATGTATCATAGATATAATCATATACGATTGGAAAGTTGTACACTCCACTGGATTGGTTAAAGGTCTCAAATAGTATGGCTGCTTGTATGCTTAGATTGTTGTCCTTGATTACCTGAAACACTTTCTTAGCATTGTCGTCAATATAATGGTTCGATGGGTCAGTAAAATTGCCTGCACCCCACCAAGAAATCAGTACAAAATCAATGTGAATGGCTATCATCTGCTCCAATTGGTTATATAAGGTTACATTGGAATTGGAATCATAGAATCCTATGTCTGGGGTGTCCACAACTTTGTTGAAAGAATCATTCCAATGTGCAGTGTCCAAACCGGTACTCCCATTGCCATACCAGACATAATAGTAAATTCCAACCTTCACATTCACTGTAGAGGCAGCAGAGACATAAGGTTTAGGAACAGAAGCAAAAAAAACAAGTGCTAATATGACTAGTGCAGCTACTTTGGTCATATAAAATCCCTCATAAAGCGCGCGTATCTAATACAAGCTGAGAGGAAACAAGTTGTTTCAAAAAAACGAGTTAGCGCGCGTGCCTAGCAATTTAATCCCTTCCTCTGCAAGCCTCATATCTCGAATCATACAAGTGCCCCAATACGTAAAAACAAAAGTAGTTTCTCCACCACACCTTGTAGCTCTTTAACAATCCCCATTGTCTAAGTCTTCGACTGGACTCAAAAACGGGAGTTGACAACACCTTTGTCCTTCCATAAGACGATGCTTTCAGCAACATATCCGTTATCTCAAGCATGTGAAGTTTTTCGTTAAACCCTTTTATCTTGTAAAAGATGTCTTTCCTTATTGCAGTCATGTCTCCTCTGTTGTAGAACTTCAATAGAACACTCAGATGAGCGCATAACCTGACGTATAATCCATCTAACACATAGAACAAGACAGCAGAGAGCGTTTTTCGTCGAGATGAAGGTAATACGCGCGAGATTACTGAAACCACTGCCGTATCTCTGAACTCTTTGGCGACATCAATGAGCGAAGACTTCTGCAACGTTGTATCTGCATCCATGAAGATCAAGATGCTTCCTTTGGCAAGACTCGCGCCGAAATTCCTTGCTCTAGAAACACCACTGGGAAGAAACGTGTACACGTTTTTGACGTATTTCCTTGCTTCTCTAAACGTGTCGTCAGTACTACTGTCTACAACGATTATCTCTGTACTGACCCCGTGTCTTCCAACTTGGTCGCTTGCTTCAAGCACCTTCCTCAAAGTTTTTCCTATATACTTCCTCTCATTCCTAGTGGCCAAAATAACTGAAAAGTCTACCATTCAACCACATCCCAAAACTGCATTAAGAAGTAAGTGGCAGTTAATTCCTGTCTTCTTGACTACCTTGTCAACGATTGTTGACCTACAGCCTGTTTTTCATAAGTGTTGTTGTCAACAACTGTTGACTACCGATTCGGTGATGGTTGATATGGCAAGGATTAATTACAAGTGGTTTACAGAAGGGTTTCAGGACTTGCAATGGTAGATCCTGCGGAACTCTTTGAGGCTATCTCGCATCCTGAGCGAATAAAAATTCTCAAAATCCTTGAGAAGCAACCTACCAGCTTTGCTTCTCTGAAGAGACAGCTGGGTATTGACAGCAGCGGGAACCTCGACTACCATCTCAAGAAACTCGGAGAACTAGTGGCAGTCAGAGGGGATGGGTTGTATGGGTTGACAGACGCAGGAAAAGAAGCACTCCTTTCCATTGACGCAGTAGAAACGTGGGCGGAAATGGAGAGGCGCAAGGTAAAGATGTTCAGGAAAATGCCCAAGGAAGCGTTTGCCTTGGGGTTGCTGGAAATTTGCACGGCAGCTTTAATCTTCTTGTTCTTCTTGGCGCCAGGGCAATGGCCTTTTAACGGGAGGGACAGCTTATGGGGATATGTCTTTTTTGGAGCCCTGTTACTCACAGGCTTTCGTTCTGGCCTTGGCGTATTCTTCCGTTGGAGATGGAGTTGGACGATGGTTCTGGCCAAATCAGCCCTGATCATGTCAATGAGTCTCTTTCTACTGGACTACATATGGAAACCAGGGGCAGTCACACAATCAAGCTTCGTGGCGCTTTCGTACTTGGCGTTCGTTGCTGCAGAAATAGCTGCTGTAATCCTGGCATTGAGACGTCCCCTGAAGGATTACCTTGGAATAATAAATTGGGCCAAACTGCCCCGCCGTGACCTCATCGGCAGCCTACTATGCATCTCCGGCGGAATACTGCTAATTCTTCTTGCAAATGCAGTTCGCTTTCTTGTCCTTCCGCACGCACCAGACTTACAACTACTACCCGACCATGTTAGCACAGTTTTCGCCTCTATGTCCGACACATCCATCCTATGCGGCTTACTCATAATGGTTGGAGGCGTTCTAATTCTGCTAAGAAGCAGCATCCTGGGCGCCGCAATCAGCATTATCTTCGGGCTTTTCCCCACTCAACTTCCACTTTCTATTCCATCCTGGCTTCCACAACAAACCACCCACCACGCTTTCGAGCTCATTACGGGAATAGACAAATCATCAGCATATCTCTTCGTGATCGCCGCAGTAGTCTATTCTCTACCCATAGTTGGAGGGCTACTTGCTCTATCCAGTGCGTGGCGAAAAATCCGAACATAGCGCGCGTTAGTGAGCGGGAAACAGGTTGAAAGGGCGATAAAAAAGGGGATAATTGCGACCTCAGCCTTGACTGCTTGATGTTACTTGAGCGCGCGCTGTCGCTATGGCCCTGCCTTTTCGAAAATCTTGACCCTTCAAGCGCGTGCGAATGATTGGTTTATATGAATTTAAGCAGAAAGCGAGTGCTAAGAAGGCAAGATTTCGTTGCAGACGCGGTAGTGTGCTAGGAATGTTCGTCCTTTGTCTGTGATACTTACTTTGGTGTGTCTCTTTCCTATTCGCTCAGATATTATCAAATCGTTCTCGACTAGGGTTCTTGCGAAGAAATAGTTGATGCGCGCGCGCTCAAAATTGACTGGGATCCACCAAAATACAAGCAAGAAGAAACATTGCCGTTCGTCCCCGAAGAAAGCGAACTTGACCAGCTTATCGCCGCGTCACGAGGCAAGAGAATAACCGCTTTCCTCCAATGCCTCAAAGAAACCTACGCGGATCCAGGAGAAGTTCTTGCGCTTCGATGGATAGACATCTCAGGAAACATAATAACAATAAACAAGCCAGTCAAAGGCCATCTCCCAGGACAAATCCAAGTCTCCAACAAACTGCTCGCAATGCTGAACAGCCTACCCAAAACTTCAGAACGCATCTTTCCAGTAAGATATCAAAGCATTCTTCAATCCTACTGGAACCTCCGAAAAAGAGCTGCCCGACTTCAACAGAACCCGAGGCTCCTGGCCATACAGTTCAGATCCTTCAGGCACTGGGGCGGAAGCATGCTTGCCCACTATACGAACGGAAACGTTCTCACAGTAAAGAAACTGCTAAGGCACAAAAGAATCGAGAGCACGATGAAATACATCAGCATGATACACTTCAAAGACGACGAATTCGAGGTCACATCGGCCACGACCACAGAAGAGGCCAAGCAGATTCTGAGCGCAGGCTTCGACTACGTAACCCAAAAAGACGGCATAATGCTCTTCAGAAAACCCAAAAGATTCCGCTAAAAAACCAGTGGTATACACGCAAAACTAGTCGGATTAAGGTTATATACTATTTCGGTTTTTGTTATTGTCGGTCGGGCAACGGGCGGTAGCTCAGCCTGGCAGAGCTTCCGAGCCAGCGTAGGTCAAAGGATTTTAGCTGGCGGAGACGCTGTAGACGTCTGCCAAAGGTGGGCGTCACCCAGCCTACCAGGCGTACACGCAGATACCGGATTGTCGCAGGTTCAAATCCTGCCCGCCCGACCACTCCAAGATATGGCCAAAGATGCTGTGAAAGCCCAGTGGAGGAAACTCGGAAGGGCTCTGTCTCTTCGACAACCCTCTTTTTTGCTCGGCACTTGCCAAGTCTTATATTATTTTACGCATACAAGTGCCCTTAAATGTGCGATTTGCAGGGTTGTGGGTGGAAATATTGTCACGGTCTTCTAACAGGGTTGGCTGGATAAAGCCGTCGGCGATTAGGAGAATGCTTGAGTATTCTGCTGGCATGGAAAATCTGGTTCACTTCGAGCAGGGAGAGCCTGACTTCATAACGCCACACCACATTGTTGAAGCTGCTGTCAAGGCTGCTAGAAACGGTTTTACGCATTACACTGAGGTTGAAGGGACTTTGGAACTGCGTCAAGCCATTGCGGAGAAGGTTAAGAACGAAAACTGTATTGACGCTGATGCCAAAACGGAGGTGACCGTCACTTCCGGCTCTCAAGAAGCCATGCTTATCACTGCCTTGGGATTTCTGGATCGGGGGGACGAAGTTCTCATTCTTGACCCTTATTACCCCGCGTATTTTGAGGACACGCTGATAGCAGAAGCGACGCCCGTGGCGGTCCGGCTTTACGAAGGTGGAAAATATGGCGTAGAACTCGACGTTCTAGAAAAGAAAATAACAGAAAAAACGAAGATGATATGGATGTCCAACCCTTGCAATCCAACGGGTCACGTATTCTCAAAACGAGACTTAGAAAACATTGCAGAGGTGGCACAGGAACATAACCTGATAGTTTTTGCAGACGAAATATATGAAAAACTAACTTATGACGGTGTTAAGAACATCAGCATCGGTTCCCTGCCAGGCGTGGAAGACAGAACTATCACGGTGAACGGTTTCTCTAAAGCTTACGCGATGACTGGGTGGAGAATCGGTTACATAGTGGCAGAAAAGAAGCTCTCTGCAACCTTGCGCAAACTGCATTACTACGCAGCTTTGTGTCCAAACTCAATATCCCAGAAAGCAGCCGTTGCCGCACTGTCAGGGCCGCAAGACTGCGTTCAAGAAATGCTGAGAGAATACAGCAGAAGAAGAAGACTCATGATGGATGAGCTTAACCTGATTGAGTCTCTGCCCTACACGGTGCCAAACGGGGCGTTCTACGTCTTTCCAGACTTCTCAGCCTTCGAAAAATCGGATGAGGCTCTTGCCTTGCGTCTGCTAAAGGAGGATGGGGTGGTTACCGTGCCTGGATCCGGCTTCGGAGCAACTGGTGAAGGGCATCTGCGAATATCCTACTCCATTTCTTACGAACAAATCCAAGAAGGAATGAAGCGTCTCAGAACGTGTCTCAGACGTAAGGCATAGACTGTGCCATGGTTTATGCTAGGAGATATTCCTTTTTACCGTGACCATTCCTTTTTCTGCATCCACCTTCACCATGTCACCCGTGTGAATCGCCTCAAACGGGTCTTTTTCCAGCCTGTCCACCAGAGGAACCTTTGCCAGAACCGCACTGACTATAAGCACAGTTTCGACGTCTTTGACTATCATCGCTTTGGGCGCCAGCTTGTGCGATGCCAGCTTGAAGAGGCCGTCTATCTGCACCACCGAGCTGGCCTTTCCTGATGGAAACACAAGCACCTTGTTTGCAAGATTCTTTCCCGCAAGTTCATGGGTTTTCTCCCTAACTATGCCCGTTCTTGGGTCTGTGAGGTAAAAACAGATTGGCTCATGAGAAACCAGAGCCTCGCCTTCACCGCAACCTCCCACAATCTTGTGACATTTCAGTCTAGTTTCCTCGCCTTTCATTCGTATTTCCCCTTGATCGCGGCTTCCACGCAGTCTTCCAGTCCAGCCACAACAACATCTTTGAACCTTCGGTAATAGGCGCATTTGGGCGAATCGGTCATGCCGACCTCGTCCCTGTAAACGGTCCAGCACGGTTCGTCAATGCACGTGTCCACCACGACGCCTCCGCCAGCCTTCTCTATGGTGTCCACATAGCCCATTCTCTTGGCCAGAGCCTTGGTCGTAGCGGACGTGCAAATCCAGAACGAAACTCCGCTGTGAATCTTCTTTCCTTCTAACAGTTTTGCGGCTTCAGCCATCTGTTTGAGAGTGTAGTGAGGGCATCCGAGCATAACAAAATCTATCCTCCCACTTGCCGTCTGCATCTCTTCCCAACTGCGCTTGAGTTCGGCGCCGGTGACAGTGATCTTGTCCTCTGGGACGTCACCTTGAAAAGCCTCTTCGACGGTTTGGGCTTCCACAGTGAAGCCTGGCATGTAGAACATGGGCACTGCTCCGGACGTGTTCGACATTGCGCAGAAGTTTATGAGCTCTTCCGTGTTCGGACGCTTCGTTATGCCAGTTAACACTGGGATTCCGTAACCTATCTGCTCCCCAACGAACTGGCCCAAAAGAGTGTAGTCGAAGCTGTCTCTCAAAGTTGCCTCAACCTTGATTAGGACCGTGCCTTTTCGATTTTCTTTTATGTGCAGCCCGTATCTGGGGGTCTTGCCGACAACTCCCGCTGCAAGCGCGCTCTGAGCTGCTTCTCGATTGGTTGTTGCGCCGATCACAGAGTTTACATAGGGCGTGGCACTTGATTCGGAGAAGGCCACGGTTTCACCGAACAGAGGAATGTTTTCTGTCAGGTACGGCAGGCAACTCCAGCTTAGAATGGCGCCCACTTTCTTGTAGGCCTCCATAACTCTCCGGGCTACTTCAGCTTCGTCGCCCGGAATTTCGAACAATTTGTGGAAAAACTCGATGTCGTACACTGGATTTGTGCTGGTTGGAACTCGGCACTCAGCACCTCCATTTGCCAATAGCTCAACGAAGTACAGGTCTCCTTCCTGGCCGCTTGAGGCAGCATGTGCACGGCTGATGGGAATCATTTTTTCAGCGTCGTATGCGTCTCCTATGGCTACAAGCAGTTCCATCGCCCCTTTTGTTCCTTGTCCCAGTTCCCCATTAAGCATTTCTTCTTCTTCTTTGGTTAAATTCATCCGAACTCACCTTTTTCATACTGAAAACATGCCCTTGCCGCGCTAGCAAAGGTTCTGAGGATGGCCCTCCAAGAACCTAACGACATTGTCGATGCAAATGTCAGTGCATCTCTTGACGGCTTCAACAGTGTGGAATCCTACGTGAGGCGAGAGTACCGTGTTACCCAAGGCGAACAGATGGTTGTTTTTAGCGGGAGGCTCCTCTTCGAAAACATCGAGTCCTGCATATGATATTCTGCCCGATTTCAAAGCCTTTATCAAAGCTTTCTCATCGATTACCTTCCCCTGCGATGTGTTGACTATGACAGCACCGTTTTTCACAGCTTCGAACTCCTTTTCACCGAGAAGCCTCTCAGTCTCAGGTGTTAACGTGACGTGTAGCGTTATGAAGTCACTCTTCTTAAGCAGTGTGGAGAGGTCCACGTAATCCATTCCGAGCTCTTTGGCTCTCTTAACATTCGGGTACTTGTCGTAGCCTAAAACCTGCATTTCAAAAGCCTTGGATATCTCTGCGACTCGGCAGCCGATTGTGCCAGTGCCGATGACTCCAAGAGTTTTCCCACTAAGTTCGACGCCCCCAAACGGTCTCCAATCAAAACCCCCTCTTCTCACGTGTTTATCGGCCAAGAGCAGCTTTCTGGCCCCTGCCAACATCAAAGCGAAGGAGTGTTCAGCAACAGCTTCCGTGGCATAGCCCGGAATATGCGTGACAGTGATTCCCTTTTCTTTCGCTGCCCGAACGTCCGCGTAATGACAGCTGGTTGCCCATATCGAAATCATCTTGAGCTTCTCAGCGGAGTTCATGACATCTCTGCTCAATTTGCTCCATCCAACTATTACGACGTCAGCACCTGTTATTCTTCGCTTCAGATCATCAACTGATCTAGGTGGCCGTTTGAAAATTTTAAGATTGCCGAGTGATCGTAACTTGTTAATGTGCTCTTCTTCGAGATAAACGTGGTCCACGACAACTATATTCATTTTTCATCATTTTGTAGCATGTGGGCGTTCACTTAAATTTTATGTTAATGAAGGTCTCCGGCCCGATGGGGGGGTCTCGCTGTGAATTTCTCGAGAATTTCTGACCGCTTCGTCATCTAGCCTCACGCAAGAAAACAGGGAATGACGAGTCTCAGCGTGCTCTTGACTGTACTCTGGGTTCAAGCAGCGTCCAGAGCCAATCGACGAATTCCTTAAGGTTCTTTGTCTGTATATAGATGTCCCCTGGTCCTGTGATGTTTGTTACCAGTCCCTCTCCACCCAGTAAGGTTTCTTTCAGTCCGCCGAATTTTGTGACTTTGTAGCTGCATGTGCTGCTGAAGGCCACGAGGTGGAAGTTGTCGACTATCATTGACTGTCCAGCTTTAAGCGTGTGTTTGTCGATGGCTCCGAAAGTGTTTATGAAGAGATTTCCAGTGCCTGTGACTCTTATCATGAAGAGACCTTGACCGAACAGTCCCTTCGTGAAGCCTTCCCACTGAACGTCCAAGTCCACGCTTTGCGTCGAAGCTACGTAGGCGGCTTTCTGCATCACGTAGCCTTGGTCAGGTTTGATATCAAGCATCTCAATATCGCCTACTGGGGCAGAAACGAGTCCCAATTCTCCAGGTCCCTGCGTCGCTGTGTAATCGTTGACCCAGAAAGACTGTCTTCCAACGAGCGCCAGACCTAAGCTGCCGAGAAGGCTTTTCTCTCTCTTGCGGGTATGCACTTCTATGCCCGGGTCCATGTAAGTCATCGCACCGGCCTCAGCTGTTATCGTCTCGCCCTGTTCCAAGCTCACGACAAGCATTGAATAAGAGGGTTTATACTTTATCTCATACCGCAATTGAAGTCCTCCACTCTCAACAATGCATCAACTCTGCTTATAGTTTGCGCAAGAACCTCGATTACACAACTAGCGCGCGCGACGAGGATCAGGACCGAAGGCATTCGGGGCTCAATCATGGTAGAAAAGTCAGTTTTTCGAAATCTGGGCAATTCTTGCGTTAATAGAGAAGATGCTTTTGAAATGGTGGGATTCATTTTCACAACACTTTTATATGTGTTGGCTCGTGGTATTGTGTAATTAAGTCTGGATTAGGGTGCTTTAATGGAGCCTAGCAAGAAGCCGTTGAACGTTCTTGTCAAGCAGTTGAACGCAGGAATTGCCGTGGTGCTGAAAAATGGCGGCGAATACAAGGGCAAGATGATTAAGTGCGATGGCCACATGAACATTCTTTTGGAAGGAGCCACAGAGTCTAAGGATGACCAGCTGATAACGAACTATGGGAATGTTTTGCTGCGGGGAAACAACGTCCTCTACATCATGCTGGATGTGCCTGTAAGGTAGCGGTCCTTCTGGTTCCAGTGACGTATTCTATTGTTTCTTTAAGGTTAGCATTGAGCTTGTGCTTGCGCTTGAAGTATTGCAGAATGTTTTGAACGTCGCGTGTTAGCAGCTCTTCGGCGTTTGGATGTTCCTTGGTGACGTATTGGGGCCAGTCAATTATCAGTATGTGTCTATCGGGTTTCAAGATGATGTTGTATTCGCTCAGATCGGCGTGGATGACGCCTGCCTTCAGGTAGGCTTTGCGTGCGTTGCGGAGAATCTCTCCCAGGATTTTGTCCGGTCTGGATATTTCCTTGTATTCTGCGAGTTCTGCGCCTTCAATCATCCCCATGGCTACGACGTGGCGGTTTTGGCTTATCGGTTCAGGAACGGCTATGTGGTACGGGAAAAGGAATTGCAGGGCCTGGTATTCCCTTTCTGCCGCAAGCCTAGACTGATAAAGCCAACTTGCACTGCGTTGTGTCGAATAGCTTCTTCTTCTGATGATTTGGCGAAAGCTGATTCTGCCTAAGCGATGAAATTTCACTGCTATGCGCTCGCCATGGGGGTTTAGCGCGTCGTAAACGTCAGCTTCCTTGCCCACGCCCAGCGATTTGCCGAAAGCCTCAAGCACGTTGGCTTTGACCAAACCGTTTATCGCGAGGCAATCATAACCAGCGTAGTTAAGAGTGTAGCCTGTGTAGGCCCCCCGCATTCGGTAGATTAGCCCTAGTCTGCTGAGGCGGTTTATCCGAAAGTCCGTGTCCCGTGCCAAGTCCAGCTTGGTGAATCTCGCTATTTGTTCTTTGGGAACGAATTCATGCTCGCTCATGGCCGTTTCTATAGCTTGGAGGACTCTGAAGTCCTCGTTCTTCAATTCGCGAAACACGCTGACTGCAACATCGGCTGACGACATACATTCTACAGATAGCGCACTTCATATTAAAAGCCAGAACGCTGTTACCCGCGTGCAGTTCCTTTTTTTACGTGATTCTCAGCTTTTCCACTTCTTCCTTGCTCAGTCTGACCACCTTCGTCGCCTTGTTTAAGCTGTTCTTTCCAAATCTTACTAAAACTTCAGAGCTTTTTTCGTCCGAATAGTAGGCTGTTAGGCTTGCTGCTTTCTCGATAGCTTCTTTCGTTTTTGTTCCCTGAAGAATCGTGATTGGGCTGCCGCAGTTCGGAACTTCAAAGTAGTAGTCGCTCGGCGATTTCATTTGGACAAGAGCCTTGTTTTCAGATTCGTTTCTGCCTACGATTATCTTGTTGTCCGTGAATCGGAAATGTCTGCCCAGTTTCAGCAGGGCTATGTCCTTCAGAGTGACTCGTTTCTTGTACTTGAATAGATCTCTCACCTTGTCTGCATATTCCTTGTAGGTGAGCAAGCAACCTCCTGCAGGGCAAGGGTAATCTGCTATACTGAACACTTTGGCGAGTTCAATCTGCTTCTTTCTCGACCTACCATGAACATCCAAGAGCTTCTGGCGGTCTACGAGTCCTCTTTTTTCAATGGACGTTTCTGGAAGCAGTCTCGCTGACAAAGGCCTCAACACCCTGTTTTTCAGCCCTGCTTCCTCTTCTATCATTTTCAAGGCCTTGAAGTGTTGGCTCATCGGTCTCTCGTCCAGCACTTCGCCCGTGAAGATGAACGAGGCTCCAGTTTCTCGTGCGTATTTTTTTGCTTTTTTTAGCATGAAGATTCTACAATCGATGCAGGGATTCATGTTCTTTCCGTAACCATGTCTCGGTTTTCTAACCACTCTCAGGTAGTCCTCGCCTACACTGACGACTTTCAAGGGTATGCGAAATCTCTCTGCCACTGCTGAAGCTCCACATCCACCTTTACCGCAAAGGCAGAAGGGAGACACGAAGTTTATTGCCTCAACGCTTATGCCTTGCTCAAGAAGTAGCTTCACCGCTAACGTGCTGTCCAAACCACCTGACAAAAGTGCAAGAGCTATACCTTTTTTCATTTCAATGCTTAACAATTTCAGGCCTTTATTTAAACACCTACGGCAGGTAGAGTCATTCGGCGCGCGCGCTAACTCTGCCTACAGTCCCTGACTCATACATTGAAAATTACTTCTGACATTACAAACAAAAGGGCTGAGTCCACTCTGAACGGTAGTTCAGCCTGTTTTTCTTCATGGTTTGTAATAATACAGATTACATCTGACATTACAAGTGAAAAAAGGAAGCGACTTTGAAGAGCTATGATTCAAAAGGTGTTTCAGCATACTTGAACTAGCAGCGCGCGCGAGTAAAATCGAGTGCCGCTTGCAAGAGGATTTTCTGCAAGCTAATCGGACAAGATATTGTTTCTAAGGGATATGAATCTCCGTTGCTGTGGCCATTATCAAATAGAAACCTGCCAAACCCTTCCATGTCCCCCATTTCTCGGCGATTTTGCGTGCTTCTTCACTTGAAATTTTCCTATTTCCGCAATAATAGTGTGAGATTACTCTTCTGAGCCCCAGGTCATCTGCGGGGAACGCTTCCAGCCTCTGCATTCCTCTGACCATAGTCAGCTCGGCTGTCCAAATGCCGATGCCCCTTATCCTATCAAGCTCTGCGATGATATCCTTTGCATCTTCGTAATCTTTGAGCTTCTCGAGGCTTAGTTTCCCATCAATTATCATCTTAGAGACGTCTTTGATGTACTCTGCTTTTTTCTGACTCAACCCACAACTGCGGAGTGTGTGAACGCTTGCAGAAGCGAGCTCTCGCGGGGTCGGAAAAGCGTGATAGGCTTCTTTGTCCAAGCTGAGCACTTCACCGAAGGATTTGATCAGTCTCTCCTCCATCATATTTGCTATGCTTAGGGAGATCTGCTGTTCAACGATCGAGTCGATTAATGCCTCAAAAACTGTTGGGGTTGTCGGGCTTTTCAGGCCTCTCAGTCTGTGAGTCAAATCTGCCATTACGCTGTCCTCTTTAACTTGCTCGTAGAAGGGTTTGAGATCAAAGTCGAGGTTGAAAAGGGTGCGGATGACTTCTTCAGCCTTCTCTCTGTCACTGTTGGATATTTTTTGATTAGATTCCAGTTTGATTGGAAGTCTCGGCTGTTCAACCGTTCCCGTAGTTGTAATGCACGCGAGTAGGAGCTTGTCGTTAACTCTTATTACTTGCCAGAACTTTCCGTTTTCGTATTTTCGAATATGTGAGTCTCCGTCTGAAAAAATCATGGCACTCAGTCTGAAGTCGAAGGGCGGAAGTGGGTTGACTGTTGCGGTTGTGAACAAATCTTTCCCCTTTTCCGTTCTTTGACTCTTTATACGGTGAGGCTAAAAACGCTTTTCATCGTTGTAACAAGAATGTCCGTGCGAAACTGTGCTTTGCCTATTTGAAGGCTATGGTGGCGCTCTAAAGGGCAGCTGCAAAATGAGAATTGAAAGGGAGGCTTCCAAGGGCATGCGCTCTTACATAGAGGATTTTTAAATGCGAAGGCATGCATAGAGAACGGTGAAGGAGTTGTAACTGTGCGAATTGTGCTGAGAGTAGGTGGTTCGGTTGTGGCCTCGCCAGTCAATCCTGAACTGATTGGCGAATATGCAGACATGATGAAGGCTATGAGAACGCAAGGTCATCAGGTTGTGGTCGTGGTTGGTGGCGGCGCCTTAGCAAGAGAATTCATAGGTGTTGCGAGAAGCTTGGGGCTCAGCCAGAAGGATCAAGATGGAATTGCAATATCAGTTTCGAGGATTTTCGCTCAGTTGCTCCTGAAGAGGATTGGGAATTCGGGTTGCGAGGATGTCTCGCTAAGCGTCGAAGAAGCAGTCCGCTGCACGAGCAAGGGTAAGGTTGCGGTCATGGGCGGTTTGAAGCCGGGAATGACGACGGATGCCGTAGCGGCCATGGTAGCTGAAGCGTTGAAAGCAGATTTGCTCGTGAAAGCCACTGATCAGGAAGGCATTTTCGACAAAGACCCTAAAAAACATACAGACGCGGTGAAGCTTGACCACCTGAGATTTGAGGACTTGACTCGTGTTTGCGTGGAAGATAGGCACAAAGCCGGTATCCATCAAGTCATAGATCCTGAAGGCATCAAAATCCTGCAGCGCACGAGGGTAAAAGTTGTCGTCGTAAACGGGTTCAATCCCAAAAATGTGCTAACAGCGGTTGAGGGCAAACGTGTCGGAACGTTAGTGGACTGAACTTGATTTTTTTCGGTTTTGATGTTCTGGAGCATAAATGACGCGGTCGAAATCAACGGGTCAACGCAACAACACTTCCGGTGGTAAATGAGACTTACACTGGCCATGTTGCTGGTGTTCTCAAAGAAATAGGAGGCTTCGGCGTCGGCGCCGTCGTAATCTGTTCTGGCAACATCTTGCTTGAAAAAAGAAAGAACGAGCCGGGAAAGGGAAAATGGAGTATCTCCGGCGGCATTGTAGAGTTGGGTGAGGAGGCAGAGCAGACGGCGGTAAGGGAAGTTAGGGAAGAAACAAACCTCACAGTCGAGAAGCCAGAACTCATAGACGTCGTGGACAACGTGGAACTGGACGAAAATGGAAAGGTCAAGTACCCATTTTGTTATAATCGACTATCTTGTGCGACTCAAAGGTGGAAGGCTCAAGGCTTCGAGTGATGCTGCGGAACTAAGATGGGTCAGACTGGACAATGTGGAAAACTATGCTCTGACTAGGACTTTTCGGGAATTTTTTACTAAAAACTACGAAAGACTAAAGAATTTTGATTCGTGCAAGCGCCAATCAAACCACAAGAACTAGGCCGGCTGCATTCATGCCTCCGGATGGCACGCGAGTTCCAGAGTGTTGGCAGGTGTTTCCCTTTGTTCGTTTATTGATTGGTGGCGGATGTGAAGAAGAGTCTTGTTTCTCCCATTGTTTTCACGTCCAGAGCCTTGACTCTTGCGACTATTGGAAAGTCCCTCACAGCTCTCCCGAGTGCTAGGCAGTAGTGAGGTGGAAGGTCTCGGGCGATGGACCTTACTGTCTCAGCGTCCACGCGGGCGGCTCGGGAAACTACGTCCAGATCGTGTTCGTTTGTGAAGTTGAAGAGGAAAATGTTGTCGGCTTGGCGGTAGATGTTCTCGCGTATGGTGTCGGGCTGGTTGGTTATGAACGTGGTGAAGATTCCGAAGTGACGCATGCGCGTTACGATGTCGTCCCAGTAGGTTTCACGAAGGTAGAGGTGTGCTTCTTCGGCGAAGAGGAATACAGCCTTGAGTTTCGAGCTGCTCAAAGATTCAACGAGTTTTCCTAGAACGTATTCAACCACTATCTGTCGATCAATAGATGAGGTATTTCGGAGGTTCATTATTATGGCGCCGCCGTGGTCTCTGGTCTTAAGCAGGTACTCTTCGAGTGATGTGGCTTCGGCGATATTGTCCGTGAAAATTCCTGAGTTGACTAGAGCATGGTAGCGTGAGAACAGTGCGTCTCGGACGTGTTGGTTGCAGTTCCAGCTTCGGATTGTTTCGCCCAACTCATGGAGTGTAAGGTTGTCCCTCTCTTTGAGCGCTATCCATATCCCTCTGAACTCGCGGGCGGACGTTCCTGGCAAGTGAAGTGCGTGTATGAGAATCCCGAGCATCACGTGGAGGTTCAACTCTTTGAGGGCCAGTTTGAAGTTTTGGGAAGGCGTCAGGACGTGAATCTTGTCGTAGTTTGCGTTTCTCTTTCCGTCGCCTGTTAATCCGAGGCTCAGATATTCGCCGTTGAGGTCGAAGACCACTATCGTTGCTTTGTATCCGACCAGGTTTACCATTAGAAGCTTCGACAAGTGGGACTTGCCTGTTTCCTTCTTTCCAGTTATTATGTTCAATCTTCCGTCAAGCGACGTGGCGTCAATCGTTAGCAGCGATGAGTCTTTTGTTCCACCTATCACTATTGGGAGTTTGCCGTCAATCTTGGCGAGTTTCAGCAGAGTTGGAAGTGGAAGCTTTTTTATCGTCGACTGGGAACGTGAGGGAAGCCATGAGCTGCTCGGGTTTAAACCGTCATTCTCGGCTGTTGCACGGATTTTGCAGATGAGTAAACTGGCGTCCTGAATATACGAGATATGTGGGGCAATCTCCAAGGGGTCAACGTCTTCACCTTTGATTAATTCTTCCCCGTCTGGGAGGCTTCGAAGCAGTTCTTCAAGCACGCCGGGAATGCTGGCAAACTGCACGTCGATGACCTGCACGATGAGTGCTCTTCCAGCATCGGCATCCTCGACGAGCAGATAGTCGCCCTTCTCAACTGTCTCACCGGGGAAGCTTAAAATCTGAAGGACGTTGCCTTCTTTCCTGTAGAGTTTCATGAGTAGCCTTCTCCCTTGCCGAACAATCCAAACAGAAGCCTATGCATGTCTGGCCTGTTGATGATTTGAAGCCCAAATCTCCTCGTGACGAAATGCTGCATCGCTAGCACTTCATTGGCCGTGAACGTGCACAAAATGTGAGCCAGACGCAGAGTTTCGGGATAGCTTTCCGCAAACAGGTCGTTTCCTAGGAGTTTTTCAACGGCCTCGATCCGCGGCTCAGGCGGAACTTCTTTATCTATGTCCAGTCTGAAAGCAAGGTTCCCCTTGGTCAACCTGGCCACATAAACGTCGCCGAGCAGGACCATTGGGGGCTTGAGCCTCAAGCCTTCTGTCTCAAGCAGAAAGGGAGGCTTATGCTCCGGCAGCAGGTCTGTTATGCGGTGTCCGTTCACCCTCAGGTTCGTCATTTTCGAAAAGGCTAGAACGACGTTGTCTCCCTTTCTTGCCGTGTCAAGTATTTCTCTCATGCGATGCGTTGGAGTTTCAGCGGTTCCCGCTGTTAGTGAACCGTCGAAGAGTATTAGTCCGTTGTTCATGGTTTTCGCGGCCATCGTTTGAAGCCAACGTTCGAGGAGGCTCGCTATCCGTGTGGGCATCTGGAGAATGCTTGGTGCGCCTTGGTGGCTGTGCTCGTGTAGGGAATTGAAGTACGTTCTTTCCAGCGTTTCGTAGACTTGTTTCTTGTTTTCCTCGGTGACGTGGAATATGAATGGCCCGAATCGCATGTACCTGTAGCGTCTGTTTTGCTTCCAAACGTTTGCACCCCTGACGGCTATCACGATGCCCGTGCTTGTTTCGCCAATCTTTATGGTCGACGTGTCCACGGCCGCGACGATTTTTTCCTTGCGGGATGGATTTAGAGGCAATGGTTCAAGCTTAAGCCTTAGTGTTTCGTTGTGCATGTCTGCGCTGTTGAATTGTTGAACGCTTTGTTGATTTAGTTGAAATGCATGGTCGTGTGCGTGTTTGAGTGAGTGCAGGCTTAATTCGATGAACTGATGGGGTAATGTTGTGTCCATGGTGGATTGTGGAAAGTTATATTTTGGTGTTGTTGCAATAGGGTATTGTTCAATCACCAAGATTCACCAATAGCCAATTGTTTAGGGAAGGTATATTTAAGTGTTGCGCATGAACAAGATGCGCAATACAATAAACAACAAGGTGAGAGGTTGGTAGACAAAGAAACAAAGCCGCCGATACGAGTAAAAATGAAGATAGGAGAAGTCGAATTCGAAATCGAATGCCAAGAAGACCAGCTGCAGTCGACGGTGGACAAAATCCTTTCAACAGTAACCGACAAACTAAAAGAAACATCATTGATGACGGAAAGGGCCGCACAGCCGCGTAGGGCAGAAACCTGCAAGGGCATAATACAGAAGCTATGGGAGGAAGGCTGGTTCTCCACTGCAAAAGGCCTCAGCGAAGTCCATAGCGAACTGGCAAGACGTGGGTTCCACTACGACCGCACTGCCGTCGCCCATGCTCTCATAGACCTAGTCAAAGACGGAATACTGACAAGAGAAGGAAAACCACGCAGGTATCAATACGCCCAGAAAAGGCCGCCTCCATAACCTGCTTCATCCATCAAGTTTTCCCAACATGTCAGGCGAGGCTAGTTTCTGTCGCCTGTTCAGCATCCTGAAAGCAGATTGGAAACACGAAAGGCTTAGTAGTCCATTTTCACCCTGATTCTTGGAATAGTATCCTTCTGCATCTGCATAAGACCGAAGGTTGTGATCCTGTATTTTTCGTCGGGAGTCTTCGCGGCTGTCTGGTTCTTGACCAGTTCTCCCAGCCGGGTGCTTGCAATCTTTGCGTCTTTGCCGAGCTTGCCCTGCAGTTCCTCTTTCGAAAGCGCGTCTGTTTCAGCATTGCCCAGCTGATGGGCAAGGTAACCTGCCAGAAGTAGCAGGCTTAAGGTCTCGTTGTCTGTCAGCTTATTCCTCGGAACAAGCAGGCATGGCCCTTCCTTCGCAAAAGTGATGATGCCTTCAGAGTCTTTGGCCAGCTTCTGCAGGTCAACGTTCAGCATCAGCTTCTGTGCAACCTCAAAAGACGGCAAGAACTCGTTGAAAAACCTGTTTAAACTCAACCAAACCGATTCAACGTTTCCAGAAAACTTCTTCTCAACACCCCTATACCTGACCTCCACGGTCAACTCGTCCTTATCTTCGCCTCTGCGACTCTGAGGAGGCTCGCTTGCGGAGGCGGCGCAGTCTTTACCCAACTTCCATTCCACCCTGCCAGCTCTGATTGTTGGCGATGGTTAAAAAGCGTTGTCAAACGCCGTGACGAGGCGATTCAAATCAAGAAAGCATGAACCACGATGCGTTTGCCGAGGCTTTTCATTGGCCTATTTTGCTTTTGAGCTTGTTTAGAACGTCGTCTTCTACCCATCTCTCGCCCTGCATGGTGAGCTTGAACTCGGGTCTGTTCGGGTCCGGCTTGAACACTTGGCCTCTCTTGGTCATCTCGTTTAAGCGTGCGGGGACCATGCATTTTATTCCGCTTGATTCTAGAAGCTTCGTTATCTGCGCTGCTGTTCTCTTCTTCCCCTCTGAGGCGTACAGCGTCAAACCTATTGCTTCATAGTGAGTCAGGTTTTCGCGGGCTATGATGACGGGACCTTCGGTCGTGGACTCAACGATGCCTTTGAGTTGAACGCCTGAGGGCATCAAACGGTTCTGGACGAAACCTCCAACCTTTTCCACGAAACCTTCGGGGAAAGCCTCAAGAATCTTCAGTATTTCTTGCGGGTTTTCAGCCTCGACAACGATTTCGCCGAAGGGCGTCTTAACTCGTACTTCAACCTTGCTCATTTGCGCCTCTCCTCAAGCCGAAAGCTTCCTTCTCAGCCAGAAACTCAACAAATGGCGACATCTCCCACATTAACCCCTCTTTTTCTTTTCCTATTCATTCCAATGATGGTAATAACGTTTTTGTCCTAACAGGCGTTTTGCGCGTGCCCTTTTTTTGTTTCGTTCAATGCTCAGGCAAGTATGAGCTTTTTTCTAAGTTCCTGAACTTGATGTCCCTGGACTAAGAGTGCTCCGTGTTGCAAGTGTGACTTCTGTAACCAGCGCACACCTTCAACGCTATCCATCAATTCAGCAACAAGCACAGAGAAACAGGAGTGGAAACGTCCCAAGCGTCCTAAGCGTCCAGCGTAGTCCCCTCAGAGCCCGTGACCCGCGCGGGCGAAATGAATGCTAGTAAGATTGGCGCGCACTGACTAACTGCCGGAAGCATCGTTCGCATAGGTCCTGTCCAGATATTTGAATGATCTCAGAGTCTGAAAGCATCTTTCCGCACCTGTCACAAGCTATTTCCCTCGGAATTGGCGTGCTTCCCATGTTCCTCACAATTCGGATAGGGCCTTTCTAGCGCTTAAACAACATTCCGAGGCCGTCAATATATCAAAGTGCGTTCGTCAGCTGGCGCACGCTCGCGCGCTATCTTAGGAAGACGAAACGATGGGAGTGCTAACGTTTCGATTGGAAAACTTCGGTTTCAGCCAGAATGTAAACGTAGCCAGAATCGGTGTTCCACCGCCTAATTTTCTCCTTCTTAACCAGATCAAGCAGAACTCCTGCGAGCGTCCGCCCGGGATACTCCAGGCCGTTGGCCTTCAAAGCGTCCCTCAACTCCTCAACCGTGCGTGGACGCCACTTTCCCCAATCAGTCTCGAGAAGCCTCAGGATGGCCTCGTCGCAGGTTTCCGCGGCTGAAATCCTGGGGTATTTTTCGGAGGCGGTCTTCTCGTCCTTTGGTGCCTCCGTCTTCACTGTGAGTGTTGCGAACTTTTTGGGTCTCACAGCGTCGAAAGCCTTTTGGACATTGCTGATTAGGCTGGATAAATCCTCGATGGTCTTTAGAACTTCGTCGCGGGTGCCTCCGACCTCAATTTCGCACTCGCCCAGCTTCACCCGAAAAACGAAACTGCTGCCCACTGCTTTCCCCTTCTTCGCCCTCAAATCAATCCCGCATATAGCATGGGGCTAACCGCTTTTAGCATTTACGTATATCGGTGTTTTTTCACTGTATTCCGAGAGTTTCTTCAGCGCGCGCGACGATTCCGCGTTGTACATCAAAGGCGACGACAGAAAAACCAGCATCAGCAAACAGGGTAGCGGCGCGCTCTACTGCAACTCTCAGAATTTTCTCGACTAAGATCTCAAGCCAGCCATACATGCCCTTCAAGGTCGCCCCCCTTTCATTTGTACTGTCAGATGTAATGTTGCATTGTTACAAACCATGAAGAAAAACACACTGGGCTATCCTTCAGAGTCGACTCAGCCCTTTTGTTTGTAATGTCAGATGTAATGTGTATTGTAATAGACCAGGGATTGCAGGTAGTTGCCCGTGGCACAAAGACAGAATGGCTAGGTCTGGCAGGCCTACTACGCCGTTGCCGTCTGCGTTCAGGTTTCATTTGCTTTCGCCTGCGCGCTAGCGTGTTGCCAAATTCGGGGAATTGAAATGAACTTGTTCGATCGCGCTTGGGCTTGGACAGACACACATGATCTGGTATGTAAAAGTTTCATGAGAACGCAACCATGCTTGGACGGTGAGCAGAAATTGACACAAACAATTCGATTTAGCAACGCCCTAGCGCGCGCTGATGTTTGTTGTTCCTTTGTCACTCCATTTAGTACGAAGGCAAACATGAACAAGGCAAGTGAAGGAAAAATCAAGTAGTAGCCTTGTTGATATTCTCCAAGACCTCCAAGTACTATTTGTCCTGCATAAATCATCAAACCCAGAACTCCGAGACACAGCAAAACTGGAACAAATGATAGAATTCTTCTATTGAAGAAGACAAAGCCTACGCCAAAGACCAGCGTCAAAACCTGAATTATGAACATCGATACTAATGCCCAAGACATCGGTTGGAATTCTGCCAAACCAGTAGTTCCCCAGTAATTAGAGAACCAATACTGCCTTGGTCCCTGTTGCAAGTTACCGTAGAAGTCACGTCTATATGACCAATAATAATTCGACATTCCGCCCAATACTGACATGTAGAGAAAAAAGGGAGAAATGACAGAAAACAAAAACACTAAGCACCCAATTACCACCAGAGCCTTCTTAAGAATATCCAAGACCGATAACTTTGTAGACACACTCTTGAGTTTAAACAAGCACTGTCACATAGAATATGAGCACAAAGCCTTAAAAGTTCAGCGCCCGCTAATTCAGGGACAAGCCAGCGCGCGACCTGACTTTGTGTCATCTGTTGATATTGTGAGAGTATTTTACTAATTCAATTGCGTAGCCGATTTGACCTTTCTCTTTCAACGATAACGCGGGTTGGAGCAATCAGCACAGATTTCTTTATTCGATCCGCTATCTTTGTGACCCCTCTTACAGGGCTGATATTCTCCATTACTCGTTCTAGCTCGATAGTTGCATGGCTCACAGCATCCCTTGGATTTCTCATTCGCCGCACCTAAAACCTCTTCGAATTTCCTCGCGCGCTCAGACACTTGGAACTCTCTATCGCCTCTGTTCTTTTCTGTTTTATCTTGCTCAGCTTTCTTTTGGATTTTTCTATCGCTTTTGTCCTTCTCTTTTCTACCCTTCTCAGCTTTATCTTGGAGTTTTTTATCGCTCCTAGCCTTCTCTTTTTTATCTTTCTCAGCTTTGTCTTGAAGTTTCTTGTCACCCTTGTCCTTTTCTTTTCTAACGTTCTCAGCTCTACCTCTTTCAGCCTTTTCAGCGCGTTCAATCTCTTTTCTGCTCATTCAATTCCCTAATTCTCTACTTGCAGAAGAGGATTTAAACTCGTCGTTATCTGTCAATTTCCAAATCAAAAATGGCCTGTCAATTTTAGGAGCACTCGACGGCACGCGTTATTGAAGACCAGTATTCTCTCTTGCCATCAACTCGGGTTTGGGATAAAACTCTGCCCCAAACCAACCATGTGTTGCAGCGCGTGCTAGTCGCTACATTGGGCAGCGTGGGAAAAACCAGGATCTAGTAACAAATCATCTTGTCATAGGTTTCCAGAAACTTCTGTCCAGCTTCTGTTCTACAATACTTCACTCTTCCCGTTATTGCGTCTGTCTGGATAAGATCGCTTGACTTCATGAAACTCAAGTGATACCCTGACTTTTGAAGCTCATATTACACTTGGATAGGATATTTGTAACGCCTGTTGGTTCCAGCAACTCTCTCAGAATTTCCGCTACTATGTCAAATGTGTAACGGTTTCTTCCAAGCAACCTTCTTATTTTTAACATGTTTGTAACCTCTGAGGCAAAACAAGCCATTTCTAAGCAAAAGCGAAATATTGCAATAACCTATCGGCGTGCCTTTCCTCATATATACATCGCAAGTTTACCTTACAAGGATGAGCTGCCCAAGATCGCTTCTCTACCTTCTCTTCTGTTTCTTTCCCCCACGAGCTCTTCTCGTTTGATGACCCTTCGCTTTGTCACGGCGAGCGCTCTCGATGACTTTTCTACGGGAATTCTGTCCTCCACCCATGTCTTGTCACCTCACCCTTCAATCGTCAATAGTACCTTTTCTCAAATAAACCTGTTGGCAATAGTCCATCCACATTTTTATGTTTAATCAAGCCATAAAAGGGCAGACTTATAAAGGTATAACGGTAGACATGACCGACATGCCGAAGAAGAAGACCAGCCTAAACATAGAGGAAGACACTTGGAAACAATGGTCTGCTCTTTGTCATTCAAAAGCACGGATCAAGCCGGAGAGTAAGCGAAGAAACGGCCAGAGCTGTCAAAGAATACATGAAAAAGCATGGAGATGAAAGAATAGATGACAAAGGAGACTGATCAAACCGCAAACTCGCACAAACTAGTTAATGTGACCTTCGACGAAGACCAGATGAAGATTATCCGGTCATTGAAAGGCTTTGGAACAGAAGACGCAGAAATAGTCAGATCAATCGTGATAGCCTACCTAAGCGAACACAACTATATCAAGCAAGCGTCCATAGATCGCGATCGCTCAATCGAGGAATCAGATAGAAAGTACAAACTTGCTCGCGCAGGCGGCAACTTCTGAATCGACCTATTGCAAAACTCAAGGCTACAACGCATTAAAGATAAACTTCAGAAAAGATCGCAGAAAAGCACACGCTCTAGTCTCATCTATTTCAAGGTTTCTTTTCTCATCGAATCTTGAAGTGCTCGGCCTATTCCTATGCTGGAGTAAAGCAACAAGAGCAGGTTATAGAAAAAGAGAGATGAGATTTGTTTGACTAGGCACTCTGCGGATGATAACTATCGTTGACTTTGCCCGTGCGCCATCTTTGCTTGAGCTTTCCAGAGAGCCCCCAGGATTTCCTTGCCTTTCTCGTAGGGCACTATTTCATGTACGCTCGAAGTGTAGTAGGGCAAGAACATGCTTATGTTTCTAAAGGTAGTTTCTGAATCTTTTTCGCCAATTGCGTACCCTGATGTTCCGTCCAGAAAGAAGCCGAACTCTTTGATTTCGCCCTTCTTCAGGAGGCTGTCTATACCGTCCCAAATTCCTTCTCTCAATTTTGAAAGCTCAGCGGGTTCCTTGGGCCATGATGCTAACGGGTTCTGATGCCACAATATCAAGAATCTGGTCAAAAACACCCCTACTATTCCTTGCTATAACTAGTATTTATAATAAGCAGGGACAATGCGCGCGCGTCTGGTGACACTCTATGCACATAACATCTAGCGTGCGCTCTTTCTTTTGCTGTTCGCGGAAATAAGATCGCATGTCTCCAGATGACGACTTAAGCCGCTTAAACGCGTAAACCGATACCCGTATAAGGGTGTATGCACATTATATCATATAAGGATAAGCTAAAAGGATGGATGTACAATGATAACCGAAACAAGAGCAATACTTTGGCATATGGCAATTTGCTTATTGGAAGAACCTCTGACACGTGCGAATCGTGACTAACAAATTGAAGCAATACAAAAACAGGTTGGTAATTGAAATGGGGCGAATTTGCGTGGAGCTCCCAGATGAACTGGAGAAGAAGCTCAGGTTCAAAGCAATCGAGAGATTTGGCGGCAAGAAAGGCGACCTATCTAAGGCTGTCGAAGAATCTGTAAGAACATGGGTTGCCCAAGACAAATAGACGCACGAACAAGCCATGCATTATGATTGGCCTTTCAACAAAAGCTCCACGGTTCGAGTTTGTCTTCACCCCCACCACCCAGCAATTTTCTTGGGAGAAAGGGCTGTTCCGGCTCGGCGAAAGACTCTTTTTCGGCTTTCTTTCGCTTCAAGCACAGTTATATGCTGCTCTTTATTCCACTACTCGCGCGTTTTGGGTTTTGGGCAAAACTTTAGCCGCACACACTTACTCGTCTTGAGTTTCAAGTTCCGAGACTATGTCTTCTGCAGTCTTTTTGTTAGCAAGCCAGTCAAAGAACAGTTGCCAAGACCTCTCACGTTCGCCGTTCATAATTGATTCCAAAAGCTTCTGAAAGAACAAAAATGTTACGTCTTCTGGCAGTTTCATAAGTTTTTCATGCGCTGCGTTTTCCAAGTCCTCGAAGAATTTCACTTGAGCCTCCTTAGTCTCCTTTTCCATTTCATCCCCTCTTCTTAACCAGCATTTGGCGGACGCTCGAAGTGCTGCATGAAGATTCTTCCATAAAGTACTTAGTTAGACCCTGGTTACTCTTTTGAGTTTGGATTTGGGTAAAACTTTCCACCAAACCAACGATTTCTGAATATTATTTACCGAGATAGTCTTATTAGAGGCGGGCGGCAGAGCTATCCTTGGGGAAGATTATCTTGGGGATTGACCCTTTGGTCTTGGTAGTCATTGTTCTGGTAATCGGCATAGTTCTGGCGGTATTAGCCTTTGTTTTTTATCGGAGGAGTTTTGCCAGACGGGAAGCTACCCACTCGCCTTCACGACCCCCGCCAAGGCCTCAATAGGCAGCGTCGTTGGTTGGACAAAGCTTTACCCCGGAAGAGTTCCTGAAAAAACTAGCTGAACTGGAGGATGGCAATGACGTCAAGAGGATACATAGATTTCAACTGCGATTACTGGTGCGCGTTCTGCGGGCGCAAAGTTCCTAAAGGACAGGAAAAACATGACAGCCTAGGCCGTCCGATAGACTGGAAATGCGGGCACCTGCTCCGCTACAAAGTAAGAAACAAAAATCAGGGAAAAGACAAAACTTTACCCCCAACCAAACCAAAATTGGGGACTTCACAAAAACTTTTTTGACCACGCTTTTTGTGACAATCTGAATTTTTGTAAATGAAACTTACCGTAAGAATACTAGCGTGCGCTGGGCATCCAACCTTTGACGCTGACCGTTGAGAATGTCAAAGCAGAGTTGAGCAATCTGAAGAGAATAGTCAGGAGAATTGAAGAAAAAAGATGGCTCCCGCTGTTATGTGCAACATGTGAAAAACCGTTGTCGCTAGAATTCAAGCTATGCCCAAAGCATACAGGTAAACACGCTATTCTCAACTTCAGTCAGCCCAAAAGAAGTGCCTTGAACAGAAAGCGCGCCTGTGTTGCCATCTTCTTAAGCACCTCCCTTTCACTTTTTGCAGGCGTGTTCCAGTCTCTTCTTGACGAGTTCACTCACTGATGCCGCGTTGGCTTTGCCTCGAACTTCTTTCATGACCATGCCTATCAGTGGTCCGAAGGCGTTTGCTCTCCGCTCTTGAATCATGCTTCTGTTTCGTTCTATTAAAGAGTCGACGACCTTTTCAAGTTCTTCGCTGGAAAGCATCTTCAGGCCAATCTTGTTGATTGCGTCTTTCACGGTGCTGTTTTCATGTTGTGAAAGCCAGCTGACGATTCCAGGGACAGCCTCTTTTGTCAATCTTCCCGAACCCACGGCTCTGAAGACTTCTCTTATTTGATTGTCAGAGACCTTTTCAACGCGGACACCGTCACGTTTCAGTGCTTTCGCCGTTTCTGTCATGAAAGCGGCCACGGTCGTCGGCGAAACGTTACTCTCTTTAACGGTGGTTTCGAACAATTCACCGTACTCGGAATCAAGAATTTGCTTGGCCAATTTCTGATTCAGATTATACGTTTTGGTCAGCCGCTCAAGTTTCTGTTCTGGAAGTTCTGGCAGCCTGAGGCTAACGCTTTTCACGTAGTCTTCGGCTATCTGTATGGGCGGGATGTCAGTTTCGGGATACATTCGTGCTGCTCCCGGGCGGGGCCTCATGTACCTCGTCGTTCCGTCAGCGTTTGGCGCACGAGTCTCCGCCGGCACGCCGTTCAAAGCTTCTCGTGCTCTTTCCACAACGGCCTTTAACGCGTCTCTAGCGTTTTCAGCCTTGTCGGCAACGAACACCACGGCGTCCTCATCCTCTGCTTTGACCGTTTTCCTCAGTTCTTCAACTTCTTCTGCCGTTATGTCGTACGCTGGCATTTCATCTGTATGGAATATGCCGCCGACTCTTCCCCAGAATCTGGCTTTGTCAGCCATTTCTGTTCCGAGGCGGAACCCTGGCATCAGCTCCCGCTTCAAGAAACCTCTGAATTTTGTCAGTTTAACCGCTAGGACTTGTTGGTTGGCATCTAGGGCTTTACGGATAACCTTGCACTTTGTCTGCTTGAACACGCGGCTGATGTCGAAGAATTCTTCTTTCAGATTCTCCTGTTTCACCGCTGTTTTGTTCAGTTCTACAGCTATTCCTATGAGGTTTATTTGTCGCTGAACTTCGTACTCCACGACCAGAGGGACAAGGTCAAGCTCTTGGAGCCCCTTGATCTCCATGAGCGCACCGTTAGGAATCGATATGTTTATGTCCTGGCGTATAGTGCCCAAACCTCGAATCACTTTTCCAGTAGCCCTCAAGATTCTTCCGATGGCAAGAGCAACTTCCTCTGCTTCCTTCGGCGACTTTATGACAGGCGCGGTCGCAATCTCTATCAGCGGTATGCCCAACCGATCGATGCGATAACGGGTTAGATTCCCTCCTTCCTCGCTGGTCTTTCTCGCCGCGTCCTCTTCCAAGCCGGCGTGTTGAATCGGAACGGTTTTTTCTCCCACTTTTATTTCGCCGTCTAAGGCTATTACACAGGTTCTTTGGAAGCCCGTCGTGTTGGATCCGTCTATCACCGTCTTGCGCATCACGTGAATCTCGTCAACAGGTTTGGCCTTCATCATCAGAGCCACGGTCAGAACTGTTTCGACGGCTTCGGGATTCAGCGGGTGAGGCGGCTCCTCGTCCATTTCAACAAGGCATGAGGTTGCCCTGTTGGCTTCGTAGAGGATTTTCACTCCTTTCTGAAACTCAAAATAAGCCGCGGGATCAACTTGGCCGAGCTCGCTTTGAGTGGGTCTGAGTCCGCGGAGAAAAGTTATCTCTGGCTCTTCCTTGAAGAGTTCCGGCCTGCAACTGCAGAACAACTTCGCAGAAGTATCAAGTTGCTGGTGGATTTCCAGCCCGACTTTCAACCCGACCTTCTCATAGTCTATTTCCATTCAATCACCCCTTCCAATCCACGCTGGGTCATTCTGGAACGGTCCGCGCTGAGATTTCTCCCGCAACATTGGTCTTCAGAAGTCTCTTTGCGCCGTCCACATCTTTTGTCTGACCTAAGACCCACATGAGCTTAACAAGAGCTGTCTCGGGAAGCATGTCCTCTAACGGGATCACACCCTGAGCCTGCAGGTCGCGGCCTGCGTCATAAACGTTCATGTTCACCCTCCCCCAGATGCACTGAGATGTCATTGCTACAACAACATCTCTTGCGACGGCTTTTCGTACAGCTCCGAAACTCTTCATGCTGATGTGGCCGAGACCTGTTCCTTCGAGGATTATTCCCCTGTAATCTTGGTCCACAAGCCAATCTATCACAGCCGGGTTCATGCCTGGATAGAATTTGACCAGGGCAACTTTGTCGTTGAATTCAGGCTTTAACGCAGGTCTCCCTGAGTCGCTGCGTTTCTTGTAGTCCTGTGTCAGCATGGTCAGTTCTCGGTTCTTCATTCTCGCTATTGGAGTTGCGTTCACGGATTTGAAGGCGTCCCTTCTGCTCGTGTGGCATTTGCGGACTTTCGTGCCTCTGTGAAACACTATAGAGTCGTCTGAGGTTGTTTCGTGCATGGCAACTGTCACTTCTGCGAAGGGTGCTCTTGCTGCTGCTGAAACGGCGCCTATGAGGTTTGTGGCCGCATCCGAGCTCGGCCTGTCTGCTGAGCGCTGTGAACCCACGATTACGACTGGAAAGGGAAGATTTTGCAGAGCGAAGCTGAGGGCTGCCGCCGTGTAGCCCATCGTGTCTGTTCCATGAGCTATGACAACCCCGTTCACGCCCTCAGCAGCCTGGTCGGCTATAGCCTTCGCGAGTTCTCCCCATTGCTGCGGGGTTATGTTCTCGCTGAAGAGACTGAAAAGAATCTGGGCGTTGATTCGCGCAATTTCTGCTAGTTCGGGCACGACGCTGTATAGGTCGCCAGCTGTCAATGCGGGTCGCACACCACCTGTTCTATAATCCACTCGGCTCGCTATGGTTCCCCCCGTGCTTAATATGGTGACCCTTGGCAGTTGCGGGTTCTGTTCAGGTTGAGGTGGAGCTGCAAACGTGGGCTTCGTTCCTTTCCCGACTCTCTCTATCGCAGTGTCGGATGTTATTTCTATACCGATGTTGTAGCCGTTTTTCAACTTCACGACGATATGAGTTTCGTCGCCGTATTCCGACCGTGGAATCAGGATTCCTTCGTAGACCTCCTTTTTTCTGGTTACGCGTATCATGTCACCCACATCTGCCCCGACTTTTCTTATGCTAGCCAAGGCTTCTCCCTTGTAGCCTGAAAACTCCTTCTCACTCATTCTTGATTCTCCAAAGTCTTTGACATATAAACTCCATCGCGCTCGTAACCAAGCCGCTTGTAGTACTGTTTTGTGCCGAGCGCACTTATAACTAAAATCTTTCTTAAACCATAATCCTCTCTCGTTATTCTTTCCGCCGTGGCCAGCAGGATTTTGCCGAAACCCTTGTGCTGCCACGCTTGGTCAAAATGTTTGCCGACAGGAACTAGGGATCCGTACACGTGGAGTTCCCGGACTATGGAACACGGCTTCGCTTTTACCTCCTTTCTGTGGGCCTTTTCCGAAGGGATCCTCAGCCTCAGATAGCCTATCAAAACGTCATTCTTCGAGTCCTCTGCTGAGATGAAGATTTCCTCGCCTTCAGAAGCGTTATATTCTGCAGTCAGGATGTCGACTTCCTTTGGCTCGGGCCTCACGCCCCCTTCTGTTCGGTGCCCTACTTCCCTGCAACGTACGCATTTGCACTTCTTGCCTTTCTCAGCCATTTTCTGTTGTACCAGTTGTCGCAGATTGCTTCTGTTCACGCCCGCAACGATTAGTGGGGCAGGGATGTCGCGTTGGACGCGCATAATACGCATCCATCTTGGAACGTTCTCTTTGATTTCTGCGATAAGATCAGCTGCCTCCTCGTTCGTATACGGTCTGAATTCCTTTTCCATATACCATTTGTGGGCTCTTGTGTTCTTCAAGACCAAGCACGGATAGATCTTCATCATGTCGGGCCTGAAACGGCGGTCTGCGAATATCTTCTTGAATGCCTGCAAGTCTTTTTTTCTGTTCGAGCCGGGAAGCCCAGGCATCATGTGGTAGACTATCTTCAGTCCTGCATCTTTCATTATTCGTGTAGATTCAACAACGTCTCGAACCGTGTGTGTTCTGCCGACCAAGCGGTAGATCTTGTCGCTTGGGTTTTGGACGCCCATTTCCACGCGGGTTACGCCCATGTTCAACATATGGTCTACGTGGGTCTCCTTGGCCCAGTCTGGCCGTGTTTCCACCGTTATGCCGACGTTGCGGATCCTGCTCTCTTCCGCGTTCTCTTCGGCCTCTTCAAGACTGCCTGATTCTTTTCCCGTTATTGCGTCGAGGCAACGTTGTACAAACCAGGTTTGATAATCCGGGGGCGTGGCGGGGAAAGTTCCGCCCATTATTATGAGTTCTATCTTGTCAACGTTGTGTCCTATGGCTTGCAATTGTTCGATGCGGGATTTGACTTGTAGGAATGGGTTGAATTCGTTCTGCAGTCCGCGCATGGCCGCAGGTTCGAAACCAGTATAGCTTTGTGGGACACCCATAGCAGGTCCTCCGGGACAGTACGCGCAGGGTTCGGCTTGTGGACAAGGATACGGCTTCGTCATTGCAGCTACCACTGTGACCCCGGAGATTGTACGTGTGGGCTTCCTTCTCAAGAGCGGCAATAGTCTGCGTTTCTCTTCGGCCTTAAGCAAGCGTATTATCTCGGAATTTGAGGGCACTTTCTGCAGGTGATGTTTGAGGGCAGCCTGTTTTTTTAGATAGCCCAAATCGTGATGGCTAGGAGAGGGGCTACCCATCAGAATTTCAATGATTTCTCTCAGGGGCTTATCTGAATTCACGTTGAAGCAACCACAGCTAACTAGTGCAAAGCGTGCAAATAAACCACGCTGGGAACCAAGTTTCTCAGGGTCACTTCATTTCAAAAGCGAAAAAACGAAAGATGCAGAGAAGTCATGTTGAACTGGAGGGATCTTCATTTATCTTGAAGCTTGAGCTACTCTCTCAATTTCGTGTCTTTTTGCGACCGCGAAGCTCTTCATGTCGTTGTTGCCTGCCAATATTAGTTCTTCGGCGAGGCATTCTTCTATGGAGCGCGGGTTGTTTACTGCCGCTTGTCTTGCTCCATCCGCGAGGTGTCGTAAAGCCAGATCCACTCTTCTTTGAGGTGCGACGTCCACGGACAGGTGGTAGGCGATGCCGCCCATGCTGATGCGCGTCGTGTCTTCGCAGGGTGCGGAGTTCTCGACGGCTTTGACCAACACTTCTATCGGGTTTTTGCCTGTGCGCAGGTTGACAATCTGAAACGCGTGGTGCACCATGTTCATTACTTTGGCTTTTTTTCCAGCGTTCTTGCCAGGACGCATGAGATTGTTTGCAAGTCTTTCGACGATGTTTATGCTTGCCTTGCGGAAGCGCTTGTGCTCATGTCTTCCCATGCTGTGGGGAATAACAACGGGCTTCAGTGAAACATATCTTTGCAAGCCTAAGTCTTTGACTTCGATGCCCTTGAAACTCCATTCTCCGAAAAGTTTTACTTCTTTCTCCTGTTTTTCTTCCTGCTTCTGACTCAAAACTCTCACCGGGCCGGCTTCTGTTTCCTTCCGTACACGAGTTCGTTCAAAGACACGCCGTTGACTGTTATGACCTTCCAGCGCACTCCTGGGATGTCGCCCATGCTTCTTCCGCGTGAGCCGCCTATTCCTTCGACCAGGACTTCATCGTGTTCATCCACGACGTTCAATGCACCGTCTCCGGGCAAAAATGCAGTGATTAATCTCCCATTCTTTATGAGCTGCGTTCTGACACATTTCCTAATGGCACTATTGGGCTGTTTACTTTCTACGCCGACCTTTTCAAGAACAATGCCGCGTGCCATGGGAGACCCTTGAAGCGGGTCCGCCTTGACGTCCAGTCTCAAGATTCTGCGGTTGTAATACATGCTGCTCCAGCGGAACTTCTTGCGTTTCTTAACAAGCGCTCTCGCAGCGAATTCGCCTCTTGGAGACTTGGAACCCATGGACCAATTTTCCTCTCGCTACGTCTAATCGCAATCCTAATATTTAAACTGAGCTACGAAGGTTGGAAAGGTCTCCCACATCATCCCGTCCTTTTTCTCCATTCGGTCCTTGAATGGCTCACGCTGTTTCCATTCGTACGCGTTGACTTTCAACTATCATTCGAGGGTCCTCTGCAGGTCTCGGACTGAGCATGGTCCAGAAAGGTTGAACGTGTGGTCTTCAGCCTTGTTTACACCATTCTGAACCAGTTATTTTCTTGAAAATGCTCTGCAACATCCTGTCTGTGTGTGAATCAGGGTCATAACCGTAAACTTCAAAGTTCTCCTTTACGAGCTCCGCGATCTGGGCGAGTTCTTCATCAGTGAATTCCACCTTGGATTTCATGCTTTCATCATCCACCCCCTAATTCGAGTGCCAACCATAATCCCCTTTAAGAGAATGATTGCAGTCAGTTGGACATTTAGCGGGTGTGCATATAAATGTGATTCTATCTTCAAGCTTTCTTGTGTTGGCTTTTTTTGTCTCAGGTCCGCGTCCCGTGAAAGCTTGGATGATATATATAAAGTGCGCCTAGGCGTCCTACGTGGACATACTAATTAAGTCTGGAAAGGGCTTCAAGAAAGAGAAATGGACTGCTGACATCAGAAACAGATCCCAGGCTGCGTCATAGAGGTACGAGCATAGCTTGATGCATGGGGCGAGCAACGTAGCGTACTCAACGACGCTGAAACGATTATAAGCAGTTGGCAACAAAGACAGAGCTACAGCTTCCTTTGAGGTTTGCAGTGTGATCGAGACTGAATATTGGAAGAAGTATATCGCAGAACTGATTGGCACGTTTATTCTAGTCTTCGTGGGTTGTGGAACTAGAGTTATCGCCGGCGGCTACATAGGCATTGAGGGAGTATCACTGGCTTTCGGTCTCTCTGTTCTAGCGTTGATGTACGCCATAGGAGGTCTTTCTGGATGCCACATAAACCCAGCAGTGTCCATTTCAATGTTGGCCGCAGGCAAAATGAAGCTCAAAGATGCAGTATTCTACGTAGTTATGCAGTGCTTGGGCGCAGTAGTCGGAGCTGCACTGCTCTACGGGATAGTCACTGGCAACGCAGCCTACAATCTGGCGTCTAATGGCTTGGGCCAGAATGGATACGGCGCGACGATAGGCGGGTTCTCAGTGGCGTCCTGTTTTGCGGCTGAGGTCGTGTTGACCTTTGTTTTCTTGCTAGTCTTCTTCGGTTCCACAAGCGAAAAGGCGCCGAAAGGTTTTGCAGGCGTCGCTGTGGGCTTTACTTTTGTCATGATATATCTTGTAAGTATGCAAATAACAGGCGGATCGGCTAATCCAGCAAGAAGCCTAGGCCCTGCAGTAATTCTTGCAGTGTTTGGCGGTGGTGCTGGAGTGGACGCTTGGAGCCAGCTCTGGCTATTCTGGGCAGCACCCATACTCGGTGCGCTCATAGCCGCAGGTGCCTGGCGGCTTCTGGGGCAAGAGCGAAGCATCTTGGCCTGCGAACCCGCTTCAGACGCGGGGCGCGTTGATTAGTGTAAGCGCACTATTGAACGCTAGAAAAGAAGCTTTGACGAGTATGTGGACCTAGTGCCTGGGATGAGGTTGCATGAGTCGAAGAATAGTCAACGCATATCATTTGGAACTCATTTCCGAGGTCAAGGCACATGCCAACCAATTGTCACAATCTCATAAAGAAAGACTTGAACGCTACATTGGAACAGACAAGACCTGCTACGTGATCGGGGCCGATACGCAGAGGGCAATCATCAAGGAATGGATTAGGAAACATCCGAGCCTCACTGAAGCTGAATACATCGAATTGCTGAACTCTTTATGTCAGGGGAAATCTGTCAACGAGATTTCTATCGCGGGCGAGTTGCTCGATTCGTTGCCAAAGCTGAGGAAAACTGTCGAGCCAAGATATCTTGACGTGTGGCTGAACAATGCGCACGGTTGGGCTGAAGTTGACTCCCTATGTCAGTCAAAATTCCCTGCATCTGAGGTCTTGGCCAACTGGAAAGAATGGGAAGGTCTCCTGACCAAACTGGCCTCGAACGATAATGTCAACAAGAAACGTGCTAGTCTAGTTCTGCTCACGAAACCAGTCAGAGACTCAGAGGACACAAGATTGGAAAATTTGGCTTTCATGAACATCAACAAACTGAAGAATCATCGAGACATATTGATCACAAAAGCTATTTCATGGCTGCTGAGAGATCTGATCAAACACAACAGACAGAGAGTGGAATCCTACCTGAAAGAAAACGAAGACACGCTCCCGAAAATCGTTTCCAGAGAAACCAAGACAAAACTGCTTACTGGAAGGAAAACGCCTCGTCGTACCAAACGTGGTTGAGGCTTTGTTTGCCCACGTTGCTTTTGGTCTCCAATCGACTAGCGTGATGGCCGATTATCGTTCTGCCACGCGAACCATCTGCGCTGAAGGTATAGGTATTTGAGAGACGTTTGTTAATCCATCTTCACATACAGCCAATTTTCATGCACCAAGAGTGATGATGAATTGAACGAAATGAAAGACAAGGTCTGCATTGTTACAGGCAGCAACTCTGGGATTGGAAAGGAAACAGCTCTGGCTTTGGCAAAAATGGGCGCATGGGTCATTATGGTCGTACGTAACCCAGAACGGGGAGAAAAAGCGAGATTCGAAATACTCAGCCAGAGCGGAAGCAATACAGTTGATCTGATGGTATGCGACGTGTCATCAATGGGTTCAATACGGCATTTCGCAGAGTCATTCAGGCAAAAGTACGACAGACTGGACGTGCTCATAAACAATGCCGGAGCTGTCTTCAATAAGCAGGAGATCACCGTGGAGGGTTTTGAGCGAACACTGGCTGTGGATTATCTTGGACCATTTTTCCTCACACATCAACTCATGGATTTGTTGAAATCGAGTGCTCCATCCAGAGTAATCAACGTGACTTCTGGGCTTCACAGATCAGGTAAAATAAGTTTCGACGATTTGCAGAGTGAAAAGAGTTTTAACGGAATGAAGGTGTATGCTAACGCGAAATTGATGGTGTTAATGTTCACTTATGAACTTGCCAGACGGCTTGAGGGTACAGGACTCACGGTAAACGCGCTTGAACCAGGCTTTGTGGCTACCAATCTTGGAAGAAGCAGCGGAAGTCTCCGTTCGGCTATACTCTTCAAGATGGTCCGTCCGATGCAAATTAACGCGAAGAAGGGAGCTGAAACTTCCGTGTACTTGGCATCTTCAGACGAAGTTAAAGGCGTAACGGGCAAATGCTTCGCAAAAATGCATGAAACCACCACCGCCCCCATATCACACGATCAGCAACTGCAGAAGCAATTATGGGACAAGACAGTGGAACTGATTGGCTTGGCCCCAGACTAATTCGTGCACTGTTTAAGGTGCTCTTTGCGGCCAAAACGATATACGTGCTGCGCGAGCTAGACTCTTGAAAGCAGGAACCAAGCTTACGCATGATTTGGCGCCGGCGAAGTTCCAGCTGCAGACTATCAAAGGTTTTAAGGAACAGGTGACATTCACAGAACAAGGAAGGTCAGATAGATTGAGGTACAGAGATTTCGTTGATTTGAAATACGAACCGAACGAAACAGACCTTATTTGCAGTTTTCGCGTTGAGCCGGCTGGCATTGATATTGAGGAAGCGGCAGGAGGCGTTGCTGCGGAGAGCTCAGTAGGGACGTGGACAGAGCTCTCAACAGTGAAACCTTACGTACTCAAACTCGCGGCTCACGTTTTCAGCATAGAAGGCAACGATGTCAAAATAGCATATCCACTGCAACTCTTCGAGCCAGGAAGCATGCCCAATATACTGAGCAGTGTCGCGGGGAACGTTTTCGGGTTGAGGGCCTTGAAAAACCTAAGACTTAACGATATCCTTTTTCCGCGGAAGCTCATCCGAAGCTTCGAAGGCCCGAAATACGGTGTTGAAGGAATACGGAAGCTGATGAAAGTTTATGATAGGCCGCTCGTGGGCACGATAATCAAGCCTAAGCTTGGGCTCAAAACGGTGGATCATGCGAAGGTTGCTTATGATGCTTGGGTGGGAGGTTGTGACATAGTCAAAGATGATGAGAATCTCGGCAGTCAGAAGTTCAATCCTTTTGAAGATCGCCTAATGAAGACCTTGGAGAGCAGAGATCGTGCTGAAGGAGAAACTGGGGAAAAGAAGGTCTACATGGTCAACATCACGGCTGAAACGGATGAAATGTTGAGAAGAGCAGAGGCCGTTGTGAATCACGGGGGAGAATACGTGATGATAGACATTCTAACCTGCGGTTTCGCTGCTCTGCAAACGCTTCGAGATAGATGCTTCAATCTTATGATTCATGCCCACAGGGCCGGCCACGCGGCGTTCACCAAGGATCCCAAGCATGGAATTGCAATGCGCGTAGTGGCTAAAGTCGCAAGAATGGTGGGTGTGGATCAGCTTCACGTGGGGACTGTTGTTGGGAAAATGTTTGAAACTGCGGAAGAAGTGGCAGAGAATAGGGACGCGTTGACGATGGAAATGGGCGGACTGAAACCTGTGTTGCCTGTCGCCTCAGGAGGGCTGCACCCAGGACTTGTTCCCGCACTTGTCAAGTTCTTCGGAAAGGATCTTGTGATCCAGGCTGGAGGGGGTATCCACGGCCATCCCAACGGAACGACTGCGGGAGCCATGGCCATGCGACAAGCGGTTGATGCAGCAATGCGCGGTGTGTCACTGGACACGTACGCTATGAAACACAAGGAATTGGAAGCAGCCCTGGAAACATGGGGACACACCGCCTAGTGCCTCTTCACTTGAAAACCCATGGATATTTCCTGTGCATTACCTCTGTTATCGAGTGCGGCGATATTATTCCCTCTTCGCATATTATGCCGTGAATGAAGTCTCTCCGCGTCACGTCAAAGGCCGGGTTCCTAACGGTCAGGTCCTTCGGTGCGTCCTTCCAAATCTCACGTGGGTCTCTTTCCTCTATCTTCTCGTAGTCTCCGTACATTGTTGCTGGGTCGAATTTCAAGAGTTCTGAAACCACGTAGAACGGGGTCCTCGCCTCTTGAGCCACGAGCGCGACCATGCTTGTTCCAATCTTGTTTATCACGTTTCCTTCAGAAGTTATCGCGTCCGCTCCGACGACTACCATGTCAACCTGGTTCATGAAGAACCTTGTGGCTGAATCAACGATGAACGTTGTTTTAACGCTTAGGTCTAACATTTCTTTTGCCGTGATCTTTCCTTGAAAGACAGGTCTGGTTTCGGTGCAGATGACTTCGAAGACTTTCCCATCATGCCTAGCTTTCTTCAGGAGGTGAGTGACCGTGGAAGAGTGGCAGTGGGTCAATATCGTGGAGTTGTTCCTGATCCTTCGGGCTCCCATTTCAGCAATTCTTTCCTTCGAGTTTTCGAGATCTTTCAGAAACTGTTGCGAGGCCATCGAGACTGTCTCGCTTAGCTTTTTGACGCTTTTCTCGGTGCTCTTTTCTACTTGATTTATGATTAATCTGATAGCGTTCCTCATCAGCGGTTCAGTCTCTCTTGAAGCGAAAAGAGTTTCCTTGGCCTTCAGGAGTTCTTTCAGGAATTCCCTTTTGGTTTTGGCTCTTGTCTGGTTTGCCTCCGTCTGTGTCGCAGTTATCGCAGCTATGGCGACGTTCCTTGCTCCTTGGACTTCAAGCTTTCTTATTTTTTCAGCCGCAATCCATACTGGGTCCTGCAATGCTTTCACCTAAACAAATCACAATCTTATTTGTGAACACACTATAAACTTTCGGTGACAGTCTCTTTCGCTCGCGACAAGGTCCAGCTCTTGTCGGCTCTCGTGAACAGAAAAACATAACTCCCTTTGTGAAACTATTGTAAAGGGACTTCAGGGTGGTTGTGACTTGAGAATCGGCTTCTTCGTGTGGGAGTATCCGCCTAGGCTCGTTGGCGGTCTAGGGACATATGCTCAGTACATAACGCGTGAGTACGTTCAGCTTGGACACGACGTCTCAGTCTTCACGCTTAATTCGGGTGACTTGAAGACAACTGAGATTCTGGAGGGCGTGGACGTCCAACGGCCGTTGATTGCGGATGCAAGTAATGTTTTTCCGATGTTCGTGGTGGACGATTTGAAAAGGTGGGGGACTAACATACGGTTTTTCAACGACATATTCATCTACAACATTCTGAGCTCGACGAAGTTCTTGAACGAGCTTGTGAGGAAGAAGGGCTATCACTTCGATGTGGTGTGCGTTCACGACTGGCTGAGCTGTATTTCAGGGTTGATAACGAAGAATGAGACCAAGATACCTGTGGTTTTCCACGTTCACAGTACTGAGTGGGGCAGGAGCGGGGGACATGGCTCCGAGGTTGTCTCGCATCTTGAAGAGGCAGCGGCTCAGAATGCGGACAGAATAATAACGGTAAGTAATGCGATGCAGGACGATTTGACAAGACATGGCTGGCCTCAGTCAAAGATAAGTGTAGTGTGGAATGGCGTGGACCCTGACCAGTATGATCCGAAGGAGTGCAGAAATGAAGATGTGCAGCAGTTCAGGCAAGAGTGCGGAATCCCGGCGGACTGGAACATGGTTCTTTTTCTTGGAAGGCTGACGTGGGTGAAAAGCGTCAAGAACCTCGTTCAAGCAATGCCCATGGTTTTCGAGGAGTTTCCAAAGACGAAACTGGTGATTCTGGGCAAGGGTGAAGAGCAGAGTGACATCATCGAAACGTCGAACAGGCTTGGAATAAGAGACAACGTCGTTTACCGTTTTGACTTCGTCCCAGAGGATGAGAGGATATTGTACTATGCCGCGTCAGACGTGTGTGTATTCCCCTCAGTCTACGAACCCTTCGGCATAGTAAGCTTGGAAGCAATGTCCCTGGCAAAACCCGTTGTCGTCGGCGCTCGAGGAGTGGTCGGCTTCCGCGAGCAAGTCATTAACTCAGGCCCATATCAAAACGGAGTCCACGTTAACGGGGAGGACCCCGCGGACATAGCATGGGGAATCAAAGAAGTGCTTAGAGACCCAAAAAGGGCAAGGCTCTGGGGCCAAAACGGCCGAAAACGGGTTCTGAACTATTTCACATGGAAAAAAGTTGCTGAACAGACGTTAGAAGTATATGGCGCACTTGCTCAAAAAGGAAGCTAGACCCAAAGACTGCTATCTTACTAACGCGCTGCTCTTCACCTGGAAAACCTATCGTTCTTCCAGACGTCTGCCGAGTCGCTGTATCCTCTTTTTTCCCAGAAGCCAGCTTCTTTTTTCACGGTGAATCTTATCCGCGTCACCCACAAAGCGCTCTTGTACCCATACTTGCCAGGAACAACAAGCCGCAGAGGGAAACCATAGCCTTCTTCCAGGGGCTTTCCGTCAAGTCCATACGCCAAAAGTACGTCGTCACCTGAAAGCTCCGGCAGAGAAAGCGAGGTTGGGTAACCGTCTGCACATTCAAACGTGACAAACCTTGCGCTTTCTTTAGGCCCGACCAGACTGGCTATATCTCCGAAACGAATGCCCTCCCACTTGCAGTTGAGAACACTCCATCCTTCAACGCAGTGAAAATCACTAACAGACTGGACTCTGGGAAGTTGGGCAATTTCATTCCAACTGAGCTTCAACGGTTTTTCAACTTCACCATCTATAGTCAGAGTATATGTTTTCAAGTCGATTTTGGGGTTGGACCGTGTAATGCCGGGGTGATCTATTCCCCATCTTAGAAGCCTCTTGATTGGGGCTTGACCCGGCGGCAGACTGTCAAGGTGATTTCCTTTTTCGTCTGAAGTCATGCTTGTTCAACAGGAAATGGGTTTACATTGAAAATAAAGGTTGCTGGAATCTCCGATAAAACAGTGGAGTCAGCCTTTGCTCTCTTTAATGAAACTCGTGAGTTGCCTTTGATTCTTCTGTTCCTTGGCAAAGTTTGAGATTTTGACCCCTATTCTGCGTGCCTCAGACCCTGTTTGATCTAAGAACTTCTCGAGCAGTTCCTTCACAGTTCCTTTCAAAGCTTCAAGGCTGTCTATGGGGTTTTCGAGGGTTTTTGATCTCGTGTGGATGCTCATGTCTGTTGTGATTACAATTATCCCGACAGTCTTGTACTCAAGCCTGTCCTTTGCGATTGTGGCGTGTATTTCATTGCATAGTTGATCCGTTTTTTCCAGTATGAAGCTAAGCACACGAGAGTCATGTTTTAAGGTTGAGATTCTGCTGATTGACGTGGCCTCGCCTCTCTCTTGAACCGGTTCGTCGTCCATTCCTAGGGAGGCATTGTGGAAATACGTCGCCAGAGTCTTGCCGAAAACGGCGATTAGCTTCTGCATGTCATAGTTTGACAGGTCAAAGATTGTGTTAATCCCTAGCGCTTGCATTCTCTCTCTAGTTTTCGTTCCGACACCTATGAGTCGGCTCACGGGCAGCGGTGCTAGAAAGACTATGACCTGTTCGGGCGTGACGACGGTTAGGCCGTCGGGTTTTTTCGTGTCGGCCGCAATTTTTGCGACGAGTTTGTTAGGTGCCACGCCGATTGAACACGCGAGTTTCTGTTGGCGTAGTACTTCGCTCTTAACGCTTTCAGCAAGCTTTCGGCCCTCTTCGAAACTTCCATTTGCTCTTTGGGTCACGTCAAGATAGGCTTCGTCTATCCCAACCTGTTCAAAACGGTCTGCGAAGCCTTTCAGGGTGTCCATCACTTTCCCGGAGATTTCCTCGTAAAAAGCATAGTCCACAGGCAGGAAAAGTGCATTGGCACTCTCCAGTTTTTTCTTGGCCAGGAAAATGGGCATTCCTGATTTCACGCTGTACTCCCTGGCGATATAGTTCGCCGTACTTACAGCTCCGCTGTCTTCTGTTCGTCCGGAATAGACGCACACTACAACAGGCCTGCCTTTTATAGAGGGATTCCTGAGCTCCTCGCACTGGGCAAAGAAATAGTCCAAGTCCACAAGCATAACTACCCTTGACTGCAATGGCTGCCCCCTAATTGAAAATTCTTGCTGGACATTTACGTCTTCTGATGTGCCAACTCAGCGCACACACTTGACAGATGGCTTTCTGTGCGAGAAAGCCACAATGGGTTACCGTTTATTAGCCTCTAAGAACCACCTTTCTTTTCAATTCATGGACACGGACTTACCCGTAAATCCTCTGTTTGCAGCGCACGCGCATTTGCGTTTTCAGTCAGCCACTCGGTATCGCTGAGCAGCAAACATCGAAACTTCAGGTCCAATATTTGTCCATCCGAGGTTGAAATAGTGCTTTAACGAAAGATAACTCTTTTCGCGCGCGCCTAAATCCGCGTGCCAATCACGGTGTCGTTACCTGTAGTGCTAGTTTCTCTCCGTTGCGATTATAGACTGCAACGTTTTTTTCATCGGTAAATGGGAAGCCTACGATCATGAGTATGGGTCCGAAAAAGTGGTTCAGATCGGCGTGGGAGGGTGTCAGATTGCCGGAAGGATGAGAATGTGCTGTTCCGACGATTGAGAAATCCATTGGTAACATGTGAAGCCGAATGTTGGCAAAGCCTCGCCCGTAGTTCGCAAGCGGAGGAACAAGGAGTTCCGTTATCGCGATGATGTCTTTCTTCTTCTCGCCTCTGAGCATTAGAATGGTTTCCTTGGGATAGAGGCTCTTGGCGCCCTCGAAAATCGTTTGTAGCAACTCCTGACTGATAGAGATGGCGCTGTATTTTGGCACAAACCCTTTGAAGCCTTCCCGCACTTAAGTGCCTTTCGAAGCGTGCGCATCAAGACAATATCACATAATCCTTTTGTTTTTTGTGCGTTCCCTTGTTCTTCAGCTCTTGAAAGATTGCTCCAAAAATCGAATTAGAGGCGGGGTTGCATTATTGATTCTGCGACATTGCAAGACGGTCATCTCGGTCAAAAGCAATGCCAAACAGTAAAATAGTCAAAATCTCTGTCTAAGAACTGGAAGTTGAGGGAGAGAAGACTGAGAAGGATAAGAATAGCGTCTTTTGATCTGGATGGGACTCTTACGGACATTTCATTCGTGGATTCCGTGTGGTTAGAGGGAATTCCTCGTTTGTATGCCCTTAAGTACGGTCTTGCGTTTGAAGATGCTAAAAGTTTCGTGACGCGCGAATACGGCAAGGTTGGCAGGGAGAGGCTTGAGTGGTATGATTTGAGTTATTGGATTGGTAAACTCGGTTTGGATGTTTCTCCTGGAGAGATTTTGAGTTCTTTTCAACATAGAATAGGGGTTTTCCCTGAAGTGACTGAAGTCTTGGAGGAGTTTAGGAACGTGGGATTAAGGCTGATAATAGTGACGAATGCTCGCAGAGAATTCGCTGATTTGGAGCTTGAAAAGACAAAGATTGGGCGTTATTTTGAGCGGGTTTTTTCTGCAACCTCCGATTTTGGACTTATCAAGAAAACGCCTAACCTTTACAAAAAAGTATGCAGCATCTGCGAGGTTTCCCCCCAAGAAATGATTCATGTGGGCGATGATCAGTGTTTCGATTTTGAGGTCCCAAACAAAATTGGAATAGAGGCCTTCTACCTCGACAGAACTGGCAAACATTCAGGGCAGTCCGTAATTCACAGTTTAATGGAGCTAGGTCAAAAGCTAACAACTCGGACTGGACAAAACGGGCACAAGAAGAGTCCATAACACGATAATGCATGCTGGAATCAAAACACAATTAAGTGCAATCTCATTTTTCCTCTCTGGACGGTCAATTCACATTGAATACTTGGCGATTGTTGAGACTCGAAACACACAACGCATTCATGAACATGGCTATCGACGAAGCCATCCTGAATGCCAGAATTGAAGGCCATATCACGGATACCCTGAGATTCTTCCGTTGGAAACCCTCCGCAGTTTCAATCGGGAAATTTCAAAAGGTCCAAAACGAGGTGCAACTGGAAAACTGCAAGCAACGAGGCATCGACGTTGTGAGGCGGATCACGGGAGGAGGCACCGTATATCATGACGCCGAGGATGAGATCACCTACAGCGTAGTCGCGAGTAAAGAGAACTTGAAAGCAGACGACATAGCCGACGTCTATGAAAGAATCTACACTGGTCTAACCGAAGCGCTGGGTATCTTGGGCGTGACTGCAGACTTCAATGAAGGCAGTGCGAAGGCATGTCCAAACCTGACGGTCAAAGGCAGAAAAATCTCTGGAAGCGCTCAGTGTCACAAGCGCGGAGTCGTCTTGCAGCATGGAACAATCCTTGCCAACGTCAACCTGGAAAAAATGTTCACATACCTGCGTGTTCCCTGGGCCGAAAGCCGCATGCAGGTTGTAAGCGTCGCAAGACGCAAACATACCTCGCTGTACGACGAACTTGGAAAAAATGTTTCACCGGCGGAATTGATTCATGCCCTAAGAGAAGGCTTTGAGCAAGCCTTGGACATAAGAATCGTTAGCGGTGAACTGACACCTCGTGAACGTGAGCTTGCAGAAAGACTTTGCGAACAAAAATACGCTACCGCAGATTGGAATCTCCACTGTGGAAGCAGCAACTGACGGCCAACATTCACAACGTCTTCTCAACGAATCAGCCTTCTAGATAGAAGAAACCAAGGAAAATACAGTTGTCTGTGAGGCTCAGTTTCCGCATCTGACACCTAGAGTCTTTGCCAACCGCTTGAAGGCAGCGTCGCTCATCCACTCAGTTTTGAGGTACTGGCAAATCCTCTCGTCCTTCAATCCCAGTTTTCTTGCTTCTTCAACCGCATAATTGTAAGCTTCAACTTCAGTGGGTCTTTCCGTGTAACCGTAGTGGCTGTCAAACAGCTCTTTTCCTTCCATCAACTGCTTCACATGAACAAGCTCATGAACCACATCGAGGTAAACGTCTATCCTGTCACCCTTGTTTAGGTACTTGGAGTTAACCATGAGATGCCCGTTTGAGGCATTCACCCCCATGTAGCCTCCTGCCCACATGAACTGAACCTCAAGATTTCGAAGCACTTCCTCGGTTCTTTCGCCGAAGAGCCTTCTCACAGTCTCGACCTTCTCGAAGCCTTTGAAGTAATCCGGAAATGGGTGCGCCGATCCTCTAAAGAGTAAGATCCTGTCAATGCGCACTGCTCGAGCCAGACGCAGCATTCTAAACATCAGGCGCTCACGCCAATCCATGTTTGCCATGCTCCTCACGTTCCCTCAGCAGCCATGCTTCTTTGTTCATGGATGAATCGATTTAGTGTTTCTCAATTCTCCATTTACTAGGCTTGTAAGCCACGTTTGAATGTTGGAAAGTGTATGAGAATAACGGTGTTTCATGCACAACCCTTTCAAAATTCCTTTAGTTGTTGTTGTTTGAGGTAAATAATAATATAAACCCTATCCTCTCGTTTCCTGATTTGTCACTTGCGGGTCCGTCTTAAGCTCACGGATGCCATGCCCCACAGTGGTTTCAGCATACTTGCCATGTGCCCGTTTGCATGGAGCACAGAAGCCGCTCCTCTGAACTGACAGGTTGTGCCTGTCAACATGCAGCAGCGGAGTTCTGCTTGAACGGTGAAACCTGCTTGCAAGTTGCACGTAACCCATGCCTTCCTCAACGTACGCTAAAATCATCGAAACATGCTCCGCATCACCGACGGTTTTGAAGCGCCCCCTATCAACGGACTCCGTCAACATTTCGCTATACTCGATTCGGAAGCCTAAGTTTCGCAGTATGTCCTCATTGGCTGTTTTGTGCCATGGAATCTCCTTAAAGACTCCGTAGCCTATTGCTCCTCGGCGTGACAGTACAACGAACCTTTGCGGCTGCATGTCTCGCAGCATGTTGGCAGAAACAAACTTGTACATCCACCGCAAATCTTTGCCTAAACCTGGCGCTCCCTGGGACTTCAAAAACGTGAAGTCCGCAACGGTTCGCACATCAACATCAACGCTTGAGAATCGCAGACTGTCCAAGCCCATCGAAACACCCAAATGACGACTCTCGCGAAGCAGATATGCAACTTGACTTTTTGCCTCCAACTGATTTTCGGAGACCCTCAACCTCGAATAGAACAAGTTTGCCGCTTCCCTCGCGACACAATAGATCAGTTTTGAATAGTGCAGTCTTCTGTACATAACGTCAAGTGTGTGAGCGCCTGCCGAAAACTCTTGAGCTATGTTCGCGAACATCGGACTTGCAGAGATAATCATGTTGTACGTGTTAAGATCATGCAATGTCAACGAGTCTGCAACTCGCGTTTCATAGGAACAGCTAACATCCACGTTTTCGCCTTTGAGCAACAGAATTTTTGCGTCTGTTGCAGCGGGACTTCTCAACCATGCCAAGCCCTCGCCGTCCCTGCTGCCGAAGAGGTCTAGGATGGAGTGGCCGCGTTCGATGAAGGATTCTCCGATGCTTTCAAGCAAACTGCTTTTTCCAGACCCTCTCGTACCCAACACAAAGAAAACTGACGGTGCATCATAATTAATAACGTCTTTACCCCTGCACCATCGCACAATCACTTTTCAGAACCGCCTTTTTCGTCTTCGTCTTTCTGTTGTTGTTCCAAATCTTTGAAGTTTCCTGCACCAACTGGCTCCCAGAACCGCTCTAAATATCCATGTGCCCACAAACTATCTTTGTAGAGGCTAAGCAGCCTTCGCGTTTCGCCGTACAGAAATTTTCTGCAGATCGCGTTAAACTTATCGTTTGAGACGCCTATGCCGTTAATCGGGCTGTAGGTTTGACGCTTGATTCTGACGATGGTTTGCTGTGCTCTGTCAAAGTCTGCTTTACATTCGTGCACGACTTCTGGCGGCGCTACACTATTCAAAGTTTTAATGCACTCCCACGCGCCGACGCTGTTTCCATTGTTCATTTGGCTCACGACATCATGCAGAGCTGCCACTAACAAGCTTTGATATGGCGGCTGGTAATTTCGCCGCTCAGGTTCACTCATTCTGACGATTCACCTCTTCCTTTTTGTTTTTCAATCACACACTCACTTTCTATTTCTTTTTCTCGGCACAGTCGGATTTTGATGGTAAGACTTATGCTCGGTCGCGTTTGCGAGTTCGCGCTCAAAATGCCGTCGGATTATTGGATGTGCCTGAACCGTGTCCTGTGCTGCTTTAACTCGTTTCGCTGTGTAGCTTTCGACTGTTTCTTTCCTCACCAAATTTATCACCCCCCTCTAAATCGTGTAAGCTTTGCTACCGTCACGCTCTCCAAGTTGTTTCTTAATCTGTTCTCGCTGCCTTTCCAGTTCCAAGCGAAGCTTTGTCTCACACAAGTCAAGCTTCATAGATTCTAAAGCCAAACGGTCAAACCTGTCTGTCATCCTTCTGTTTTTGCGTCTATGTTTCAGCCAAGCATTGAACATCTATCTCTTCCTCCGCTTAGAAGCTGGTTTGCCAGCGAACACTGTGCCCAAATTGTCAACTCGGTGGCTGACCTTCTGTGTGCGTTGGGTGAAAGTTGGCCTCGGTTTAGGACGCGCTGCACGTGGCAAAGGTGTATGATGGATTGGTTCGCTTGAGGGTGAGTAAACAATGATTTTCTGCCTTGGCAGATAATTGACCCTATGTTGCGGTTGCTTCGGTTGCTCTTGCGTCGTCTCTTGTGAAGTGTCGCTCTCGGAAGATTTCCAAACCTTGCCATTGCGTTTCTTTCTCCATGCTGAACCCGACATGCCTAATCAACCTCTTCAACGGTCACTTCATAATCTCGCAACTTCGCTTTAGCGTGGATTTCAGCCGCAAGCCTCTGGCACTCCAACAAGACACGCCGTCGCGCCCTCTCTTCGACGCTGATAGGCTCAACCACATCAGACCCACTCATTCTTCATTTTCCTCTGAATCAGCAGAATCAATGAAGGCAAATTCCTCGAAGCATTTGGTATGCGCATAGGCTCTCCTCATTCCCCGGACGCGTCCGTGTTGGCGTTTCGATTCTTGATAGGATAAAGGTCGGTATCGATGCCCTTTGTCCTCTGAAACCCATAACCGTTTCGAAACTTTAGGCTCATTCGGCTGGATAATTCTGTGACAATAGCGGCATACTTTTGGTGGACTTGTGCGTGTGTGCTTTTTGGGTTTCTCTTTACTACTCGTTACCGTGTTACTGAGTTTACCGAGTTCCTCCAGAGCGCAGGCATCTTTTTGAGTGTTTTCTCCATGCTTTTCTTCCATTGTGTCCATGCTTTTCCCCCCCTACGCTCCTTCGGAACTTAGTAAACTTGGTAACTTGGTAACGAGTTCGTAACCGTACTTCTTTGCTACCCGCCGAAGCTTTTCTAAAGGAAAAAGGTAGCTTTTGGTTGACGCCCAGTGGCCTTCAGAATCCTTTTCTCTTATGACCTTTGTTTCACCGCTAAGTATCTCTCTGAGCCTATAGCCCACCCTGTTCTTTGTGATTATTCCAAAGTCGCCAGTATCCATCTCGTTGGGTTTGTTCTCGTTCACTCGACCATTCAACTCGTAACCTAGCTCCTGCCATATAGTTCTGAAGGGCAAAGACTCGATGACAAACTTAGCTTCATTGTGGAGGTCTACGACGACCTTAACGATTTTTCCCTCTAACGTGTCCTGCCTGCCGCTCAACCTAGCTTTGCTCTGCTCATCCACAAACTTGAACAGGTTATCATAGAATGGCAGGCCAACTGTAATTTGTAGAAGAGGCTTCCAGAGTTCCTTGAGCCTCCCTTTTACGGCAAGTTCAACAGCAGGCAGCTCTAAGCCTCGGGTTTCCATCCGCCATTTCAGAAGCATGTTTCTAAGGGTCTGCATCCGCGCTTTGTCTTCCTTCGTTAAATCAGCCCATTCTTTTCGCGGGGACCCTTCAACCATTGCGATGAAGAGGAATCTCTCGTTAAATCCCTTCACTTGGGGTATCTGCTCGCTGGCGCATGATTTGAAACAGAAGGTTCGATAATACTTGATTATCCTGTCGAAACTTGTTATCAGGGTTCTAGGAACCACTGCTCCCGCCTTGTATCCGGCTTTGTAAATCTTGATTTTGTCCGTGTCTTTGTGGATGCCTTGCACTTCGTCTTCAAGTATGCAGCCCTGCCCATCAGAATCTTCTAGGTATCCGTAGAGGTCAGCGGAGGGGATTGTCACGCCGTACATTGGGCGGTAGGACAGGTTCTTTAAGACGTTGAGGACGGTGGATTTTCCGCTTTCATTGTCACCGTACAAGAAGAGATAGGGGACTGTAGTAAGCTTCTCTTGTTGATAGGTCAACATGACACATGCGGTTAGAACGTCCTTCCAAATTGGCTCTACATCAACCCAGGTTTCAAACTCGTCGCGGATCTGTGCGGCTAATTCTTTTTGGCTGGGTGTCTGTCCGATGATGTATCCGTAAGGCTCGTATGGGACATTCTGCATTTCCTTTGGAGCAAAGGTTTCCTCGCATATGTCTACAGTTTCGATTAGACTGAAGTCTCCGCCATTCAACTTTAGAAAGAAGGGTCTTCCATCATTGTAGACAGCTTCGAAGCACCCTTCTGCTAGTATGCCCGAGTCCTTCAGTTTCCGCCGTGTTTTCTTCTCGACTGGCTCGGCTATGTTGTCAGTCTTGCTTTTTCTTGCGAGAGCGTTTTCTACCATGCGTTTTAAGTCGGCCTCATTCATGGGAGGATCGTTTAGTTTGTTCCATTCTTGCATGGCATGAAAGGCTGTTGCCGCATCGAATGTTTGAACTCCAACTAGATAGTTAGCGAATTTTATGCCTTGCGCGTGTCTTGTGCCCTGCGGAACTCCTTTTCGCATTTGCTCAAAAGTAATGGGCTGTTTAGGATCACTGCCTAAGTAGGGTTCAAAAAGCTTCATAAAATCGTCATACCGCATTTTTGCGAAGGGACGGTCTTGGGTGATCGTGTAAGTTCCTATTTTAGGCTCACTGGTCCTCAAGTCTCTGTAGTGAATTTCTGTTCCTGGAGCTACCAAGTAATAGTTTTGCGCTCGAATTTCTCCGCACCCTTCATCTTCGCCCTTCAAGTGCAAAGTTTTGTTTTGAACCTGTCCGCCTTCGACAACAACATAGAAATGAGTTAGTCCGCGGCGGGGGCTGCGAACCTCAAACGTGGGGGGGGAGAATCTGTCTTAGTATTGTGTCCATGCTCACTTTATCCGCGTCAACGAGAACTAACCCGTCTCTGCCGCATATTCCCCAGCAAGGCCAACCCTTCATTTCTTGCGGCGTGTACAGTCTGTTTTGCCATTCAGATTCAAACGCTGCTTTTTCATCATTAAGTTTCAAGAATCTTCGTGTGTCGAATCCGGCTTCTTGGAGTCGTTGGATTAATGTCTGTTGCTCAGCATTCAAAAGGAAGAAGCCCCCAGGCTACTTTGGGATTGTAAAGTGTGACGCTCGACCTGCGCTCACGTAACTCCCGTTGTATTCACGGACAATCTTAGAGAGTTCTGCAAATGTTGACGGTTGTAAGAAAGCGCGGGGGCGAATTTCCCAGTTGGTTATCATGTCGGAAACCGTAACAAGCTCAGACAGGTTTTCAGGGAAAACAGGAGGTTTGATGTTGCTTGGAATCTTTGCCGGTTCACCGACTTTTTGAACATGTAATTTTCCCTCATAGAACTTTTGTCCAATCTTCACAAGTATCTCGATTTCTTGAGCCTGTTCGCTCATGCTAATTCACCACGAAGGACTTTTCGGGCCTCTGAAAGTTGTTCCTGCAAACTCGCAAGCAACTCTCTGACCTTGGCAAGCTTTTCCGCGTCGCTAGACATTTACGTTATCACCTTGACGCCTAATGCTTTCTTGTCGTCAGCCGACAGGTATGATAGGCTGGCAAGCTCTTTTCGGACGGCCCGTCTGACAAAATCGCTTAGATCTTCGCCTCTGGACTTTGAAACTTTTTTTAGTAAGTCCTTGTCTTCTACGCTGATTCGTACACCAATTATGCAGTTGCTCATAGTTTGACACTGTCAAACTTTAAATAGATAAGTCTAGTAGCTTACTAAGTAAGGTGAAAAAGTGAAACCCGGCGAATACAAAATCGTAGCACACCTAATGAATGAATATCCAAAAGGCTTAACATTCACAGAACTGAAGGAGAAAACAGGCCTTTCAGCTCCATCACTCAACGAGTACCGGGTGAGCCTACTCAAAGACGGAATGATTCTGTACAATCCAGCAACGAGACAGTATTCAGTCGCAGCTGCGTATCATCCAACAGAAAAAGTGTCCACTCACCTAAAACGCAACTTGTCCTATTTGCTCAGTGACATGCCATTTGAAGGCAGTAGAATCGCAATGGTTAAGGATGTTGAACTGCGAAAGAGGATCTTCATTAGTTTCCTGTCTTACCATTTGAGCAATGTTTCTGTGTTGGTTCTCGCTGCTATAAGTGATGCGTTGGATCAAACGCTTGGGCAAAACAAGAAGGCAAAGTATGTAGTTGAAGAAAAGCTTGAATCAGGAAAAAAGGACAAAACGAAGGAGGTGAAAGCATTCTTCAACTATTGGGAAGGCGAATTAAGTCAGTTCCATTCTGTAATGAATGATAGGATGCAAAACTGGATAATTCCATATATTCAAATGATGGCGTTAGCCGATTTTGGCAATGCAGACTTGGGTATGAAACGGATAATTGAGGAATTGACGAAGCGGTTCAGTCCTGAAGCAGAAGAAACCACTCTTTGGTTCCGCGAACTCGAGGCACTGGACCATGAGTTCGCAAGTAAGAATCCTGAATTTGCGGAGTTAAAAAGGCAGGCAGATGACCTTAGGAGAGAACGAGCATACGCGCATGAAAATGAAAAGAAGGAATAGGCATGGTGTCCAAAGACGCAACGTATCGTAAGCTCTACGCCACGTGGATCAAAAAGTGGACGATGGAGTGTGCTGTGAAAGGCCTCTCAAAATCAAAGGCGAAAGAAGAGATAGACTTTCAGCTATCAAAAGAGACTCTGCGACTTGGCGCTAGTGCGCGCGCTAAATATACGATAAAGGAGACTCTGCGACTTCAAGGAGTTACAATTTACGGTTTAGAGGAAACTTACTATTGTGAGCGTTTTTTGTGCCATGAAAGGACAAACATTATGGCCTGCATGGACCGAGAACCACCTAATGTTGGACGTATGGTTTGTCCTAAGCATTTGGAAGAGCTGAAAAGAGAGTACGTTGCCCAGAATAAACCAACGTTAGAGGAACGTGAGAATTTGCAGTCAATGAAGAAATTAGAAGAGTCCGAAGCCAGATGGTGGTTTGAAGAAGAGGTCACTAAGAAGCTCTCATCGAAGCCTACTAATCACGGAAAGGGGCGGCGGAAAACACGCAGAAATTCCTAAGAGTGCCCTTGAGCCACGCGCTCACCCTGTTCGGACTGCGAACAAATTAAAATCGTTTACTAACCAATTATTAACCCCACAGTTAAATTTATAAGCTCACAACACACAATAAGCTAACAAGGAGAAAAGAGAAAATGAATTTGTACCTAACACTAGACGAAGAAGGAACAAAGCGCTTCCAAGCGGTCAAGAAACACACTGGCATGAAGGCCAACAAGAATGTTATGGCTTACTTAATCTACAAGGAATACAGGAGAACACAAACTGGTCACAGGTTGTTTTTGGGAAGCGAAAGCTACGCTATGGTGGAGAAGGCTGCTGAGGCTAAGGGTGAAAGCATCGAGGAGTTTGTTGAAAACCTTATCGAAAGTGAGATCAAGAAGGCTGAGGAAGGCGAGAAGCATGAAAACTGAAAAGATAGAAACTGTTGACAGAACCATAACCGTCAAGTTGCCCAGGAGATTAGATGAGTACCTTCAAGGCTTGGCTAGGGCGCTTAACCGAACTGTCGAAAATATGCTCTTGGAAGATCTCTATGCCAAGCTGGAGTGTTTTTTCCAAGGTGGTTTCGCTGAGGACTGGACACTGGAGATATTAGACGGAAGTGAAGGGAAGAATCTGGAACAAGAAGTCACGGAAGTCGCAAACGTTGTATTGAATCAATCGGTTGAGAGGACCGCAATCCTCTAACTCTCTCTTTTTTTGTGAATTTATGAAGGCTTAGGCCATGACTGAAACAGAACTTAACGCGGATGATCGTGAGCTGGTTCGTCAAGAACTTTATTGGATAGCCTGTTATCTACGAAAGAACTATCATGCGCTCACACCTTGGATAAGAAAGCAACTGCACGAAATGATTAGCGTTTCGGTCTAGTGCGCGCTCTATCTATCTGTGATGTGACAAAGTTTCAGAGATTCTGCGAAAGCATCCTGACCTAGTAAACCTTGAAGCATATAAGAAAACCATGCATGAAGCGATAGATGAATTTTAGGAGATAATTGTTATGGTTGAACATAGCGCGCACTCTGTTTATCATCTAGTTAAAAGCCCTGCGAGTCATTTTATATATGGAAAGGATTAAATATTGTTTCTATATTCACAACTTATTTAAGCCAAATCAGAACAAGCAAAACCAATAACGAGAAAGATGTGCAATTATGCACGTAGTGAATAGAGAAAACCTCTATGCATACATAAATAAGGTACTGGACACTCAACATCAATGGTAAGGTTGGGTATTTTGTTTGTTGAAGGGTGATGAAAAATGACTGAATTATTGTCTCTTAAAGAAGCACCTATAACCTTCAAAATGAAGTTGATTCAAGAGCTAGGATATGAATCCGATGGAACGTATGTTTTGAACAAAGACGGGACAAGATGCCTAGATAGATACACGCAAGAACCTATACAACTAGATAACATGGTAATTCTTCCTGGAAGCGCAATAATACTTGATGACAATGAGTTGAGTATCCTCTGTTATTTAGAGGAATTTGGAGATGTCCTCTAAAGACCCTCTAAAGAGTGCTGTTGAGGGCGCGGTCAAAGGTGCTCTTGAATATCTTGATGACAAGATAACTGGTTACATTACAAAACTTAGTAATAGAGAACTTGCTTTCATTGGAGAAGCTCAAACAATAAAGACTGCGAAAGACTCGAAAAATGCGTCAGAATACAAGTTTTTCAAACAATACATTGACAACCCTAATTACCGTGTTCAGTTTCTATTAGGGTTAACATTGAGAAAATTTGAGAAAGATAACAAACGCCTCACCCGTTTGAGAGACAAAATACTACGCAAATATGGTGAGAAAGGACTCCATGTTGCTCAGTTCGTTCAGAATGGGCTTGTTAACAATTACTTTGGAAATGTCCTTGAGACTTCGACGATTAACCCGGAAGATTTGACGATTGAAATCGAGAAGTTATTCGATAACATAGAGAACATAGTTAACTACATTGAACAATTTGACAATGTGGACAAAAAGGTCAAAGAGATAGCGACCAAGATAAACGCTTTCTCGCCAAAAACATACATTATCTGCAGTTCAAAATTTGCGATGGAACAAGGGCAGAAAGTTCTAAAGGGAGTGCAGAAAGAAATCCAAAACTATGAGGTTGAGCTATACAAGACAGACATTAAAGAAGTTTACTTTTTGAGGAGAACCCCGCCTAAGACATCTAGTCATTAGAAAACGAGGAAGTTAGCGCGAGTTAGTGCAAGAGCCATGGATGTGAGGCACTGCTTCTTAGCAGAAAAGCCTAGCCTAAACCACTCAAACTATGCCACTCGTGCTGGTGGTCGGTGTGATCTACACACTGGCTCTATCCAACCCACTCGCGTTTTCCAGCTTGGTTGAGTCTAGTATAGGTTTTAGGTGTCTGGTCTAGCATCTTTGAAATGGTGTTTGCGGTTCTCAGCATACGCCGACTTGCCCTATCTAAGAACCTGCTTGATCCAGGCAGTCGAACACAGTCAATCATTCCACTGGCCTGTTCAAACAAGACGCGGTAAGCGTTCAAGACTGCACGTTCAAAAACCCTTTCAAACTTGGGCTTTTTTCTGCTTCTCATTCTGTTCACCACTTTCCTGTTCAATCTACCGTCTTCCGTATTTCCTGAACTGTCCTTTCAATGTCTCCGAGTTTCCTTTCAACCGCCTGCATCCTACCCTTTAGGTCCATGTTCTCAGTCACAAGCGAGTTAACCAAAACCTGAAGCTGCTTGTTCTGCTGTTCCATTTCGCCTTTGAGCTTCTCTCTGAGTTCTTCAACGTCAACCTTGGGCGTACTAATCGAAACAAGCTTCTCTCTGGCTAGATACATCTGTTTCAAAGATTCGAATTGCACGGACTTGTAGGCTTCGTTTAAGGCTCCTACTTCATGGCCTAGCCAGAAGTCAACCACGCTGTCCGGAACGCCTGAGTTAGCCATTATTGAACCGAAGGATTCACGCAGAGCATGTGGTCCCAATGGGTTGTGGCTGTTTCCGTTGTTCGTTTTGTCTATGAATCCGCTTTTCAAAGTCACTTCCCTGAGCATGTCCTGCACGTTGGCGGTTCTAATGCCTTCTCTTCCTCGGTCTTGAAGGAACAATGGGTCGTTAGGCGTGAGCTGTATGTCTCTTGATTTCAAGTCCGCCAAGTAAGCTCGCAATGCTTCTGTTGCGTCTTTGCCTATGAATGTGTAGAATGGAACGCCTGTCTTAGGCCTCTGAAGGTCAAGCTTCAATGGGTGTTCATTCTTTGCTAATCCTTGAGCCACGTCTTTGTATCTCAGACTGCACAAGGTCGAAACGTCTAATCCACCTTGGAAGTGTACGAGAATGATGGCTCTGTCTCTTGGTGTTCTAGCATGGTCAACCAAAACTTTGACTTGCTCCGCCCCAACAATCATCCGCTTGTTTTCTGTTCTTGGCCTTGGAAGTCTCTGTCTTCCCCTCATGTTGACTGTTAACTCATAGGTCTGATAGAAACTTCGTATAGCTGAAACGAACAGGTGAGCTAGGTTATCTGATAATCCTTTGCCAACAATCCGATGTTCGCCTTGGCCTCTCGACTTCTTTTCATAATCCTTCTTGAGCCATCCGTAGAAGCCTAGTATCCTAGTCAAGAGAACGTCCTGCTTCTGTCTAGGGTCGTGCTTTGAATCTTCTATGGCTTCGTCAATAAGCTGCGAAGGCGTTAGGCCAGTGTATAAGGTGTAGGCTCTGAATGCTGTCTTGTAGTTGGCCTTTGTTCCCGGCTTACTTATCGTTCCCAGCCAACGTTTCAAAACTGGGTCTTCCCAACTGACTGTATCCGCTTTCACCATACATCACATCCGCCTTTCGTATGTGTAAATAACTAAAGGCAGAAGTCATATATAAAACTTAGCTTGTAGGCTTACTAAATCTCCATTTGACGCCTTGAGAAGTGTCCTCAATCAATATGCCCATGGCCTTGAGCCGTTGCCTAATCTCATCAGCCGTCTTCCAATCTTTCGCCCTTCTTGCTTCTTCCCTTTTCAGAATAAGCTCCTCAGCCTCTCTTGGCAACTTTTCTTCCTTTTTGATTTCACCTATGACGCCCAAAACCTTGTCAAACTCGAGCATTGTGTCGTAAACTTCCTTTGCTTCCTCTCTGCTCAGCATGTTTCCATCAATAAGATTGTTGACGTCTCTGATGAAATCAAAGAGTGCAGCCAAGGCCACGCTTATGTTTAAGTCATCGTCCATGGCTTCCTCAAAACCATTTTGCACCCGGACAGTCAGCTGTTTGAGCTGGTCCCCGCTGCCCTTGCCGTCAGCGTCCAGCAGGCGGTGTACGAAGTTTGTCAGTCGGTCTAGAGTGTTCCTTGCAGCTTCCAGACCTTCGAAGGTGAAGTTGACCTGCTGCCTGTAATGCGTTGCGAGGAGGAGATATCGTATGGCCTTCGGGTCATAACCCTTGGCTGTTAAATCCCGTACAGTATAGTAGTTGCCCAGGCTCTTCGCCATTCTTCTGCCTTCTATGAGCAAGTGCTCGTTGTGAAGCCAGTAGTTTACGAATTTCTTGCCTGTGGCAGCTTCGCTTTGGGCAATCTCGTTTTCGTGATGTGGGAAGAGGTTGTCCGCACCGCCGCAGTGAATATCCAGTGTTTCACCGAGGTATTTCATTGACATGGCTGAGCATTCAATGTGCCATCCGGGTCTTCCCTTTCCAAACGGCGTCTCCCAGAAGACATCTCCATCCTCTTCGCTCCACGCCTTCCATAAGGCGAAATCTTGCGCCTGCTCCTTGGCGTACTCGTCAACCTTCACTCTTGCGCCGAGCTTTAGGTTTTCGACCTTGATGTTTGCAAGCTTCCCATAGTCCTTGAACTTTGAAATGTCATAGTATATCGAACCGTCTTCACCCTTGTACGCGTAGCCTTTCTCCATCAACTTCGTGATCAGAGCCACCATCTCTGGCACATGCTCGGTCGCCTTCGGATAAAACTCTGCCTTTTCAATGTTCAACGTCGCAACATCCTCAAAGAAAGCCCTCGTGTAACGTTCTGTGTATTCCTTGAGCGGCACTCCATTCTTCCTGGAAGCCTTAATCGCCTTGTCATCGACATCCGTCAGGTTCATGACCTGAGTGACCTTGAAACCGCGATACTCAAGCCACCTCCTCAGCAGATCTTCGAAAATGAACGCTCGATAGTTCCCTATGTGTCCATAATCGTAAACAGTAAGCCCACACGTGTACATCTTGACCTTTCCTTTTTCGAGGGGAATGAACTTTCCCTTCTCACGTGCCAGACTATTGAAAAACCGAATATTGCCGGGTCGAGATTCCATGAACTTCCCAAGAAACTAACAATCAAACATACTTAAGCATTTTACGCCAGAGCCTCAGACTTCCGCCCTTGCTAATCAAAGCGATAGCACCCATTGTGACAGTCTGAAACAAGCAGCAGCCTACTGAAGACTCGCCCACGCACACCAGTTCACATGCACAGGTACAATGATATACTCCAACGCCAATAGGACGAGGTAGCTAGCCAAGCTTCTTAGCGCGCGCACAATATCACAAACTGAACAAGGGTAGAGGCAGAATGAGCGGACAGGTGAGAATCCGAATAAGATATGAGATGTACATAGGCAAATGGTTTGACTACTTAATGGTCTCAAGACAAGAGATGGAACAGATTCTACTAGAGACAGGATGGAAGATTAGGGAATTTCTGAACTCTGGAGGCCCACACTACACAGCGATCATCACGAAGATTCGCACGCCCTTATGGTGTTTAGCACTATTCCGAATAGTTTTTCAAGGGTTATATGCTTAGAAGCAGTAGTATCCTGTCAAAGGTGTGCTGCGGTTGTTCAGTAAAATACTAGTTCCATTAGACGGGTCTGAACATTCTTTGAAGGCGTTGGAAGAGGCAGCTCAGATAGCGAAGAAATTCTCTGGAAATATAACGTTGATACACGTGTACTCCGTGCAGCCTATCATGATGCCAGAGCCATCTACCGTAGGTTCGCTAAGCATTCCAATCATAACAGGCGCTGAGGTTTCCACAATGATTGAAGCGGCTAAGAAGCTGGGAAACAGGATTCTGGAAGACGGCGAACAAAGGATCAAGACCTCGGGGCTTCAAGTCGAAAAGATGCTCGTGGAAGGGCACGCCGTTGAAGAAATCGTGAGGGTGGCGAATCAAGGCAGTTTTGATCTAATCGTGATAGGTGCTAGAGGTGTAAGCCACATGAGAGAGATGCTTCTGGGAAGCGTAACTGATGGAGTGATGCATCATGTGCGCTGTCCGGTACTAGTGATGAAATAGCAGTATTTCCCAAGGACTGTTGGATCTCTCTAACTTGGCCTTTCTGATGAAGGCACAGTGAAAGCAGGCTGCACTTTTTCCACGTTGAACCGACGCGTCAAACCCTACCGTGCACGTTGGCATCTAATCTTAATGGGCCCACCTGTCAACGTGCCAAGTCTAATATCCTTCTGGAAAACCTTTTAACGCAACAGAGGGCAAACTATTCCTCTACTTCAAGAAGGGGGGAATGTTTTGACCGAAATCAAGAAAGTTGCAGTCTTAGGCGCGGGCCTGATGGGGCATGGCATTGCTCAGGTAGCCGCTCAAACGGGCAAGTACGAGGTGAACCTCAGGGACATCGAACAGCGGTTCATCGACGGAGGTATGGGCATGATTCGGGAGAGTCTTCAACGATTTGTCAAAAAAGGAATGCTCACCGAGTTAGACGTGAACGCCATACTCGCAAGGATTCATCCCATGTTGGACTTGGAACAAGCTGTTTGTGACGCTGACCTGATAATCGAGGCCGTGCCTGAAAACGTTGAGCTAAAAAAGACAATGTCCCGTGAAGTGGACAGTTGCGCTCCGGCCCACGCCATAATCGCCTCCAACACGTCCTCTGTAAGCATAACAGAAATAGCCTCATCCACAAAACGACCGGAAAAAGTGTGCGGAATGCACTTCTTCAACCCTCCGCAACTCATGAAACTCATAGAAGTCATCAGAGGGGCAAAAACCTCAGACGAGACTATCCAAACAGTCCTAGACGTTGCACACAGGATGGAAAAGGAAACCGTTCTCGTCAAGAAAGACTGTCCTGGGTTCATAGTGAACCGCATACTCATCCCCGCACTCAACGAAGCCGTGGCGATTTATTGGGAAGGCATCGCAGACAGGGACGACATAGACAAAGCCATAAAGCTCGGACTGAACTGGCCAATGGGCCCACTCATGCTGCTCGACTACATAGGCTCAGACACCACACTGGCCATAGCCGAAGTCCTCACGCGAGAACTCGATCCCAAGTTCCATCCAACCAACGGACTTAAACAAATGGCAAGAGCCCAACTCCTCGGCAGAAAAACCGGCAAAGGCTTCTACGACTGGACACAAAAATAGAGGAAGGCAAGGCCACGATGGACTTCAAGTACATAATCTACGAAAAAAGCGAAGGAATCGCCACAATCACCCTGAACCGCCCTGAAGCACTGAACGCCTTCAGCAAAGAAGTCGTGGAGGAAATCCTGCAGGCACTCGAAGACGTCAAAAACGATGAAAACGTTCGCGTCGTGGTGCTGACAGGAGCCGGCGAAAAAGCGTTCTCAGCAGGCGCCGACATAAAAGCCATGGCAGGAATGACAGCCCTCAAAGCCCGAGAACTCTCTCTTATGGGAGAAAAACTCTGTCTCGCCCTCGAAAACCTGGAAAAACCGGTTATCGCGGCCTTGAACGGTTACGCCTTGGGCGGAGGCTTGGAAGTCGCCATGTCATGCGACCTCCGCGTCGCTTCAGAAAACGCCCGCATGGGACAAACAGAAATCAACATAGGCCTAATCCCCGGATGGGGCGGAACCCAGAGACTCACACGCTTGATTGGCCGGGCAAAGGCGAAAGAACTCGTCTTCACAGGCAGAATGATTGACGCAAAGACAGCAGAACAACTCGGCATAATAAACATGGTAGCCCCCGCCGACAAGTTCAAGGAAACAGTCAGACAGTTTGCTCTGGAACTCGCGTCCAAGGCTCCAGTAGCGGTCAGAGTCGCCAAAGCCCTAATCAACAAAGGCGCAGACATAGGTTTGGACTCGGCACTGGCGCTAGAACGGGAAGGCTTCGGCGTTGTCGCATCCACAGAAGACCTGAAAGAAGGCGTCTCAGCCTTCACCGAAAAGAGAAAACCGGTCTTTAAAGGCAAGTAGCAGTCTTCAACAATCTCCTGAAGCCCTACTTCGCGCGCGAGGGGCATCACTTGGCTGTTGCTAATAGTGTGGAAGAAGAAGAGTCCCGTAGAAGCTGGATTTGAGTCGTTTGTGGTTACAGAATGTTGTCCTGTATCTTTCAGAAAAGGAAAACGGCGCACAAACCCTGCGTGTGTCAATACCCGAAGACCAAGACGTGCGTGCTATTCTACTAGCAGGAAAGCGTATCTGTTCATAGTTTGCGAATAGTCACGCAAAACCTCGATAGGGTAGCCGAGCTGTCTGACCGTTGAAAAAACGTCAACGGCCATTGCTTCGGAAGGTGGACGCGCGGACCGTTTGTTCTTACATCTGACCCTTTCTTTTTTTCCCCCCCCCCGCAGTTCTTGCACAGGCTACAGGAATCCATGAAGAGCAGGAACGTCTTTGGATTACCCGCCAAGAATACCTCCCGCTCCAATCCGAGAAGCCTCTCATTGACGCCTCTTGCCCATTCGTGCCGTTCCTCTGGCTCTTCAACCTTCTTTTCAAAATGAAAGACAACACCCTCGCTATACTCGCCAAAGAAACTTCTGCATTCATCAACGGGCGGGGTATTTGGAGGGCAGCAGGCGATTTTTCCATATTCTATGCAGCCGAACATGCATTTCATTCTTACCCATTGAGAGACCACAATGCTCTTCGGGTCAATCCATCTGAAATCTTTGAGCTGGTACTTGAGGAACAGTTCTTCTAGTTGCCTTCGTTTTCTCATCTAGATCAGCCTCGAAATTCAGACGCACGATTATGCTTGCGGTGTTCAAATAACTTTGCGCTCCCGTGTGTAGATGGGAAGAATGTGAGGTCAAGTAGGACTGTGTTACCTAACGCCTTTGACCTATTCTATGAAACCCGCAACCGTTTCGAATTTTCAAGATGGGTTCCTCGGGTTTTCCTCAAAAGTGATATATGCAGGTGCATCGAAAGGCCTGTTTCAACTGTCATCCATTGACAAATGAAGAGTATGAGTGGGATGATGAAGTTCATAATCTTCGGTCCGCCAGGTTCAGGCAAAGGCACCTACGCTTCTCGCCTGCAAACGAAGCTGGGTGTGGAGGTAATCGCTACGGGAGACCTGCTGCGTGAGATAATGAAGGAAGACACGCCGCTGGGCAGAAAGGTGAAGGGATTTGTGGAGAAAGGCCTGCTAGGGCCAAGTGAAGTTGTGACAGAAGTTCTGATGCAGCGCTTAGCAAGATCCACGGGCAAGAAGGGCTTCATCCTGGACGGCTATCCACGGACGATTGACCAGGCCAAAGCTCTAGAAAAACTCGCCAAAATAGACGGTGTCATCCTGTTAACCGTGCCCGAAAAGATAATAGTCGAACGGCTCTCCAGCCGAAGAATATGCAAGAACTGCGGAGAAGTGTACAACATACGCTTCCTAAAACCCAAAGTGGAAGGAGTGTGCGATAAGTGCGGCGGACAACTCTACCAACGTTCCGACGACAAACCAGAAGTCATAAAAGACCGCATAGCCGTCTACGAGAAACAGACCGAACCCGTCCTGAAATACTACAAAGAGAAAAAAACTCCATTCATCGAGTTCAAATGCGACAGCCTCGACATGCCACCAGAATTGGCCGTTGAAAACATCCTGAAACAACTCAAACATTTAAAACTGGCCTAGAAGCCGCAACATAAATCAAACAGAAAAATCAGTCAATCATGAACTTAAGCACCAAAAATCACACATCAGACGTTCACACAATGGCTCAAACCCAACAAGAAACCTACTGGCCCATGGCAGCTTCGAGCTTCCCGCAGACCAACCTTAACAGTGTCCTAGAACGTGTCGACTGCTGCCTCTTGAAAAAAGGAAGAAGCTTAGGCATTGCCTATCTCTTTCTTGAACGCTTCCTTCAGGTTCAGTCCCCAGTCGTCCAGGGCCTTCAGTTTTCCGAGGAAGAACCTGAGAACGGGCGGTTCGGAGACGAACCTCAGTCCTTTCACCAGGTCCCTGTGCTTGTACAGCCACTTTATCCTGTCAATCGCGTATTCGATGTGAGACACGGTGTAGACTCTTCTGGGCAGGGCTATCCTCGTCAGTTCAATGTCTGCGAAAACCTCTTTTCCCTCTTTGTCTCTGTCCATTGATATCGTGCCTCTTTCCATGCTTCTTATTCCAGAAGCTATGTAAAGCGCCGTTGCGAGCGCGCCCGCAGGATACTGGGACTGTGGGATGCTCGGGAGGAACCTCATTGCGTCAAGGTGGCAGGCCAATCCACCTGGCGGGGTGACGACGGGGATGCCTGCTTTGACGAGCTTGTTGACGAAGTATTTGATTTGCTCAACTGAGCAGCCTGCAACGTCCGGGTCGACCATTTCTCTCATTCCGACGGACATGGCGCCGATTTCTCTCATCGACATGCCGCCGTAAGTGAAGAAGCCTTCGTACACGGGCAGCCACGGTTGTATCAGCTCGAACAGCTTCAGGTTGTTGGTCGCTATGCAGCCGCCTCTGACGCACGTGTTCTTTCTTCCACTCATGTAGTAGATGTCCGCCATGCTGCACATCTCCTTCACTATTTCCGCGACCGTCTTGTTCTCGTACCCTTTCTCCCGTTGTCTTATGAAATACGCATTTTCGGAAATCAGGCTTCCGTCTATGACGAGAAGAAGACCGTTCTCGGTGCAGATTTGCCTTATCTCCTTCAGGTTCTTCATAGAGAAGGGTTGTCCGCCGATGAGGTTGGTCGTGGCTTCCATCCGCACGAAGCCTATTTTGTCTTTTCCGTATTTCTTGATAACATTCTTCAGCTTGTTCGGGTCCATGTTGCCCTTGAACTGGTTCGTGCTCTCAGTCTTTAACGCCTCATCATAATAAATCTCTAGAACCTGCATGCCCTGGAGTTCAATGTGGGCCTTAGTCGTGGTGAAATGATAGTTAGTGGGGACTACTCCGCCGGGTTTGGCGAAGATCTTCGCTAGAAGGTGTTCAGCCGCTCTGCCCTGGTGGGTGTTCATGACGTGCTTGTAGCCTAACACGTCTTCCACTGCCTTCGCGAACTCGTAGAAGGTCATGCTTCCTGCGTAAGCGTCGTCCGTCTTCATCATGCCTGCGAACTGGTTGTCGCTCATAGCGTTGACGCCGCTGTCGGTGAGCATGTCTAGGAATATGTCTTTCGTCTTGAGCAGGAACGTGTTGTAGCCCGCTTCTTCTATGGCCTTGAGCCGTTCGTCAACCGGGACCAGCTGGATTTTCTGTACCATTCTTGCCTTGTGCATCTCTATCGGGATTTCTTCACCTGTGGATAGTTTTATGGACATAACTCAAACCTCGTGAGTTTGGTCATATCTTGCACACGTTTTATAATGCTTTCGGTCTCCCTTTTTTCATCGGTCTTTGCGTCTTTCCCACCAAAACCTATATGTGAAACCCGAAGACTGTCACAATCTTCAATCAACTTGGAGAGAAACTCTTTGCCTGACCGGAAAGTTTTGTTGCAGGACGCGCCGGGAAAACGGGTGCTCCTGCTCGGCAACGAAGCCATCGCGCGGGGAATTCTAGAAGCCGGAGTGAGTGTGGTAACCACTTATCCAGGCACACCCGCGTCTGAAATAGGCGACTCCATTTCAGAAATCGCTTCTCAAGTCGGGTTGTACATGGAGTACTCGGTCAACGAGATGGTCGCCGTTGAAGTTGCAGCTGGCGCTGCAAACTGTGGAGTGAGAGCCCTCACGGCCATGAAGCATGTTGGACTCAACGTGGCCGCCGACTTAGTCATGACGCTAGCCTACACGGGCGTAAGAGGAGGCTACGTAATCGTCACAGCGGACGATCCAGAATGCTACAGCTCCCAGAACGAGCAGGACAACCGCTTCTACGCTCTGCTCGCAAACCTGCCCTGCTTGGAGCCCTCAGATGCTCAGGAAGCGAAGGAAATGACAGTTTACGCCGTCGATATCTCGGAGAAGCTTGAGCTGCCCGTGCTCCTGAGAACCACAACCCGCGTGAGCCACACACGCGGACCCGTCGTGTACGGGGAATTAAGGAAACCAAACTTGAAAGGCGATTTCGTGAGAGACGTGAAACGCTTGGTCATGGTGCCCGCCAACTCCAGACCCAAGCATGAAGTTCTACTGAAGCAGGCGGCAAAAGCCATGGAAATCAGCGAAGAATCACCCTTCAACAAGGTCACGCGAAGGGGCGCGGAAATGGGCATGATCTCGTCAAGCTCAGCCTATAACTGCGCGGTCGAAGCGGCGAGTCTGCTCGGCTTGGATGCGGGCGTTCTCAAGCTCGGCATGACCCATCCGCTTCCAGAAAAGATGATTGCAGAGTTCTTGAAGAGTTACGACCGAGTAGTTGTTGTGGAGGAGCTTGAACCCTACTTGGAGATGCAGATCAAAGCAATAGCCAAAGACTACGCCCCCGACACGGTCATATGCGGAAAGATGAACGGGCAATATTTCCCAAGGGAAGGAGAGCTCACAACTCGCCTTGTTGCAACAGGCCTTTCCGAGATAACCGCCAAAAAACTTCCCATAGATTTCCGGAAGATTGAGGAGAAGTACGGCGGGGTGGTCAAGGATTTGCCGTCGAGGCCTCCAATCCTCTGCGCTGGTTGCCCACACAGGGCGTCCTTCTACGTCATAAAGAAGGTTGGAGGGGAGATGGCGGTGTATCCGGATGATATAGGCTGTTACGCGTTGGGAATCGCTCCGCCGTTGGGCGTGGGTGATATCATGATTTGCATGGGGGCAAGCGTAGGCACTGCCCAGGGAATAAGCAGGGTGACGGGCAGAGACACCGTGGCCACGATTGGAGACTCGACGTTTTTCCACGCCGGGATTCCTGGGCTGGTGAACGCCGTTTACAATAATAGCAGGATAGTCGTGGTTGTGTTGGACAATCTTGCCACGGCCATGACTGGGCATCAGCCGCACCCTGGAACGGGCCTGACTGGCATGCAGAATCCGGCCGAGAGGATTCTCATCGAAAAAGTCGCGGAAGGATGCGGCGTCAAGTACGTCAGAGTCGTGGACCCCTTTAGGACGAAGGAGGCCGCGACGACGTTGAAGGGAGCATTGCAGCAGCCAGGGCCTTCGGTCGTGGTTTTCCGCGCTCCGTGTACATTGATGGACGCGAGAGAAAAGAGGCGCAGGGGCATGGCACCCGCGCCCTCCAGAATCACCGAAAAGTGCACAAACTGCATGGCCTGCATCAAACTGTTGGGCTGTCCGGCCATAGTGGTTGAAGAAGGAAAGGTGAGAATCGATGAGAACTCTTGCACCGCGTGCGGGCTCTGTATTTCTGTCTGCCCTTACGGCGCGATAGAGGGGAGTTGTGCAGAATGAAGGAGTTCAACATCGTTCTGGCCGGTGTAGGTGGACAGGGCACGTTGTTAGCCGCCGAGGTCATAGGCTCTGCTGCTGTCAGGGACGGTTTGAATGTTCGGGTGAGCGAAATCCACGGTATGGCTCAACGTGGCGGGTCCGTGGTTTCAAACGTGAGGATAGGTGAAGGTGTTCTCGCGTCTACTGTGTTGGAAGGCCAAGCAGACGTTCTCCTAGGATTTGAGCCTCTGGAAACAGTGCGGAACTTGAAGAGTGCATCAGAAAAAACGCTCGTCATAATGAACACTCAGCGAATCCCTCCCACCGAGCTTGCCGCCAAGAACACGGAGTATCCGAGCGTTGAGGAGGTCTTGGCGAAGATTCGTCTGTTCACGGGCGAGGTGATCGTCATTGAAGCGGGTGAGCTGGCCAAGAAAGCTGGGAGCAGGTTGACGCAGAACAGTGTGTTGTTGGGGGCTTTGGCTGCGGCTAAAGATTTTCCAGTGAATGCTCAGAGTGTGGTTGAGGTTTTGCGGGAGCTCGTTCCAAAAAAGTACGTGGAAATGAACGTTAAGGCGTTCGAGCTTGGCCGTGACAGTGTGAGAAAGGAGCAGAAGCGATTCTAGCTATCCTTGGTTTTTGAGTGTGTCTGGTCTGTCTTCTCGTTGTCTAGGATGGCTTTGAGTATGCCTTGGAAGAGTTTCATGTCGGAGACGTTTACGACTGGTATCTGGAAGCTTTTGACGATTTCGTAGAGTTTTTCGTATTTTGGGAACTTTGCGTAGCAGACTTGGCTTATGGGAAACTCTTTGTTCTTCAGCTCGTGCTCGAAGGATTTTTCGTACACTTCTAGGCACAGCAGGTAGCCGTTTATCCAGTAGAGTCTGCTGACGCTGTAGGTTGCGGCGCACCAGGCGATGTTTTCGACTGAGCGGTTGTCTAGGCCTAGAATGTTGACTTTGTTAGTTGGCGTGACTTGGACGTCCATGTTTGTTCACTCTGTGAAGGGTGTATTGAGGACGTCTTTAACTTTGCTGCTTATTTTGGGTCCGAGTCCATGGACGGTTTCGGACCAGTCGTCCACGTTTATTAGGGCGTTCAACGGTGTCTGATAGGATTTGAGTATGGCTAATGCCTTTTCTCTTCCGACGTTGGGTAGGCTGGCGATGAGGTATATCTGCGCGTCGGCTGTTGTGTCGACTCTCTTGAAGGGGTGGACTGTGGGAGCTCTTTTTTCGATTATCTGTTCTTGGCGTGCGGCTACGTAGAGAAAGTCGACCGTTTCCTTGTATGATGTGGTGTTTATTATTGCAACTCCGTTTTTTGCGAGGCTGAACAGTGCTCCCCAGACCGATGCTGGTTGGATTCGGCTGTACTTGTAGATTATGGGCAGATATCCTTCTAGGAGGATGAGTGATTTTGGGTAGACTTCCTTCAGTTTGAACAGTTGCTCAAAGAGGAAGCGTCGGGTGAGCGTGTAAACGAAGTCGTGGACGGTTTTTCTTTCAACGGCGCACTGATCAGATAAAATGTAATCCCCTTTTTCTAGGGTTTCTGTTCTGATGTTGGCACCGCGTTCTGCGAGTCCTTTGACGATTTTTGCCGCCGTGTTGGCCTCGCGGCTGTCCACGATAATCGTTGGTTGCTCACGTTCACTTTCCTTTTTTTCTTTGAGGTAAGGAAGCAAGGTTTCGGTTCCGGACATCTTGTCCACTCCAGTAGCGTATCTTTCACTCTGGCACTTATCCTTATTTGCATTTGCGGAAACGTCGAAAGAATCAGCGTTCCGAAGATGCAACGCCCTTGGTCTGTGCTGCGCAGTCTTACAACGTTGGAGTTATGTTAAGTCTTATATTATTGACTGTTAGAATAGGAGTGTGCCTCGCTTGTTGGAACGTGTGTTTGATGAGAAAGACAATATTCAAGAAGCTTGAGGCTCAGGGACTGATTGCGAATTACAATCATCTGAGAAGGAACTTGCCTCCGAAGCTTCCTGAGAAAGTTTTCATCTGGGACGAAACCCTGAGGGAAGGAGTTCAGGCTCCCGCTGTTTTTCTGACGTACGTTGAAAAAGTCAAACTCGCCAAGATGATGGACGAGACAGGCGTGAGCCTAATAACCGTGGGTTTTCCTGCACTCTCAGAGGAAGAAAAAAGCACCGTTAAAAAAATCGCCAACGAAGGCTTTCAGCAAGCAAGCCTCGCCGCTTCAGCGCGCATCCTCAAAAGCGACATAGACCTTTGCCTAGAATGCGGCATACGAGAGATTCCAGTATTCACGCCCTTCAACGGACTCAACCTACAACACAGACTGAAAATGACCAAAGAAGAAGTACTGAAAAGAACAGTCGAGTGCATTGAGTACGCGAAAAAACATGGCGTGAAGGTGGATTTTGTCCTCGAAGATGCTTCAAGGACACCTTTGCCCGAGATTTTGCAGATTTTCGAGGCGGCAGTGAAAGCTGGGGCGGACCGACTGGTGGTCGCAGACACTGTGGGTTTCTTGAGGCCACTGTCGATGCGTTATCTCATTTCTCACGTTAGAGACGGTTTATCAGAGCTGCTTAAGAAGGATGTTCCTCTCTCAGTTCACTGTCACAATGATTTCGGCCTGGCGACGGCGAACAGTCTAGCTGCTGTTGAAGAAGGCGTAGCCTACGTGCACACGTGCGTTGCCGGGTACGGTGAAAGGGCAGGATGCACACCCCTGGAAGAAGTGTGCACCGCTCTAGAACTGCTCTACGACGTGGACACCGGCGTAGACTTGGACAAACTCTACAGGCTTTCGCAGCTGGCTGAGAAAGCTTTTGCCTTGCCCATCCAGTTTCACAAGCCGCTCATAGGAGAGAACGCCTTTTCATACGAAGAAGACGAAAACGTTAAGGACGTGCTTTCAGATCCACTCACAATTGTACCGTTTCCGCCGGAAATCATCGGAAGAGAAACCCTGTTTTACCTCGGCAGGCGCGCAGGCAAGAACATGGTTGCGAACCGTTTGGCACAGGCAGGAATCAAGGCCACCCCCATGCAGATAGAAGAAATCGTTAGAAGGATCAGGGGAGCACATGAAAGCTTGGACAAAGGCGAGGCCCAGATGACCTTCTACCAAATAAAGAAACTGCTGAAGGACCTCAGGAAAGGCTTGACAGAAGAAGAATTCTGGAAAATAGTTGAGCAAGTCACAAGGCAGAAGCCCAAGCTTCCCCAGGAAGAGAAAACTGCAAATTCTTGAAGTGTTCAGCGCGCACTCAGCCTGACCCCGGAGCTTCACCCAGCACGCCGACAATAGTTTACGGAGTTCGCAAGAACCAATCTTATATATGTGCTTCCTTTTAAGAATCGAGCGGGTGAGCTTTTTGGATTTGGAACTGACTGCTGAGCAGAAAATGGTAGTTAAAGCAGCTTCCGAAGTGGCGAAGGATTTCGATCCAGAATACTGGAGGAATAAAGACAAGAATCACGAGTTTCCTGAAGATTTCTGGAAGGCCCTGGTTGACGCCGGTTTTGTGGGTATCCTTATACCTGAAAAATACGGCGGAGGTGGCATGGGAATGTTTGAGATGATTTTGGCGATGGAGACTTTGACCTCTGAAAGCTGCGGGTTAGCAGGAGAATGGTTTTTGTGTTTAACCTCTGTTTTCGGAGGTTTGTCCATATTGAAACATGGAAATGAGCTTCAGAAAGACAATTATCTGCCCAGAATTTCCAAAGGCATGGAGTTCTGTTTGGGTTTGACTGAACCAGACGCGGGAAGCAACACTCTGAACATCCAAACAGCAGCAGTGGAAACTGGAGACGAATACGTGATAAACGGAAGAAAGACCCTCATTTCAGGAGCAGACAGGGCAAAAGGAATGCTGCTCGTAACAAGAACAACTCCGTTGGAAAAGGCGGCGAAAAGAACCCTAGGGTTAAGTCTGTTCCTCGTGGATCTGCCCAACCAAGCAGTGGAAGTAACTCCGATAGAGAAACACGGAATCAACTACTCAAATACCTGTGACGTCTACATCACGGATCTCCGAGTCCCTCGGGAAAACCTGTTGGGTGAGAAGGACAAGGGCTGGTACCTAGTACTGGACACTCTGAACCCTGAAAGAATGTCCTTCTCAGCAGCCGCTGCAGGGCTAGGGCTGTTGGCGATCAAAAAGGCAGTTGAACACGCGAAGCAGAGGAAGGTTTTCGGGGCTCCAATCGGCTCTTACCAGGCACTGCAGTTTCCGCTTGCAGAAGCAAAGGCCAAGATTGAGGCTGCTAGGTTGCTCAATTACAAGGCCGCGTGGCTTTACGACCGAGGACAGCCCTGTGGCGCCGAGGCGAACATGGCCAAGGTTGTCGCAGTAGAAGCAGGCATCCAAGCCGTATACCATGCCATGCAGACTTTCGGCGGCTACGGCTATGCAGTGGACTATGACGTGGAGCGTTGGTGGAGAGAAGTGAATCTAACTAGACTGGCACCAGTAACACATGAAATGGCTCTGTCATTCATAGGTGAACATGTTCTGGGCCTACCAAAATCCTACTAAATCTCCGAATATTCCCATCTCGGCATCCAGTGTTCAACACTATTAGTAATGGCTACACACACATGACAGTCATGCGTTAGCCTTTGGTGCACGCTATTTGGTTCTCGGTATGTAGATTCCGTTGGGGTCTATCGCTCTCAGAAGCGCCAGTTCCTCACAGGTGGGCAGTTCGGTTGTCGGCACGTCTCTCGGTACTACCAGGTCAAACTCTGTGTTTTCTAGCACTTGTTGAACTGAAACGCGGGGATGAACCGTGGTCAGTCTGATGTGTTTTGTTCTGGGTTCAAAGTCCATTTGGCAAAGGTTGGTTACTACAAGTGTTGGACCGCCGCCGAGCAACCCCGCTTTTTGCCTGGCTTCAGGTCCGTCCAAGAACCCGGGGCTTGTCAGGTAGTCGAGCTTTTTGACCATTTTCCTTTTCTCATGAGTCATTATAACCACCGTGCGTCGGGCTGATGACATTATGTCGTTTCCTCCTCCGCTTCCAGGCAGTCTCACGGTTGGTTTTTCGAAGCTTCCAATGTAGGTCGTGTTCAGGTTTCCGTACATATCGATTTGCGCCGCTCCGACAAAGCCTACATCCACGTGTCCACCTTGAAGCATGAGCCCTAGGGTTTCGATTAGACCGATGGCCGCGGAAGCGCGGTGGCCCAGCCTAGAGTCAGCTATTGACAGGGCGACGTCTCTGGCGTTTGAATCTATGAAACCTGCTTCAAAAACGATTTTTGCTCCCGGCGCATGCGTTCTCTTGGCCAGCAAGGCTGCAATCATGGGCAAGCCTGTGCCGACGAAGACAACCTCGCAGTTCTTTATCGCTCTTGACCCGCACACGGCCATGAGCTCAAGTGTGGAAAATTCGTCGATGTCTGCAAGTTTGTTAGTCATTTTCGTTCTTTCCCCTCAGTAGGCAAACGGTTTCTTGGCTCTGAACTTCATGAGTCGTTCGATGCCTATTTTGGTAAGGAACTCTATATGGTCCTTCGGGCCCGTTATGTATTCGTTGCAGTATTTTTGCCACCCTTCCTCGGTTTTGCACTGGTCATAGTACATGCGTACGTGTTCAATGTCGTAATCGTAATAGTTGTAAACCATCATCGGAAACGAACCCCATGGACACTCAACGACATGGGTCACATAAATGTTGGGTATCACTGTTTGGTCTGGCTGAGACCTAATGAACTCCGTGTCAACAATTTCTTCAGCCAAAACTATTACTTTCTTGCCGGCCCTGGCGCCTTCCACATCCTCGCCTTTGATGCCGTCAATCTGAACGTTTCCCTCTCTGTCCACCCGTGAGGCATGCACGATGCTGAAGTCTGGGCGGACAGATGGAACGAGTACTACCCTTTCTCCGCTGAATGGGCAGTCCATGACCTCTGCCTTCTTAGTTCTGAACCTCTTTTTTGCAAGAACATCTGTGCCGAGCATGCTTTTCAAGGGCATGAATGGCACACCGAGCGCGCCACCCATGAATCGCAAGGCCATAGCCAGGTTTGAATAGTCCTCGATCTCTATTGCCCCTTCACGGATTCTGCGTTGAATATTGGGTACCAACCCTATGCCTTCAATTGCAAAAAACGCCAGTTCAAGGCGCGACACAACCTTTGCCCCGCACAGGATATCCATGTCCATTTCCGAACCGCATGTGTAAATGGTCAAACCACGCTTGTTCTGCCTTACAAGCTCATGTGCGAAAGCCATGGGGGGACGTTGAAAACCAAAGCCTCCCCAGAAAAGATGTGCCCCATCTGGAACGAGCTTCACAGCTTCCTTAAGCGTTATTCTCTTGTCTTCTACGGGCGCCTCAACCAAACTCTTCACCAGCAATCTAGCAATGCATAGATGCGCATCCCCCACATAGATTTTTCGACTTAAACGCTGCAAAACTCCGTGCATGTGAAGTTCTTTGGAAGAGAGAGTTCTCCATGGCGTTCATGAAGCATATTCAGAGATACGTTTCAATGTGTTCTCTGCGCCCTTCTCAGCAGCCTTTTTGGTTATCCGAGTAAGCGCGCTATTTTCATTCTAGGCTTAGTTGCTTTTTTGCTGTCGAAAGTTCTGTAGGCGTTAGTTCTCTTGGGAAGTTGTAGATTGGGCCGCTGGGTTTCTCGTTGTAGAACGGACGATTACAGTCGGGGCATCCAGAAGTGAGAAAAGGCTCACCTTTTCGGATAATCACTGTCAGTCTCTTCTTGCTAATTCTGAAATCGGTGACAAGGCCATTCTCATCAAAACTCATGTCCTCGTACCGCACGATTCTGTGCAAGATCAGGTGCCTTGCAGTTTGAATTCGCCTGTATTTCGCAATTTGCGGCTGTGCTTGGTTTCTCAAGGCTGTTCCCGGTATCGGTGTGAAAGCAAACAGCGCTGGGAATATAGCCATGTCCACACATTTCTGAATTGTTCTAACCATTTCTTCGTCGGTCTCGCCCAATCCGACAATCAAATGCGTGCTGACCCTGCCTTCTCCGAAAACTTCCTTCGCCTGATTCAGAAGTTGCCACTGCTTTTTCCAGCTGTAAGGGCCTGCCGCACCGACTCCCTTCGTCCTGTCAAAAGCCTCTCTTGTGGCTCCATCCAAGGGTATCCCAATCCTTTCGGCACCTGCATTTGCCAATTGACGTATGTTTTCGATGTTGAGAGGCTGGCACGAGACTGAAATCGGCACTTTCGCAGAATGACTCACTGCTCGTACTATAACGTGCAACTCGGTAAAGACTTGTGGATAGTTTAGAGCTTGGATGCAAACACGTTTGATCTTGCTATTCCCCGCGGCATCGACGATTCCTTTGAGCACTTCTTGGGTTCGATAAGCTGGCCACGAAACTCTGGAAAGCATGTCTGCTCGTGTGTTGCTTCCACGGGCCTGCGGGCAGAACCCACAGTTTGCAGTGCACTTTTTTTGGCGGTACGTCATCAGGTAGGCTGTTGTCGGCGCGGCATCCAGCTTTGCGTCTGCCAATCCCAAGACAACAGCAGAACCGAGAGAAACACGAATCTGTTCAGGCAAGTTTTCACACAAGCTGATGACCCCCATCACACGTCTCCCCGCAGACACTGAACCCTGAGTATCGCTCTTACGCAATGCGTGAAGTGTTGCACCACGTTAAAAAGCTTGTCACATCAAACAGAAATCTGAACTACACTTAAATAAGCCGAGGCCTCCGAGCTAGGTGTAATCCTTCGAAGGAGTTCAGCGCAAAATGTCCGTGAAAGAGATGACTTGCGAAGAAATTGATCAGTTTCTCACGTGCACAAGAATAGGCCGACTCGGCATGGTTCTTGAAGACGGCCCATACGTAGTTCCGGTAGGATTTGCCTACGCTGAGGGGAAGGTGTTCTTTCACACATGCTGCAAGGGCTTGAAGATGGAAAGCCTCAGGAAGAATACTAATGTCTGCTTCGAAGTGGACGAGGCTCTCTCGGATGCAACAATGTCCAAGAGCGTAATAATCTTCGGTACAGCGGAAATCATCGAGGACGAACAGAGAATGATACCATACCTACAGAAGCTCATCGACAAATACAGGGTTCCACTCAACTTCGACGAGTACATGCGCAAACCGGGAAGAAACCGAGAAAGTGAGCTCAAGGCCGCAAGGATTTGCCTCATCACACCCACGAAGATCACAGGCAGAAAACTACTTCCCACAGAAGGACTTCATCCCACTTCGACATGACCCAACCTTTCGTATTGGTCCAACAATATGCAAGCAATTTCTAGGCGATTCACAGGGGTCTCGATCCCACTTAACTCGGAAAACAAGGTCACCTGCGTACGTGTTCTCGACTAAGGATTCAGAATTCACAAACAATTTATCCGTAGCAAGACAAAGCCACACGCAAGGTGCATGTACATGCGCAGGTCAAAGCTTGAAACATATGAGGCAATACTGGGAGCCCTGGCAAAGAAACCAATGAAAATCGACAGGCTCGCATACAAGGTTGGCCTGGACTGCACTGGTCTAAGGAGAAACCTGGATTTTCTGATTGAAAACGGACTGGTTGAAGAAATATTCCTCCCAAAAGGAACATCCTACGCCGCAACAGAGAGAGGAATATCCGTTTTCAAGACTCTTGACTTCCAGAAATACTTCAAGAAGATACAAGACACTCTCATAGCTATAGACAAAGCCATGAGAATAGTGCCGGAAGTGTCAAAGCGTACGGAAAAGTCAGAAAAAGAACTGTCTGACGAAAAGTATTAAACAGTTGACCGTGCCTTCCTGACGGAGAACGATGAAGCAGATTTCCCCCGAAGCCATCTGGAACATGAATGAGAAGGAACTTTCAGCCTTTCTTGAGAAGAACCTACTGCGTTCCAGAACAAAGGAAATCCGCTTCTACGCCCCGAGTTTCATGTACTACAAGACGAGTTATTATCGCTCTTCACCGACAATTTTTCCAACAATCTCAGTAACTGGTAAGAGCTGTGCGCTCAACTGTAAACACTGCGGCGGCCTGGTTCTGGAAACGATGCACCCAGTTAAGTCATCTGAAGAATTGTTTGAACTGTGCGTCCAGCTGAAGAAAAAAGGCGCCCTAGGATGCTTGATAAGCGGTGGATGCCTGCCCAACGGGTCAGTGCCAGTTGGAAAATTCATCGACAGCATAGCCAGAGTCAAACGGGAGCTAGGCTTGACAATTCTGGTGCACACAGGCATAATCGACGAGACTACTGCCAAGGCGCTGGCGGAGGCCAAGGTGGATTCAGCCCTGGTAGACATTATCGGTTCCAACGACACCATCAAGGAAATATGCAAGCTGAACGTCACAGTCGACGATTATTCTCGTTCATTGAAAGCCCTGCAGGAATCGGGCCTCTCATTTGTTCCGCACGTCATCGTCGGGCTTCATTATGGAAGACTCGAAGGCGAATTGCAGGCTCTGCAGATGATACGAAATTACAGGCCTTCAGCCTTAGTCGTGATCGCGTTCATGCCCATACGTAAAACAGAAATGGAAAAAATCGACCCACCAAAACCTGCGGAGATAGCCAAGGTGATAGCAGCTACGAGACTGATATTTCCTGAGACTCCGTTGGTTCTAGGTTGTATGCGTCCTAAGGGCAGGCATAGGGTCGAAACGGACACCATGGCTATTAAGGCAGGCGTCGATGCCATAGCCTTTCCATCAGAGGAGGCAGTCAGGTTCGCTGAACAACATGGGAGGACAGTGGCCTTCTCATCTCTTTGCTGCTCACAGATATACGTGGACTTAACAAGCTGATCTACTTCTGAATGGCCACGATCGCCGTCATCACCGCAAACTCTGAGGCAGCCATCGTAAAGAAGATGGGCAGAACAAGGTTTTCAGCATAGAGAAACGCAACGAACGCAGTAACGATTGGCAGCGCAACCATCACGAACCCGGGTATCAGGGTCAGGATGTAAGTGGTGAGTTTTGAGTAGATGTTGCCAACAGCGAAGCCTTCCTTCCAGAACTTTCTTGCGAGAAGCGTGAGTTCAAGCATAATGCCAGCAGACACTGCGAGCGCATGTACTAACCCGTAAGTCAATATCAAGGTAAAGTCTCTTTTCAGGTATACTGCAACAAAGAAGAGCACGACCAGAGAAATCAGGTACGTGACGATTGACAACAATGTTTTCGCCGATATCAGCGTTCTCTTTTTCATCGGAAGGCTTCTTGTGAACGCAGAGGCTAACCCTTCCATTGACAGCAAAGTCGGTGGAAGCAAGAGCGTGATCATCGATATTCCGATCAAAGCGCTCAGGGTGACTATTAGGGTCAGACTGCTTAGGGAAGAGAACGATATTGAAAGGATGATTGTTTGCATGGCTGGAAGTAGAAAGAGGCTTGCAAACGAGGGCACTCTAGAAGCGACTCTCAAGTCCTTGCGAATTATGCCGAGCCAAGGGATTTGGGGCTTGATCTGCGTGTCTTTGACAATTCCTTTTGCCCTCGGAATGGCTCCGCCTCCGCCGATTGTTCTCACCGTTTGCGTGACCCACCTGTAGCAGAAGAGCGCGACAAATACGTACGCAATGGATGCTGCTATGGAAGAACCGAGCACAGTGTAATCTGGGGCTCTGGGAAAAGTCAGGTAGGAAGCGAGGAAGCTGTATGAAAATGGATAAATCAGGACTATGAACTGTAGAATTGAAGAAAAAGACTGAGTCAGAGACGTGAGGTATTGAACGATGTTCCCCGCGAAGCTTACGACTAGGTATGCGCCGAAAGTTGGAAGTATCCAGACTATCATGAAGAGAAGTCTGACAAGGGTTTGCCATCTTGATCTTCCGCCGCCTCCTGCAACTCTAGAATAGAAGAACTTGGCTGAACCGATAGTGAGTGCAACGGCAAAAATCTCTGTTATCACCGTGGCCATAAGCAATATCAGGCCGCCGAGGAGTGAACCGCCGACAAGAAAATAGGCTGAAAGAAACACTACCGCTGCGGCTATAAGGGGGATGTCGAACATCCTCAGGAAAGACACGAACAGGATGCTTGAGATATCTTGTTTTGTGAGTGGAAAGGCACCTAACACATCGCTCATCTTCGATGAGACGAAGCCTGTTGAAACCTGCAGTCCCATGAAGACTATCAGGAAGAGCACGACTGCAAGAAAGGCTGTAACGCTCCCCATAAGTGTGGGCCAGCTGGCCACATCTCTAGTGGCGGAAGGTGTCGACGAAGTCATGAAGCCGGTCATGGGGAGAAACACTGTGAACCCGAAGATTGCTATGAAGAAGGTTGTTACGAGTTTGCTGATGAGCGTGCTCGTTCGAGCATTAGCTACAAGTCTCTTGATGTCTGTTCTGCCCCTCTGAGGCAGGGATGAGCCGACGCGGAGGGAAAAGATAGATTGAAACGATATTTCCTTGTACACGATGCTTGAGAGCTTCCAAATCTCGCGAAGTTTCAAGCCTACTCCTCTTCCAGAGCCTTGATTACGTCCTGCATCCCTGCTTCCTGCTCTGTCACCTTCAAGAAAATGTCTTCTAATGAACCCTCAGCGTCTTTCACAAGCCTGCGAAGATCGTCAACCGTCCCTTCCCCCACGATTTTTCCCTTGTTTATTATCGCCACCTTTGTGCAGAGCTTTTCAGCAACTTCCATTATGTGTGTTGAGAATATCACGGCGCCGCCCTTTTTCGCGTGGAAGGTTATTAGTTCTTTGAGGATTTTGGAGGAGCGTGCATCCAAGCCCACCAAAGGCTCGTCCAAGATTAGCAGTTTAGGGTCGTGCAACAAGGCTGCAACAATGGCTACCTTCTGTTTGTTTCCCATGGACAAAGCCGCGATTGGAGTGTCAAAGTACTGTTTGAGTTCGAAGGCAGACACGAATCTTTCAAGCCTAGGGTTCGTTACGCTAGCTTCTAACCGTCTTATCGAGGATATGAACTCGAAAAACTCCCGGGGGGTAAGAGAATCTATTAGAATAACCTCTTCTGGAACGTAGCCAACCTGACTCTTTGCAGCCACTTCGTTTGAAATGGGTGTGTCGTAAATTTTAACGCTGCCCGCGTGGGGTGTAAGAACGCCCACCAAAACCTTAATGGTGCTTGTTTTGCCTGCGCCGTTAGGGCCAAGCAGCCCGTAAATCTCGCCATTATTAACCGTGAACGATAGGTTCTCAACAGCTACAAAAGTGCCGTAAGTAATAGCAAGTCCTTCTACTTTCACAGCAACCTCTTCCATACCCAACCTTCCCTGATTGAACCATACGTGCGTTGTCAGTTGCCTTAATACGTTTCTGTCAGCACCAACCAACAACAACGTCTCGATTTTCGAACTGTTTCGAAGTGACCATAAAACCGAGTTTTTCACATAATGAACGAACTAACTGCCGAGCCCTCAGAGTGTGAAGCCTCTCCGAGCATCAATAAACCCTGCTCGCCCCAATATCCAGCACGCCTCGTTGACCTGAGTATGCACCGACACCCGTCTGCTCCATATTGCTTCTTTACAAAAAAAAATTACCATAGACACAAGATCAAAAGCCGGGGGTCCTCACCTCCCCCGTAGCCCCGGCTGCTCCGATCATTCAAGAACTGTTACCAGACAATGTTACATCTGACGTTACCGACAGGGGAGGGCGGTCAACGACAAAACATCACGAAACAACATTGCGGTCTTGTAGTCCAACATAATGTTAGACCTAAACAAAAAAAGCCGGGGGTGGGGGTCAACAACTCAACGCTGCAGCAGATTGCAGTTACAGATTACATCTGACCTTACAACGCAGAGGGGGCAATTCTGAAGCTCTGCTGGTCACTGATTACGTCTCTGTGGTGGGCATGCTGTCAGGAACGAATCGCATGAGCTTTTGTAACGAACGCATTTTCTCCCTCTCTCCAACTCTTGCATTCTGTACCGCTTGCCTGAGAATTTGAATGGACTCGTCCATGGCTCTTCTGTCAACTGGACGGGGAACGCCGTCCTTTCCGCCGTACGCGAAAGAGTATTTCACTGGGTCTTTCCAGCTCGGCTTTTCGCCGTAAATCACTTCTGCAACCAAGGCTAGGCCCCTAACCGTCGCGGGTCCGACACCTCTGAATCCGAGCAGTTCTTCATAGTTAGAGGGCTGGAACTCGTAGACGTCGCGCAGAGTCTTCCAGTTTGTGTTTCTAGGCATCGACAAATTGTCAAATGGATATTCTTTCCAATCGTCTTCCGCGCTTCTGGGCAGCCATTCGCCCAGCGACTTCTGGAATTCGGGCCTCAGAGATTGTAGCATTCGGATCAACCTTTTCGGCTCTTCCTTCGTAAGATCGACTGAGGCCTTTCGACAGCCCTCACTCTCTTCTGCGGTCATGTCCAAGACCGTGTCATGTTTCACGTCGCCCACTATCGCACTGTGCGGTTCAACGACAAAGCTTCTAACATTGTCTGAGAGCCAATGATAGCGCCTCGCCGTCCGGTCTTCGGTGCACATGCCCTGTTGCACGACCGCCCACTTCCTATTATCGGCAATGAAGAATGCGTGGTGATAAAGCTATCATTCGGCAAGTGGTGACATCTCCCGCACAATCCCCATTTTTTCTAACGTAAAGACTGCATCGTTAGCGGGTCTCACTTCTGGAAGGCGTGAACCATGAGTGAAACACAAGAGAAACAGAAGAAAGAGCAAACAGAATGCGGATGGTTTGGCCACGCGGGTTGGTCAGCTAATCCCAATGACAAAGGCCTGCCTTTCGAATACTGCAAAGATTGTTCGAAACAGGAAAAATGCCGGAACAAGGACTTAGGCAACCAGGAAGAGAATGCAATAGAGTCAGCCTATGATCAGATGTATGGACAAGAGGCTGAACAAGAATGAGTGAAAAGGACCAAATCATTAAGCCTCTAGGGTTTTTGAACAGAAAAGGCAGTAGACTCGGCAACTCAAAAGAGGCCACTCATTTCCATGCAACCGAAAAATATGATGATGGTTTGGAAATTAGAGCCAGGTGTGTTAAGCTGGCGTGTGAAATGTTGGCAGAAGACATCCTGGTAAAAGAGTACATGAAGGTGAAGAAATGAACAAGCTAAAAGAAGCAATGTTGACCCTAGCAGCGATTTTGGGTTTAATTTGGATTTTAGCCACAGACCTTAACGAATTTTCCGAGTGGTTGGAACAACGCGCCGGGAGCTGGCTCTAAATGAAGACACGACTCGAAGTGACTGAGAAATTCGTTATCATCCACTCCCGAAATCATGACGACTTCAGCAGCCAATGCGGAAAGATTGAACATGAAGTCTCAGCGCGCTTTGAAATTGAAATTCCAGCAGAAGTCATAGCCTTGCTTCAGAACCTCAGACAATCTGGAAAGCTGGACCTGATAATTTCCTTGGAAGGCCAGCGCATGATCGACCTGAGAGATAAGGAACAAAAGAGTCCTTTCATTTCGGACGGCAGCAACGTTGTCAAGGGCAAAAACATTCTGCAAAGAATAGTCGCTTGGGTTCTATGACAGTAAATAGGGTAAATAAACAGGTGAACAGCTTTCAATTCTTAATATCAGCTATCTTGCTTCATAGCGTGGAATGTTTGATGAAATTTGTACCCCAAGACCTTTAGCTTTGTTAACATTTATTTCTTTACTTACAGCAGCAACGACTACACAGAGACACCTTGAGACTCAGTAAATAGTTTTGAAACATCAAGGCACGGAAGTTTAAGGATAGATAAATAAGAATAAACTTACGAATAAAAGGATTCACGGGTTCATGGCAGCCCACGTTTTGTAGGATTGAGAAACACCAAAGTTTGCAGGGCTATTTACTGGTAAATAGCCGTGTTTTCCATGCAGCCGAATAGGTTTAACATTCATAAGTAGTCGGGACGAGAGCTACAAGTGCGGGGTTAAGACTGAATAAAGAATGAAGGTCAACGTGGCAAGTAATTTCGATGTCGAAAATAGTTGCCATGATGAATTTCCAGCAAAGAAGGAAGGGTCCGCGTATGGAGTCCGAGACCGAAACAAAGAAGGGCGGTTCATTATGGAGATTGACGGTGAACTTAGCACGGTGCTAATTATCTCTCAGCAGCCGAATAGGTAAATGAATAAGTAAATAAAAGGTTAGCAGAAAGGCTATTCGGTATCTTTCTCGGTAAGTAAAAATATTAATAGGCATTGGGCTAGCCTAGTTCCTTCATATAATTCCTAGCCAGATTAGAACGATTCCAAGAGCTAAAACAGAGAAGCCTACAGCCATGCAGACATTTTCTAACATGTATTCGCTCATTGGATCCTCTTCAAGAAAACTTAGCGATAACTCGGATTAGCCCTATTCATCTTTTCAGTCAATCCACGCCACCCGCGCTTTGCATAGCGGTTCGCAGTTTGCCAATCTTCCCATGAGAAATAGGCTAACAGATCAATGATTTCAAATTGGTAGTCATCGACTAACTGCGAGCTTCGCTGACTACGAAACCAATGAATCCATAGATGCAGCTCATCCGCGATTTTAACCTGTTCTTTTTTGCCGAGAACTGAAACCATGAAAGGTTCGTCAAGGCCCAGGCGCTGCTTCAGGTTCTTGGATGCTAGCCTATTTGTTTGCCGAATACACAGATAGGCCCACGTTGAAGTGTATGGCAGCTTCTTGTTAACGTCAAGTCTATCCGTGTCCACTGGTCCGTGAACTTTTTTAAAGTTTCTAGTATGCCGTTGCGGTGACGGAAACAAAAGGGCCTCAGGCTGTTCAATGCTGTTCAAGTGCTGCACGAGAAGAGCTGCCAGGGGTTCTCTTAACTGAATAGCGAATGGCTTCCTAGTCTTATAGAGTGTTTGAGTGTGCCAGCGTTTCTTCCCTTCCCCATCCACGTAAGAATCAAGTTTCACGTACCTTTTCAGCAGCCGCATTTTAGAAACCTTGACTACTCCCTCTTTTTCCATGACCTCAAAATTGTTCCGTTTCAACTGAAGAACTTCAGAAACCCTTCCTCCAGTTAGAAAGAGCGTAGCGAAAAACGCCTTTTGAATCGGCACTGTTATGAGGCTGAACAGTTCCAGCAGCGCGGTCCAGCCTACAAACTCTTCAATGTTCTCCGTTACTGAAAGCCTAAAATAGTCATGGCTGGCCCAGTATCCAACTCTGCTGGGTTCAAGAGAAGTTAAAGTTTCTATTTCAGAAATCACAATCACCTTCAGAAATACAAAGCTTCGAAACACGACTTGTGATAGTGCTTCACTGATTGATGACCTAGAATGTTTGTGCAACGTGCGCAAGATTTTGAAACTATCACGTCGCCAACTTCCAAAGGCTTGCCACATTTCTGTGAGGCACACAGACGGTGCTTGAAGCGGTTAATGTTGTTAGGTTCAAGCGTGACTGTTCTTTCAGAATGTGCCGTTTCCTTCCATCTCCTTTCAATGCTTCCTTCTATAGTCTATTATTGCGATCAGCAACACGATCAGGATGACAATTATGAGGCCTCCAACAAGGTATTGAGGAGGCACAAGCTGCCGGGTGTTTTTCACCGTTATGTTGATTTGAGAGTAACTTGTCAAAATGTTTCCCCAGGGGTCGCTAGAGGTAATGGTTATCTGGCCTTGGTAAACTCCGTCCTTCACATCGGGTACGTTAATCGTTAAGGGTATTGTTCCTGAACTGTTTGTGATTAGTGGAAGTTTCAAGGGCTGAACCCATGCGTTAATGGGCTGTGGAAAGTCTAAGCCTTCAATGACGAAAATGCTTTGGTTTGTGTAAGCTACGCTAGATGTGAAAGCGAAGGTGAAGTTAGCCATTACCCTGCTTGAAGGGTTAGAAGTGAAGTTAATATCGTTCACCTTGAGCGTTGAAACTATTGACGTGTAGCCGCCATCCGTTGTTGGTCCGGTCGGAGAACCTATGATTATTGGAATTGTGAAGCTGTCTTGACCGTTAATAGCGGAAACAGTCAAGGTTACAGGATAGACTCCCGCGGATTGGTAAGCGTGGGTGATTGTTGCCGTGTTGTTGTTTACGCCGGGTGTGCCGTCACCGAAATTCCAAAGATAATTAGAGATTGTCGCGGTAGCATTAGACTGTTGAGCGTTGAAGGTTACGGTTTGGCCTGGACTCGGATTGAAAGGCGTGTAGGTGAATCGTGCATAGATGTAGTTGTTCCAGAAGTAAGCGGTAATGTTCACGCTGTCTATAAGCTGAGTTTGTTCTGAATTGCTATACCCTAATTCTTTTCCGATTTGGGTTAGGCCTGATGTGCTGATGGTTGCTGAGATTAAAAAGCCTTTTTCTTTTCCTATTATGACGGTGCTGGACGGAGTTATAGTGTTGCTGGAAGTGTAGGCTTTCTCTATTCCGCTGGATTGTGTGCTTGAAATCTTTGGAGTTTCAAACAGAAAGTAAAAGAAGTTTAATCCTGCCGAATAAATTTGATTGACCGTATTTGTAAAACCTGAAATTATAATAGATTCTGAAGGCGAATAGTTTGTTTCAATTCCAGAAGTCGCGGTGAAGCTTGTGGTTATGATTCCTGAAGCTGTAAAACCTTTTTCAATACCTGAAGTTGAAGTGCTTGTTATGGTCACGGTGCTACTGGGAGAGTAGCCTATTTCTTTGGAAAAGCTAGAGCTGGAAGCTAAAGAGAGCGTGTTCGCGGGTGCAAACAGTCTTTCCAGTCCGCTAACAACCATTGAGGATAGGCTTAATGCTTCTGAAGATGTGAATCCTCTCTCGATGCCAGAACTTGAAAGACTCGAAACGGCTAGAGTGCCAGAAGGTGAAAAGGCTCTTTCTATTCCGCTGGAGATTATGGCTGAAATGGTTAGCTGATTCGAAAGTGAAAAAGCGTTTTCTGCCGCTTTGCTTGTGCTTCCTTGAACGGTTAAGGCTTCGTTTGGACTATAACTATACTGCGCTCCTCCTGCGCTTGCTTGCATGATGGCATCGGCAATTATAATCCAATAAGCTGAACCACAAGTGAAATTAACTGCTGCGGCAGACTGAGTAGCTGAAACAACCTCATACTCTGTACCAATCTTGGCAGTGCATTGGATGGTTGTAAACCCAGCACCTACTGAAGGCACATTTGCGCTAGGACTTGCCATTCCAATTATGAAGTCATTAGCGTTAGAAGTTGTAATTGAAACTGTAGGATCAGCACTTAACCCACCACTTGCAGAAGGGTTGGCTCCCGCATTAGAATCGAAAATAGTTGTGGTATCAGCCCCGCTGATTCCGAATGCTACTCCCCTTTGATATTCATTTGGTGTGCTAGTCATTGTGACGGTTACATTGATTCCACCATGACTTGCCCAAGTTGCATACCATTCCTCTATGACGTAGCGATAAGAATGGTACATGACTATGGTTTTTCTTTGCGCCCAAGTAGAAGTCGAAACATTGGCGGATATGCTACTGACATTTACATAGAGATTATCATCAATCGCGACGGAAGAAACAATTAGCACATCATTATCTGTTGAAGTCGAGAAAACCAATGAGTATATAGTTGCGGTGAAATTGGTTTTTAATACGCTTCCGTCAAGAGCTGTAGGGTCTAGGTACACTGGAAAAACAGCACCGTCAATGAAGGCTTTAGGAATCCTTATGTTCACAATTAAAATGCCGTTGTTAGCCGTGACCGCGTAAACTCCGAGCGTCTTGTTTCCAGCACTATCCTCAATGTATGGTTGCGGAAGCCAATAGACCGTGTTGTTCTGAGCATCATTAAAGTCTACCGTGCCATTAGTCATGAATTTCTGGTTAGTCGGATGAAGATAGCCAACACCGTTAGCATAAATCGTTAAGGAATTATTGAAGTAACAGTTAGCAACGTACTGGAGATAATCAGGTTTTATGGAGCTTGAAGGCGCACTAACATTGTGAATTATCAAAGTTTCCTTTAGCTGGTCTTGAAAGGCTTGATACTGCAAGTCCGTGTTTATCCATGCTCCAGAATAGGTTAAGACGCTACTTCCTTCTGTAGTGTTGGCTTGAGTATTTTGAGGGTTCATTTCCTGAACCATGCCAATTATCGCGTCATAGCTGGAATTGTACCAGTGCAGTTGGCTTGTGCTAATGTCCATGTCAAACGTGTAGCCTTGATATTGAAATCTCACGGCTTTCGAGCTTTTAGAATCATTCTTGAAGTACGCTTGATACGTTCCGTTTGCCATAAACGCATAACTCACATTGTCACTGTTAATTATGGGAATAAACGGTATGCTAGAACTTGCTTGACCGTCAATAGTTGCAGAAGCATGAACAGAAGGCACAAACTCGGAAACACTTAGGAAGCTAACAAGTAACAAAACCGTTATGAAGACTGTGAATGTTCGTTTTCTTTTCATTTTCTGCACTTCTCCATCATTTCTCGGTACTTGTGTTTTGCGAAATATCCAATGTAAACGATTGTTGGAAAAACCAGGGCAAATTCAACGGAGATTATGACCATGTTAGGTTCAACACCGTAGAAATAGCCTAAGAAGAATATGCTTGTGATCACAACTATTCCGAGAGCTGAAAAGACGATTATCAGCGACATGCCTATTGCATGGACTAAAACTTTCTTCCAGTCTAACGGACGAAGATTTTTCATTTCTATATTTCTCCCAAAGCATCAAAATTGCCCTTGATAAGCGTCAGGTTGCCGTTTGAAAAAAGAACCATAATGCAAGATTCACCCATTGGACTATCTAGGAAGCCACAGAGAACACCGCTGACCCTGTAGTCTTCGATAACGACTTGAACCTGACGATTTTTGAAAAGACAAACCAAATCGCTGTTCATGTTTTTCATTCCTCAGAAGGTAGTTTAGAGTGTTTCTTATTCCCGATTCTGGAAAGCTCTCCACGAGTTAGAAGGCCGACTACGAAGCTGAGGAAGGCTATCACGAGAACGTATGTATCTTCAATCATCTGTGTGGACCTCTCTTTTTGGAAAGCATCATCATTGAAACGATTAAGCCGAAGCTTATGCAGACTAAACCAAATGCAAAGCTTTCATGGTGAAGAAACTGGCTCCAATCCCACCAGTTGTTCCAAACCAAGTATTGTTGAAACATGACAAAGAAGGCTACTGTAACAAGAAGAACAGCAAGAAACTTCACGTTGCTTTGCTTGGTCATTGGTTGAGACTTCTCCCACTTTTGTTTCGAGTCTGAAGGATCCTAAGGAAGACGAATGCACCTATCGTGAAGCAGAACATGAAGGCTAGTAGCTGAAAGTTACCAACTAGAAAAGACATGAAATCTTTCAAACTTTGAGGAATTATATGTAAGCTGTCTCCAATTATGTAGAACAGTCCATAAACAAGGCCTGCTAAGGCTATTTTTGATATTACGCTTGCCCAGATTTTCGATTGAACACTTTTCTTAGGCATTCTATATACCAAGCCTACTTTTGTTGTTCATTCTCGGACAAGCATTGCATTTGAAAAGCCTTTCATTCAATCGCCTCAAGTCGGTACTGTCACGTAGGAGACAGCTAGACTCGTGAAACTGTATGGACTCGCATAATAGAATATCCAAGCCGGGCTACCAGTTGTTGCTGTCCGGACGGCAGACGTGCCGTCTGGAAAGACGATGGTCATCGTTATCGCGCTGAAGGCCACAGCCCAGTAATATTTAGTATTAGGCGTCCATCCTGCATAGAGGGTCTGAAGTGCCGCTGAAGTCATTGGAAACGATGCTAGGCAAAATTGCAACCCGCTCGTTAAAGATGATGGTCCAGAAAGCGTAAGTGGTGTTGTAGAGTTTTTGTATAGAAAAACGGACGTGTTTGGAATGCTTGAACCCGCAACAATTGTGCCGACAATAGAATAGTATGACGTTGAAATTGAGTATGAGGATATTGGACCAGTGAAGGTTGCGGTAAGGTAAAAGTTGAATTGAACGTTTGAGACGGTTTTGTTAGCGTCTGCAGGATCCACGATCAAGAGAGGGTTGAACATAGTGATTGTTGAAAGGTCAAACGTGCGCTTTGTTCCGTCTGAGTAGGACACCACGCCTTGCACGTCTGAGTTAAGACCCAGTCTTGATGTACTCGGTTTAGAAGCGAACATTCCCCGGTTCACCGCATACGCAAAGAATAGCATTCCTGCAAAGGCAAAAAAGACAATGATGTTTCGCGTGGTGTGTGACACGTTTGTTTTTGTTCCTCTATTTGGATTCATGGCTACACCTTTTGTTCATTCAGAGAAAGTTCCTGTTTCTTTTTGGCCTTCTGATCTCTCCAATATTGTCGCACTGCAGGATGTGAGCGACCCCACAGTTTAGCCATTATTTCTCACATGATTGCTCGTGATATGTTGGTGACGGTAATAGTGAGCAGTAATACCGTTCATCACCAACATCACTATAGCCAGGTCCACTTATAAGACTTTCCAAGACTCTAGGAAAAAAGAGTCACCATCACGAGTGGCATAGTTTGAACGAAAAAGCCTAGGTATTCCGTTGAAAAAGTCAAACATAACTGAAGCACATTCGAGCATATTGTCGTAAAGCTTAAGATATACTTTTATAGGTCGCTGATGTATCGTTGCGGAAAAGGTTTGAATGGCATGAATGGTGAAAAAGAGAACAGTGCGTTCCAAAGCTTCAAGTCTGAATGCACTAGAAAAAGACGAAAAAGAAAACTTGCGAGATTGGCTACTCGATATAGACCTGCTCAAATGGGATAATCATTAAGGTTTTTCAGTGAAAAAGTGCTAAGTCTTGAACATGGAACAGAAAAAAAGGAAAGGATTAGGATTTCTCTTTTTTATGCTTCACGATTAATTGAACGTTGGTTGTGTATATTGGGATTCCGCGCTCATCATGTTTACTAGTGCGTGCTGCTGAAACCAGAATACCTTTTATTGATAACAGGATTTTTTCTGATGGTAACTCATACTCATTCCAGTGATCCGTGAGTTGAGTGAATTTCAAATCATCGGCTTCTATGAAGTTCTCTGGTTTTTCATCAGATTTCAATGGTAGCGATGGGATTCCCATATATTTCTCGTTTGGTCTAACGCTGAATACAGGCGAATGTGAAAATGTGAATTTTTCATCAGCCTCTTTGATTACCGCAGCTAGGACCACTTTCACTCTCAAAACTGTTCCATCCTCAAGTTTATATTCATTCCAAGGCTCTTTTGCAACCTTGAACTCAAGAAAGTTTATCCTCCCAGTCTGTAGCGTCACTTTGTTTACCTCAGTTTTGTATATTTGGTCCCGCTTGTTGATGAAGCATATTTGTCTTTCAAATTTGAGCGTGCGCGCCCTGTTATAGAGCAGGTTGGAGCGGTCACAGGAATAGACACCTTTACACCACTCTCCAAGTATAAGGTTTTGCAAGGTTCAACATGGCGTTGAAATGTCTCATAAGTTTTGGCCATTGTTTCTTCTCTTACCGCTTTTTCGAATGGCACTTCAGGAATCAGCAACATGATTAAGCCATTGAGAAAACGTTCACCAAGCTTCGTGATAGAATAGTATGAGTATTCTTTGTTTCCTAGTTTATGTTCAAAATAGTGGTCAATCAGACCAGAAGAATACAGTTTCTTCAAATGATAGTTTAGGGTTAACTTGTCAAGTCCTAGTCGCTCTTTAATCGTTGAAAATGAAAGTTTTTCAGTTTGTTCCAGTAATACGAGAATAGCCTGCCGTATAGAGTTGTCTAGAGATGAAATTATCAGTCGAGTTTCTTCCGGAAGTTCTTTTGCATATTGCTCATAGAGCACTTGCTCACATTTTTTCACCGTATTTGCCTCCTAATGGTTGTAGTAGTGAGGTATAATTCAATTTATACCTAGTCTTAATAAGACTTGTTGAGTCTATATAAAGATTCAGGAATAATCTTCTAGTAGAATGTTCAAGGGAATTCATTAATGTCGTTTGCACAATATCGAGAAATGCAGGGAAGGCTGCAAATTCTCATTCTAGGTCCCTACGCACCAAAGCGTGCGTTAGAAAGGCTGGAAATCCTTCAAAAATGCCTGATTGGAAAAGGTTTTTCCCAGACAAGTCTGGTCAAAGACTTCAGCGACAAAGAGACTTACAGCCAAGATCCTGATGAACACTTCACACTTAAGAGCCAAAAACTCATCAAGGAATGGGCACATGTTCCAATCTTCATTTTCTTAAAAGATGCTGATAACCAAGGGGTTACTATCGAGCTTACTTACACATGTGTGACTTTGACTGACAAGCAATCTTGTTGCGCAACCTTTTTTGAAGGTGATTGGGAGAATTTCAGTCGGCTGATGAGAGGTCAGGTGAAACTTACAAAGAGGGTGAGTTTTAGCGATTTTGACAACGACGCAGATCTCTGTGACTTGGCTGGAGGCCACGCTTTGAAAATACTCGATAGATTGTACTACTTCCTCTAGTTGAATCGAACTACTCTTCTCATTCGAATCTAATCTAGCGACTTTCACATTTCTTTGAACATGCGACAGAGAAAAAAAGGGAGATAGAGGTTTTCTTAAAACCTTTCGTCCTTGAGTATCTCACGGAAAACAGGCCCTAACTCGTTCCACTTTATGACCTCTTCGCCGGTGGTTGCTTCCAAGTCTGACCTTATCGCGTCCACGATGTTGTATTCAAGGAAGGGAATTGGGTCCAGGCCGTAGTGGGTAGGTGTGTTTCTCAGAAATTCCATAAGGATCCTTGGAACCTTCAACGTCACCGTTTCATACTCGATGGGCTGTCGGACATTTTCTTTTGATGCTTTCGTGTTCTATTTCTCCTCTTCGTCTGGATTATAGCCATGTGTCCTTTCATTGAACCGTTCAAGCCAATCGGAAGGGTTCAGGCCATGCGTTCCAGCGAACTTTTCAAGATCACCGTTCAAGCTTTGCACCCTGGCATAGATGGCTTTCATGCAGAAAGTTTCTACGTCGTCCTTGCAACCGAAGAACCGCAGGTACTCTTTAATGAAGTCTAGGAAGGGACTGATCACGGTTATTTTGAGCTGCACCATTTCACCCATTAGGTCATGTTTCCAGTTTGGATGATTCTTTCGCCAGAGCTGCTGACTGTTGAAAACCGTTGCTTTTTCTGTCCCGGACCCAGTGACGATCTCGATGAAGTCTCCTGCATCGAGCCAACTTCTTAGTTTCGCATATTGTTCAGCGTTCAAGGGGACCTCTAGGAAAGGCTCGTTCTGTTCAGGCTGATCAAACGTGGTCGCAGACTTGAAAAGAAACGCAACGTATTCCTCGACAGTCATGTTCTTGTTGTCTGCAAGCTCTTTCAGAGCCTTGTAGGTTGCGCCTTCTACACAGATTTTCTTAGTGGCTTCTGTTTCAGTTTCCATGCTTTGAATCCTCCACCTTTGCCGGTTCTTCTTTTTGCTCTGACCAGAATATGCCAAGCTTCTTTTTGACCTCTTCATCATACCTTTTGGCTGCGATGCAATAGGCGTCTTCTATACGGCTGTGCAGAATGTCGAACAGTTTGGGAGCTGGAATGGGGTGGGGTATGGCTTGGGCCTCGCCTTCTAATAGACTCGCGCAGTCAAGGAAGCCTCGCAAGTAGTCAAGCTCTTTCTCTTGAAGTGTGTCTTCAGCGTCTTTCATTTTCTCTTTTCTCCTTTTGTGTGAAAGCTAGTATATCTGACCAAGTATATAAGTTAAATCCACAGTTTAATAATTGGTTTGTAACTGGGTTTAGTATTGTTCGCGGTCCGAACAAGAATAAGCAAAGCTACCGTTCCTTCTTTTCTTCTGTTTCTAATTTTTCCGATTCAGAAGAACCCGGAGGAGTCGAAATAATCGTTTCCTCAGTCATGCCTGAAGTAATGGGTTTTCGAGAGCGTTTTATCCGCTTCCAATAACGACTCCAATGCTTCATCACTTCACGGTCATGTTCACACCGTTCTGTCATCTGTTCCAAGGTAGTATCAGCTAAGGCGGTCAGTTCCTTGTCAAGTTTGAAGACTGGTAGAAAATCCTCTCGGCTGTCTGGATGGAAAAGAACTATTCTAACAAATGTTTCCTTTCTTATTTCTTCAGCACGTGCAAGTGCTTTTTTGGTTCCCCATTTAATGAGTGCTCTCTCTTCAGCAGTGTCAATTTGAGCATTAAACAGGGAAATGCCAAAATCTTCTATGAGTGACGATATATTCATAGCTTTTTGTTCCTCAGTCTTTTCCCGGGGCACAGGAACAAATTCTAAGTCGCCTTGTGATGTTATGTTCTTTTCTTTCTCAATCAGCGTTAGGGGATAATAATAATTTCTGAAATAGTTTTTCACGTTCTCGATGATCCTGTTCTTCAGGCCATGAACAGTGAAGAATTGCCACTTTCCGAGTACCGGGGGAAGTAATTTCTCGTGTTGACAGGCGATAGCATCAAAATCCTTTTCCTGTAATTTATCAAGAGTTAGAGCAAAATATTGGAGCAGCCCCTCCAGTGTCATATCATAAGAGTCAACCTTCAAGCTGGGGTTTTTCGATGATGGCTCAGATTTTGCTTTCACTATTAAGTGATTCTCAAGTAAATCGCTGATCGTGTCATGTATGTTACCGTAACTTCTATGCAAAAGGCGTTTGAGTTCCCATCGGTTTTTAGGTTCTCCTGTTGCTAGGAGTTGTAGAATAGCTAGGTTTGTTGGTTCTTTGGTTCGTGGTTTTCTTTCATGGGATACTATCTTTGTCATAGTCTACTGATAAGTGACAAAAGATATATATACTTATCGCTGTACGTACTACTATCTTAGAGGAAAGACAGATGCCCGCAAAAATATTCAGAAAGGTTCTCAAATCCGGCGCTTCAAAATGCGCTGCGTTACCACCTGATTGGCTACGCATGTTCAACCTACGGGTAGGCGACGACCTTGACATTATCTACAATTCCATAGTTATCGTGAAAGCAAAAGACTTCAAAATTGACCCAGAATTTCTGAAAAAAGAATTCAAGTTGATTCTTGATTTGGAAAAGAATGCTCAGGACCGCGTTGGACTGAGAAAGAAGAGCCAGGAGGCCAAGGCCATTGAGTGAAGACACGGTTGATGTCCTTCTCAAAATTGGAAACCGATTCTACGAAGGCAAACTACACCCTCAAAAAGTAGGATCACCCGCAAAGCTTCCAAGCAACAAACCCGTTTTTCCAGAGCCCTATCAGCAAATGTTGGATACAACAGATCAAGGAACATACTGGCAGATAAAACCGAGAACTTTCTTACAAACTTTCGATTTTGCAGAAATCGCTAGAATTGTAAAGCAGTATGGCGGAGCTTACGTTTCTGCTGGAAAGTCCTCCCATTTTCGTATACCAAAATGAAATACCGCTGGGGGTCACAGCATGACATGGAAGCCTAACGCTGAAACCAAACAGCTCCTAGATTTTTGCGTTGCCACAATAAAGAGCGTTCCGTACAAACCTAATCTCCGCTGGCTGTTCTATCGTGCGCTACAGAGTGGCCTCCTGAAGGATAAGGGAGAAGCCAGCGTTCACAAGTTTGACTATGCCCTTTCCCGCGCTCGCAAAGAGTTTTATGATGAATGGAAACCCGACAGCCTAGAAGATAGTGTACGGCAAGGATTCTGGAAGGGAGAGTTTTTCGCTGGCTACGATGTAAGGCTAGATAACATTGAAGAACAGGAGAACTATGTTCAGGTTTGGTTTGAAGCCTACGCCATGTTCCAACAGTTCACCCATTACACGCAACCTTACCGGGTGTCCTTAGTTCCGTTTCGCGGTGACTGTTCTATTCCGTTGAAATGGGAATTGGCTAAGAAGCTGGAAGAAATCAACGGATCCTATCACAAGCCAACCAAGATTCTATACTTTGGAGATTATGACCTTAAAGGCTTCCAGATTCTTGAGGCTGCATTGAAGGATATTAAGGCATGGTGCAACGTGCCTTTCACCGTTGAACGTGTTGGCCTCACACTAGAACAGGTCAAGGAGTACGGCATACCTGAAAACCCTGAGCACCCTGACGCATATCAGTGGGAAGCATTGAACGATAAACAAGCTGGAACATTGATAATCAACAGTATAGCCAGCCTAGTCAAACCAGTTTTACCCGGGTTGGAAGAGCAGGAGAAGCTGATAAAATCCAAGATTAACACCGCTATGGTCACGATTCTGCAACAGGAAGGCGTTATCGAATGAACGACCCCAAAGACGCCGACATTAAAGCTGCAGCTCAACGCGCGCTACGAGTATCTCAGCGGAGACGGAGACTAACAAACCATGACTGAAAACTCCGCCATACCTGAGCAACTTAGAACATGGTGTTTCATACTTCTCTCAGGACACACTAAGATTCCAACGGCTGAAATGAAAGGATGGGCTAAAGACCGAGCAAACAAAACATTCACGTATGATGATAAGCGGTTCATAGAACATATCACCGCGCATGAAAACTACGGTGCTGTGACTGGCGAGGACCGCTTTGTCGTGGCCGCCGACACTAAGGAAGTTGAAACAGCCATTGAAGAGCATCTACCTAAAACCTTCACTGTGCAGAGTCCAAGACATAAGACTAAACATTTTTACTTCTATGGAAAACTCAGTCGAACAATACTCTGTAAACCGACAACTGAAGGCGATCCTTGCGCTGACATTAAAACTGGAAATGCCTATGTACTCAGTGCTGGAGACATTTTTGAAAATTACGGCAAATACACCGTGATAGACAATGTGCCAATAGCAACAATCACGGAAGAGCAATTACTAGCCGCGATAGATGAGTTTATACTACCTAAAAAGGAAACACGTTTTCTAACCATAACAAGCGAAAAACACGATAAGAACTTGGACTTTCCAATCACCTCTATTCTTCCAAACCTTGACGCTTTAACACAGAACAACGATGAAATGTTTGGTCCTCATCCTCTACATGGCAGCACAACAGGAGCCAACTTTCACGTAAACACGGCTAAGAATGTGTGGCACTGTTTCAGATCGGGACATGAAAGCGGCGGCGGCCCCCTGGAACTATTCGCGGTTCTAAACGGAATCGTCAACTGTGAGGACTGTCATAAAGGCGTACTACATGGAGAGCTATTCAAAAAAACCGTTATGCTAGCACATGAAAAAGGCTTAGTGGCCTCTATATCTTTTCAAGATTCAGAAGAGCAAGAGGATAAAGAACATGAACTTATGCGAAAAGTCGTAACAGGCCTTCAGTCTCAATTCACGTTCAAAACGCCTAGCGATATTGAAGAAATCTATGTTTTTAATAAGGGCGTTTATGAAGAGGCTGAAACGATGATTAAAGGCCAGGTTGAACAGTGGCTAGGGACCGAGGCAACCACACATTTTATTGAGGAAGTTCTCGGACATATACGCCGTAGTAGTTACGTTAAGCGCTCAGAGTTTAACAAACCATCAGCTATTATCCCGGTGCAGAATGGCCTTTTAGACTTGAACAGTGGTGAGGTCAGTCCATTCGATAAAGAACAAATCTTCACATTCAAACTAAATATGGTCTATGATAAGACAAAGAAGTCTCTCAAATTTCTGAAAGCTGTACATGAATGGCTAAACTCTCAAGACGTTATTACCCTGCAGGAAGTCTCAGGATATTGCTTACTTCCAGCTATGCCTTTTCATAAGTTGTTTTTCCTTCATGGAACGGGATTCAATGGGAAAGGGAGCTTCATAAGAACATTAATCGCCATTTTTGGAATTGACAACTGTTCAAACCTGAATCTGGAAGAGTTTGACGGTAACCACCGATTCGCTACGGCTCTACTCTATGGTAAAATGATAAACACGTCTAGCGAGCCAAAAACAGATAAACAATTACAAACGAATTTATTGAAAAAGGTATGCGGCGAAGACTACATAGACTCTGAAGTGAAAAACAAACAGAGAAGAATACACCATGTGAGCGCCGCTAAACCTTTCATTCTTGGAAACAGATTCCCACGAGTAAACGATAACACAGTGGCCTTTTGGGAACGCGTAACAATACTCAAGTTTCCATCAAATTTCATAGGAGACAAACAAATACCATGCATCTGGAACACATGGATAAACGATCCTGATGAAATGAGCGGGATCCTAAACTGGATGATTGAAGGGCTACAGAGACTAATAAAAAACAACAAGTTCACCGAAAGCAAAGATTCTGAAGAGACAAAGCTGGAATTTCAAAGAGCCAGTGACACAACATTAGCGTTTCTCAATGAATGTTGCACTATTGACCGAGTAACTCAAAACATAAAATCCGACTTCTACGACCAGTACAAAACCTATTGCGAAAAGCTCAACGTAGAAATAGACCCTGAGAACATGTTTTCAGCAAAACTCAAGCAACAGTCAGGGGTCAGAAGTACAAGACAGCATGTAGAAAAAAAACTTGAACATTTATGGGTCGGCATAAAATTCAACGATTATCCTAAAGAAGAGGGAGAGGAAGAAAAATCTGAAAAGTCAGGGAAACAAAAAAATCATGGAACTCAAAAGAAACTAGACCAAAGTGTTCCACCTGTTCCAACTGTTCCACCCTTTACAAAGTCAAACGCTGTAGAAGATAGTAAGGGTATAGAAAAGAGAAGTAGTAAAAGGTATGGAACACCTGGAACAGGTGGAACAGTCATCGAGTCAATAGGGAAGACTGTTCCAGACGTTCCAACAGAAATAAGCAAACAATTAGAAAAGGAAAACTTGACCGTTAACCGCTGTAAGAAGCATCGTACAGCAACCTGCCCACATCCTAATCGCGACTGCATAGCGCCGACTAATTCGTGTCCAAAGACTTGTGGAGATTTTGTTTCTGTGGAGGATGACGCTAAGGCTAAGGGTGCAGCTCTCGAGTTGAATGGTGACAGTGGGAGGCTAGGGCATGACTGAAAACTCCACTAAATCAGTCATTAACGCAGTGCTCACAAAGGTACTAAGGACATGTGATAAATGCCAAATAAAAACTGTTTTGTGCTGTCCTCAATGCAATTCTGATAAAATCGTGAAGGACGGTATGAGGCAATCCGTCTATGGAGAACAGCAACGTTACCTATGCAAGTCGTGTTATCTCCGATTCAGCAACAGCGACCCCGAAACAAAGGTGCAGAATCTGCACAATTCTTTTAAGGAAAGTCAGACAGAAAGCGGATGCGTCCAAATATGCGCTGAAAAGAAAGGAGTAGCGAAAAACTTGGACAACGCAACCATTGAGAAGGTTGCGGGAGAAACTCCAGATATTAAAGGCAAATTGGTACAGTACGCTTGGCAACTGACGAAACGCGGATTAGCTGAAGAAACCGTGAAGCATCGCCTTTACCGTTTGAACGTGCTTGTAAAGAAAGGAGCTGACCTAACTAATCCTGAAACCGTAGAAACAATCCTGGCAACGGAACAATGGACACCTGGAAACAAACGGTTCTTTATCATGGCATACCAAAGTTTCTGTCGAACTATGAACATTGAATGGGTAGCCCCCCGAAACAAGTGGCAACCTCCACAGCCCTTCATACCCTTGGAATCAGAAATAGACGCATTGATTTCTGGCACTGGAAAAAGAACGGCCACACTACTGCAAATTTTGAAGGATACCGGGGCACGAATAGGAGAAGCCTCACACCTACGATGGACAGACGTAAACATGGAAAACAGCACCATAGCCATAAACAACCCTGAAAAAGGATCATCATCTAGGACGCTGAAAGTGTCAAGCAAAACTATCGCTATGCTTAACGCCCTGCCAAAGAAAGGCCCTTTCATATTCAACGTCAAACCGCGCACCCTGGAAAGCACGTTTGACCGTCAACGGAATAGGTTAGCCCTTAAACTTCAGAACCCAAGACTGAAACAAATCCACTTTCACACCTTCCGGCACTGGAACGCAACAATGACATACCACAAAACCCGAAACATACTGCTAGTCAAATACCGACTGGGACATAAACGCTTAGAAAACACGGAAGTTTACACGCACTTGGTAGATTTTGAGAACGACGAATACGACAGTGCAGCAGCTCAAACAAAGAATGAGGCAAGACAACTTATAGACACAGGATTCGACTACGTGACCACAACCCCGGACGGTTTCATGCTGTTCAGAAAACGGAAGTGAAAAGCATGGTATCCAATCAAAAAACAATGTATCAAAGCTGATACCCTGCCTGTACGGCCGTGTTGTCAACTTTGGCGCTCATTCTGCTGGCTCGGCGCAGAGCCTCGACGTTGTCGTCTGAAAACCCAAATTCTTCTCCGACTGTGCCTATTTCCATTGGTGCCTTTCGAGAGGCTCTGCCTTTTCCGCCGCACACAGCGATACCGTGCTGCTGAGATGAGATGGCTTGTTTCAGAATTCCTGTCACAACCGTGGTTACTCCTGAAGAATGCCAGTCGTAACCTAGGACGCAACCCAATGCTTGGAACCAAAATGGATCTGAAACTCGTCTCAGAAACTCGTCTGAGCCGTACTCGTCAACGATGATTGTCACTATTTCTTTGGCCATCTTTTGCATGCGTACAATTAGATATTGAGGCGCCCTACCATAATGAAGTGGGAGTCTGGCAATGCCTGTTCTTTGCACGGCAACACCGCTTGTAATACAAGTGCTGAAGAAGTGGTTTAATCATTTTGCTTTTTTCTTAAGAACATGTCCTTCGCGGTCAATTTCGCCATTGCGGATCCGAGTCGTTGAGATCGCCTTTTGATTCTCGGAGGGAACCATGTCGATGACAATTATTTCAAGCGGATTTATACCGATTTCTTTTCTCTTTTCGTTGATCCTGAGCGCGACGGGCTCAGTATCCCTGCTGACCACCAGTGCTTCAATGGGATCCTTAGACAGAAGCACCCCTCCATAGGCATCATCTATCGGAATTATTTCAGCCTTCTGCAGCATTCCCTGATCTCTTAAGAAGTCTCTCAGTTCCCTTGTACGTTGCTCGTAAGTTGCCGTTCTGTGCGGCTTGTTCATCTTCTTGGCAAATTCGTCTGAGGAGACACCAATCATTACGCGTTCGCCTATGTCGAAGGCTTTCATGAGCAATGCTCTGTGTCCCTTGTGAAGCTCGTCAAAAGTGCCGCCAAGGCCGACAGTTCTGAACCTTTTCTGCATCGGATTCCACGTCTAACGCGGCTGAACTGCATATAAGACTATTTTGGTTTGATCTTGTTAATCGTGACATCCAGTATCTTCGCTGCAACTTCTCGCTTCTTGGCCAGTGGCAAGTGCACTACGTTCTTTTTCTTGTCCACGATGAAGACCTCGTTCGTGACGGTTCCGAAACCAGCTCCTTTCTTTCCCACGTCGTTGACGACGATGAGATCAGCTTTGGCTTCCAGCAGCCTCTTGTGTGCACTCTCAATCAACTCCCCCTTAGGCAGCTTGTACTCTGCACGAAAAGCCACCAGAAAAGTTCTTGGACTGACTTTCTTCACGCTATCGATTATCTTCACGGTGGGTTTCAGCTTCAACTCAAGCGAATGCAGCTCGTGTGACGAAACCTTGTATGGATATGGCTTTTCAGGCATCCAGTCAGCAGCTGCAGCGACAGCTATGACCACGTCGTAGTTCCCTGATTTCAGTTCAGAAACGACCGCTTCGTACATCTGCTCCGTCGTTTCAACAGTGAGCAGACGGGCTCCTGGGGGAGCAGCTTCGGTTCCTGAGCCGTAGACAAGTGTCACTTCTGCGCCACGGCTTAAGGCTTCTTCTGCAATTGACACGCCCATTTTTCCGGAGCTTCTGTTTGTGACAACGCGAACAGGGTCTATGTACTCTGCGGTTGCGCCCGCGGTTATCAACACTCTTAGTCCCGAGAAATCGTTTTTGACCACAAGTTTGCGAATCACTGTCTCAACGATGTCTCTGGTTTTAGCGATTTTTGCCTTTCCTTCTTCGATTCTTGGGCCCACGAATTCGACCCCTAATGCTTTGAGTTCCTTAATGTTCTTCGCCAATATCGGGTGGTTGTACATGGATTCATGCATCGCTGGAACGATGATTATGGGACGGTTTGAGCCGAAGGCTGTTGAGGCGACGGATGTGACGGTGGTATCGTCGATTCCGCAGGCGATTTTGCTTATGGTGTTTGCTGTAGCAGGTGCTACCAGAACAAGATCAGCCGATAAGGAATGCTCGCCGACCAAGGCCACGTGTTCAATCTTTCCAGTCAGTTCCGTTACGACTTCGTTTCCGGTCGCCCATTCCATCAGATACGGATGGACGATTTTCCCTGCCATCATGGACATCACGGGGAACACGTCAGCTCCGTGTCGCATCAAAGCTCTGGCAATTTCTGGGCTTTGCACAGCTGCGACGCTGCCCGTTACGCACAGAACTATACGTTTTCCCTTCAGCTCGTTACCCTCAGTTCCAACGATGTGTTTGGATGGATGTGTCGACAAGGCTTAGTCCTCCTATCTAACCTCCTAACTCATTGACTATCTTTTTTAGATCTTGCAGGAATTCGTCAATATGCTTTTCTTGAACATGAGGCATGATGACGATGCAAATGTGACGTGGAAAGAGTGATATCGCCCATTTTCTGAGCCTAAGCTCTTCAGCTATTCTGCGAATGTCAAACGCGTCGGATTTTAGTCCAACAACGTTCATCGTTGGTTCTGTTGCCACACTTAAACCCCTAATCTTAGGGATTTCTTCTGCGAGTTTGAGCGTTAGGCGCATGCACTTTCTCACGATTTTTCTGTAGCCTTCGCGTCCCAGATGCTTCATCACGGCCCAGACCGCGATGGCTGAAGCGCCAGAACGTGTTCCCACCAGCGTGGCTTGTTCGGTTTCTCCGCCTGACAGATACGAAATGCCCCTTGACACCGCCTTTCTGAAGTTTTCGTTGCGGAACACTATCCCGCCGGCTGGGATGGGAGCCAAGCCCATCTTGTGCGGATCAACCGTGATAGAACAGACTTTGGGAACTGCAAAGTCAAAGTTGGGAGTCTTGTATCCCAGGTCTTTCAGGAAGGGGAGCACGAATCCTCCGAAGGCGGCATCTACATGAAAATACAGGTCTTTTTCCAAGGCGAGTTCGGACAGGTCGTCTATAGGGTCGACTACACCCAATGCCGTTGTTCCTGCCATGCCCACGACCGCAATAGTCTTCGGATTCACCGCTTTCTTAACAGATCCTACATCGACTTGAAACCTGTCATTCAACCTTGCCTTGATGATTTTCAAGCCTAGCAAATCTGCGGCCTTGTCGAAGGAGCAGTGGGCAGAACGGGGCACTATCACTTCTGGGTTGGTTTTCTTGGCAAGTGCCCTAGCAGCCCACAGGGCAAGAACGTTTGCTTCTGTTCCACCCGTGACAATGTGCCCCGAGGCTTCTGTGTTCGAAAGAACGGTGCCGAGCATCTTCAGCGTTTCTCTCTCTATTTCAGCCACAGCCGGGAAGAGCCCTGAGTCGCCAAGGTTCTTTTCGAGAAAACGGGCGAACACTTTTCTAGCTAGCGGATGTGGGCTGGTGCACATGGATCCCACGATTCTTCCAGAATTGTACGTGAAGTCTCTTCGAAGCCTCGATTCAAGCTCCTCGCGAAGTGTTTTTTCAGGCACCCCTTTGACCTGCATTTTCACGGCTCCCATGCGATCTAATGGTAGGTATGCTCATCGTCCGGGTACTTGCCCGTGGAGACTTCCTCAATGAACTTGGCCACGGCGTCCTTTATCGTCTTGTTCAAGTTCGCGTACGTCTTTACATATTTTGGTTTGAAGTTCTCATCAAAACCAAGCATGTCATTTATGACAAGAACCTGCCCATCGCAGTGTTTGCCGGCACCGATGCCTATCGTTGGCACTTTTACGGAGTTGGTTATTATCTTGGCTAAACTTTCAGGAATGCATTCTAGTACTATGGAAAACACGCCGAGCCCGTCTAGCTCTAGGGCATCTTGCAGAATCTCTTGGGCTTCCTCAGGCTTTTTCCCCTTCACATGATAAGTTTCAGCCATCTGAGGAAGCATTCCCACGTGACCCATCACGGGGATTCCCGCTTTTATCAAGGCTTTTATGGCGTCTGTTTTCTTTCCTTCGATTTTTACCCCGTTTGCTCCTGCTTCAACAAACTTTTTCGCGTTCTCAAGGCAGTCTTCCACTGTGTTGCAACTGTCTATCGGCATATCTCCGATGATCGGCGCGGATGTGGCTCTGCTTGCCACTGCCTTGATGTGGAATATCATGTCTCCCATCGTTACGCTCTTGGTATCCTTGTGGCCTTGCACGACCATGCCTGAACTGTCGCCGACGAGTATCATGTCTATGCCAGTCTGATCCAGTATTCTTGCCATTTGAGAGTCGTAGGCTGTCAACATTATGATTTTTTCCTTGCCCTTCTTCTGCTTAATTCTTTCCTGAAAGCTCATTGTTTTCCTCCAGAAATTTTATGAAACTAACGATGGTTTCGTTGACCGGTGTTGGAATATGATGTTTTCCACCTAGCTCAATTATCTTTCCGTTGAGAAAGTCAATTTCCGTCCTATTCCCTTTTATTATATCTTGGCACATGGAAGAGAAATTCGTGTATCCGACAATCTCTCTATCTATTCCTTTCTCCAAATCCCCCTGAAAAGCTATCCCCTCAGCCTTTCCGACATGGACGCACTCTCTGACAATCTGATGTCTGACAGGTGCCAAGGTTTGCGTGCCGATTTCACGATTTCTAACGCGGAAAATCGCCGTCAGCGGGTTCACCACGCTGTTAACCACAACTTTGCCCCATATCCTATCTCTAATATTCCTGCAAAGACTTGTCTTCAAGCCGCATGCATTCAGGACATCTGCGATCTCCTCTGACGCAACGTCATTCTCTATGAATGTGTCCCCTTTCCAATATTTCACTTGTCCCGCCTTGAAGAACTCCACAGCCATGGTTGTTATTCCTCTCAGAACCCTGGCTTTGCCGCTCACGGCGCGTTTGACGACCTCTTCGTTTCCGAGGCCATTCTGCAAAACCAAAACGACGGTGTCTTCCCTGAGAAGTTTGCTTATTCCTCTCATTGTACTTTCCGAGTCGTACGCCTTTGTTGTTAGGAAGATCAGCGTTTTTTGAGGTATTTCTCGAATTTGGGTGTCAGCGCGCAACTGGAAAGTTTCATTCACATCGCCCGAAACTGAAAGACCGCTTGAGTCTAAAGCTTCCACGTGTGCTCTGTTTCCGATTAGTGTTATATCATTCTTCTTGGATAGCAAAGCGCCGACGACACTTCCTATGGCGCCAGCGCCTAGAATGAAAGTCCTGTCAAACATCACATCACTCGCCTTCGCCTGCGGTGTGTGCACTTTGCGTCGCGAGCTTTGAGAGGTTTTCTTTTATTACAGTGATGGATGCGGCCAGGTTTTTCTTGTTGTCATATTTCCGCAATATCTCTCTACATTTTTTGGGGTCCTGTTTTTTGAGCTTTTCAGCGGTTTCTACCAGCTTGGGCGCTGATCTCGCGATGTTGTCGACTATTGTGATGGTCGCTTTTTGTGCAGTCCGCGACAGGGGGTTCAGGTCTACTGCTATTACCTTTTTTCCCATTTTGACGAGAGCTTCCGTTCTGTCACCATCCTCCAACGGCACCATGACAACATCGGCTACTAGTATTCCCCGAGGATCAACGTGCCGCCTCTCACTGCTCAACTCTGGAATCTTTGCAGATGCCTTCTTGCCTATTCCAAACACTTCATGCGCGCCAGCTTTCTTGAGCAACTTCTCTATTGCAAGGTCCCTTTCAGGGGATCTGTAGAAAAGATTGACTTCAATCTTCGATTCTGTAACATCAGCGAGTTTCACGACTTCTTCAGCAACCAGAGCCGCCGTGTTGCCATTGACCGAGATAACCGGATTTTCTGCCGTCAGAAGGATGGCAGCGGTTGCCGAGATAGCTTCTAGCGCCGGTTTGCTTGTTTTTTCGCCTAGCAAGTAATCGAAAGCTTCTCCACGACCGTGCGCAATAAGGCCCGAAGCAGCCACGATTCCTTCGAGATAGCGTGCTATCAGCCTCTCTCGTAATTGCAGGGATTCTGCTCTAGGGTGATCAGGGGGGATCTTGATGTCTGTCACTGAAGAAGTCGCGCTCCTTCATGATTCACTTTGCTTACGATAGTTTGACCGCTTAGGGCACTTTTGCGGAAGACCTGCAGAATCCGCTCGACCCCATTTTGGTCGGTTACAGTAAAAGCGGATTCTCCGAACATTGGCATGCTGCAGACCACGCCGGCTTTGTCCGCTGCGTCTAGGATGCCTCTCACCTTTTCAGTTATTAGTCCAACGTGTTCGGCGAATTGCCGAGAGAGCTTCATGAAGTTTATGATGGTCGGTGCGTTGACCAGTTCCTTGACTAACTCACCGCCGAATCTGTTTATGCGAGCGCGTGTTTCGGGGTTGGTCAAGGATTCCCTTGTGGAGAGAGGCCCGAAAACATGGCACGCCACCAAAGTGTCGTCAGGGACTGACAGACGCTTTATTTCTCCGATTCCTGGGGCTCCTGGCTTGACCCTGACCTCAAACCCGCCGAACGTTTCAGCTATGATTGTTCCAAGCCCAGTCTTGCATTCGACTTCTGCAATGTGCGCTATCTGGGCAGCCTCTAATTTTGACATTCCCAACCCGGAAGCCTCGTTCAAGGCTAGAGCCAAACTCAACGCTGCAGCCCCGCTAGTGCCGAATCCCGCGCCTATTGGAGCTTCTATATGATGTTCTACTGAGATTTCAAAAGGGGGTGTGTCGCTGAAGCGGGAAAGGAAAGCGTCGACAACACGCCCCGAGACTTGTGCGGAGTTCGCTGTGTGATTGTTGATGCTGACTTTCAAATTGTACTTGGAACCTTTTTTGACTTTGACGGTTGTCTTGGCTCCTAAATCCAGTGAAACGCCAGCGCCTTTTGACCCTGCGAGTAGGGCATCTGCTGATTGATCAAATATCTGGAAGACTCCAGTGATGTGGCAGGGTGCGAACGCCGCAGCCTCTTCCATTTTCGACGCCCAGACGTCAAGTTTAATGAAAGGGCTTCAAATAAGAATTCTGTATGAACAGTTTAAACATGTTTAGATTCTCCATCGTTTTTGTCGTACCACCACATAAAATCATCATTAGCGTGCAGTGAGAAAGTCGAGTTCTGACACGAAATATTTGTGTTCCTCTGCTGTTGACGTCGTTGAGCAGCGGATGCTAAACCCTTATTTGTTACACTGGTTTCCTAACATCCCCCTAAGATGTGCGTCCGACGAGAATGAGGATTCTGAATTATCGAGAGTTCGAGCGAAAGAGCGCGTTGCTCCCTTTAATGGAGCAGGCATTCGGTTGGCCATTTGACCCCATAGACTTTGATAGGACCATCAAGTTGGACCCAAGACTGAGGGATGGCCGTATAGGATTCTGTGCCGTGGAAGAAAATAGAGCACTCGGATACGTTGACCTCATGGACTTGACGATGAGAACTGAAAATGGCAAATTGGAAAAGTTGGGGCATCTACAATGTTGCCACCTTGCCTGGACAGACGAGAAAGGGTATCTGCACCACGCTGCTAGACAGGACACATGAACATTTCTTGGAAAAGGGCATCGTTTCTCTTTTCTCACAACAAGCCCGACAATCGTGGCTTATGCTCTGTATGAAAAACTAGGCTATTTTAGCGTGACATCGTTTCCGGGAGCGTACAAAGTGCAAGAGAAGGTGGGAAAAAAGGCGGCTTTACAACGTGAAAAAGCAAAGCTTGATGTTGACAGAATGTTGGAAATCTAAAGAAAGAGAAGAAGCAAATCAGAATAAGTGAGCTCATTGCTCACGACCGGAAGAAAATGAATCAGCTTGTCGGGCTAGTCTGGGACAAAGCGAAGAACGTGGTCTTCGCCAGAGCAATCCTGGATCCCATGTTGCGCCGAGTCTATAGAGCACGTGGTTTCTCGGTTCTTGAAGCTGGACACGGCGTGCTCATGGTCAAGGAACTAACTGCTGAGGTCTCATACAACGAAGTGTATGGCGACAGATTCTACATGAGTGCCCTGGACCAGTTCTGACCTTTCCACTATCCAAGTTTCGCGGTGATTCTCAAACATCTGCAGAAGTGCGGGCTCAGGCTATCCATGCAGGGACTATAGGTTCTGAAGAAGCATGATACAGGACAAGGTTTCGTCTGTCAAGGTTTTCTCTGACAAATTGTCGAAAATGTTGAAGAAGAGTGGACAAGTGTTCCTTAAGCTTTTTAAAGGTCTGACAGCCCTTAGCTAAAGGGGGAGAAGAAGATGGGCGATATTCCGGTTCCTCTCATAAATTACATACACCTCATAAAAGAGCGTAGGTCGCCTTACTACGACATCGTTGAGCACGTTATGAAAGAGATGGAAATGCGTTACACCACGAAGGGGCAGGGTTCGGAAGCGGTTTACACGATTAACCCAAGAGTGTTGCAGGAACAGATTGAGCAAAAAATGAGGGACGAGCGGCTGACTACGGTGAATGTTTGCCGCACTATTTTGGCTATGTTGTACGGGGCTAAGCTTGACGAAGAGAAGGATTTCTTCGTGACCACAACGAGCAGTGGACGGAGAAACTATCACATTAGGGTGAGTAACCGTACTCTGAATTCAATGTCGAAAATGTTGTGAACTGTTCCCTATTCGATTTGTGTCGTGAGCCAATAGGGCGAGGGATTCTCTGCTCTTTGTCCAATACTATGGCGGTCTTCGTTGCATCACTGTAACCCATTATCTTAGACTTGACTTTGTCGCTTAGGAGCTTTTTGCCTGTGACGTAACTCCCGTCGCCTGCGCTCTGTCGAGTGCTCAGCCATTTAAATACGTGGGTAATTCTCTTACAAGTCAGAATTGGTTGGGTCTTGCATGTCTGAAACGTATGCATGTCGCCATCTTTTCACGCTGTTGAAGCTGGCTGAAATGGGAGCGCATCGCAGGACGGCAAAGATCTCCACGGAATATTTGGCCGGAAAGCTGGGCGCTTCTCAGCAGACGGCATCACGTTACATGATTGAGCTGGAAGGCAAAGGATGGATTGAACGGACGATAACGCCCGAAGGCTGTCTCGTAGGAATTACAGGTGCGGGAATGAAGGAGCTGAACAAGCTCTATTCAACCCTGCGCGCGTTGATGGAAGCGGCCTATCCACCATCAATAACCCTGGAGGGCACGGTTTTCACTGGGTTCGGGGAGGGCGCCTACTACATATCGAGGGAAAGCTATAGAAAACAGTTCATCGAGAAACTGGGCTTTGATCCGTACCCGGGTACGCTTAACCTGAAACTCGTCACCGACTACGACCTCAAAGCCAGAAACGAACTGGAAGCCTACCCCGGCGTGGAAATCGAGGGCTTCAAAGACGAGGATCGCACTTTTGGCTCAGTGAAATGCTACCCCGTGATAATGGAGAACGAAGTGAAGGGCGCTCTCATCTTGGCTCTGAGAAGCCACTACGACGCATCCGTGTTGGAGATCATCGCTCCCGTTCCCTTGAGGAAACGCCTCAAGCTAAAAGACGGACAAAAAGTGAAAGTCGAAGTGTTGACACTCCCCTGAGACTCATGTTCCACATCAGTACACGCGATGTTTTTCAGGCATCGGTTTCAACGGCATAGCCAGCCTTGCCCCACGAATTAGGATAGTTATATTCGTTCGTGACCCGTTTGTATCGGCGGGAAGCCGCCAGTGCATAACCTATCAACAGTCCTGTCGCTAAGCCGCCGAGGTGAGCCAAGTAGTTTACGTTAGTCCCAAGGTTGATGATGAAAAAGAAGAAAGCGTATATCAACGCGCCCATTATCGACTGTCCTATCGAGTGTCTAGCGTATATTATGGTCGCTCCTAGAACTCCGAAGATGGCGCCTGAGGCTCCGATGGAAAGGGTTTCGGGCGGCCAGAGGGCCAGTGTAAGCAGGCCTCCGGACAACCCGCTCAGAAAATAAATGAGCAAGTATTCTTTGATGTCAAACATGTCTTCTGCTCTCAACCCGAAGATCAAGAGGAAAAACATGTTGCCGAAAATGTGCAGAATGTCCGCATGGACAAAAATGGCTGTGAAGAGCCTCCAGACCTCACCATTCCACACGTTAGTGTTGATTTGTCCTAAGGCGCCAACGACGTCATCGTTCGTAGCCAAGCTCCCGCTGAGGATCGAAGTGAATGCGTAAACGGCGACGTTTGCCGCTATGAACACGTAAGTAGGCATGTACTGTCTGGAGCTTTTGGACATCCACTCACCTTCTGTAGTCTTCAATGATTCTCTGTTTGATCTTCGAGGAACTGTCCAACTCGTCTGAGCTGAACTTTCCAACCCGAACAATCTTAATCTTCAACCCGTGCTGCTTCACGTAGTCTCTAACAGTTCTCTCCATTCCCAGCTGGTCGTACCCGAAAGCAACGACGTCAGGACTGATTTTTCCAACAACCTTTGCGACGTCGAACTTCTCGTAGCCCAGAATCGCCTCGTCAACAACCTTCAACGAGGCGACGAGAGCGCACCGTTGGTTCTCAGGCATAATGGGTTTTTCACCCTTCCTGCTCTCAACCGTGCTGTCTCGGCCGATTATGACCACTAGCTCGGCGTTCGGGCCGCCGACCTTCTTTGCTTCCTCTAGGAAGCGTACGTGTCCGAGGTGCAGCAGGTCGAACACCCCTGAAGCAAGAACTATCTTCCGCTTGGTTTTCTTTCCATTTTTGTCGTCGGCCACTCAAACCTCACGGCTCCCAACAGTCTCAGGGCGTCAAGTAGCCCCTCACAGTAGGCGATTGAAGTAAGACTCACCTCGAATTTCTTCTTTTCCCTGTAATGTCTCGCATCCTCTAGGTAGGCTTTGGCGAAATCCATAACGTTACTGACGTGGGAGAAGTCAAGCGTTATCGGAGTTTCGGCAACCTCCATATGGTTGAACACGTGCTCTGCAGAGCTGATGTACTTTGAGGCCAGCTCGTTCAGGCTCATTTCGAGACTGTCCCCAATCCTTCAGGTGCTCCTGCCAGCACGGTCAAAGCTTCAGCCTCCATGAAGTGGAGCTCTCCTGGAAAAATCAGGCTGTAGGGTGGACCCCCGAAATCATAGCTCAGCATATCCCTTATGAATCCCGCTCTCACAGTTGGGTCGCTGCTGCCCGCCCGTGCAACGCCGACGACGAGGGTCTCTTCGGTGACTGCCATCTTTTTCCGTTCCCCCTCTACTCTAAGAAGCCCGCTGAGAGCATCGTGGATGTTAAGGAAGCGCCTATTCTCCACCTTTATGTCGAGTAAGCAGAGCGTGTGAAGCCCAAGCTCCTTGTTCTGCGAAATCACCGAGTACGGAGTTTCGGAGGAAGCTTCATCCGGGAAAGGTATCGTAACACTTTTCCCGAACTTGTAATTGTGCAGACCAGACAGTCCGATGGCCGCAGAAAGGACGCTCGCCCCATGAACTATTCGCGTCTTTATTCCGCGTTTTTCTGCCTCAACTCTCAACGAAACATGCGTTGTGGCGATCAGCGGGTCGCCTGGAACAAGTAGCACAGCCTTGTGATTCTCCGCAGCTTTCATGATAACCTGCGCGTCTCCCTCTTCGAGATCCGCCCTCGACACCATGTTAACTCTCCTGCCGCAAGTCTTCTCAAACCTTACCAAAGAAAAACCCGGCAACAGACTCGTGTAGAGCTCCGCGAAGACGGTATCCGCGCTCTTGACCTCATCCAAACCACGCAAGCTGATTCCCATCTCGTCGTGAAGGCCAAGCCCAACGAACACTATTTCGCCCACCACATTCGACCTCTTTACATGCGAGAATAAGGGTTGAAACTTAAAACTCTTGGTATCGATTGCAGGGCGTACGGAAGAGTGAACGGAAGGAACTCTTAGTTTCTTTTGGACGCCTCGTGAAAAGTACTAAAGCTTTTTAGTCCGGACAATCGAAATAAACTGTCATGCCTGAAAGAAGGAGGCAACGTGTTGAAAGACGTTGAGTTAAGGCTCATTTCAGAGCTCATGAAGAACAGTCGCAGGAGCGATAGAGAACTAGCCAAGGCGTTGGGGATTTCACAACCTACGGTTAGTAGGTTAATCAGTAGACTCCAGAAAGAGGGAGTTATCAAAGAATACACTATGGTACCTGATTTCTGCAAACTGGGTTTCAATCTGATGGCTATCATTATGTTTAAACTGAAACCCATTTCTCCCGCGGAAATCAAGGAGTTGCACGGAGCAGCGCATGAATTAGACAATCAACGACGTCACCCATACCTCCTGGTTATGGATGGAATAGGGCTGGGGAAGGAGCTTGTAGTCATCTCGTTCCACAGAGACTACGGAGACTATGACAATTATATGAGAGGCGTAAAGGAAGCGGCGAGCCTCAGGATGAAAGCCTACGTGAACACGAAGGACATCGAAGGTTTTCTGATAGACCTAAACTACAAAGACCACTATCAACCAATAACCTTCTCAAGACTGGCCACTCACCTTCAAACGAAAGAAAACAAGAAGAAACAATAGACGAAATGGCAAGACGCTCTCAACAAGAAGGACAACCCAAACCGATACAGCTCGCGCGCGCGCCGAAACAAAAGGGAAAGAACCCGTTTGGCGTGAGGATCAATTGAAGGAGGCTTTCCCTCTGTTTAAGCAAGTCCTGGATGCCTTCATGCAGGTTAAAGGCATTGAGAGATTCGCTATATTCGTAGGATCCGAAAGGCAAGATGGTGTTAAGCCATGAATGAACGTTATTATAGACAAGAAGACTCGAGTACAAGTGAGATGAGAAGGATGAAAAAGCCCCTTAAAGATGTCGAATTGAGATTGATTTCCGAGTTGATGGAAAACAGTCGCAGGAGTGACAGAGAACTGGCCAAAGCAATAGGAGTTTCTCAACCCACTGTTTCGAGAATGATCAAGAAGCTGGAGAAAGAAGGAACAATCAAAGAGTACACGATGATTCCTGATTTTGCGCAGCTTGGATATCAAATCATGGGTGTCTCCTTCGCCACACTTGAGGAACCTCAGAAGAATGGAACTACTGCAGAATCTAGGAAAGCTGTTGTTGAGACAGAGCAGAAACATCCCCCTGCATCTCTGATAGCTGTGAGGGGAATCGGCCTGGGGAAAGATACTATGTTCATCACGTTATACAAGGACTACTCGGCCTACGCAGAGGCCATGCAGCTAGCAAAGCGAATCCCAGATGTCAGTATCGATAGCTTGGCGAGTTTCCTAGTAGATCTCAACGACAAGAACAACTACAGGCTTCTGAGCATGTCGGCAATATCTCGCCACATTCTTTCAGAAAAAGGTGACAAGCCATGAATGAAACTCGGATAGGCCCACACGAAAACCACTCGAGTAAATCATTCAATTTCACTCGAGCCATTTCAAAGAAAAAAGAAGCAAGAAAAACGGTTGGATTAACCATTAGCCCAAGGCTCTTAGACGAAGCACGAAACAGAAACTTGAATCTAAGCCGAATCTTTGAACAAGCCCTAGCATCAATCATCGACTACATTCCCCACGAAACACAATCCGAAAGCTCTTTATCTCTTACCGTCGGTTCTCTTCAAAGAGAAACGACTTGGGCGGGTAGATCAGCCTGGCATGATCGCCACGTTGGCATCGTGGAGGTCCCGGGTTCAAATCCCGGCCCGTCCACAAAACATCCCTCCCCTCTCAAGTAGTTGCTGGGCGTTTCTTTTCCGGTCACACCTTGTGCGCGCGACCGAAAACGACACCGAAAAAACAGAAGAAACAGTACTGTAAAGAGTTACAATTCAAGTTCTCCCCTATGAGCGCGGGCAGATGAACAACAAAGAACAGAATGGACACAAAACATGAAATTTGCTTCATTTCCCAATTTTGTCCGAATGTTTTTTCTTCTTTTGAGCATTCTTTTTCTCATTGAGGGCATATACTGATCTCCATGAAGCAATACTTGCTATTAATAATATTGCACTTTTCAAGTCTTAAAAAAAACTTTTGACCAATTAGGCCTCCGTGAGTTGGAAAAAGAGAGGGGTTGCGCGGGAGGCTTCTATCACTGGCAACATGAGGTTCTTATAAAGGGTATTTAAGCATCGGCCACACTATAAGAAGCGGTGTCTAATGCCGAAGACTAAAGCCATAATACACATTCAGAACGTTGTTGCTTCTGCCACATTAAACCAGAAGGTTGACTTGAACGCTGTTGTGAAGAGTTTTCCGGGAGTTGAGTATCGTCCGGAACAGTTTCCCGGATTAGTGTTTAGGCTTAAGAGACCGAAAACGGCCACGCTGATTTTCAATTCTGGGAAAATGGTGTGCACGGGGGCAAAATCTGAGAAGGAAGCACGCAGGGCCGTCATGACAGTTGTTAAAGAGTTGAGAAAAGGCGGAATAATCATCATCAGCAAGCCCGAGTTAAAGATTCAGAACATTGTTGCCTCCGCAAGTTTAGGCGGAAAGATAGACTTGGAACTGGCAGTGGGCGCGCTTGTAAAAACCATGTATGAGCCGGAGCAGTTTCCAGGATTGATATACCGGATGGACGAGCCTAAGGTGGTCATACTGATATTCGCAAGCGGGAACCTTGTTTGCACCGGAGCGAAGAAGGAACAGGACGTTTATGACGCGGTGCATAAGCTTCACGCAAGCTTGGAGGAAAAGGACCTCATATTCTACGAATGAGAACGTCATACGTTAATCGCGCGCGTTTCTGTGTCAAGAGTTTGCTGCGAGTGTTTCAACCCTCACGTTTCGACTGCGCTCTCGTGCTCTTTCCGATTGCTTTGTATACTTCCAAAGATCTGTTGAGATATTAGAACGCGCGTCTAACCGAGGACCTGGAGGAATGGAAGGAAACATGATATCGTCCAAGGCGAAGAATCGAATGAAGCGTGAGCTAAGTTTAGAGAAGCCCACAATATGGGTGGGTAAGGAGGGGGCGTCGCCGCAGACGATGAATGAGATTTCTAGACAGTTGGAGAGAAGGAGAATAGTGAAAGTCCAAATATTGGGAAGCGCACTTAGGGCTGAGAGGGCCAGAGACATCGCGTCAAAAACAGCTCAACAAACAGAATCTGCCCTAATCGATGTTAGAGGCCACACTTTCACACTGCATAAGCCTCGCAAAAAGAGAAGCAAAAAGCCTCTGTAAAAGGACCGATTAGAGGTTTGAAAGGAATAAAATTGTGGCATTCCTGCAAATGAAACGTTCAAAAACACCGCGCGCAGCAACCGAGACAGGATAGCTTCAAGGCCTCTCCTGCAGAGGCAAAGTCTAGCGCGCATGTGTGTTCCTAGGTTCGGTGTTTGAGTGTGATGAGACTGAGCGGCGTTCTTGTGTTGTGTGATTTTTGTGTGTGTGCGCAACGGGTGTAGGCCCCCTCTATTTGGAGCCAAATATGACTTGTCGGTTTTGGAGTGCGGTGGCGCGGATGTGTGGTCCCAAAAATGGCATAAAACGGTTTTTGTTCCTTTGGCAGAGCCAAAACACGCTCATCAAACAATCGATAGTGAACCTGTACGTGCAAGAACGGCCTTAAGACCACTTCTAACAATCTTAGGAGCACGTATGCGCACCATCTCTCACATGATGGATGGCACAAGTTCTATGTTTCTGTCTCTGGTTTTTCAAATCTGGCGACTTTCCATTCTTCTTCTTACTTTTTCAACGTTACTCTTTCCATGTTTCCATTTTCCTTGACTTTTCAATCTTTTCAAAAATCGCTTTTTCTTGTTCTGTTTTTTCGTAGATCGCTTCAAGCTACATCTTCCTTCCTAGGATTACATAATAACAACAAACAGGGATTATAAAGTATCACTTGGCGCGCGTCAAAAAGGTTCTAGGTTCGGATTCTGTAGGTTTCGGTTACTTCCAATATCCCTTTTTTGGCAATCGCGTAGACCAAGTTTACGTCTTTGTTCCACTCTCGAGCGTACATCAGCGGCTGATTGATCCTCCTTTCGGTGGGATCTACGTGCATCCACCTGCCATCGACCCGAACTTCGTTCCAAACGTGATCACCCGCCGCTGCCTTTGACTTGTCATGAAGAGTGGAACAGTCGATGACTATTCGGCACCTGTACGCGTCTGCCAGCAGCAACCCATTGTAGAGGAGCGCGAACTCTCCACACCTTCCCTTGGCTTGTTTGATGATGTCCATCGGCATCTCGGCTCTACCCTTAGGAAGCTCTCCTCTTGTGTATTCGAGATGCCGGTGCTCCCAACTCAGAAGGCCCTTCCAATCCAAGCCCTCAATGGGGTCTTTCAGAACAGCCTTGGCGCAATGCTTGAACTCCCGCATGTACTCCGGTTTTGCCATTTTGTGGCAGCGTTGTCTGTAGACGTTGATCACCTTCGGATATGCAGGTTCACGGGTCTTGGACATAGACACCAAGCGGATAACATTGTGGAGATTGCTTTTCAGTATTGCTCATCTGAAATATGGACTCGACGTCGTTCAACCATCAAGTCTTTTGAGGTCTAGGACTGCGCTGAGCCCGTGGAATCATTTGCATTCTGCGCCTAGTGCCCAGCTGAACTTTTTCCTCAATGTCTTTGGGTACAGTTTGTCCAATGGGAAGTCCATTCTGCAGGCCCACTTCACGTAGACCATAGGGTCGATGTAGGATTTGAGAGAAGTTCCCAAGTTATACTCTTGTGTTTCCTTCGTTAGTCTCACGTCAAGCTTCGTCTTCTCCAAGCTTCTGACCAAAGCCTCGGTTTTCTTTTCTTCCTTCTCTTTTTCCTTGAGCTTCAGTTCAAGCTCTTTTACTCTGGCTTCTTTCTTTTTCAGCCTTTCATCGAAGTTGGGTGGAATCTTTCGCTTGTGATTGGCGATTTTGGCGGCTTCCAGGTTTGCCATTTTGGCGCAGAACTGTTTGAGGTAGTCGGCATCCGCTTTCTTGACTTTGCAGTCTTCTAGGCTTCTGCTAACCGTTTGCGTGCACCTCCAGGTTCTGAACACCTTTGCCGTCAAGCCTTCCATTTTCTGCGAAAGAAACCTGGACACTTTCCTAGAGTTCGTCCCCGCGAACAGGTACCCGCTGTTCTGCTTCGAGAACTCCTGAATGTTTCTGATGACCACTGGAGGGGCCTCAATTTTCTTTTTCCATTTTACGCAGTCTTTCCCTAGAAAGTCAAAATTCAGCAGGTTCCCCTCAATCTTGATGTGCTCAGGCCTCAGGGTTATGGCCCCCACGGTGTCCGCTTCCCCAGGATCCTTTTCGTCTCCCACTCTAATGTTCACCTTGAGAATGAGCCAGCACACGGTTGCGATTTTTCTTCTCTCCAAGTCTTCGGAGCCCAGGTTTTTCATTATGTGCTCTTCCACTTTCGGAATCTCTTTGTCAAGTTTCTCTGCTTTCTTGAACTTCTCCTTCTCCATCTTCTGTTTCAGGAAAGCGGAGTCTGAGAACCAAACGTACTTCATCTTCCCTGAGAGCTTGTCCTCCCATTTGGCGATGTACATCTTCTCAGGTTCCCATACGACAGTCTTCCAACTTCCAGCTGGTCTGAACCTCGGGTCAGAAAGGTTCAGTACGATGTCTTCCTCTTTCGGACCTTGTTTCCACTTTCCTCTTCTCGGATGATCTCCTCTGCCCGCAAAAATGCACGAAGGCTCTGCCGTCCAGTTTGCGATCTCCAACTTTCTATCATCAACCGTTGCATAGCCGTAATCTTCCCTCAAACCTTCCCTTCGCGCTTTTCTCTCGGCGGCAATCCTTTTCCTCTCTTCCTTCGTCATATTCAGCTTCTTCTGCTGTTCCCTCAACACATGTTCTGTAACCTCGGAGAAATCGACTTCCGGATCATCCTTCAGTCTTCCGTTAATCACCCATTTGCCATCGTCTCTTTTCAAGCTCTTGATGTAGCTAACGGTGAAGTCTTTCAGAAATCCCTGAGAAGGGTTTTCGGAGTTTAGCGCTTTTAGAAAATCTTCGACAAAGTTTCTGTAGAACAGCTTGTCAGGAGGAGAGGTGACAGATAGTTTCTTCCTTGCCCAAGCGATGGCCATTTGTTCAGTCTCTGGGCTGAGTTTCACAGTTTGTCCGTGCACCTTGACCGACAAGCCTTGGTACTCATAAGGCGGAACGTAAATCCCGTTGTGTTTGAGACTTTTCATACAGTATTTCATTCGACTTTCTCGCCTCTTGACCCGTCAGGCATCTTCATTTCCCGAAGCAGTGCGATTGACTGCCTTCTCAACGCTCGTTAAAGACTTGCTTTCTGGATGCGCTTTGTTTCTTAAATGTTCTGTGGAGGCTTTCAACGATTTCATGGTCTATGTACCCTTTGTGGGGACGGAACCCTCCGGTGAAACCTTTGGGAATGTGCAGGAGTTCGTGAATGATGGTTTTTTCCCTGTCCTCTACGGTCAACCTGTCGTACCGCTCAGATATGACTTCGATCACGTAGGAGGGTGGGAGGTTTAGTGTCTCTTGCCATATTCTGCCAAAACCATGAATTCGAGCAATGGTACGTCTGGACGCTGACCCTCTGCTCCTGACGCAGAACACGAACTGGTGGACAACGTGGAAAAGGTCTAGGCTGTCTGCGATTTCGTCCGCAAGTTTCTTGACGTCTGGAGCGTCGGAATACTCAATTGGCATAGTCGTCACCGAAGCCTTTTGTCATTCGTTTGCGGCTTTGTCTTTCAGATATTTCTTGCTCTGACAGCAGCCAGAAAAATCGCCCTGGCGATGAGCGAAACGCCGATGAACATTACTACAGCAGCCCAAAACTCAAACCATTTCGTAACGTCGATGACGGATGTTTGGGTAGGTGCGACAAGAAATGTTTGAATCAGGTACGTGGCGCCCAGCCAGAACACGATGTCCCCGATGTTTTCGGCCTTTCTGCGCAGGGGCGAATCGAATAGGAATCTTGCTCCCAGAGCGGCGATGAGGAAAACTCCCCAGACTAGGCTGAACTCTCGCGCAGCCAGGTACACGTCTATGTGGTCTCCAAGATGTTCGGGGGCGGGAACGTATATGTTTGTGTTTCCAACCTGAACTACGTTGAAGTGACTGAGAAACGTGACCACCTTGTCGAGAAGGTTAGGCGTGGTTACGAACATTGTGCCGATGAGGATCAGGAAGAATCCTACGGAAATAGCACTGAGTATTCCTTCATAATGTCTACGCGTATATCCTCTTGAGCCTTGATTCAATTTGCTTACCTCTAGTCACACTGTGCTCTATGAATGTATATAACATTTTTCGGCCTCTTTCGTGGATATGTTTTAAATACTCAATATTCAAATAGCATTGTGAATGCATCAAGGTGAAGGGTATGTCATATTGTCCGAAATGCGGCAGCAAAGTTGAGGGAGAAATGAGCTTTTGCCCAAAATGCGGAGCTCCGCTCAACGTCGAGAATGTCGCTACTGTCACTCCTGAGACGAGACCAGCGTACCGCCGAGACGAAAAAACGGAAGAGAAATCCGAAAAACATGAGAAACGGGAGAAGAGCGAGAAGCATGAGAAGCATGAGAAGCATGAGTACGGCTTCATGGGTCCGTTGATAGGCGGTGTGATTCTGCTGTTCATTGGTGCGGCACTTTATCTAAGAGTCACCGGCTATGATGTCGCAATACTGTGGGCTCTGTTCTTTGTCTTGATTGGGGTGCTGATTATTGTGGGTGGCATTTACGGTGCAATAATGGCGGGTCGCAGGCATCCAAGAACTTAGGTGAACCGTCCGAAAAACAGCCGATAGAGTCGATGCTCCAGAAGCGTCGATGTCTTGTCTCTGCCAAAGATGCGGAAGTAGTTTTTTCCAGCGGACTCCACCATGTCGCCGATTCGGTATCTCGGAAGAATACACGACGACACGACTAAGCGACCCCACTCGCCGCGGTTGAGTTCATGCAGCATTTTTGTGCCTTTGCCAGTTTCGACTTCGAAGAAGTACGTGTCATAATTTGGCGTCACGTATGGCAACTCGTCTAGCTGCTGCGCAAAAACGCCTTCAGTTGCGCTATAGATCTCAACCACGGGGACTTGCCCGAAGTATTTCTTGAGCACGGGCGCGTATTTGAACTGGATCTTCCGCACGCTTGTGCAAAAAAGAGCACGCAAATTCCATAGTTCCTTGGGTTTCTTTCCGTGTTTTTGGTTAACGTACTTTGCGAAGGACAGAATTACGGGGGTAACTCCTATTGCGGCGGTTACGTCCGCGTTTAGGGCTTGTTGGTATGCAAGCTCGAACCTCTTTTCCCAGTCTTGCTTCTTGATTCCTGTGCCCAGAGCGTCGATGTCTTCCTGACGAGGTATGAGGCTGACGGAGTCAAGCGCGGGGTTAAGTCTGGCGTACGTGCCTGAACTGTATCCGTAGCTCATTGTACTTCCGTCGACAACCATCGTGTGAACGTTGGAAGGGAAGTTGAGGTTGAGGATTCTTCCCGCGAGAAGTTCAAAGTCTTTGGTTCTTAGAACGTGGTTAATCAGTCCTCTGGCTCCGCAGGTGAAGATTTGTTCCAGATGCGTCTTCGTTGCGGGCAGCACTTTCGCAGGGCCCGTTGAACCTCTCGTCATGACCCAGCATGCTAGCGGCTCAGGAAGAATCGCGTCATAATTGCCTTTCTTAATCTCATCTAAGAGTGGTTGAAGTCCCAGGTATTCCATGGCCGGGAAATTCTTCCTGTACGCTTCGATTTCCAGGGTTTCAGATGCGCCGTGGCTTTTTCCGTAGCGAGTCTTCCGGTATTCCTTCAACAGCTTCGACAGGGCTTCTCTCTGGGCCTTCTGAGGGTTTTTCAAAGACTCGTACCATGAACCTATAATTGGCTGGAGAATGCCAAGACTGCTCTTCTCTTCTGTCGGTAACATCATCGTTCAAGCGACATTTTCGGTACTCAGCTTATAAGTTCTTTTGAACGAACAAAAAAAAGAGGGATTTCCTATCTTGTTAGCAATCCGCCTATGAATCCGCCGATAGTCGAGAAAAGCGCTCCGAAGGCGGCGAATATGATTGCTATGAAGCCGACGGCCACACCGGCTAGACCACCAAGAAGTCCGCCTAAAACTCCGCCCGTGAATGCGCCTGCCACTATGAGGCCTATGAATGCTAGTATCGCTATTATTATGCCGCCGAATATTCCTGCGAGAAAGCCAGCGAGCGCTCCTCTCAGCATTCCTCCAGCTATGAGCCCTGCCACGAACCCACCGATCAACCCGCCTACTATGTGTCCTATTCCTGGAAACATCCATCCGAGAACAAGCGTTAAGAGAAAGCCGACGAAAGCCCCCAGCCACAAGTGTCCCATGCAGTCACCTAACTCCTTCAATTAGAAGTAATTCATATAAAAAACTTGCTTGAAATGGGCGCAGCGCCTGATCTCATTCGCGCGCGCTGTCATGTTTGAGCGTGTCTTTCGTTCGAAGCCCTTCTGACAGTTAGTCGACGATCGACAAGAACGCGATGGTTTTGGTAGCCCGGGAGAGATTCGAACTCTCGTCAGCGGCTCCAGAGGCCGCCATGTTTGACCACTGCACCACCGGGCTCTGTTGCAATGGGTTAAAGACTGGCCTTTCTTCATAATAACTTTAGCGTTAGATTCTAAGGAAGCGGGATTGTTATTTTCTTTTGTCTGTTGCGTCGGTAATGCAGTTGCACTCTTGAGCACTCGGATAGTATTCCTCGCAGCACGAAAGAGTCTGCACTATTGGATTCTTGTTTTTCAAGAAGCGTCTTGTGCAGAATACTTGGTCCGGGTAGTTGTAGGCGTTGTGGCTGGTGCAGTTGCCGCAGAACTTGCGCTTGTCTGAAGCTTTCTTGTTCATTTATATCCTCCCGACTTGAACATTCCATTCTTTAACCTTGGCGTCCTCTTGAAACCTTCGCCGAGCCGTTCAATAACTGACGCCACCATTATGGGAAAAACCATCATGGCTTCGCCTATCACCATGGTTTTGTGTGCTTGGCCTTTCAGTTTTCCCCAGCTCACCGTTTCTTCCAAGGTTGACCCTGACAGCCCTCCTGTTTCCGGCCTGTCCATGGTTATCACCACGGCATAATCGATGCCTGACTTTGTTGCGAGGGCAGCCGATTGTATCGTGTTCCTCGGCACTCCGCCCCCAATGATTATCATACCGTTTCTTGAAGATTTCTTGCAGACGCTGATTATCTCAGGCACGTCCTTGAAAGCGTCGACCACCAGAGTATTCTTGAAGCGTTTTCTAGAAGCGTGAAGATGGTATATGTAGCCAAATTCTGAGTCGCGCACTGCAGGAATGAAGATTGGTGCCTTCGCTTCATACGCTGCGCGCAAAATCGAGTTCGAATCTGTGAGCCTTCTGCCCACTTCCCAGGCGAAATCTCTTGAGGACAAACTTTTTCCCCTGTATTCAGCCGCTATTTCGTCGTACATTTCCACGAGTTTCATGTCCAGCCTTATGAAGTCCTCTTCTGGCACGAAAATATCGTAAATTCGGTAAATGTGGTTCCTGTAGAGCAAGTGGTCGTCAACGTTCCAGTGGCCCTTATAATGGTGACCACCCAACGCCTCAACTGTATCATGAACCATGTTTGCGCCCGTCGTCACGACCACGTCGATGAGGTTTTCCCGTATCATGTCCGCAATCAACGTCCGCATCCCAGCAGGGACGACAGCTCCGGCTAAACCCAAGAACACAGTACATTTCTGGTCACGCAACATCCGCTCATAGATGTCACACGCCGTCGCGAGTCTTCCAGCCTCAAAGGACCCTGAATTCTTGAACTGCTTGATAAGTTGGTCGACAGTAAGTGTTCCGTTAATCTTCACATGCTTCACTGGCTCTCGGAGAATCTCCTTCCTCTGCATCAAAATACACGCTCAGAAATTCACTGTTTAGTCGACTAAACACAAATATCTTTCTGTGTTTCTCTAAAACTAGAAGGCCGAGTGAGTGAACTTCATGCGCTAACGTTGGCGAGTTTTCACAACAACGCGAAATCAGCGGATTTGACTCTTCCTCTCGTGTCCAATGTAACTTCGAATTTCTCAGCCCACGGGTGCCCCTCCATGTCTATAGGGCACGTTCCGCGAACGATCCAAATTTCGTTATTCTGCTCAACTGTGGAAACCTCAACCCTCTCAGTGCACTTCCTTTTCCTGAGAAGCTCAACCGTTATCTGCTCCGCTGCTTCCTTGGTAATGATATTTTCCTTCATTGCGGTTCCTCGGGCAAATTGGTCTTACTGTTTCTCTTGGAGGCATTAAGGGTTATGAATGCAGAATCTTTAGTTTGGGTACGCGTAACCTCAGGCTCCAGACGCCTATCTCGCCTCGCCAATTAGATAAATTCAAATCGACAGGCATCTTTCCTAACACAAGGGCATTTCAACCGGAAAAGGAACCATATGAACGAAAAAAGAAGGATAATATTCCATTTTGACATGGACCATTTTTTCACTGCTGTTGAGGAGAGGGAACACCCTGAGCTCAGAGACAAGCCAGTGGTTGTAGGAGCCGACCCGAAGGGAGGAATTGGAAGGGGTGTCGTAAGCACATCTAATTATTTGGCTAGGAAGTTCGGCGTCAAGTCAGGCATGCCTATTTCCAGGGCGTGGAAACTGTGTCCAGAAGCGGTCTACCTGCCTGTTAACTACAAGCTTTACTTGGAAGCCTCGAGCAGAATCATGGATATGCTGCGAAGACACGCCGACAAGTTTGAACAGTGGGGCATTGATGAAGCTTTTCTGGACGTTACCTCTAAAGTCAACGACTACGGCTCAGCTGAAGCTCTAGCTAGACAGATAAAAGATGAAATCTACACCGAGGCAAGGCTGACCTCTTCAGTTGGAATAAGCTCGAACAAGTTAGTCGCCAAAATAGCCAGCGACTTCCAAAAACCCAACGGCCTAACCATTGTCAAAGAAGAAGACGTTGAAAAATTCCTCACACCGTTACCGGTACGTAAGCTTCTCTGGGTTGGCAGGAAGACCGGGCAAAAACTAGAAGACATGGGCATAAAGACTGTAGGAGACTTGGCCCATTATGACCCCACAGTGTTGACTGACGCTTTCGGCGAAATGGGAAAACAGCTTCATTTGATGGCCCTTGGAATAGACAAAAGCGATGTCCAGGAAAGAAACTGGATTAAATCCATAAGCCGCGAGTTAACCTTCCAAGAAGACACGGATGATTTCGACTCTATTTTGAGAAACCTTGACAAGCTTTCGGAAGAGGTGTGTACAGATGTTTTGAAGCAGCGGCTTCATTTCAAAACCGTCACAGTCAAGGTTAGGTATTCAAACTTTGAAACTCACACCCACGGCAAAACATTCCCTTTCATCACAAACCGCTTACTGGACGTGGAAAGAGCGGCACGCGAGCTTCTTCAGCCTTATCTTAGACCCGAACGAAAAATCAGACTTATAGGCGTGAGAGTGTCAAGTTTGGTTTCGACCGAAAAACAAAGAACGCTTTTTCAATGACCCTTTTTCGATTGCTTTGCAACAGCCTTCCCCTTGACTCTTCGAATCTCGAAAATAACGGGGTTTTCCCCATCCGGACAGGCATTGAGGATTATGTCTTTGTCTTGAGCCCACGGAAAACTCGCATCGTACCTCATCGCAAAAACCTTGGGAAGCAAGACTGTTAAAGCACTGTAACAAATGTCGCCTTTGACTGATCTTCCGTCGAACACAATTTTGTCACCTACCTTGTGCCCGAAAACGCATTTTCCCTTTTGACTTATTACTGCAACTTCAACTATAGACATGCGAATCCTCAACTCATCATCTGTTGTTCAAGTATTTTTCTCTTATTCTTTCGTCAGCTATCTTTGCTATCATCGCGTTTGATATGAGCACGCATTTCACTCCGACCAATTCAGCTAGTTCTGCCGGTTTCTGATCTTGGGTTACCAGTAGCACATTGTGAGTCCTGGCGTATTCAACGATGTCCCTATCACTTGCTCCTCTCAAGCCAGCGTCTTGAGCTGTCTGCACTTCCCACCCCAAGGTCTCAAAGTATTCCTTCAGGCCAGCATACATCTCATCAAGCAGAAGCTTCATCGCAGTCACCCTGACCTATTCTAGGTTGGGTTCCCCTGCTATTTAGGTGCTCCCTTGGAGTGCGCGCTCTCTTCTCTGTACAAAGATAATATTCAGGCTTTGCAGCTGGCATTTTTTGGGAGACTAATTATAGCGTGACGCGCCAAAGGTCTCAAAGAAATTAGCGCGCGTGCTAAGATTGACGCGTGCCGGACACGAGTACCACGGTTCCATTTGTTTCGCTAACAAAACGAGTTGACTAAGTGCAAGTACCTCCTTAGGCTGTTTAATACATGTGACCCGTCAGCGCGCGCCGTCTTTCTCTCAGGCATGCAAACTCGCTTGAGCGTGAGCACTTATGAAGCGAGGGCAAAGGCCACCAAGACAACCCCACAAAGGACAACAAACGCTATCGCTGGTTTAGTGTATCTTCCTAGCGCATTAACTTTGTCATGGACGCTTGCATAATAGGCAAAGAACCCTATTGCAATGCCAAGGATTCCTATCAGAAGATAGAGGCTGTTCATGTCAAGTCTGAGAAGTGGATTTATCGCGTGGTTCATTTAAACTTTCTGTGCCCTTCCCTATCTGGTCGCAAAAAACCCTATGTTCTGGCATGGTCGTGACTGGATGGCGGGCCCGCAGGGATTCGAACCCCGGGTGTCCGGTCTTTTCAGATCTCCGGCTCCGAAGGCCGGTGCCTTAATCCAGACTGGGCTACGGGCCCATTCAAGAATAGTTACGAACCAATTAAAAGAGTTCCGAAAGTCCTTTAACGATTTTCGGCAATCCTTTAATTATTTGCGCTTTCTGAAGTATGCCAAGTTGTCTTTCTGCATGGCGTACTCGAATCCGCGCGCGCGAAATTCGTTCAGTACAGCATCCCCCGAATTTTGAACCGTGTCTGCAGAAAAAAGTAATACGTGGTTCAAGAGTTGGCGCGCGCGACTCTGCAAAAAAGCAACTCATGGTGGATGCGAAAAAAAGTGCTGCAACCTTGTGTTTAGTGTTGTTTTGGTTCTTAGATTCGGTTAAGAGGCCGGTCGTTGTCAAACCCTAACTCGCGCACGCTGGGTCGCCTATACCATCATAGAAAACGGGGAATAAGCCTGGCCGGCGAATGCGCCCTGGAGGTACGTCATTAGGTTGATCGGGTTTGGTAGTGAACGGGATTGGTGTGATTAGGGGTTTGTTCCGTTGAAGTTGGGTTTTGATTTCCCAGCTACTTGCGGGAATATTCGCCTCCGTGACATTGTGAGGCCTTGCTAGTGTTGCGGAGTTTTGGCCAACTACTGCTTGGGGTTCCACGTTGGCGTTTTGAGGCTTAACGTTGCGGTATGGGACACGATTGGATGCGTCATTTTCGATGTTCATCCTTGTTCCAACTGTGGCATAGAGCAGGCTCATCAACAACGGTGCAAGGGCCAAGACAAGCATGATTCGTTCCTTCATTGTCCGCGTCTCTATTAGCTGTTCTAAGTCTTGTCTATCTGAAGGTCGTATTTCAGGCTTTCGCGGGCGCCATCACAACGCGCGCTTGGATTACAACGTAGATGTCTTGTGCGAAGTTCACACTTTGCTTGAAGCTGAATACAAAAAAGGGGGAGTATGGTTGTTGTCTTGCTGCTTCGTACTAGTGCGTGATGAGCAGAAGTGTTCTTGCGTATGTGCTTCCGCTGGTCATGTCGTAGTAGACTATGACGCCCAGTCCGCTGGGTGTTGAAGGCGAGTCAGTCACGGTCACTGTTTGTGTTCCCATCGCTGACAGTGTGAAGCTGGACGGCGTTATGGTGACTCCACTTAATGCTTTGAAGTGCTGTACGCTAAGGGTCAGAGTGAAAGTTTGGCTTCCGACGTCATTGATGGTTACTATGGGTGACCAAACGCCGATGGCTGGGTTGTTGACGGTTATTGATCCTCCGTTTGTGTTTATCGTTCCGGCGTTGTGGCCGAATGGATCCCAAAGCATCAGGCTCAGCGAGTGGGTTCCGACCCAGCTTAGGGTCACTTTCATTGTTATCATGTCGGGATATACTGCGATGCCATAGACGTTATAGCCAGTGTATCCACCGACGTTGGAGCTTACCGTGTCGGTTATGGATTGTGAATATGCTTCAGTTGCTAGTGACAAAGCCATGGTTTGGACGTTTACGCCTCCATGTATGTCGTTTGAAACCGTGAACGTCTTGCTTGTTTGCTTTTTCGTGAGGCTGAGCAGCAACGGCGTGTCTATCGGCGTGCCTTGGCTCAGCTTCAATGTGACTGTCTGGCCGAATGTGTTTCCGAAGTATGTGGCGTGGATTCCAACGTACCAGTAGCCTGGGAACAGGCTGAATGTTGACAGCATCTCCATCGTCGTGCCCGTTGTAGTGTACCACTTGTATCCTAGTGAGGCAGGTGGTGCCTCAGATGCGGCTACAACGTGGCCTGCTGGGTTGATAAGGAAGGCATCAAAGTCCGCGTCTGGGGTGGTCCAGCTGACTGTAAGCATTAGGTTTCCAAAGGTGTAGGCTTGTACGGGTATGTAGTACCAGTCTCCTGAATCGCCCGTTCTGGGCTCGTTCATAACGTTTGCCTGCAGCGTGAATGCCTGTCCGAGCGTGGCTGGCACTGTGATGACGATTGGTATGTCGATTGACGATCCACTGACCGTTGTCTTGACGAAGCCGCTGTAGATACCAGGCGCCGTGCCTCTTGGAACTGCCACCGTGGTTTTCAGTTTAGTGCTGGATATTGATGTTGACACCCAATTCCAAGCTGCGAACTTGTAGAAGGTAACTTGGGCGTCTACAGTGCTTATAGTTGGGTAGGCGTTCCAGAATCTGAGGACGTATGTTCCAGGGCCGAAGTCAATTCTTGCGTCGAACCATTGAACGTTAGTGTGGGCGTACGCGTAGTTTATCATTATTAGATCGGTTGGATCTCCTTCCGTCCTTTCCTTGTAGAGCGCCGTGTTGATGTGAATGTCTGTCCATGTGGCTCCGGTGTACGAGGGGATTGGCGTTCCATACGCAATTACCGGGTCAAACTTTACGCGGACATCCGCATAGTCGACACCTGCTGGAATTGTGAAGGGTATCCATGTGCTGCCGCCATTTGTGTTGCCGCTTCCCGGTCCTGACACTGATGTAGTGAAACTGGTGGTGCTAACGTATTGGAGCCAGACAGCTTGAGCATTGCTTATGGCACTTGTGAACGTAGACGATGTAGTGAAGCTCGATCCCGCTGGAAGCAGTTTGCTTATGTAGTCTGTGTTCGAGTATGAAGCACTGTTCAATGCAGCTTCGACGGCTTTGTAGGCGTCGACACGGCCAGCTCCTTGGCGATTCGCGGGTAGACCAAGGTCTTTTGCAGTGTTCATAAGGATGTCTTTCACGACTGCTGGTGATGGAAAGACGCCGTGAGCCTGCTTGTATGCTTGGCAGACCAAGGCGCCTGCTCCTGCTGCGACTGGCGTAGCCATGCTCGTGCCACCGAACTGCAGAGAAGCGCTTGTTGAGCTCCGCGCTAGGGTCTCGCCCCAAGCGCCCGGTGCGCATACGTCCGGGTCTAGTCTGCCGTCTGCAGTTGCACCACCGCTACTCCAGAAGATCACTTGGTCGTTTTCGTAGCCAGTGACAGGGCCCCCATACCAATAGGGGCTCGGATTGATTGGCCAGTAGCCGTAGAGGTTCCATTCGCCCGAGTTATCTGTTGAGGCGCCTACTGTGATGATGTCCTTGGCGTCGCCAGCTGATGAAACGGTTCCTGCGCCTTGAGCATTGCCTGCAGCGACGAAGCATGTGACACCTTGGTGTGTGGCAGCTTCTAGTGCTAGGCATGTGGGGTCGTATCCGTTGTTCGGAATCTCCAAACCTCCGAGGCTCATGGTGATTATGTTTGCTCCGTCAGCAATGGCCCAGTCGATTCCGTTGATTATCCATGAGTCCCATCCCCAACCTCCGTTTGTGAGCACTTTGCCTCCGATGACTTTGGCGCCAGGTGCGACTCCCATGACTTTGAGGAAACCGTAGTAGGTGAGAATGCCTTGGGCCGCGACTAAACCTGTTGTAGCTGTCCCGTGACCATTACCATCATGTATAGCCGTGTCCACTTCGCCTGTAAATATCTTGTAGTCGGTAACGACGCCTGCCAAATCTTGATGTTGATAATAGATTCCTGTGTCTAGGTCAGCAACCACTACGCCTGTTCCGTTGATTCCGCTGCTCCATGCTTGGTCCGCGCCTATCACGAATGGAAACTGTGCATAATAGCAGCTTGCATTCGGTCCGGCAACAGGTTGATTGCCGCTGTCGTCTCCCGACACGTCTGGTGGAAGATACTTCTTTCCGTCTACGAGTATCTGGTCCACGCTCACCAGTGACGATAGGGCGAGGATCTTGTCTGCTGATAGTGTGGTTGCGATGGCGTTTATGACGTGGAATTGTGCGGTGACGGTTCCTCCTAAGCTCGTGATTGCATTCACCGCTGCGGATTGGGCGACTCCTGGTTGCAGCACGACTATGATGCGGTTGCCGCTGGCGGGATCTGCATCCATCTGGGCCTTGAGGTTAGGCGCTATCTTGGCAACATTTGGCTGTGCAGCTGCGTTTGAGGTTACAGCGCTTGACATTGGCAAGAACGCGACTAAGCTTAGTAGCATCGTTGCAATAGCTATTATTGACACTATTTTTCTGTTCAAATATAACACCTTAGAATTCTTCTTTTTACTCCTTTCTCGGCACTAAACCTAGCTCTGTCATTAGTTATAAGTTTTGTGAAACTCTCTTCTATCCCGAACGTAATAGAACTTGTTTCCACAAACAATATCTATCGGTTAAGTTCATTTTGGATTAGACCGCAAATGCGAACGAAGATCGCGAGCGGAATTCTCATGGCCTTGCTACTCGCCAGTGTGCAATCACTGGTGCTTAATGCCCCCAGGGTTAAAGCTTGGAACGGGTCCACGGTTTACATTCAGGCTGACGGAAGCGTCGCTCCAACAGGCGCGCCAATTCAACAGACGGGAAATGTCTACACCTTAACGGACGACATCATCAGCGACAGCGACGGAATCGTCGTTCAAATAAACGCTATAACGATTGACGGAAACGGCCACACGGTTCAGGGAAGTTCCAGCGGAAACGGCGTCGATTTGACAAGCACAAGCGACGTCACGGTCGAAAACTTGACTGTAAGCGGGTTTTCTATAGGTATCTTCGCACCTTCAGTGAACTTCGACACCATAACAGGTAACAACCTTGAACAGAACAGCTTCGGCATCTGGCTCGACAGCTCTTCAAACAGCAACGTGTACTTCAATAACATACGGCAGAACGGCAACTTCGGCATCTGGCTCAGCAGCTCCCACGACAACAACGTTTACCACAACAACTTCGTCAACAACGCACAGCATGTTTACACGACTTACGACTCGTTCAACGATACTTGGGATGACGGTTACCCGGCCGCAGGAAACTATTGGAGCGACTACACTGGACAAGATTTGTACCGAGGCCCTTCCCAGAATGTGACCGGTAGCGACGGCATAGGCGATACGCCTTACGTATTGGACCAGAACAACCTCGACAATTACCCGCTTATGAAACCTTACCCCTGGAACTCCCATGACATAGGAGTAACCTACGTTGGCAAAGTGTGGTATGTATACTTCCGATCGGTGTTCCCCCTGAAAACGGTCATAGGCCTGGGTCTCGCGTTGTCTATTAATGTTTTTGTTATGAACTACGGCAGTTACGCTGAGGTGTTTAACGTGACAATCTACGCAAACAGCACGACCATCGATAAGGCTTCAGGCGTCACTCTTGCAGCCAGAACGTCCATCGTTCTAAACTTCACTTGGCATACCACCGGCTTTGCAGAGAGTAACTACACAATGAGTGTTTATGCGACGCCAGTCCCTGGTGAAACAGATACGACCGACAACAATTTCATTGATGGCCAAGCTCTAGTAACGATTCCAGGCGACATCAACGGCGACTTCAAGGTCAGCCTTGCAGATCTGTCCATCCTCGCAAAGGCTTACGGCTCTAGACCAGGCGACGCAAAGTGGAACCCCAACGCAGACATAGATGGCAACGGCGTAGTCGGCCTCCCCGACCTCACCGCACTAGCAAAACACTACGGACAACACTACCCATAACATGTGCTGGACTTATCTGAACGATTTAGTCCAGTTTCACCGTATGCTTTCCAGCGCGCGCTGAGCTGCGTTGCTGATTAGACACTATTTCTTGAACTGCTCAATTTCCTCTTGTATCGCTTTCTCAACATCACTTTCGACGGCTGGTCCAAATGTCTTGATTTTGCCGTTAATTAACGGCGCCGTGGTCCGCGCGCTTACTATCATTAGAGGTAGACGTCCCTCCTGCCAAGGCGTAGACGGGAACAATCCGTATTCTTGCTGACGGAAGCGTTGACCCGCCTTCGGGACCTATAACACAGAACGGCATCTTCACGTCTCAAGGGTTTCCGAAAACACTTAAAAACGGTCAACGATTTATAATAGTTGACATTATCTGGGGCCGGTAGCTCAGCTTGGCTGGAGCGTTCGGCTGATAACCGAAAGGTCGAGAGTTCAAATCTCTCCCGGCCCACTTTGACTGCCTTGAAGCTCCTTTCGCTCATTCCTTAGACCGTATGGTCAGCGTGGGGAAACGCTGTTGTCCTAGCGCCTGCGCCAATCATCTCCTTCAAAGAAGGTGGAATGACCTTATTCATGTAGTCTCTGCGGGTCGAGTTGATTTCTCTTGACCCACTCGACCCGGTGCTGATTCGGATTCGGGAGTTTCAGCAAACTGATTCATTCGGGAGCTAAACGAGGTGCTGTTAAGTTACCTAATTGCTTTTTCAAGTTTTCCAAAATTGTTGAAAGCAAAACAATGAATGTATCTGATGTATATGAAAAATGGAGTAAATGATAAATACGCACCGTCTGGCATAGGAATAGTGATATTGTTCATGGCGGTAGTTATTGCATTGGTGGGTTTCTCTGAAATTAACTTAGTAATTTTGGCGGGTGATATTGCATTGGTTATTGCAGTTTTGCCACTTGAACAGAGAATCCGTACACTTATGAGGAGAAAAGACAGTAAAATACTACTTCAATTTGAGTCCCCTCTCCAGTGGTTAAAAATCTGTACACGTTTTTCTTTTGTTTCGTTACTTTCAAGCTTAGCGTATGGGATATTTGCGAGCGGTTTAAACATTGGAGTTAACTATCCACCGATTGAGAGTAGTATGTTAGTTTATGCCATAGCTTTCTTCCTTTTTGGGTTTCTTTACATAATCAGAATTGCTGAATTTTTAATTGATCCCTCCTCTAGAACGAACATATTCGCTGGAAAAGCCATTAAGATCATACTGAATGTCGGAATTAGACTTGCTTTGTTGGCTTCTATAGCATGGTTTCAAATCATTAATGGAATAATCTTATATTATATCATTCACGCAGTGTTTGTACAAAACATAATACTGCAACCAATTACGATTCTGTATGCGTTCATGCTCATCTTGAGTTTTGTTGGAATGGTTCCTGTAGCATGGTCTGTTGTGGTTCACCTTAATGAGCCAGTCCGACGGCGGTATTGGGTTGCTCTTGCTAGTTTCGCATCCCCTTGGGTATTGCAAATAGTTGCTACAATATTAATTAGCGTTGGAATAAAGTTGATTTGAAGTGTTCCGAATATGCGGTATCCTTGTTTCTCGTTCTGCAAGTAATCTCAAGAGAAAAATGGTGATTTTCAGCCTTGTTTCTTGTCAAGCAGGTCGTTTATGATGTCATCGAAGGTTAGCGGTTTCCGCAACTATTACAACCTACTGAGATCGCACAGCGCCCTTAGCGGAAAGACCCCCGCGCAACAAGCTAACATAAACCTTAAACTGGGGAAAAACAAGTGGCTCACATTAATTCAAAATGCAGGTAGGAAAAGCTAGTTACGATTTTTCTCCAGAAATCATAAAAATGGAGGGATTATCCCATATCCGACTAGGATTAAATAGACCCAAGGTATCCAACTCAAGAGACTAAGAAGAGCCAGCTTATTTTGCGATATTGTTTTCTTGCTTACAAAGATTGGCAGAACACCCAAAACGCCTGTTACAAAGAATATCAACCAAAAAATCTCATGGTTAGGCATAATCAAACCTTGAATCAGCACGAGGAAAAAGACAAATAGGTTCAAGATTCCAAACGCTATGCCAACAACCTCTGCCCAATCACTTTTCTCGAAGCTAGGGTTATGTTTTTGTGGCTTTGTTTCAGCCTTTCCTTTGTCTCTTTGTTCTATTTGTTCCTTGACTAGGTATGGTGTCAATTCCTTTAGTCCATCAATTTTGGTTTCAATTCTAGTCAGCTTTTCCGAAAGCCCATTGAAAAACCCGTAGAGTTTCCAGAGCAGAGCAAGAGTGAAAGCTGATGGAATCAGTGCTCCCAAATTTAGGGCTTTAAGAACTTCAATTAAGGCTGATACTTCTTGGGGTGAGGACATCTTTGCTCTTATCCACTCAGTTAATGAGAGTTGCCTTAAAACTCTATTCGTGCTTTCTATGAATACCAGCGTTTTCTGTTCCATCCTTCTTTGCGGACGACGAATTTTATGTCCTTTCTGGGCTCGTAAGCTCGATTCAGGGCTCTTGCTTCTTTCTGGGCTCGTTTCTTCAGGCGAAAATGCATTCCAGCTATGACCTTGACAGGTTTGTTGCCTTGTTTTCTGACGACAAGCCAAGGCTTAGGGGTTTTTCTATGATTCCCCATTAAGGCTCACAAAAGAAAAAACCTTGAAATACGCGATCCTTTCTAATGAAGACGGTGAGTTTGATGGACTTCGTGGCACGGGAGGTATTCACTCTCTTTTTCGCAATTTTTTATGGAACTACAGTGGCTCAAACAGGTTGGCTTCATCCATTTTCAACCCATGAAGCATGGAGTTTTGGGGTTAGGTCGCCAGCTTTCAAAAGACTCATCGTAAGCGTGGTTTTGCTCAATTTTCTGCCACTTGCCTATTTTTCGTTCTTGTATGTTGAGCTTGGCATGGTTTCAGTCACCACGAATGTAGATTTGGCAAATCTCGCCGAGATTTTCTTAATTGCTTTGCTGTCCTTAGCACCATTTGGTTTTTCCAGAATATATGCGGGTGTGGTCGTGTATGGTAACGCATGTTTATATGATCCAAAGGAGTACAGGAGAATTAGAAAAAAGAGAATATACGATTTTTGTGAGAAAGAAGTTAAAGGCAAAATCATTATTGATGGAGAGCGCGTACAGCGAACGGTTTTTGATAATTGTTGCAGCCATATTATCTCAGGTCTTTGCTTTGTTCTTATACCATTACTGCTTTTGGGCTTCTTTTTGTTGTTACAGTGACAAAATGGGATTAGCTCCCGAATGAATCAGTTTGCTGAAACTCCCGAATCCGAATCAGCACCCTCGACCCAAATCCTTATTAGATTAATGAAAAGAGGGACTGCCAGGTGACAATATTGGCAAAAGAGGACGAAATGCTGGTAGAACTCAAAAAGATTCGAACACTGCTAGAACCAAAGCCTGCTGAAGCAGCACCAGCACCAAAGGGCCTATGGGGCGAGTTCATTGACTTCATATCCAAATACAAGGTTATGGGGCTTGCTGTTGCTTTCATTATCGGCGTTTACCTAGGGGCTGTAGTGCTGGCACTAGTCAAAGACTTGATAATGCCAATAATAGGTCTTGCCATACCTGGACTTGGAAATCTAGCGACTTTCAAGATTCCAATCCCCTCGACAACATTGGATCCCCAAGGAAACCCGCCGACTGGTTACGGAGGGCAAATATTCGGAATAGGAGACTTCCTTGTAGCGGTGATAACCTTCATTATCGTAGCCTTCGTAATCTTCTTGTTGGTGAAAGTCACTAAGAGATGGGGCATTGAGTAGATACTGCAAGAAACCTTAGTGCCAATACCCCTTTTTTTATGATAGCAAAGCAGCATAGTGCACGCCCAACCTTGAAAAGGATTGACCGCGACGGATCCCCGAGCATGCTTCTCTTTTCTTGAGCCTCATAGAGCGCAAATCACGTAGCTAGACGTAGGGGATGAAAAAAGGAAGCGTATCTACTCGACAACTATCCAAGAGTTGTGTGCTCCCTAGCTGTGCGACTCTTCCAATAATCTGAAGTAAGCCAACTCACTTGCTTGCGGGACAGGCAAAAACTTCAACAGAGGCATCCTCAGTTTCTGTCTATGGACATCGAAAAGCTGAAATCCTAATTGGCACATAAGATATGAGCGTGGTTCGTATGCCCTACTACATTTTGCTTTCCAATTTGACGGATGAAGGATGGAAGACGATCAAAGAAAAACCCGAGAGGATCAAGGAAGTCAACAGGGAACTCGAAGGTTTCGGAGTTCGAGTGATAAGTCAATACGCTGTTCTCGGCCCGTATGATTTCGCAAACGTCGTGGAAGCGCCAGACAACAAAACCATAAGTAGAGTTTCCATCGAACTCGGCTCTAGAGGGACAGTTAGGATTACCAGCATGGCTGCAGTTCCCATTGATGAATTCATTGCTTCGATGAAGAAACGCTGAAATAGCATAAATTCCTTTTTTTCTGTGTTAGGCAGTAGGGACGGCAGGAGGGCAAGTTGTAGGTCAATCTCAACTGAGTAACGCATTCGAATCTGTTGAAATGAAATTCATGAGATTGTCATGCTTCTTGACTCGTTTTAACCGTGAAAACAAATTGATTCGGAAATTAGATTTTGAAATTCATGGAGAATTTATTTATAGGACTCCCACCATAGCTACCCAATCTGGGTTTCCCTCAGAGGAATCTTGAGTTTGACAGATAAAGCGTTCCATAGGTTGTTGCTTGAGGCTGTGGATTCAACCTTGTCTTCGCTCGGTGACTCGGCGAGACAGTCGGTCTATTTCCACCTCGAAAAAAAGTTTGACATAACAAGGGACGAAATTCCGGGTCGAATTGAGGATTTCGACCATGGACTTGAACGGATTTTTGGGGCGGGAACACGATTCTTGGAAGTCCTGATAATGAAGAAGCTCTATGAAGAGATGGGCTCGAGAGGAAAGGTTCTGAGACTGGATCAAGGGAAAGAGTTCAAGTTCGTCGACTACGTAAGAGCAGCACAACTGGCCTATTTGCAGACGAAGAAAACCTAAAATCCCTCCTTGCAACATTTTCAACGCTTTTTTTGCCACGGAGTGCTGTTTGACAATCTATATTGGAAGTTCACAAACGTTTTATCAATGCTTGCCGAGTTTCATTCAAGACCTAGGCACGCTTGTCAGCGAGGACAACCACTTGACCCAAAATGACTTTAACAAGATTCTTCTGTCTGCCGTCGACGAAGGCCTATGCTTACTCGGAGACTCATCCAAACAGGCGATACTCTTCCACCTGGAGACATCCTTTCAGGTGAAGGAAGAAAACATTCCGTCCAACCTGACAGAATTCAAAAAAGCCCTAGACAGCATTTTCGGGCCTGGAGCCGATTATCTTGAGAAAATCATCGTGAAGCGCCTTCACGAAAAACTTGGCTTGCGATTCGAAGAGGGCAAGAACACAGATTTTCTCGAATACGTGCAGACAGCGAAGAGCCGAATCATAAAAAAAGGAGAGATTACCTTAAAATGAAAAACGGAATAGAGTTGATGCAAACTGAAATCGAGGAACTTTTCATTGAAGGATCTCGCCCCGTAGAGGCGATGAGCACGCGCGTCTTAGACGCACTGCTGCCTCAGGGTGACCTCGCGGATCAGACCAACAACGTAGCATGGAGGTGAAGAAATATGGATAGCAGCGCAAAAATTCTCATAGTTGACGATGACGAAAACATAAGAAAGGTGCTGATGGCAATACTCGAAGACAAAGGTTACGACATGGAAGCAGTAGGTACAGCTAGAGAGGCGATAAAAAAGACCGATAAGAAGTTCTACAATCTGGCTTTAATAGACATCCGACTGCCGGACATGGAAGGAATAGATCTTCTGACGAAGATCAGGGACACAACGCCCAGAATACGGAAGATAATAATAACGGGCTACCCCACGCTGCAGAACGCTGTGGACGCGGTCAACAGGGGCGCGGACGCCTACATAACGAAACCGTTCGACGTTGAAAGAGTCCTGAGCACAATCAGCGAGCAACTGAGAAAGCAGGAACAGGAGAAGAAGTACGGTCAAGACAAAGTCGCAGAGTTCATTGAAACAAGAGTAAGAGAGCTGGATCTGGAGAAAGAGACGGTTCATAGCAAGAAGCGGTGAACGTAATGTCCCCAGTTTTCGACACCTTTTCTTCGCGTTTATGTTCCTGAATCGGTTTCTCTTTTGCGCGAGCTGGTCTGGCAGCGTTGGCTGAGATGGATACGCGCGCGCTGAGTGAAAACAAGTTGGCGCTTATCGCCTACGTTCATAGGCTTTCAAACTTGTTTGATTACGTCATTTTCAAAGGCCCTCGGAAAGATTTAACTCCACTTAGAACAAACAATTCGGTAGAGGTGCGAATTTTGAAGTGGGTAACTAGAGAATACGTGCACGTGGACCGAACGGCTTGTCCTTGGCTAATAAAGAGGTTCATAGACTCAAAAGCCGAATTCATGTTTGTGCCCGCTGAAGAAATATCCGAAGTTGTCAAGAGAGAGAAAGCCATACCCTATGACGCACCCGGTGTCGAGTTGGGCCATAAACGTCAGAAGTGCAGTTTCGACGCGTTCATTAAGAAATACAATATCAAAGATCCTGCAGTGCTGCGGCTGGCAGAGATCGTGCGCGCCGCAGACACGGACAGGCCTGAAGACCTTGAAGCCCCTGGACTTGACGCAGTCATGACGGGGATATCGATCGCCGCAGAAGATGATCAAGAAGCGATTGAAAAGGCTAGACCGGTATACGATGCTTTGTACACATTTTGCAAGTTGAGGCTCTTGCGGGAGAAGCACCAGACAGAAATTGAGCAGATGAACCTAAAAGAGCGAAGACAGTTCCTGAGAAAGAAACTGCAAGAGTAGGACCCAAAGACTACTTCTCTTTTTGACTGGCCTAGGGATGTTTTCTAATCAGCTTTGCAGCCTCAATCCAGAACGTGGCAGCGAACGATGTACCTAGCACAAGAAGCCAATCTTGCCACCCAAGGGAAGTTGTCCTGATCAGCGTTTGTAGGATAGGTGTGACCGTGGCCAGGACGAGCAAGACAATTGCCGCGAGTCCCCACACGGCCATAACTTTGTTGGAAAATAATCCGCGTTTAACGAGCGGCTCTGTCTCGGACCTTGTATTAAAGGCGAGGAAGATGTGGGACAATATCCACGTAGCAAAAGCTGCCGTTTGTGCATACACGAGGTTCTCCCCCGTTCTGTAGTATGTTAGGACGTAGCATAATGAAACAGCCACGGACAAACACCCAGCACCTACGAAGATGCTTGTCAAGGTCCTTTTGTTTAGCAGCCTCTCCTTGGGGTTCCTGGGCGGTCGTTTCATGATGTCCGGCTCCATCCCTTCGGCTACAAATCCGCTCGAGGCTGCCAAGTCCATGAACATCTCCAGCACGATTATCTGAATAGGTGCAAAGGGTAGCGGCATGCCCAATAGAATTGGTAGCAGGAATATCAGGACGAGTGCCACTTTGACCGAGAGGTAATACGTGACTCCCTTCTTCAGATTGTCGAAAATCTTTCTCCCCTCCCTGACCGCGCTGCCGATAGACACGAAGTTATCATCTGTCAATATCATGTCAGCCGCCTCTTTGGCAGCGTCTGTGCCTTTCTGCCCCATTGCGATGCCTATTGCAGCCTCCTTGAGAGCAGGGGCATCGTTGACTCCGTCACCCGTGACCGCGACTACTTGACCCATATCCTTGAGAAGCCTAACTATCCTCAACTTGTGTTCAGGCGTGATCCTGGCGAAGATAGAAGTTTTCTTAAGCGCTTCCTTCAGTTGTTCATCGTTCATAAGCGAGATTTGTCCACCAGTGAGTAGATTTCCGTCGTTGGCTATACCGACCTTTGTCGCTATTGCCTTTGCTGTCTCCGGATGGTCGCCAGTTAACATTATGATTCTTATTCCAGCCTCCATGCACATAGACACGACGCCCTGGACCTCGGGTCTGGGGGGGTCCAAGAAACTAGCCATGCCGGCGAAAACAAGGTCTTTTACAAATGTCTCACGTTTCTCCTGTGCCCCAAGAGTGCGATATGCCAGTGCGATTGTTCGCTCGCCGCTTGAAGCAACCTTGCCTGCTACTTCGGATATCTTCTTCCTCTCGGAATCGTTGAACTTGACCTCTTTTCCTCCTATTAGGATCTTGGATGACTTTTCTATTATGGCCTCTGGCGCTCCGCTGGAGTAGATGATTCTTCTATTACCCTCTTGGTATACGTACGAGGCCATCTTCGTTTTATTGTCAAAGCTAAACTCGTCTGCAAGCTTGAAGTCACGTAGCTCATTCACATCTAGCCCTGTGGCTTCTGCTGAGCTGAGAATGGCTGCTCCCATCGGGTTGGAACTCTGCAGCTTCTCGTATTCCATCGTTGCCTGTGCATGAGTTGCTAGTATACCTATTTTCAGAAGACCTTTTGCATCTGGAGATGCTGAAGGTTCTACCAGTTCGCCGTCAACGTACAAGTGGCCGAGCTTCATAGAGTTCTCAGTCAGCGTTCCCGTCTTGTCTGTTGCGATCACTGTGACACTTCCAAGCGTCTCGGATGCTCTGAGGCGTTTGACGAGGGCATTTTGCTTGGAGAGGGCGTGCGTGCCCACGGCTAGGACCATGGTGATTATTATTGGCAGTTCCTCAGGGATAACAGCGAAAGAGAGGGACAGACCTGTTAGGACCAAGGTCGGAAGCGGCTGCGCTTCTAGGTAGCCGCCCGTAGATGCGCGCAGATAACTCAAGACTGGAATTAGGATACTGAAGAAGAGTGCGATCCAGACGAGAGTCCTAGAGACCTGTCCCATAGTAACCTGAAGCGGTGTATCAGGCTCTTCCGCCTGCTTAGTCAGCTCCGAAACCCTGCCGAGCTCGGTGTTCTTCCCCGTGGAAGTGACGACGGAAAGCCCTTCACCCTGAGTTATGAGCGTTCCCGCTAGAACCATGTTGGTCAAATCTGTTGCCTGAGCGTTCGTGGGCACGACTGCCTCAGCGTCCTTCATAACTGAGAGGGATTCGCCAGTAAGGGAAGACTCATCAACTTGAAGACCGTAGGCCCTAGTCAACCGAGCGTCTGCGGATATCCTTTCTCCTCCGCTAAGCATAAGAACATCACCTGGAACAATTTGAGCGGAAGGCACCTCTTTCAGCTTCCCGTCGCGAAGCACCATGGAAGTCGGGGAGGTGAACTTCTTCAGCGACTCTACTCCCTGCTCAGCTTTGTATTCGTTGTAAACCTCGACGGAGACTAGTACAATGATTACCGTAAAGATGGTTACGGCGTCGAGGACGTGATCGATACCCAAAATGCTGTACAATACCCCCACTGATAGAAGGAGGAGAATCATCGGTTCTCTCACCTCCTCCTTCAGTGCGTCCAGAAAGCTCTCCTGCTCCTCCTCGACGAGAACGTTCTCACCATATCTCTTCAGCCTAGCCTCTGCCTCTTCAGAGGTTAACCCTTTTTCAGAATCTGTCCCAAGCTCTTTGAGGACGCCCTCGATTTTCTTCGACGCCCAATCAGCTATCTTATCCGTTGCGCTCACCAAAATCCTCCAAACCTTTTTTGACTGTGGCGCGCGTCAGCTTACCATTGAATGAAAGCTCTTGGTTCTGGCGGATTTGACCAGTAGAGTTAGACATCATTTGATCGCTCTTTTTGTTTCAGACATGATTTCCGTGAGCTCCCTCACTGAGGGAGACGCCTACTTGGCTTGACTTCTGCCAACGAGTTCTCGGTAATAAAGTTGAGGGGAGATAAGTAGTTTCCCCCGGAGCAAGCTCCGGGGCTCTATGGTGTTGCTTCCTTGTTCTTCTCGTATGTATTTTCTGACGGCGTCGAGGTTTAGTCCGCCTACTGTGTTGGCGCAGTATCCTTCTGCCCAGAGGCTTCCTTTCCAGAGGTGCCTTTTTAGGTCTGGAAACTCTTGGAAGAGGGTTCTGGCGGTTATGCTTTTCAGGGTTCTCACAACGTCGGGTATG
>Ga0187886_1000061_pt1 | contig 157576 bp, 138 predicted proteins | sample June2016WEW_20_1_FD_133001 | JGI IMG/M metagenome (GOLD analysis project Ga0187886, IMG submission 133001) | Peatland microbial communities from SPRUCE experiment site at the Marcell Experimental Forest, Minnesota, USA - June2016WEW_20_150 | ecosystem: Environmental > Terrestrial > Soil >...
GTTGTCGGGTTGAACGGGTTAGGATAATTCTGAAGAAGTTCATATGTCGTCGGCGGCGTGATACTGATCTTGATCTCTTTCGTCCATTTCTGTCCAGTTTTATCCGTGATGGTGAAGCGTAATGTATCTGCCTTATTTATTTTGGCTGTCTTTTCTACTGAGAACGTAAACGATGCTGTCAATTCTTCTTTTGTTTTGAGAGTTGGAAAAGTAACTGTTTTCTCGGTAAACTTTATTCCCTCCGGAATACTCGTTGCTTCCACTTTCACTCCTTCTACCGACAGTGCTGAACTGTTTGCTACCGCGAGTTCAATCGTATTCCCTTTCGAGGCAAATGGAATCTCGTAGGCTTTCTGAGTTTGTTGTGCTAATGCAAGATTTGCACAAAGAACTAAAATCATTATATATCGCATGTCTTCTCTCCTCTTTTTCCCCTTTCGTCTTACATACTTTTCGGGCGAAGTCACTTCGCCCCTACTCATATACTCATCGACTCATCTGCTTATCGGCTCATCTACCCATTGATTACTCTGCTTCATACGCTCCGATGTCTATCGTTGTTTTTCGTATCCTCGGATTGCCGTCTTTGTCTTCTTCTGGTAATTGGTCGAAGTTCGTTGTTCCTTTATCTATCGCTATGGATGTTTGTGTTAAGCGATAATCCGGCAGCAATATGTCGCTTAATTGTGCACCCGATGAACTACTGACTCCACTTCCTTCTGTTCCCGCTGTCGTAATGTTGCTTGCGTCTGCACTATTGAGTATTTGCTGCGTGTTACAAAGATCTTTAGAACTCTTCTTGTTCGTCGTTCCATTATTGTCGATGATTAAATTATTCAACAATGTTATTGACGCGGCCAATCCTTGTGCATCACGTTTGATTCCATATCGCCCTCCTGATGTTCCTGCCCCCGTGCCGTTAAACGAGATAATGTTGTTGACCAGATATAACTCTTGCTGCGATGCCGCATCGATTCCGTTATACCCGTTCCTGACGATCGTGTTGTTCACGATATATTGTACGCCGCTTGTGCCGTCGGCGAAATCTATACCGTTTTGTTGGTTATTGACGATTACGTTATTGAGAACGCGCGTATTGACATTGTTCTTTCCCATTGCAATGCCATCTTTGGAGGAGTTCTTTATTTCATTAGCTTCGATAGTGATGTCGCTGTTTTCTTGTCCCTCGATCTGCACGGCGTCTTTGCCGGCATTTGCCGCATCAATGATAAATCCTTTTATATCGATGACCTGTGATTTGGCGATGTGAACACCCTGGATGGTAACACCTCCTGATGCAAGCAATGTCAACGAATCTTTGTTAGTGATGTTCACAACTTCATTATAGGTTCCCACATCGATCATAATCGTTGTTCCAGGCTTAGATGCGTTGACGGCTGCTTGAATAGTCGTGAACTGTCCCGGAACGCTTATGGACACACCGAGCGAGCCGAGTTGTGTCAGAAGCCCTGTTGTCTTTGAAGACAACAAGGCATAGCCTTCCTGTGTTAAAAAGCTTTTGGGAAGCGGTTTGCCGTTTTGTAGTTTTGTAAGTGTATTGTTATAAACCTTTTGTATCCGGTTGAGGAAGGTTTGCAGTTGTGTACCGGCTTGCGGGACTTTTCCTTTTTCTAAATTCGTACGTACGATAGTAAGTTGTTTTGTCAATGAGTTGACAAAGGCTATATCGCCGATCCAGTTACTATTACTCATACGTTGGAGAACAGCGATGAGTGTGTCTACTTGAAAGACATAAGCCGGCTCTGAAGGACTTGCAGGAAGCTGTGAGATTAAGTACTCCGTATTGTAGCGGATGAGTGCGTATGCTTCGCTTGTGAGATTACTTGTGCTGTCGATATTAACATCTCGTATTACTTGCTGGAGTGTTGTGCGTGCTGATGTAGTATTGTTCTGCCCCAAGCTCGTTTTGGCTGATGTAAAATAGCCTAGATATTTATTTGCCGTAGCCTGGTCTTTGATCCATCCCAGCGTGCGGGATTGGATTGTGTAACTGGTGAGTGTATCGCACCAAACGGTTGCAATAAAATTGATCGGCGGAGCAGTTGGACCGATTGTTAAACCGTGATAGTTTACCGCTTCCCTTATTGAGTCCATTTGCTCAATCGACATATTGGATGTTGTATCTTCGATGTTTGGAAAGAATTCATAAATGTTGAAATACGGAAAGGATATAAACCATCTGATTGTGGGCAATCCTCTACTCATCATAACAAATCCTTTTAGAGATTGACCAGGTTTAACCTCTAATGTGTCAATATCAAAACAAGCTGTAGGTGGATTTCCAAGTGTAGCGTCGCTTTTCTCTGGTAATTTATAATAGCCTACAGGTATTATTTCTTCCTTCTTTCTTGGAAAATTTTCCCTAAACGACCATTCGATATATTCATTATCGGCAAAGAGTAATCCGGTTGTATCTAAACTAACGCTGTTTTTCCCTCTCGAAATATCCAGCCAAAAACTAGTTATCACACCCTTACTACTTATATCGTTTACCAATGTATAATCATAATAATACATTTGATTTGAAGACTCGTATTTCACTTGAGATTTTAAAGAAACCTTGCGCAAAAATGGATAATCAGTGCTTAGTTGTGCTTGAGCTAAATAAGTAACACCCAAAAGAATTGTCAATAAAGATTTTTTAATAATCGTAATCATAAGTCACCTTTTTAATTTCCTTTTTCAAATCCAAAATGGATAGGACCTTCATCGAAAATTTTTCCCCCATATTTTGTCATTATTTTCACTAATTTATTTCCTCTATCTGTTAATAGAGGCTTTTCATTTTCAGAATAAGTTTTCAAATCCACATTATCAATATCAACGCTCAATCCAACTCGATGGAAAGAATGTTGATCATTAAATTTCCATGTACCGGGAATGTCAAATACACCGCCCAATTCTAAACACATATCATTAATCCCAAGCTTAACAGCTTTACCTCCTCCTGCTTTAGTTTTTGTCCAAACATAAAAATCTTTCAATACCGTTTCCAAACTATCTTTTGTTTTTTGTGTGCACCAATGGTTGCTCAGATGATTTCTTCCTCGATTAGAGGTGTTACCAGTTAAGTTCCAATAATCTCCTGTTCCAAACTGGACGAAGCCGTCAACTTTTACTTGCAGATTCACCGTATCCATTATTGTTGTATCACGTACCATTCTCGCCGTAATTAAAAATTTTCCCGATGCTTGCGAGGCAATAAATGAATCTACTACTGCTTTTCCGTTTGCACCTGTTGTAACTGTGAGAGGATTTTTACCTATTTTTTCCCCTTTATAATAAAAAAGCCCTTGTAAAGTATCTGGCAATGATTTCACAGCCGGGATTGTCCCACCAGTATCTGCGTATCCGGTATGATCATGTCCACCTGAACCTTCTTCATATTTTGTAAAAATATTTATTTGTTGATCAGGATAAGGATTTCCATCACCTTTTGTTAATTGAATGGAAAATGTCCATTTAGGATTATAACCTGGCCTATCAGCTCCTCTATTAGCATGATCACTATTTTGTGGTGGTAAATACGGCCAAATCGTCCACGGTGCATGAGTAAGAATACTCAACTCTGGTTCTATCACCGTCACATATGCAGGATCGCACGATCCTCCACCATCCTGCGCTTGTAGTGCAGTTTTCATTGAAGGATTAACTTTACTCATCTTTGAAAGTAATTTTCCAGCCCTCGAAAGTGTATCTTTCTGTCGGATGCTACCTGTTAATACACCACTCGGTAAGATTATCGGTGGTGCAATGTATCTGATCGGTTGTGGCACGCCAGTCAAACTTGAGCCTTCCCTTCCATCCGGAGCTAACAACTCACCACGTCCGAACACTTCAATATCGAACAATTGATCGGCAGAATAATCTCCCTGGAAGAAAAGATTCACTGTATCTCCGACTAAAATTGTTGATCGTTCAGGCTTCACTATCACACAGGTATTAATTGTGGGCGATACTGCGGTAACATGCACCACTATACAACAACCACCATAAGTCCAACAGCCCGCAGAATAATCACCTACCGTAAAACCGCTACCGCCATCCACAAGTTCTAAATAAGTTATATTCCATGGGTCACCCCAATGGTAATGAGCACCAACAATTGCACTTTGAATGCCGCCTTGAAGAAAAAAAAATTCGCCCTCCTCCATACCGACTCCTGCATAAGCAGGATAAACAGGTGCAGGGTCAATGGAAAGAACTGCACCACTAACGTATTCCATTTTCGCAATGAATGATACAACAATCGAGTCTCCCCCTATGTCAGTATTAATGTCTGTATAATATTGTTTACCTGGCGAGTTTGTCGGCGTTTGTGGCGCGATATCAATTTTCTCGTGTATCTTTACTTGCGCTTCTAACCCATAGGAAAAAAGAAATGTTATCATCGCGATAATGGAAAGTCCGCGCATCGCTGAGTAAGCAGTTGCTTTCATAAAGCCTCTTCTCGAATAATGTGTTTCTCTGAAATCTTTGGTGCAATGAATGTATGATGGCGTCTGACACTCTGGACAAAGATAGAGTGCCGATAGCGCAAAGTCAAGAAAAATATTGTTAGTGTCTCAATTTAACATAGCCGGTTAGTGATATATCGGGAATTGTTTATCCGCCATGCCTTTTCTTTTGGCGAACTTCCTGACCTGCACAAATTGAAATATGAGCGAAAACCCTTATCTCCACACTCTTTGTACCCATTGATTGCCATCGTTTTCCAAAATAATCGCGCCAGATTTGTCCGTTCTCTCGATTTCAACTGCATGAGTCATCAGCCGTCTTACTGTAAAAGAAGATGGCAGGCGAAATTTATTGTGATTCCCAACAGAGATGAGTGCTTTCTGAGGATGGACGATGTTCAGAAACTCTTCGCTTGTGCTTGAGAGACCCCCATGATGACCAACCTTCAGAACGCCACTTGAAAGTAACTCTTTATACCTTAGAATCAATTTATGCTCGGCCTCCGCTTCTGCATCACCGACAAGAAGCATGGATGCATTCCCAAAGATAACTTTCAATACGATGGAAGTATTGTTGAGATTCTTTTCTGCAATTCGATTCCATTGAGGATAAAGGACATACATCCGTACGTTCGGATCAATTGGGATTTGATCTCCGGCGTACATCGTTTTCAGTCCCACATTCTTTTCCTGGGCAACTTGAAGAATTTCCCTCACTTGCCGATTGTCTGAATCAAAATAATTTATTACGAGTGTATCCACACGAATCGATTGGAGAATCGAACGAGCGCCGCCAATATGATCGCTATGCGAATGGGTGATCAATAAGTAGTCTACTCTTATATTTCCTTGTCGTTTCACGAATGGCACAACAGTTCGTTCTCCGGCATTGAAGCGCATCGACCAAGGACCGGCATCAACTAGAATCCGTTTTCCATTGGGACATTCCATCAAGATGGCATCTCCTTGCCCAACATCGATCATCGTTACAGTCAATTTTGTGTGTGCACGAGTCCACAAATCTGAAAAGAGGATAACATTCCCGACGACCAATAAAAGAATTAAGATCCATGCGCGAACTCGTACCCGATGAGCATTGAAGACACCAAACACAGCGACGTAGTATCCTATCGCTAGCACTGAACTCACATGCCAAGTCTCTATGTATGCAAAGGAAACACTCGCAGCATGCTTCACGAACCCAAGAAGAAACCAAATCAAGAAATCGTTTGATGCTGCATACAATTTTGCAATCCATGGACTGATAAAATAAAACATCACTTCTGCAGATCCAATGAATGTATTCAATCCACTGATAGGTACAACCGGTATATTGGCGATCAAAGAAATAAAGGACACGCGGTTAAAATAATAGGCGGTGAATGGAATCGTCCCCAATTGCGCCGCAAGAGAAACAGCAAACAGTTTCAGGACGCCATCGACAAATTTAATTTCTTCAAACCGCTCCGGAATTTTCTTTATAAGCAATTCAAGTCGAGGATAAAAATAGACTATAGAAATTACCGCTGAAAACGAAAGTTGAAAACCGACATCGAAGAGCGTGTTGGTATTCCACAATAGGAGAATCATTGCGGCGACACTGATGGAATTGTAGATATCCGCTTTGTGTTCAAACAAGGTTCCGCAAAGAATAACGATTGCCATGATCGTTGCCCGAACCACCGATGGACTTGACCCTGTCAGGAGCATATAGACAATGAGCCCTGCTATTGCTGCGCCGCCAATCGCTCTGCGCGACAGACGAAAGAAACCGAACAATGAAAAAAATATAAATGCTACGAAAGCGACGTTTGAACCGGAGACAGCCAAAATGTGGATCGTGCCGGTATCTAAAAATGATTGTTTCACATCAGGCTGAATATCGGCACAGTATCCAAAAATGATTCCCTTGAGAAAACCTGCGTGCTGTGGAGAATGAAGACTATCGATGATGTGATACAAAGAGCGCTGAACCGAATATGTCCATGCTTTGAGAGAATTGTCATCTTTATGCTCATTTACCCGTAGCTCGCACAATCCCTTGACCAAAATAACTCCTTGAATATCATTCAGTGCAAGATATTTTCCATAGTCAAACTCTCCCGGATTTCGTTGAAACGGGAATGGCTCGAGCGATCCTCGTAATTTAATTTTCTTTCCAAATTCCATGTTTTCCGGAAAGATCTCTCCCTTGTCTAAACGAAACATAACCATAACACGCCGTGAATCTTGTTCGATGCTATGAACGCGAAAGACACTATCTGTCCGAACAACACAACTCATCCTTCTATCTCGTCGAATTGGTTCAGAATCAATTGTGCCAAAGAGTGTTACAGATTCATCGTCGATACTTGGCTCAAGTTCACGAGATTTGAAATCCAAGTGCTGAAGTGTCTGGAGAAGAAAACCGAGCAAAACGACTGAACAGTGAAGCGAGATGACAGCAACGAATTGCTGTTTCTTCAACCAGAAAAGAATTGCTGATAGAAGAACAAGAACGATAGAAAGCGAGAGTAACCAAATTGAAGGAAGTGACACCCACTCCGATAGAAGAATTCCAGTGGCAAAGAGAAGAACAAACCGAAGTGCCGGGCGACGCTTCAACATGATTCACTCACGAATCTAAAAACAGTCTCATGATTGCAGGTGTAATATGCGTCAGATTTTTTATTCGATTCACGAGTTTATGACGGTGTTTGCCAGCAAGAATGCATGGCACACGATTGCGTGTATGCGATTTTGTTGAAAGATCTTCTATATTTCCGTGGTCACTGACAATCACCAGCAATGTATTGACGGGATCAAACAATTCTAAAAAACCGGACAAGAATTCATCAAACCGTTCCAGCACTTCTACTGCAGTTGCCATGTTCCGGGAATGACCGGCATGATCTGTCAACCAATATTCAAAAAGCGTGAAATGATGCTTTGCCGCGATGTGCGCAAGATGTCTTCCCGCTTCCGCTGGTGTAATAGGAGTGATTTCCGGATGACCGAGTTTTTTCCATTGAGCGCAAATAAAATCCGCCGAAATACCCTTTCCAAGCAGAAGTTCGTTCGCTGTGAGCAAAGGAACATCAGCGAAACGGCATGAGAGTGTTGTCACTGTTAATCGCCGCGTACCAGATTCAATATAATCAAAAAATCGTTTTGGGAAAGCGTTTGCAAAAACAACCGACTTGTCGATTGCCTTCAACCGATGAAAGATGTTTTTCTTTTCAATCACTGACCGAAGAACCGAAGGCGGATGCGGACCAAAATGCCTGCCAAACTTTTTAGCTCCATTGACACCGGTGAAAATCGTTGTTTGCCCTGTTCCACTTTGCGGCAATCCGGCTACGCCCAGCGTTGCATTCACTGCGATCACATCAGCCTGTTCTGATGAAATTCGTTTGAACGGAGTAACCGGCAATTTCCCTCCGCACAATGAAGTCAGCGCAGGCATGTGTGCTTGGACGAATGGATTAGTATTCGCGTCATTCTTTCCGATACCGACGCCATCCAGGAAGAGAAGAACTACATGCAACTCATCATGAGTATTCATATCTGAGTATTATTATTAACTGATGTTACACAGAATGCAATAAAATATTGCCACGATCTTCAGATCGTGGTTTTAATATCTCTAAAAAATCTGGGCTTCAGCCCAAAACGATTCAAAATGTAGCTAAAGCCATTGTTGCTTCATTATTATTTGTCCACGACGTAAACGTCGTGGCTATAAATCAACTTACCTTACGTAGCATCGGTTATTGAGAATGGAACCGGATGATTGTCGATGGTCATCCGTTGGCGACTTGGCTCTTGCTTTCGAGTATCAATGTCACAGGTCCATCGTTCACCAATTCGACATCCATCATCGCACGGAAGACGCCAGTTGCAACTCGTTTCTCTCCGAGCAGCTTCCGTAAGTGTTTGGTGAAATGATCATATAACACTTCAGCGATCTGCTGAGACGCGGCATCAGTATAACTTGGTCGGTTTCCTTTGCGGGTATCACCATATAATGTGAACTGTGAAACCACCATCGCTTCGCCGTTTACATCTTTAACGGAGAGATTCATTTTTCCGGCTTCATCATCAAAAATACGGAGTGACGCACAGCGTTCGGCAAGATATTCTGCATGAACTTCCGTATCGCTGTTTTTCACGCCAAGGAAAACAAGCACACCCATTCCAATGAAACCGGTCAATTTTCCATCGATGGACACGGAACATCGCTTTACCCGTTGTACCAATGCGCGCATCGTCTTAAGTACACCTAATTGAGGCCGATAAAATTTGTCTGCGAACTCATCCACGTTCCTGAAACAACACGAGGAACACCTTGCAAATCATTAGTAATTTGTACTTCCACCAATCCTGTATCCTTCAATTCATGGGCAACAATCTCCGCTTGGCCAAATCCCACTTCGAACACGATACCGCCGCCCGGTTTCAGAATGGTTGGAATAATTCCTGCCATTTGATGGTAGAATTTAAATCCATCATTGCCATCGGTCAGGGCTGATGAAGGTTCGAAGTCCCGCACCTCCTTCTGAAGCTGTTCCCATTCATCTTTCGGCACATACGGCGGATTGCTGACGAGCAAATCGTACTGAGACTGAAATAATTCATCCGATTGATCAAATATATCCGAACATGAAAATTTTATTTGCGATTCTACGGAGTGCAATCGAGCATTTTGCTTCGCCACAGCAAGCGCTTCGAGACTGATGTCGATCGTCGTAATCTGTGCATGCTTCACATACTTAGCAATGGAGACGGCGATATTCCCGCTGCCCGTTCCTACTTCGAGAATGTGAATTGGTTCGTCGGTGGGATACCGTTGACATGCAAGCATCACCTGTTCGATGAGTGTTTCTGTTTCCGGACGTGGAATGAGCACACGCGGATCGACGGTAAAGTGCAAGCCCATAAAATTTGCAGAACCAATAATGTACTGCACCGGCTCACGCGTCAGCCGACGTTCGTAGAGTGTACGGAATTGTTTGAGTTCTTCCGGAGTGAGGGGTTTATCGAAGTTGGCATAAAGTTGAATGCGCTGAAGGTCTAATGCATGGGCAAGGAGAAGTTCGACATTGAGACGGGCTTCCTCGAATCCTTTCCCTTGAAGGTGCTCAATCGCAGACTTCATCAATTCGCGGATAGTCCAAACTCTTGTCTGATCGTCTGGCATGCCGGCTATTTCTTACTTCGTGTGCGTGGTTTCGATTTCCGACTCTTAGCTGGCTTCGTCTTTTTGATGACTTTCGATTTCTTAGGAGAAGTTTTTTTCTTCACTAGCGACTTTGGAGATTTATGAGATGCGGAAGATCCGTTCTTTTTTACAGCTATCGTATTTTTTTTCACAGTATGACTGACAAACGCTCGGCGCCGTATGCTTCCGATTTCTTCATCGTCTTCACTGATCTGACGCTCCATGACGCGCACGGTGCGCAGCTTCACCTGGTCTTCAGAGAAGAAACCTAGGCGCTCCATTTCCGAATCTTCAAGTTCAGTATCTGCCGGTACTTCTTGGCCTTCCTGATTTTTGATTTGTGCCGGAATAACGAGAAAGCGTTGATCACCTTCGAGCATTGCACTAAAATCTGAAAGTGATGTAACTGCAAACCCCTCTACTTTTGCTCGTCGAACAACCTCTTCCCATATTTTGTGCACCGGCGCCAGCGCATCTTTCTGAGTGGTCAAAATCAACTCAGCTTCATTGATACATCTCTCGTACACAGGAGACTCCTTTACTGTGTAAAAAATATTTCTATAGAAAATGTAAAGTTATTTCGAGGAAAGCGCAAGTTTCTCCGCACGCAGATCCGGTGTCTTCGCCAAGAGAATAATTCCGGCACTGCCAATGACGAGCGACAGCCAAAAGACGAAATTGTACCCATGGACCGCGCACAACCATCCGGCAAATGGTGAAATCAGATAGACGGGCGCAAACCAAGCATTCATAATACCGACATACATTGGACGATCTCCCTCCGGTGCGCATTCCACTGCAAAATTGTATCGCATATACATTTCAGCGCCAACATTGATGCCCATAAATACAAATACGAAATAGAACCAGATGACCGACGGCGCAAATAATGCAGTGACAATCGAGAGTAATAAACTTATTCCACAAATAAGTAATGCACTCTTCGTCCCTTTCGTATCCGCTACCCATCCCAACACTACACCACTGAGAATTTGTCCGATAATCGTCAGGACTGTAAAAATCCCCACCGCCGATTCTGAGAGATCAAATCGCTTCATCGCGGCAACGGTAAAAAATGCAACGGAGGAGAAACTCCCTGTGAGCAATGCAGATGCAACAAGAAACCTTCTGAAGGGACGATTGCCCGCAACAATGAACCGCATGCGTGCAAATAATTCAGAAAGACGCACCGGAGCAGTAACTGCTGAAGGTTGTTCTTCCACAATCTTTTGCTGCGCCACCAATGAACTTATTTGATAGAAGAACGCCAGCCCAATTGCCGCTACATAATTATACGGAAAAGATATCATTACCAGAAGTACTGTTAAAATAAATCCATTCACTAAACCGAGAATAGCAGCAAAGGATATTCTCCACCCTGCAAGTCTTCCCCGATTTTCCGGTGAAGTGGTTTTTGCGAGAAAATCCATCCATATCGGCGAGACATATCCTGATGTTGCCTGATTTGAAATGAACAGCAAAAATAACACAATAAGTGTAAGAGTCGGTGATGTTTCACCCCATATCGCAATAGCACAAGCCAGGAGAAGAAGATTGAGCCGTTGAATCAGTCCGAGCTTGATCACGATCGGTTTGCGGTACTGCGCTGTTCCGGAATTATTCGCAGAAATCACCTGAGGCAGAAAAAATGCCAGATACACTACAACGGGCCAAGCGCCGATGAGCACATCACCTCCGCCCAAGCGCTTGATCAGTGCCGGCATTATCGTCTGTGCGGATATCAATGCACCGGTGCTGATATAGAGCGTACCTTCGATGATGTGGTAGCGGAAATTTCTGGATTGTATTTCGTTCGAACTCATCTTACTCTCGAAAACAAGAAAAGGCCACGTTCGGTGACCTTTCCATTCGACATCGTACCATATTTGCTTACTTCTTCTTCATCTTATCGGCGAAGAGCTGGGCAACCTTTTCAATATCGTACCCAACCTTTGGGAGATATATTCCGCCATGTTTCTCTACCATCGCTTTGAGAGTATCATAGGCGTCCGCGCTGCAAAAGAAAGTCGGAGTACTGCGATTCGGGCTTTCTTTCTTTGACAACTGTAAAAGGGCAATACCGGGAAGATGTCCCTTCAGATTGTTATCCTTAAAATCATTATCGAGAATGATCAGATTGAATACTTCGGATTTAATCTTCGCCCACGTATCGACGCTCGTTGCTGTCTCAGTAATTGCAATTTCATCGCCGATAATAGCCGTGGCGACTTCGAGGGCAAAGCCATGAGACTTACGCTGGCCTTCATCGTCATCAGCTACGAGAACTTTATATGGCATTGTACCATTATCTCGATTATGGAAAGATTGTTATAACGGCTCAATACTACAAACTTTTCACAGGAAAAACAATAACCTCTTACATAGAAAGCGAATAGCCGCATTCTCTCTATAACACGAAGCCCGATCTCATCCCGGCTTTCTCCAAAACGATAGTCGACAAGTATCGGGACGAAACAGGGCTTATTTATTAATCATAACGAAGGACAGAATGGCATCCCCTCCTACATCGCTGGAATTACTTCGTTAACAACATCTTCTTCGCTGGCACGATTGGTCTGCCTTCCTGCGGATGCACGATAAATCGCGTAAAGTCAGTATCGCTGGAAAGCTTAGAGCCCTCGAATTTCATGCAATTCATAAATGTATTCTTGATTTCACTCCAATAATCTGCTAAATTATTCGTGAAAGTATGAATTCCAAATTAGCCCGCAACGGTTCGAAACACTTCCGTCCTTTACGGGCTTTTTTTCTAAGCAGCATTAATGATTTTGAGCAAAGATTTCATGAAACAGACTATCCGGGTTCTTTTTATCATCTTCACCTGTTGCATATTTCAAAGGGCTCTTTCTCTTTCCGGCGATTCTTTCCCTCTCAAGAAAGTTCTCATCGTTGTTGAAGGATCATCAAGCTTGAAAAATTACGCCGTTGGAGACGGGCGGCAGCTCGCGGCACTTCTTGGGCATTTCAATACTTCAACAACCCTCATAGGTGTACAGGACTACAAGTTCGGTGAACTCCAGAATTATGATTACACATTTTACATTGGCTACGAAGTCCGCAATGCAGTCCCCACCAAATTTCTTTTAGATGTATATAATACCGACAAGCCTGTTATTTGGCTCAACACGGGAATGGTGGAATTTTGCCGGCGATATGATATGCAGAAGAAGTTCGGTTTCACCGTTACCCACATCGATTCTGTCACGAAGTTCGATCAGGTTTTTGCAAACGGCGCTACATTTACAAAAACCGAATCCCATCTCGATATCATTCGTATCACAAGTTCCAGCAAAGTAAAAATTCTTGGAAAGGCATATTCTACGACCAAACAAAGAGAATCGCCATATGCCATTTCAACAAAAAATCTTATCTATTTTGCGGCTTCTCCATTTGCGTATGCAGTCCCCGGTGATCATTACAATTACTTTGCGGATTTTCTGCATGACATTCTTCATGAAGAACACGAGACATCCCACTATGCAATGATTCGAATTGAAGATGTAACACTTTACGAAAATCCGGACAATCTCCGCGAAATAGCAGACATTCTTTCCAGCCGCGGCATTCCATTTATGGTTGGAGTGATTCCGTTCTTCGTCGATCCCGGTGAAGGAACTCGTTTAAGCCTCTCTGACAAACCGGATCTTGTGGATGCATTACAATATATGGTGCACAATGGCGGCACCATTGTGATGCACGGGATAACACATCAGTACAAAGGTGTGACAGCAGCCGATTATGAGTTCTGGGATGACAACACAGGCGGACCTATCAAAGGTGAAACGGAAGAAGCCGATGCCCGCAAAATTGAAATGGGTATTCAGGAATTTATGAAGAATGACCTCTACCCGCTCGTCTGGGAAACACCGCACTATACAGCTTCGTTTACCTTGTATAAGACAGTTGCAAAGTATTTTAGCACAGCATGCGAACAACGGCTTTCTATTGAAGATGCCGACTTCAGCCAGTTCTTTCCTTACATTATCAAAAAAGACCTTTTTGGACAAACCATCTATCCGGAAAATCTTGGCTACGTCCCGTTGAATCCGGACAAAGCAGCAAGCCGCGCGTCCGTCGACGAACTTCTGAAAAATGCGAAAGCTCAATTGTACATTCGGGACGGAATTGCGACCGCATTCTTCCATGCTTTTCTCGATCTTGATTTACTGAAACAGCTTGCCGACGGACTGGAAAAACTTGGTTACACGTTTCTCGATATGCGGGAACAGACAAACTGGGTCAAAACAAAAGATCACATTATCCTTTCCGGCACACAGGACTATTCTATCACACTCAAAGATCAATATTTATCCGAAGCATATTTCGACAAATCCGGAGAATTGAGAGATCGATCGATTTCCGAAAAGCGGCTCCTTGGCACTGTGACAAGGCACGTGACACTGGAACCGGATGAATTCTACAAAGCCGAACCGACGGAATTCCGAGAACACGAACAGACATTCGTCGAAAAAACCATTTCTCAAGTAGAACGATTGTATGACAATATTTTTGCAAAGGAAGACGACTGGAATGCGGCGCACGTTATGCTTTTGTGGAACCATTTTGCACGCGGCGCATTTTTCAATGATCAGGCGTCATTTGCATCTGCATTGCGAAGTGTTAGTATCGCAGTGGATACGGTATTTCTCGGACAACCGATTGTTCCATCGAAATACAACCTTCTCATTGTTCCTGCGGCAATTGCAGATTCACTCACAGATCAAGACATTGCCACTATCACACATTACGTCGCTTCCGGTGGTAATATCATCCTCGATTCCAAAACCGACCTTGCTGAAGAATTTGGGATTCAATATGCGAGCACGCGCATCAGAGTCCGTCATGTCCGCGACAAATTATTTCCTGAAGAAGAAATCGTTTGGCGCTATACCGAGCTCGTAAATAAATTCGACACCGACAACCTCGATAAAATTTTCTGCGCCGATGAAGCGACCGAATCTCCGATGGTTATAGGCAAACGCTATGGCAAGGGAAAAATTCTCTATATCAACTCGCGATTTGACGCGCATTCCCAGCAAGGATATTCAAATTATCCGTACTTCATTGAGTATATTCGCCGATATTTTCAATTGCGTCCTATTGTACGGCGCGAACAACTTGAAGTATTCTTCGATCCTGGATTTCGGCATTTGTACAGCGTCGAGAATCTCATCCGCTCGTGGGTAGCAAACGGGATTCGCATTATTCATGTCTCTGGCTGGCATGAATATCCAAAATATACGTACGATTATGCGCGCTTAATCCGTTTAGCTCATGCCAATGGTATTCTTGTGTATGCTTGGCTGGAGCCGCCACAGGTGAGTCAAATGTTCTGGAACAATCATCCAGCTTGGCGCGAAAAGAATGTCTTCGGCGAAGATGCCAAACCGGCTTGGCGATATCCAGTTGCCCTTACCGATACCCAATGTGTTCAAGAAGTGACGAAGGAATATCGTTCGTTTCTTGAATCGTATGATTGGGATGGTGTTGATCTCGCGGAACTCTATTTTGAATCAGGACGCGGTCTTGAAGAACCAAAAAACTTTACTCCCGCTCATCCATCTGCAAAATTAGATTTGAGAAGAAGGTACGGCATTGACCTGAAAGCGGCATTCGATTCACTTTCTCCGTCCTATTGGAAAACCGACATAACAGTGAAAGAAGCGATCGTCAATTACCGAGTGCAGAAGTTAAAAAGTGTTTATGAAACTCTTCTCAGTGCATTCGATAAAATCGCCATGAGCAAACCGGGTTTCCAAATCATTGTCACAGCATTGGACAATTTCGGTTCGCCGGAACTCCGTGAACAGTTCGGTATTGACATGCGCACCATCCTTGATCTTCAGAAGCGATTCAGCTTCACATTACAGGTCGAAGATCCACAATCGAAATGGTCAAGCGATCCACGCCGGTATATTGAAATGGGAAAGCAGTACAGCCAGCTCGTCGATTCCTCTCAACTCATGCTCGACTTGAACATCCTCAGCTTCCGGAACAAGGATGCAATCATCCCATTCCCCACACTCATTCAAACAGGAACGGAAAGCTTTCATCTTATTCGTGCGGCTTCTCTCGGAGCTTCACGGCTAACGATTTATTCCGAGTCAAGCGTTAATCCTCAGGATTTGAGTTTGTTTTCGTATGCATTGGCGAGCAAAGTTCATTACCATTTTACAGAATCTGGAATGACGACTGATGCGCCATATTCGTTTGTGCTGCGCCTTCCAAAAGAGATTACTGAAATAACTATAGACGGCAAACCTCTATCTCCTTTCCGCGATAACCGGTATGTGATACCGGCTGGCGATCATTCCATCCTTCTGGCACCGCAGACTACAAGTACATTCTCTGCATACGAACTCCAAACCCGCATCATGTCGTCAACGGGATCGATCAAGTCTGTGAGCTACGGTTTACGGGATGTAACAGTAGAATACAAGTCTGATGCACGGATGTTAATTTCACTGAGCAATATGCCGACCACGGTGACAGTGGATGGCGAACCTAAGGGATTCACCGTGATGAAAGGAAATGATTGTTACAGCATCTTCCTGCCGCATGGAGTTCACAAGGCGAATATGGTTACCGGCGATAAGTTCGCGTACGGTGTCAACATAACGAGTTTCTGGTCTACGACGGCAATTGCGATCTTCAGTGCACTGGCTATTTCTCTGCTTTTGCTTATGTACTTTGTCCTGAAAATCGTACGACGTGCTTTGGAATATCGAAAGGCATAATCTCTCATGACCGTTCTTGAAGTTGACTTAAGCTTTCTCTTTGTCATTGCCGTTATTCTCATTTGGTTCACCATCGCATACCAGTTCATTCTCACGGTGTTCGGCTATATCAACTACGTTCAATCGATGAAGGAGAAACGTGATCTTGACAACCGCTCATTTGATTATCCTGCGTGTTCGATTCTCATTCCTGCACATAACGAGGAAAAGGTGATCGCCGCGACCATCGAGTCGATGCTCAAGCTGGAATATCCGAAGGACAGACTGCAGATCATCGTTATTAATGATGGATCGAAGGATGCGACAAAGAGCATCATCGAGCAATATGCAACGAAAGATGCGCGCGTACAATTATTCGATATACCGAAAGGTGAAGGCGGTAAAGGAAAATCGCGGACACTCAATCTCGGCATCAAACAAGCGAAAGGTGATGTCATCGCTATTTACGACGCCGACAATACTCCGGATAAAGATTCCTTGCGATATCTTATCGCCCAATTGCTACTCCACAAAGAGCTTGGCGCTGTGATTGGTAAGTTCCGCACTGTGAATAAGAACGCAACACTCCTGACTCGTTTCATCAACATCGAAACGCTGAGCTTCCAATCGATGCTGCAAGCAGGCCGGTGGCAGATGCATGGCATTTCCACCTTGCCCGGAACAAACTTCGTGATGTGGCACCATATCATCAAGAAACTCGGCGGTTGGGATGAAGAAGCATTGACGGAAGATTCAGAACTCAGTATTCGCATCTATGAAGAAGGTTACAAAATTAAATTCATTCCCTATGCAATCACATATGAACAGGAACCGCAACAGTGGGGCATCTGGATTAAACAGAGGATGCGATGGGTACGCGGTAATAATTATGTCGTTAAAAAATTCTGGAAGGAAATTCCGCGCTTCAAAAGCAAGCGCATGGCATTTGATCTGCTGTATACGCTTTCGCTGTATTATATTTTCTTTGTCGCCGTCGTTTTTTCCGACATCCTCTTCCTTGTGAGTTTGTTTCAGCTTGTCGCAATTTCACTTCCAGGTCCGTATACATTCGTCTGGGTGACATCGTTAATTCTTTTTCTCTTTGAATTATTCCTTTCTATCTCCTATGATGGAGAAGATACTCTGACAAATCTTGCAATCATCATCCTGATGTATTTTACCTACAGTCAATTATGGATCTATGTGGTCATCAAATCAGTATATCAAGACCTCATCAAGAAAGAAAAACGTATTTGGGATAAGACAGTGCGGTTTGATGTTCCGGCTGCACATTCTTAAAAGTATGTATGGGGTTATGATACGCTTTAGAATATTCTATTGCCTGCAAGTTGTTCGTTTTGTATATTGAGTGTGCAATAATTTGCCCCGTAGCGTAATCCGCGTTGCGGGATTCGCTCAGCGTTCTTTGTAATTCATATTGCCCCGTAGTGTAACTGGCAACACGCCTGACTCTGGATCAGGAAAGTCTAGGTTCGATCCCTAGCGGGGCAGCGCATTTTTTTGGCGCTATCGTCTAACGGTTTAGGACGGAGCCCTCTCAAGGCTTAAATACGGGTTCGATTCCCGTTAGCGCTACTTCCAAAACGACTACAGTGAGCAAACGAAGTGCAGTTAACTGTAATGTCGTTTTGAGAATCCCGCAAAGCGGGATACATACCTGCCAGATCAACCTCCAGAACGACAATTGTTTCCTTTCCTCCTGTTATCCCAAAATGCGGGTTCTCCACCAGAGGCGGACAGGGATTCCTGTTATCGTTACTTCCAATGCAACAGAAAAAAATCTTTCATCCCTCCATTATTCCGAAGAATTTCTATCTTCAGCGAGATTGAGTTCTATAATCTGCTTTTTTGCTGATTCATTGGCATTTTTCCCAATTTTCAATTCTATTCATTCAAAAACAACAAATCCTACTGCCTTTTGCCGTGCTTATCCCTAAAAATAATCTTTTTTATTTACCATTTTCCATTTGCTCATTTCGTTAAGAATCTATATTTTCCACCACGTTTTCTCATAGCTATCTTAAGAGTGACTCATTATGGCAATCGATCTGCTTGAACAGATACATCCTTTCGTCAAAGATTCTATCTATCCTGTGCGGACGATACTTTCGGACTGGAAGATGAAAGAGGGCGATGTCCCCTACGCTGCAACAGTTCCCTTGAACGATAAATCGTGGACATCGATTCGCATTCCTTTCCACTGGGGAAAATACGATCGAACCTATTGGTTCCGGCAGACCATCACCGTGACAGAGCAGTTTGCAGGAAAACCTCTCGTCCTGCTTCTTGATTTTCCTGAAGCACTCCTCTACCTCAATGGAAAACCGTTCCATGGCATCAACCAGTATCACAACGAGATACTGATCTGTGAAAAATCAAAACTCAACGAACGATTCGTTATTGCCGTTCAAGCTTACAGCGGAAGGAAGCACGAACATAACATCTTCGGTATCGCGGAACTCGCAGTGCTGGATACAACAGCACGCCGATTAGACAGCGCGTTGAATGTTCTCCATGACCTTGAAAAATATGTAGATCATGGTTCAGATGACTCGAAAGAGATTCGAGATCTGATTCGCCGGACACTCATATTCCTGAAATATTTTAGACCCGGAAGCGAAGAATATCCTAACGCCATACGGCGCGCCTATAATTTTCTTCTGAACACGCTTGAAACGGAACACAAGACAAATCTTCCAGGCATTATTCATCTCATCGGACATTCGCATATCGATACCGCGTGGATGTGGTCACTTCAAGAAACGGTAAGAAAATGCGGCCGTACATTTTCAACAGTATTACGATTGATGGAAGAATTTCCTGAGCTGAAATATTCTCAAAGTCAACCGGTGCTGTACGAATTCACAAAAACACACTATCCTGATCTTTATAAGCAGATCAAACAACGCATTACTGAAGGCAGATGGGAACCACTCGGCGCAATGTGGACGGAAGCCGACTGCAACATTCCAAACGGTGAATCTCTCGTTCGCCAAATTTTATTCGGGAAACGATTCCTCAAGGAAGAATTCGGCATCGACTCAAACACTCTCTGGCTTCCCGATTCCTTCGGATTCAATTGGGCGCTGCCGCAGATTCTCCTGAAGGCCGGGATCACACATTTCTATTCGTCCAAACTTTCATGGAACGATACAACGGAATTTCCGTACACATCGTTCTGGTGGCAAGGAATCGATAAATCAAAAGTTCTCACACACTTTTCCCCTCTCGGACTTGAAGCACAGATCACGCCCAAGTTTCTCCAGCAAAGCGGAGCCCCGGCAGAGGAAGAGCCGCCTGTATCTCCGATCCTTCAAACGTTTGGGTACGGTGATGGCGGCGGCGGGCCAACAAAGGAGAATCTTGAATTTGCAGTCGTTTTAAAAAATATTATCGGACTGCCTGCTTCTCAGCTTTCCACGGTTCAAGAGTTCTTCAAGCAATTGGAAGAGCCGTCTGCAGAGTACCCAACATGGAATAATGAACTGTACCTTGAAACACATAGGGGCACCTATACGACTCAGGCGTGGATCAAGAAAGAAAACCGGGAGTGTGAAACACTGTTATATACATCCGAACTTCTCTCCACACTTGCACTGTTGTATGGAAAGAACGCCACTGCGCGGCGTTATCCGCGGACAAAACTTGAACAAGCTTGGAAGAAGCTTCTTCTGAACCAATTCCATGATCTCCTTCCCGGCATATCTATCGCAGACGCGTATAAAGATGCTCAACAAGACTATCAAGTCATCCGAGCAACATGCTCTGCCGTCATTGCACAATGCATACAAGGAATCTCTCAGCCGGCAAAGAAGAGCAAAACGGTTTTCTCTTTTACAGTCTTCAATTCACTGAATTGGCAGCGAAGTGCATATGTTGAGCTCTCTTTGAAATCTCGTGAAAAGCATTTTTCGGTGGAAGATGTTCATGCTCAGCCGATCGAGCATCAAGTGGTGGAATGGACCAAGGAAGGACAAAAACTTCTTTGTTTCGTAAAAGACATACCGTCTTTCGGATTCAAGCAGATTATTGTTCATGCTCGGCCGACTCCTGCAAGTGCACCTGAACCGTGGAAGACATCAACTCATGGAATCGAAACTCCCTATTTCAGAGTTCGCTTCGACAGCAAGGGATCATTCAGCTCGCTCTACGCAAAACATCTCCGTCGCGAGCTTCTCGAAAAAGGGAAACGCGCCAATTCCCTCGTCACCTTCCGCGACATGCCGAAACTATGGGAAGCTTGGAACATCGATGCTGATTTTGAAAAACATAAAACCGAGCTGTGGACAGTAAAACAGATAAAAACGATAGAACACGGTCCATTGCGAGCGACGATTCGGATTGAATTGAAAACCGAAAACGGATCTGCTCTCTCGCAGGATGTGCACTTCTACCATCAAACGCCGCGCATTGATTTTCAGACCCATATCCGGTGGCATGAAAAGCAGACGTTGATGAAAGTCGCTTTCCCTTTCAACATGAAAACATCCAGCGCAACGTACGAAATTCAATTCGGTGCAATCCAACGATCATCGAAGCCGCACACGGAAGAAGATAAGGCGAAATTTGAAGTGCCCGCGCAGCAGTGGGCAGATATGTCGGATGCAAAGTATGGCGTCAGTCTTTTGAACGACTGCAAATATGGATACGATGCAAAAGGAAACACCCTGCGGCTTACACTGCTCCGCTCGCCGCACTATCCGAACCCGATTGACCCGTCACGCTCTGATGAGAGCGTGATCGATCAAGGCGAACATACGTTCTGCTATGCGCTCTATCCCCACAACGGCAATTGGATGAAAGGACGTACGGTGCAGCACGCACGTGAGCTGAATAATCCTGTGCTCGTGTTCCCCAATATTCTCGTGGAAGGAATTCCATCGCTCATGGAATCCTCGAAACCCAGCATCATCGTCGATTCAGTCAAGAAAGCGGAAGAAAGCGATGCTGTTATCATTCGGATGCATGAAGCTCATGGGATGTCCACAGACACATCGCTTCACTTCGGTATTGATACGGCAAACGTCATTGAATGTAATCTCCTTGAAATCGATGAGAGGCCGCACAAGGTTACGAAATCCAAATTACCGATCAAGTTTAAGCCGTTTGAGATTCGAACGCTGAAACTCACGCCAAAAGCGCCGAAGAAAAAAAGCAGGAAGTGAAAAATCGGACATTGGTTTCGGAGCGGTGTGCTCAATTCACACTGCATTTCGTTCGTCATTCCAGGTACCACATGAAAACGGCTAGAACAATACAGCCGACTTCACTTTCTGAAACTTTCGAAAACAACGACATTGAGGTTCGGGAATGTTTTATTGCATTCCCTGTCAGTGAAAAACTCATAACGAACAAAGGAGACACATATGAAACAGCTTGAAAAATATTCGGATTACGCTTACGCCTTGCTGCGTATTGCAGCAGGTTTCATGTTTTCCTTCCATGGCGCCCAAATAATCTTCGGTGTGTTTTCCCAGTTCCAGCCGCCGATCGGGTCTCAACTTTGGATTGGCGGGATCATAGAACTCATCGGCGGACTGGCTGTGATGCTGGGATTTCGGACACGCCTGGCGGCCTTCCTCTGCAGCGGTATGATGGCGGTGGCCTATTTCCAGTTTCATTGGAAGTTCCAGCTTGGATCTCTCTTGCTCCCGGCGCTGAATCAGGGCGAGCTGGCTGTTCTCTATTGCTTTGTTTTCCTTTTCATCTCCTGCCGGGGCGGAGTCAAATGGAGCGTGGATAAATAGGCAGATGAATTTTACAGACAAGACGCTCGAAGAAGAACAACCCGAGTAATGTAATTTACAGAAGATGAAGAATAGAATGGAATTGCAGGAATTGGCAGGGTAAGTGATGAAATCAACGAAAACATTACAGCTCTCAGCACTCCTGGTACGATTCAGAAAAGGGATATCCGTCGCGATCGGTCTTGTGATTATTGAACACGTTGCATGGATTATAGAGCCGGCTGTGTTTGGCAAAGTGATCGATGCCTTAATTGAACGCGCTTCCGGGCAGGCGGTCAATCTTCAAGAAACATTGCTGCCGCTCTTCCTCTGGGTCGGTGTGTTTATGATCAATTCCGGAACCGGTGTTATTCGCCGGGTTGTAGACCAGAGAATTTATCTCAGTATGTTCACTCAACTGGCAACCGATATCTCTTCGGTGGCAGGGGAAAAGAAATTCCGTCCTTCAAAAACCGCTGCACTTGCGCAGTTGTCTGAACAATACACCACATTTTTTCAATATCGTATTCCGGAGATCATCGAACAGATAATTCAAATTGGCGGAACAGTGATAGCGCTCGCGATGTTTGACTGGCGCCTTTCTCTCACATGTCTCACCATCGTTTTCCCGCTTCTGCTCATTAATCGAATCTATATTAAAAGAGTCGGTGCAATTCAAAAAGATGTGCACGATACCTATGAAGACACGTATGATATCTTTTCTACACAGAAACCGGAAGAGGTTCGTGCATATTATAAGAAATCGTCAAACTTGAAACAGAAAATCGCAAATTGGGGAGCACTCAATTTTGGCGTTATGCGGGTAATACTCCTGGGCATCTTCCTCGTTGTTCTTTACATATCGATCGACCTCGACGATTTTACAACCGGAAGTATCTATTCGATCGTAGCATATATCTGGACATTTATCACATCCTCAGAATATCTTCCCGAGTTAATGGAAAGCTGGACGTCGCTCAAGGATATCTCCCGCCGCCTGAAAGAGGCAACATTGTAGCATCCAGCTAAAAAACGTACGGGTTCAACATCAAAATCGTAAGGGTTCAATATATTGAACCCCTATTCTGCTTACTCATTGGTTATTCGGGTGAAGTGACTTCGCCCCTCTTGCGCCCCTGCCGGATGTTCTTTATTGCGATTGAGAAGAAAACTTTCTACTATCTCAATAGTGACTCTCACCTGCTCGCCGATGCTCGTAGAGCTTAGGCGTGCCTGTCTTATCGCTATACACATGGGACTCACAAAAGCTTTCACGTTTTACTGAATTCCAATGGAAACAGTACAGACAACAATGGGTGGATTGTTTAACCGGTGAGATACATTTCAACATGATCATGCAATACAATAGACAAAAGTAAAATAAACGACATATGTCATAATTCAAGTAGTTAGCCGCCAATGTTTTGCTACTGAAGTGCAAGAAAATAATATATATTATAAAAGAAGCCACAAACTGAATTCTGGAAATCGATTAAAATGAGCCGCAAAGAAATACCAGATAGCGCAATTGAAACCGTTGCACAGCACATTAATAGCAGAAGCAACAAGAATTATGGCATCAATCCCATCGGCAACGAAGGGAATATTGAAACTCCACAAATCTTTGAAATTCTTCCCTTTGATGAAATAGACAGTACTGACCGTCGATTCTATGCTATTGATGGAAGTTACAACAGTGAACAATTCTACAACGGCCTTGCAATTGCAGTCTACACAGCGGGATATGTGTGCTTCCACCATGGTCGCCAAATGAGGATGAATACTCTTGATGACCCCGTAATTCTTGGGCAAGCTTATTACCCGCAAAACATTCTTGTTACGAACGAAAATCATTTACATGCAATTTATGATGAGTTCATTTCTCTCAAACCAGTGAAACATCTCCTTGAGTTTTTTGCTAAAGACCTTTCAGAGATTTTTCCATACGAGAAAAAGCAGATATGTGTTAATCTCTCGACGTTACTCTCTTTTTGCCAAGAAGTTCTAGAGATAGCCCTTATTCTCGAAGTCGCAGAACTCCCCGAAACAAAAAAGGGAGATTTTATTCTACGCGACGGTACGCTTAGACCACTTCAAATCAAACAGCCTTTTCTTGTTCAAATCGGCAGGCTCCTTCACGAGAAAGGAATTATTGTCATTGCAATTACGAAACAGTCACCGATAAAAATGGAATTGTCTTATACGCTTAAGCAAATCGACGTTTATCTTCAAGATCAACTCAAACCAGAATATCCTTTTGTTGAAACCGATCCGAAACGAAAAAAATTATGTTGTTGGTTCGAGGTTCCAACTGCCGTCTTGCAGGCATCTTATCAAGGAGAAATGTTTATAAAGAAAGCCATTCAAGGTGGACGAGGTTTCGGACTGTTTTTTGCGGCGAGATTGGACTATGTCGAGAAACTGCAAAATTATGATTGGGTAATTGTCGATGTTAACATATTTGATGCTGTCACAGGTATTGATTCTGGCCAGATGACGCGAGATAAATTATCGCTTGGTACGATCTTCAAGGAACTTACTCGATTGACTCAGGAGCATTACATTCTCGGTTACCCTTACCCGTTGGCTGAAGTTCACAACTTTATCTCACTGAAAAGGAATTTCAAGGAGGAAATTATCAGTCGCTTGAAGTACTCTTTGTACAAAGACCAGCGAATGGAACACGTTGACATTGAAAATCTATTCTTGGACACACACGAACGATTTTAGAGGAGCAACTCACTATGAGCAATAAAGCCGACTTTGGCGTTCTTTATGGTCAGAAAACCACCGAAGATGCATTACTTATCTATTCATCCTATGAAGATGCAAAGGCGAGCCCTCAAACTGGCGATTTCATAGTACTTACACCCAAAGACGAAGGTAGCACAAAGTATCTTGCCAGAGTAGAAGCAGAAATATACGATGAGGACCCTATCTTCAAATCTCAGGACAAGACATTGATTGCGGTACACTATGCTCGCATTGCGGAACGTGAATTGTCCGAACGTGACAAACAGAAAATGTTCAGCTATACATACAAAGTTAGAATACTTGGTACATATACCGACAACGGAACAACTCTTTCCTTCACTACGGCCGTCAGAAAACTCCCAATTGTATCATACATTGCTCGTCATCTGAACAAGCGAGAGATCGATTCAATTTTGAACAAAGCAAATGAGAACGGCGTACCTATTGGATCACTGTGCATCGGTGAAACTGTATACCCCGACAAAGGTCAGATTCTCTTTAAGATAGATAGACTAAGAAACAAAAGGACGATGGTGTTCGCTCAATCAGGTTTTGGAAAAACTAATCTAGTCAAGGTTTTGCTTCTCAATATGATCAAGGATGAGATGTATGGTAAACTCATATTCGACCTGAATGGTGAGTACTTCCTTAGAAGTCTTGAAGCAAAAACATATGGGCTTGGCGATATTGATGAGGAGAAGATCAGAAGCAACCTCGTAGTCTACACGGACAAGAAGATATCAAAGGAATATCTCGACAACAAACGTTTTATTCTTGGGGGTAACGTTGTTTTGAATATGCCCAAACACCTAACTGTTGGTGACATTCTCAATTTTGGAGCAGGCTTTTCTGACGTGATGAAATCGTTCCTTATTTATCTTGACGAAGAACAGGTAGAAGACTTCATCTTGAAGATCAACAATTATGTAGCAGACCCTCAACAACTCATCAAAGATTTTCCAGATTTCTGGGCGAAAACAAAGGCCAAAGACGTTGATGCAAGCGCAACAAAGACCATTGCAGCAATCAGGAAAAGAATCAAGCACTTGATTGAAGAAGGTAAGGGTTTGCACAATCCAAAGTCAACTCTCGTAGAAGATTTATTCAAGTATTTGACTCAGGGAAAGACGGTCATTGTTGACCTATCGCTCAAGGACAATCTCGATGCTAGTATTATTTCCACAATTCTTGTTCGAAAATTGTTTGAAAGCAATAAGGCTAAGTTTACCACTGACAAACCTGGCGAGGTAATCAATGCTGTAATCTTCGTCGAGGAAGCTCAAAATGTTCTCTCAGATGAATTTGTTAAGTCAAATGCAAACCCGTTTGTTAGACTCGCAAAGGAAGGGCGAAAGTTTGGGCTTGGGGTTGTTGCCATTACCCAGCGGCCATCTGCTATTTCAGATGAAATCAGGACTCAAGCAGAGAATTTCTTTGCTTTTCATTTAGGGAATTCTGACGATATTAGAGCGCTAATCAAATCAAATACGAACTTCGATGGTGTTGTTGCCAGTTTTATTCAGAAAGAAACTATACCAGGAAATCTTTATATGGTATCTTCTGATCAAGCCTTTGCGCTTCCAGTAAGAGTGAACGAATTCGAAAAGCTTGTAGAAAACAAAGTTTATTCTGACTCGAGGTTTAAGGGATAACAAATGCTTAGCATAAAAGTCAGATCGAACTCTCAATTTCATCGACTAAGGACTACCAGGGACTATGCCCTTTCGTTAAATGCTCGATCACTTGAAGAAAAAACCAAGCTTCTAGTTCTACGGGACCTTTTACGTCTTGATTGGCAGGTCAACTTTGACTCTGATAGTGTTTTATTAACACCTCCAGTTGAATATGACAAAGAAATCATCAGAGCATCGATGGATGTCAAACGTCAGGAACAAATACTAAAACATTCTGATTGGCTGAAAAAACACATTCATCTCGCTCATAGAAATCTCGCATTTGGCTCACAAGTTCTTGAATCTAAAATCACCCCTGTTATAGAAGTATGCAGAACCCAAGAGCAATTTGATCTCTTTCGAGTGTGTCGATTCTATTGGACATCTCCATACAGCGAATATGTAGGACGAAGAATTAAGCTCTTAATTAGAGATTCTTCTCTGCCCGATAAACCGATAATTGGTATTGCTGCGCTTGGCAGTTCTATTATTCATATTCCAGAACGTGATGAATGGGTAGGGTGGGATATAAAGACACGGACACGGAATCTCGTCTATACAATGGATGCTTACATTCTTGGTGCTTTACCACCATATAATTATTTATTAGGCGGGAAGCTTGTCTCTTACATCCTTGCATCAAATGAGGTTCGGAATATATTTAGTCACAAATACAAAAACAAAATCACTAATATATCAAAGCGTAAAGCCAATAGACTTGCCTGCATTTTTACGACCAGTCTATATGGTAAAAGCTCTCAATACAATAGGATAAAGTTTGACAACCGATTATTATATATTCCTATAGGAAAAACGAAAGGTTATGGAACGCTACATCTCACCGATGAGACCTTTGATGCAATGCGTGAACTTACTAAGTCAAGAAAAATTATTATTACAAATCGATTTGGCGATGGTCCTATCTGGCGGATGCGAGTAATCCGTACAGCATCTGAATTGCTTGGCTTTGATCCTAACTTCTTACTACAGCATTCCTTTCAACGGAATATTTATGCTATACCTTTGGCCCACAATTTTAAAGAATTCCTAACGGGTATACACAGTAAACTAAATTATTTTGATTATCCCCTATCATCTATTGTTGAATATTGGCAGACGAGATGGCTAAAACAACGAAAGAGTAATCCCGATGTCAGAAGAAACGTCCTTGCATTTGCTCCTGAACAGTTCAGAATTGAATAGTTATGCAATCCCACCTTATCGACAATGGCCTAGATTTCATCGTGCGTGCAGCAAGTGACTTGGTCAGCGATGACCTTGTTGAAGAGCATCAAGTGAAGTACTCCACAATAGAACTTTATGAAGGCATTGAATTACTACTAAAGGCACGACTTGCACAAGAGCATTGGTCGCTCGTCGTACGGGATGTGGACAAGTATAAACGTGACTCGCTGGAAAAGGGGACATTTATCTCGGTTAACTTTGGAACCATTTGTGATAGGCTTCTGTCGTTCTGCAATGTCGCGCTTGATGATGGAGCTTATCAATCATTCGACCAGCTTCGTAGTCTCAGGAACCGCTACATTCATTTTAGCTGCAAAGAATCACATACCGCAGTGATTGCAATTCAACTAAAGGCATGGCATCATATATTACGTATGCTTGAAGAGGGTTTTCTCGGTGAGTTCAACGAAGATCAAATACAACTACTCAATGAAGCACAGCAACTCATGTTGCATTCCGATGAGTACCTAGACACTCGATTTGGTGAAGTGCAGTCTCAGATTGTAAAAGCCGACGTCGAAGGACTTCTTGTTGCGAAATGCCCAATGTGTGGCAAACCTTCGCTAATAATCGGTGACGGTTCCCCCGCTTGCCCAGTTTGTGGAATCAAGGAAATTGATCCTGCTGAAGCTGCGAACGAATATGCGCTCATGAATAACTCTTTCTGGATGCATCCAAAACACGGACCTGACGATGAGGTTGGAATCTGTGACGAGTGCGATTCGGAAGCTGTTGTTCCAATCGGCGACGATCTCCGAGAAAAAGCTGAAAAGATACTCTTGAGGCACAACAAAAGAGAACCTGGCGAGGATTGGGAAATTAGTATCTGCTTCTCTTGTGGAGATCTCACAATCAGATAGAATTCAGCCATTGTTCCAAATATCCGTAAGCGAGAATGTGCTCAAAACGTAAAACAACGGCAGCTAACACGCATAAAAATGAATCGTAATTTAACCATATTGAAAATAGGTTACGAACTTTCGCTCGTTGACACATTGTGTCGTGCGCAGAGAAAGGAAAATTAGACGTCCCGCGAAACGGGACGACATTCTCAGGCCTCCGGCTATGCGAAACGTTATACGCCAAGTTCTTATAGAAGTCAGAACAAGTTTAAATAATCTCGCACACCATAAAGGATTCTATGAACATATATAACTTGCTCTTCAATCGTGTAGAAGATCAAGTAGAATGATATTCAGGAGGTCGTATGGCAGTTAGTTTACCAGCTTTTCCAGGAGCGCAGGGTTGGGCAAAGTCCACACCAGGTGGACGTGGCGGACTAATCATCAAGGTGACTACATTAGCTGCAAGAGCTGTATTGCCCGATGTCTCCTTCCTTGATGCTGTTGATATTCATAATTGTATTGATCCATTATCCCCTCCCCCACAACCTCATATTATTGTCTTTGAGGTTGGAGGCGTTATTGATCTTAACTGTCAAACTATTAACATTATCAAACCTTATCTCACTATTGCTGGACAGACCGCTCCATTTCCCGGAGTAACATTTATTAAAGGTGGTATTTCAATCAAAACACACGATGTCATTATCCAGCACATTCGTATCCGACCTGGCCAGGCAGGTAGGCCAAAAAGAAGCGGTTGGGAAGTAGACGGTATTTCGACCTTTAAAGGTGCACACGATGTGATTATAGACCATTGTTCGGTGACGTGGGCTACGGACGAGAATCTCTCGGCTTCAGGCCCCCGTTTCGATGGACTAGGAGCTGCACAATGGCGACAAAACACATCATATCGGATAACATTCAGCAACAACATCATTGCTGAGGGACTCAGTAATTCATCTCATAGTAAGGGAGAACATTCCACAGGAACTCTCATCCACGATAATGTTACTCAATTGTTGATCTTCCGCAATTTATATGTGCATAACATGGAGCGTAATCCGCTCATTAAGGGAGGTGCGCAGTGTGTGGTTGCTAACAATTATATCTATAATCCGGGACGTCGCTCACTGCATTATAATCTCCTTTCGGAAGAATGGGGTTCTCATCCGTACGAGACAGGTATAGTTGTCTATGTCGGCAATGTACTTCGGGCAGGTCACTCGACATCAAGTGATCTTGCAGAGCTCATGTTCGGCGGATCTGGTGACCTCAGGTATTATACTCGCGATAACATCTCGATGGATCGCCTCGGTAATCCTTTGCAGAAAATCGGCCGTTGCACAGCCAGCCAACCCCGAATAATTCAACCTTCATTCAATCCTCTGTGGCCGGAAGGATTACCAGTTCTCCATGCTATTGAATTGCAGGATCCACTCTTGAAGGATGTCGGTGCACGACCCTGGGACCGTGATGCGTCCAATATTAGGCGTGATGGAAACGATAATAGGATTATTTTCAATGTTCTCGAGGGACATGGCAATATTATAGATAGTGAAGATGAGGTTGGTGGATACCCAGTCTATGCACCGACTTATCAGGCGTTCAATCCTGCGGCTTGGGATTTAAATTTTATGACCCCAGTGTAAATTTTATAATTCCAGACTGGTTACATTTTGGTGTTTCTAAGTAACATATGAATTGTTTTTCTGAATATTCCCACTTGCCACGAAGAAAATAGAAGTTTATTTTATGGCAAAGGGAACGACATGGTTTTCGCACACATTCATTGCCAAAGTGCTGTCATCATACTCATTACTAAATATGGAATACTGAAATGATGCTTATCCCCTACAAATTAGAAACGACATTTACCCGCATACCGTACGCAAATGCCGCTCTCATCATTATCACGTCCATCATTTATTTTCTTCCCGAACAAATATTTTCAATGGCGGATAAGCAGTCTCTTGTCCTCCATAATTGGGATGTTTCCAGTTTATTAGGAAATATGTTTTTGCATGGCAGTTTTTTTCATTTGCTGGGGAATATGTTGTTCCTCTGGATTTTCGGGAATGCAATCTGCGCAACGGTCGGGGATGTTGCGTATGTATTTCTTTATCTCTGTCTCGGCGTTATTGCTGGGGTCGTCCACCTTGTCATCGATGGGCATCCGGCAATCGGAGCAAGCGGCGCTATAAACGGTATTGTCGGTATGGCGTTAGTTTTTTTTCCGCGTAATAAAATACACAGTTGGTATCTTCTTGCAATTCCTTTCATCTGGTTATTCAAAGCGGGAAAATTTGCAACAAAGGCATATTGGATGGTGCTGTATTGGCTCGTGTTCGATATTATCGGCAGTATGGGCTCGCCGGATGGCATTGCGCACTGGATGCATCTCGGCGGATTTGCAGGCGGCATGATCATTGCTCTTTGTGCTCTGAAATTTAATTTAATCGAAACGTACCATCTTACCCTCTTCGATATGTTTGCAGGAAGGACAGAAGAGGACGAACTGGCCCGCACATTGGCTTTAGAACAGCAGATTTCTGTTGGAATGCCCGCGGGATATATCGCACCACAGCTTGAAGAAACGAGTGATCCGTTTTCTGCCTCGCCGGCGTCGCCGGCTTCACCCGCTCCTCCTCCCCCGCCGGTTCCAACAGTTCCGGAGATTCAATTGAAACGATGTGTCGGAAGCGAAACACTTATCACATTATATATCGTCAATGATGGCGCTTCGATGAACTCTCTGAACTTGAAAGTTCCCCAGGGAGTGACAGCGCAAATAAGTCAATCGAAATGTTTTCGTCGTGGAGAATCAGGGTGGATTCGATTCAGCACAGCCGACACTCCCATCGACAGCATCGAATTTATCATAGCATATCAGGATTCTGCAAACACACCGCATAAAATGCGATTTCGCTGCATACCGCAATCATCAACTCTTGAGGTCGTATCGACAACTTAGCACTTAACGACAGCCAATGGTTCGAGCTGTACAATCGGTTCGACTAAATCGCGGTGTTCATTCATGATCGTGTCGATGTCTTTGTATGCTCCGCTTGCAATGGGACGTCATTTTTATGCGAAATGTTCTATGAACGTTACACCGCTTCAGAAAGCAAAAAAGGAACAATAGTTATGTATACTACCTTCATCATAGATTTCATATCCACCATTCTTTTAATATATACCTTTTACTTGCTGTGGAAGGAGCGAATACATTTCTATTCTCTGAGCCCCTTCCTTCCGGCTATTATTTTTCTTGTTATTAGCCACATATTCGATATGTTGGTTGAGCACCCAAGTTTTCGACTGTCCGACTATTTTCATTTTCCTGCCGGTTCACTAGAAATCATCTTTGCAACTTCTGGCAACATCGCTGATACCATAAGTTTCACTTTGTTAATCTATGGTTTCGTTAAGATCATAAAGTACAAGCAAGTCGAGGAGAAGCATGTACATACATTAGAACGGATGCTTCCACTTTGCGCGAATTGCAAGAAATATCGAACAGAAGATGGTCGATGGTTGCCAATTGAGAAATATCTCGTAGACTCTGGCGCCCCGACACTAACACATGGAATTTGTCCTGAATGTTCTGAAAAACTCTACGGTGACATACTCAACAAGAATAGTCATTAGCCGCATAACGGCACATAACACGCATAAAAATGTTGAACGGGATTAACAAAACCAGAAATATAAAGTCACAAGCTTGCGCTTGTGTTTGTGAAACGCCTCCGGCTGAAACATTCTATGCAATGTACACTTAACTAATATTTTAATAATTACAATAAAAGGAGAACAATGAAAAAGATTATCATTCTCATTGGGTTTACTATTTTAGCAGATTCTTTATTTGCTCAAGGCACAAAAACAATAGTATTAAATCCACCCGATACGACCAGAGGATTACCTGTTATGAAGGCTTTATCTTTAAGGGCATCAGCGACGGAATTTGATACTTCAAGAATAAATCTTCAGGATTTGTCGGATTTATTATGGGCTTCAAACGGAGTGAACCGGCCTGATGTGGGGAAGCGTACAGCCCCATCAGCACGAAACGCCCAAGATATTGATGTTTATGTATTTATGAAGTCCGGCATTTATCTTTATGATGCGAAAAAACATTTACTTGAATTCATTGTCGATAGTGACTATCGGAATTTAATCGCCGACAAGCAAGAGAATGTTTCAAAAGCCCCGCTCATTTGTTTATTAGTATCTGATATTTCCAGATTTGCCTTTGGGAAAGACTCCTTAAAATTAATTTGGGCAGCAGAAGATGCAGGAATCGTGTCACAAAATATTTCGCTGTTTTGTGCATCTGTTGGCCTTGCCACAAGACCCCGGGCTTCGATGAATCAACAAAAACTTCGGGAAATACTTAAGCTCAAGGATTCACAACATTTGATGTTAAATAATCCTGTATCATATAAAAAAGATTAATACACTGCAGACAACAATGCATAAAAATGTTGAACAGAATTATCAATACTAAAACAATAAAGTGAAAAAAAGAATGACTACTACACTAAAAACAGTTTACCTGCTAACGACTATTCTGCTAGTATCTATAATAGCAGAAGCACAAGAAACTACGCGGGATCAGTGGCTTAATTATATGGACAAGGTCGCACGGCCGGTTCTATCAAATTTAGCAGCCGACAAACTCAAGGAAACAATGCCGGTTGTACTTTCAGTGAGAATTGATAATCCGGAACAACGCAAAAAGGTAGCCTATCTTGAAGCATTCGCCCGAACACTGAGCGGCATTTCACCATGGCTTAACAGCGAAGGCGGTTCACCCAAAGAAATTGCTTTGCGCAATCAATATCGTGAGTGGGCATTGAAAGGCATTGCAAATGCCGTAGATCCTCATGCAAATGATTATCTGCTTTGGAGCGGTTATCAGCCATTGGTTGATGCTTCGTTTTTTGCTTTAGCTCTTAACCGATGCCCATGGCTTTGGAACAACCTAAGTGACAATGTGCGCAACAATGTAATAGCTGCACTCCAATCTACAAGGTCCACAGTTCCTGTGTATACCAACTGGATACTTTTTCCCGGGATGGTAGAAGCTTTCTTCTGCAAATACAACTTGCCCTACGATGCTGTGCGTATTGAATATGGAATACGTGAATTTTCACAACATTGGTATATGGGTGATGGAATGTTTTCCGATGGAATGCACTTTGTCCTGGATTATTATAACAGTTATGTTATTCAACCGTACCTTGCGAATATTCTGGATGCTGTCGGCACAAAAAATAAATCGTTCAATTGGTTTTTGCCCAAATTGGAAAAAATTACTGCGCGATATGCGGAATTACAAGAACGATCTATCAATACCGATGGCAGCTTTCCTGTTTACGGAAGGTCCATTGTATATCGTGGCGGCGCTTTCCATCAATTATCTGATATGGCATTAAGACATACATTGCCTTCAAGTTTACAGCCGGCACAAGCACGATGTGCATTGACAGCAGTAATAAAAAAGACACTTGATGCTCCTGAAACTTTCACAAAAGATGGCTGGCTTACTATCGGCCTTTGCGGTCACCAGCCTGATTTGGCCGATTTTTATATCACGACAGGTAGTCTTTATTTGTGTACAGTAATTTTTCTTCCCTTAGGCCTATCTGCTGATGATCCATTTTGGATTAATCCTGATATTCCATGGACAGCTAAAAAATTATGGAACGGTATTGATGTGCCAGCAGACCATAGTTTTAGTGAATAGTCAATTTTGTTGTTATTAAAATTTTCCGTAATGACTCAGTATACGATTGGATGTTTGCCTTATTCAAAAACGAAGCACATTGAATTCCCCTTTTAGTGTAGTATCACGTAAACATGACTATTTTTTAGGTCTCCGGCGAGCTGATGATTCAAGATAATCTATGAAACAATGCTGGGCACAAAGTATTATCGAAAATTCGAAAAAGAAACAGTTCTCCATTTTACTGCTCCTCGCTTTTATTGTGAGCTGTTGTATCCCGGGTACCTCCGCCGGTTCAGAACGGATCAGAAGCATTCCTATAGATTATGTCCCGGCCTCCTTCCCTGTCAACTTTTCATTGTTCACCGCCGGCAGCAAGCAGTATGTGGCGTTCTACGATTCATCGCACCGATTGACGCTTGCCTGCCGTGAACTTCATACGTCCATTTGGGACTATAGCAAATTAAATTCGAAAGTTGGATGGGATAGCCACAATTACCTCTCTATAATAGTGGATGACGAAGGATATATTCATCTTGCCGGAAACATGCATTCCAGCCATTTGGAATATTTCCACAGTTCCGTTCCGTTCAACATTCATTCGATGCAGGCCGTTCATACAATGACGGGGAAGGATGAAGATGTAACAACCTATCCGGAATTTATGCGGGGTCCTCACAGGGAGATAGTTTTTCATTACCGCTATGGAAGAAGCGGATCGGGATACGAGGTTTTTAATTTCTGGAGTGCAAAAGAGCGGAAATGGAAACGGCTTCTCGATACGCCTCTGACCGATGGCCGCGGGCAAATGAACGCCTACATGCAGGGACCGCTTTTGGGCCAGGATGGACTGTACCACCTTCTCTGGGTATGGCGCAACACACCCGACTGCGCAACGAACCATACTCTCTCGTACGCCTGCAGTAAAGACATGCTGCAGTGGGAAAGTATTCGCGGAGAAAAAGTGGAACTGCCAATCACACTCGAAGACAAACAGCTTTACGTCGACACTACTTCCGTGAACGGCGGATTGATCAATATCGGAATTAAAATCGGCTTCGACAGCGGCGGTAAAATATTGATCGGGTACCATAAATACGATTCATCGGGAAACACTCAGCTTTTTCTTACGCGCTTTAAAAATGTTGTGTGGCTGAGCAGGCAGGTAACCCATTGGAAGTACCGGTGGGATTTTAAAGGTTACGGTACAATTGTCAATGAATTGTTGATCGAGCCGCCGAAACCTTCATCAAAAAAAGGGTGCGTCGTGTTCGGCTACCACCATATAAAATACGGAGAGGGGCAAATCGCTGCTGATGAAAACACTCTTGAACCGGTTGAAACACAGCCGATTGAAACAACATATCCGAAGGAATTGGATTCCGTACGTTCTCCTTTCCCCGGAATGGTCGTGAACAAGGTTATCGATTCCGGAAAAGCACCAGAAGGTGAGCATTACATGTTACGCTGGGAAACACTTTCACCGAACCGCGACCAGGAACGACAGGAATATATGCCGCCGAATTCTATGTTGGAGCTTATCTGTTATTAATGAACGGAATGAAAGAATTGTCAGCTTTGAGAATCTGCAGAAAGACAGTGTGATGAAAAGACGGAGAAAACTCCTATGCTGGTTTCTACCGGGTGTTCTGACTGCTGCCCTCACCACGGCCTTGATGGCTCAATCTCATGAAGAAATGCCGATAAAAAAGGTAATCAACGAAGCTCTCGATTTTTCAGTGCGGCAAAGTTTACGGATGGCGCGTTCGCTGCAAAATCAGCCAGATTTACTGCCGCGGACAACCGACAGGTCTGGAAATTTACAGACCTGCCGGTCAGACTGGTGGGTTAGCGGTTTTTTTTCAGGGGAGCTTTGGTATTTGTACGAATATTCCGGCAACGAAGAGCTAAAGAAATGGGCACGCGAGTATACGGGGCGGGTAGAAGATCAGCAATACACGCGCGACAACCATGACGTCGGATTTATAATCAATTGCAGTTTTGGCAACGGATTCAGGATTACGAATGATACGGCATATAAAAAAGTTATCCAGACAGCCGCTCATTCACTGGTTACACGCTTCCGTCCGCGTGTAGGATGTATCCGTTCCTGGGATTATGCAGAGTGGAACAAGCAGTGGCAGTACCCTGTCATTATCGATAATATGATGAACCTCGAACTGCTCATGGCGGCTGCAAGAGAATTTCATGAACCGGAATTGGCATTTGCAGCGATCACACATGCCAATAGTACCATGAAAAATCACTTTCGCCCCGATTATAGCAGCTTCCATGTGGTCAGTTATGATACAATAACCGGCGTGCCTGAGCTCAAACAAACATCGCAGGGATATTCAGACAATTCGGCATGGGCCCGCGGTCAGGCTTGGGGTCTCTATGGTTTTACCATGATGTATCGCTTTACAAAAGACACTCTCTATCTCACCCAGGCAAAACACATTGCCGATTTTATCATTCATCATCCACGGCTGCCGGAAGATAAAATTCCGTATTGGGATTTCGATGCACCGAGCATTCCAGACTGTCAGCGTGATGCTTCGGCCGGTTCCATTATTTGTTCCGCGTTGATTGAGTTGAGTCAGTATATTGAATCGAAATCATCTAAGGAATACCTCTCCATTGCCGAAAAACAAATTCGTACCTTAAGCTCCAGGCAGTATCGTAACACATTAGGAGGCAATGGAAATTTTATTCTGAATCATAGTGTCGGCCACATGCCCAACAACAGCGAGGTAGATGTACCCCTTATTTATGCCGATTATTATTTTGTGGAAGCATTGATGAGATATAAGAAATTAAACAATTTTTAACACACCATCGACTTCGGTGATATCGTTATTATGAGGAAGTGCCTTTGGAGAGTCGCTTTGTGAAAATGATGAACAGAATTATTAATATTAAAACAATACAGACACAAGCATGCACTATTTTTTTACAGAAGGCTGTCTGCGTATCTATAGTTATCCTGCTTTGCAGGATAACATTTTACGCTGGCTATGCGAAACGTTAGCCGAAATGCCTCCAACAAGCAATAGGAAAACACAACTATGAATTTCGGCGACATCATTATAACAGTTTCTGCCCTTTGGATAGGATCGGAGATTATTTTAGCTCGAACGAAACGCTCTCAATCAACGGATAGGCGATTTGATAAATCCTCACTCCGTCTCTTATGGATAACCATTGCTCTCTCCGTGAATATTGGCATCCTTCTCAGCTTTCAGCGGATTGGATACTTTGGAAATGGTTCTCCCCTATTTCCGTTTGCTGGTCTGGTTCTCATCGTTTGTGGTCTGCTTGTCCGCTGGTTAGCCATTCTTTCTCTAAAACATCAATTCACTGTAGACATATCGATCACAAGAAATCATCAATTAGTCACGAAAGGAATTTATCGCCTTGTCCGCCATCCGGCATACGCGGGCAGTCTGCTTTCATTCTTTGGGCTTGGGCTATTTTTCTCTAATTATCTCAGCATACTTATCATTTTTATCCCCATATGCGCAGCTTTTCTCTACAGGATCCGCGTTGAGGAAAAAGCTCTTCTTGATAATTTCGGTGAAGAGTATCTCAACTACTGCGCATCAACCTATCGACTAATCCCTGGAATCTTTTAAATGGCTGCACTTGACGACTTCTTTGAAGGGCCAAACAAAGAACTTGAGATGCATAATGTGGATGAAGAATTTAACGAATATACCATCGATCTGCACAATTCAGTGGACATTCTATTATTTGGGCGAGTCACGTATCAACTCATGGCAGGTTACTGGCCATCCTCTTCCGCGGCTTTTACGATTGATTCTATTTAAAAAATAGTGCCGGTCTGTTTTTATAAAAAGAAATATTCTATTCTTCCTCTTCAAGCATTCTGTGAAGCATCGCGACAATTTCCGGAGTATTGTACGGCTTCTGGACAAAATTATCTGCACCAGATTTAATAATCTCTTCTTTCACGTTCGGGTGAAAATATCCGCTTGCAAGAATTCCTTTCAATTCTGGATTAATTTTCTTCATTCTGAGAAATGCATCCCAACCGGCAAGGTAAGGCAAACCGAGATCGGAAAGGACGACTCCAATACTCTCTTTGTTCTTTGTGAATACTTCTACGGCATCTAAACCATCAGTCGCTGTGAGCACTTTAAAATCATGTGCTTCAAGCATCGTTTTCAGAAGATCCCGCAGACTATCATCATCTTCAACAACAAGGACTGTATCGTATTTCTTCAACACCCCAAATTCCTTTGGTTATTTTTCAACGCTGAGCACCATCTTCTTGTCTCAAGCCCGGAGGCATATCACATGATGGAAGGTTAACACTCAAAAATAACCCCGACCTTAGAAAATAGCTTCCGCAAATAAGAAAGCAACTAAGACAACTTGTACATAAAATATGTCTCTGATTCTTCTATGTCAAGCTTTATTCCACAATCCGACGAATATTCGTTCTTTAATGCTTATTGATGAGAGAATGCTCTCTTTTTACCTTTTTTTTGCATCTCTCTCTCATATTTCGTGCGCCATACGGTGAAATCTTTCATGTTCTCCTTTGCCTGTCTCCTGTTCCTCGAGTTTGTCAAATGCTCTTTCCAGATCGCTCTGATCATCGGGCGTCAGGTATCTGTCGCTCATCGGAAAGAGAACGTTATTTTCCTTAGCAATATGAGTGCGAAGAAGTTCACTGTATTGGCGTATTAACTGTGTAATTCTTCCGGCGGCATCTATTTTCCCTAATTTATGATCGTAAAGTGCTTGTTCCAAGCTGCGAATGAGTTCTCGTCCGATGCGGTGCTCGCGAAGCATAACTGGAATCGGTCCTTGTTCCTTCGACATTCCTCGTTCCTGCAGCCGCGGAAAGAAGTGCTTCTCCTCTTTTGCATGATGACAAGCATCCGTAAAGTTGCGGGAAAAATCGATAATCTTAACAACCCTACTTGCATCCACTTGATGCGTCGATTCGAAAGTCTGCACCAATCGTTCAGCGCCTTCAAGCATCTTGAGCACGATTGTATGCTCGTGCATAAGTATTTCTGTTGGTTTCACGTGTGCCTCATTTCTGTTTGTCAACCATGATTTCCAATCCCAAATTCCTTTTCTATAATCTATCTCTACTTCGCTTTCTTCAAAGAATGTCCCGTTACTAATCCAAAAACAAATAGCACCAGGGCAATAGAACCAAGCGCGAAGATCGTATCACCAAAAATCCTTGACCACTTGATTGCCTGTACAACCGGTGCATTGAGGAATTCGGCACTGCGTGCGTACCAGTACCCGTATTTCACCGAAGCCCATGTTTGCATAAGACCAAGCGGCAAGAGACTTCCAACAACCATCGCCATTAATCCGATGTTGAGAGACCAAAAAGAGAACTTCAGCATTTTTTCCTTCCATTCTTTTTGTATCCACATTACCCGTAAGCAAAAGAGCATCAACCCGATGCCGAGCATCCCATAGACTCCGAATAATGCAGCATGTGCATGAACAGGTGTTGTGTTCAATCCTTGCATATAGTAGAGTGCAATCGGCGGGTTGATCATAAAGCCGAATAATCCTGCTCCAACCATGTTCCAGAAGGCGACAGAGATGAAGAAGTATATGGGCCATTTGTAATTTTGCACCCATTCAGCGGCACGTGAAAGTTTGAGATTTTCCCATGCCTCAAATCCCGCTAACACAAGCGGTACTACTTCGAGAGCGCTGAACACGGCACCAAACGCAAGCACCGGGGTTGGAGTACCGGAAAAATAAAGATGGTGCAGAGTACCGATGATACCCCCTGATAGATAGACAGTCGAAGAAAGGATTACAGCCATATTTGCGGTTTGTACGCGGATCAGTTTCAATCGAGCAAACATGAAAATGATAACCACCGTCGCAAAGACTTCAAAGAATCCTTCTACCCACAAATGCACAACCCACCATCTCCAATATTCTGCGATGGCAAGATTCGTATGTTTCCCCCACATCAAACCTGCCAAGTAAAATCCACCTATGGCAACGGCAGAAATGAGAAATAAAACCAAGAGTGATTTATGCTCATCGTTGCTGCGTATGGCAACAAGAACGTTTCGACCGATCAAATATACCCAGAGCAGTAAGCCAACAGAGAGGGCAATTTGCCACACTCGGCCAAGATCAATATATTCATATCCCTGATGACCAAAATAAAACCACGTATCTCCGGATAATTTGTGGTTGATGCTGAGCAATTCTCCAACGAGTGAACCAATCACAACAAGAAGTAATGCGCCGAAAAGAACATTAACGCCTAACCTCTGTCCTTTCATTTCTACCTTACTGACCGCCGGAGCAATGTATAAGCCCGCCGCGAGCCAGGCAGTTGCAATCCAGAAAATACCGAGTTGAACATGCCATGTCCGTGTCAATACGTACGGGAGCCACTTGCTCATCGGGATACCATAGAACCCATTCCCTTCCACTCCATAATGTGCTGTGATAATTCCGACAAGAATTTGCACAAGGATCAATCCCGAAACAACAAAGAAATACTTGAGTGTGGCCTTCTGAGACGGAGTATGCTCGCTGTTAAATAATGGATCTGATTTGGGAACTATTTCTGGCAGTGTTTCAGTTGAATGTGAAATGTGGTACCACACCATCGCTCCAATGCCGGCCAAGAGAAGAATAATACTGACACCTGTCCACACAACCGCATCTGCTGTCGGATGGTTATTGACTAAATCTTCGTGCGGCCAGTTGCTTGTGTAGGTTACTTCATCGTCTGGTCTATTGGTTGATGCTGCCCATGAAGTCCAAAAGAAAAACGCTGAGAGCTGGCGAAGTTTTACAGGATCGCTGAGCGCTCCGCTCGGAATTGCGTACTCGGACTTACCCTCTGAGAATACCTGTGAAAAGTGCTGCGTGTTTGCTTCAAATGCTGCCGCACGAATTGGATCTATCACGATCTTTCCAGTCGCTGCATTATATGTATTCTTTCGCATCAACTCTGCAAGACGTGATTGCAGCATCGCTTTTTGTTCCGGAAGTAATTCATCATACTTCTTTCCATAGCTGCTGTTTGCCCAAGCATTTAGGATAAATTCGCACTCACGATGGAGCCAATCAGCCGACCAATCAGGCGCCACATAACTGCCGTGCCCCCACACAGAACCAAGTTCCATACCTCCCATCGCCTGCCAAACATTCTGTCCTTCTCCGATCTCACCTTCTGCAATTATGATTTTTCCATCAGATGTGACGACTGTCTCTGGAATTGGCGGTTTTTCCTGATAGATACGCCATCCTGCCCATCCTAAAACCATAAATCCGACGAGAACAACTAGAGTAAATGCAATCCAATAACGCTTCATATGTTTCTCTCTTCTGATGATGTTTTCATGAGCTGTTTCAAAACTAATATTTCGATGTTCTATTCTGTGAATTGATCAAAATCATACCCTGCTCTTGCAACAGCCCTGCGCGTTGCTTCGAGAATATTTGAATCATGAGCATGAGGCATAACCGGCACCTCTGGATAGTTATGTGTCTGTGCAATGAGATCTTGTACCTGACTTCCCATGAACCGTTCACATACCGCATAGAGTCCATCTTCGCCTTCCTCAAGTTCATTGTGGTGATTCATTATAGTCCGAATGACCTGTGCAATTTTCTTGCTTGGCGGTGGAACAAGTAAGGCAGCGAACGCGCCGTGTTCCAAACGTAATGTCTCCGCAAACGGATATGGTAATCCGTTTTGTGCCTGTTTGATTGCAGGCAGAAGTATTTTTTCTTCCATTCCAATATGTCTCAATAAACCAGAACGGAATTCTGAATAGGCCCTCTCATCGATTTGACCATCCACCTGAAAAGAACGATCCAAAAGTATTTCCAATCGTCGATGATCTCCAACAAAAAGAGAAGATAATTGATCTGTCATAGTATTTAGGGATTAATGTATTTCGTGCTTTTCTTCATTCTCATCATGATGCGCACTGCTTTCCGCGATCTGATGTAACTGTTCGGCATAGTGAACGAAGTTCACATAAGCTTCAACAAACTCGCGTCCGGCTTCCACATTTTTGTCTGCTTCCTTCTTTGCTTCTCGTGCGTGTTTGAAACGAACGGCAAGCCCTTCTTCCATTGTCATCGTAAGAAGTGTGGAGAGTTCTTTCATATCGCCTGTCTCGAGCGCTTTGTCTGCCATAGCAACAGGTGGTTCCACCGGTGTACCAGCCGGTTTTAATCCTGTGTACGGTTCACCTTCGCCTGCACGATGGAGTCGAACGAGAGTTTCAAAGAAATACATATCTGCAAGTTCTCGTGCTTCTTTCCCTTTCGTTCTTACTTCCAGGGTTCGCTTAAAGGCTGATCGAACTTCGTCTTCATATTCTTTCTTGATCCATCGAAGCACTGGTGTCACATCACCTTTTTCAAGTGCGACTTTCGCGGCTTTCACTACAGGACCATCCATTGTGTCACAATGTGCCAGACTTATGTGAGTTGTACTCACCAACACCAACAGCGTACTGAAGAAATACAACAAATGTTTTTTCATGACATCCTCCTGTTTATTTTTTGTATTGATCACATTATAAGATCATTATCTTTAGAGCCAATCATTATTTTTGTGCAATTACAATCAAGTCTTTTGATGCTCCTTCATTATAAGCATCCAATGCCATACTACCGAATAGCTGTGTACTATTAAATCCGGCATCTTTTAAACTACGAACGATATCCGATGACCGCCAAGGAAAGAGCCGAATAGAATGAAGAGAATGTTCCATCTGTCCGCCGCTCTTTTGTATGGTCAAGATATTAAATACGATGTTCTCTCCTTCATAATCATAAAACCGAACAAATATTTTATCATTCACTTCCTTGACGTTGAGAATTCGTTCTCGGAAATTAAGGATACGGTCGTAATTCAGCAGCTGCAGGAATACTCGTCCACCAGAATTCAATATTTCACGAAAACTCTTGAATGACTGAAAAAGTTCTTCCTCTGTTAATATATGCGGGAGTGTATTACCAAGACAGAAGACCGCATCGAATTTATTATGCACAGACTCATTCATACCTTGAAAAGACGTTTGAATGGTGTCAATCTGAACGCTCATGTGTTCAGCATTTCGTTTTGCTTGCCGGAGCATTTGCGCCGAAATATCCGTGGCTGTCACGTGCAGTCCGAGTTGAGCAAGTAGTATTGAATGAAATCCTGTGCCGCTTCCCGCATCAAGTGCAGTTGCTATAGTATATTTCTTTGCCAGCGATTGAAAGATCGGCTTTTCTTTTGCAAACCTGCCTTCCAAGCCAGTCATCTCATCATATTCATCAGCAAGCGAATCGTAGAACTGTTCCGGACTTTGATTGTTCTTCATAACTACACAAATAATTTAGATATTATTTTGTTAGTACAGAACTGCTGTAAAGAAAAGGAAGTTCCCTCCATTTCTGTTTTAAAAAGGATATGTATCCATTCCGCTGTCATACTGGCTTTTAGAAAGGAAATTCCTGCGAGCTATCGAAGGATGGTTCTGCCTTTTTGGACTGCGGCTTCTTCGCTTTCTGATGGATTTGATTGGCACTCACATAGATAGCTTTGTTCGGTTGAACAGGACAGGCATGCTCACAGGCTCCGCATCCAACGCAGATTTCGTTATTGACTTCCGGAATCATAAGCTTCTTTTCGTATGGTACCATAGTTACCGCTTTTGTTGGACAATGCTCAGAGCATGCACCGCAATCCTTTTTCTTGGAAACGACGATACAATCATCTTTTATAAACTGCGCTTTCCCGATCTGTATTTCTTTTTTTGAAGATATATCAAGCGGCAGAATTGCGCCGGTCGGGCATACCTGGCTGCAAAGAACACAATCATAGTTACAGTAACTTGCATCATAATTCATTTTCGGTTGAAAGACACCTGCAATTCCATATTCAAGGAAGGACGGGAGCAACACTTGCGTTGGGCACGAACTGATGCACAGATGACAAGCTGTGCAAAGAGTGGAGAATCTCCCCACGCCTAACGATCCGGGCGGTGAAATCGGATGTTTACGATTTTCGTTAAATCCATTTTGACTTCTTCCTACTGCGCTGTCAACTCCAATGACAGGCATCAGCAAACCAAGTGCAGGTAAAACTGAAATCCTTAATACATTTCGCCTTCCGCCGTCTGTTTCTTTGGATGTGTCCGATAGTTTTGTCCATCTTCCTTGATAACTCATGCCTATCGTCGGACAAGCATCAAGGCAATTGAAACAACCTATGCATGCAGCAAAATCAATTTCCATTGAACTGCTCTTAATGCAGTTTGCTTTGCAGACTCGTTCACACAATCCGCATTCTTTACAATTATTCTTGTCGATCACAATTTTGAAAAATGAGAACCTTGAGAGAAGCCCCAGAAAGGCTCCAGCCGGACAAAGCAAATTACAAAACAACCTTCCGTGGTTGTACGATAGGTAAGTCACCAATGCTAAAATACATAGAGAAGCGAGCACGGAAACAGGGTTGATGTGAAGAATTGGAATTTGGAAGAGAAACATAAAACCGAAGAGTCCAAGAATATATCCAAACATATTATTTGCTAACACAATAAAAGGACTCATCAGGTTAGAAAGGATACGACCGTAATTGCTAAACGGCTCAAATAGATTCAGCAGAATCACACTTCCAGAGAACGCAAGAATCCCCGTAAGAACAAATAAGGAGTAGTGCAAAATATAATGCTGTTCTTTATAGATAAACCGACGGCGTCTATTCATTCGCTTCGCAATACGGATTACAATATCCTGTAAAATCCCAAGCGGACAGAGAGTAGAACAATAGACTCTGCCAAAGAGAACGGTTATAATCAAAACAAAGAAGAGTCCAAACGACGCACTGCTCAACACGACCAATGTTCGCATGAATGACGGTACAAGCTGTGTCGATACGAAGAACGTGTGTATTTCAATAGGAATTACATTGCCGAAGTCAAGAAAGAGAAGGGTTAATGCAAGAAAAAATATTATCGCTACAACAATGCGAATTCGTTTTAACCACTGCAAGCGGCCACCTTATACATTCAACCGCTTGATGCGAAGATTTTCTAAATCCATTCTACCGACTTTTTGATCTGCAGCTATCTGGATATATCGCACATCAGCCGGATCTATGCCAAAAAGTTTCGCAGAGGCAGTGTCGATCGCGACCATATCCGTAGAAATGAGAAGCGATTTCATCGTCACAACATCTTCCACGGAAACACCGCGAGGACCATTTTGCTTCATGACATAATAGGCATCAACAATATTCAATGTCGGCTTGCGATAAGTGGCATAATCTGCAATGCATTGGTGCAGATCAGTCCGATGCCATGTTCCTCTATCCCACACATTTCCCATCTGATTTTTCATTGTAATGGTTAAGCGCGTTCCGCCATGATTTTTTAAAATAGGAACATTAATAAAGACATCTGAGCTGAGAAGCAGCTCGTGCTCTTTGGCACTTGTGATGCTCTTGCCCGTAGGAATCGATATTTCGTGGTAATATCCTTCGGTATGTCCCGGCGCAATTTTTCCACCTGCATCTTTGACTGCCGATTCAATTCCGCTGTTTTTATAGCACCGCTGCCAATTATCGCATGTGTGGTCAAATACATAGACTTCACTTGCACCCGCAGTGCGGCACTGACGAACAATTTCTGCCACTAATTTTGGATTGGTATTTCCGCCACGCTCCGGAGTGACATCCCAGCCAATATTAGGTTTGACGACAACCTTCTGCCCTTTCTTCACAAACTTCCCAATTCCACCAAAAGCTTCCATCCCCTTTTTCAGCATAACATCCGGTTCACCCCCTTTAACTGCAACCAAGTCAAACGGAAGATCATTCGCCGCATACGGAGCAGCGAAAAGATTTTGGTATTTACCGGCAAGCACCGCACCGACGACGACAGATGCACCTAAACCTTTTTTGAAAAAAGCTCTACGATCCATACTCTACTTCTTATTCTAAGAACTGTCTTGCTTCCGACATAATCTCTCTTCCTTCCTATGACTGATTCACTTTCCGAAAATAATAGTGCGCAATTGTCGCCGCACCAATGATTTTCACAGCATCCCACCATGAGAAGATGAGAAATCCCGCCTGAACAGAATGAACCCAGTTATGTACATAGATTATATTCAGTTGAATCGTACCGATGGTAAAGATGATAAAAGAGCCAATAACCATAGAGACCATCATCCACCATAATTCCCGACGAAGCCTCGCAAGATAACCGACGACAAAAGCTGCAATCGGAAATGAGAACAGATATCCTCCTGTTGGACCTAAGATTCTTGAAAGCCCAAATGCTCCACCAGAAAAAACTGGCATACCGATGGCACCAAGGGTCAAATAAAGTCCCATACTCGCCGCTCCATTGCGTTTTCCGAGAAATGCACCCGCCGCGAGAACAAAAAATGTTTGTAACGTATAAGGAACTGGTTGATTCGGTATCTCAATTTGTGCACCGATTGCTGTGAGGATAGAAAATGTAATCACCCAAAAGGCTTGCACACTCGCTCGCTCGTCTGGCAAGCTGAGTTCTTTGATAGTAGTATTGTTCCGTTTTATGAGCATATGGGTCTCTGCAGTTTTTTAAATATTTATAGGGCAAATTAGACAAATGTGACAAGAAAATCAAACTTTTGCAGTGTTCTTTTCTTGTTTGACTTACAAGCGTTTTTTCAATATATTTTAATTCCAACTCAATTGGAGTTGGTTTTTTTATGATAGTCTCATCGATGAAATCGGAGTTCGTCTCTGTTTTTTAAGGATAGAATACCACGCTTGCTGGGGCACTCTCAGACACTGCGTCATTGACAGATGTACCAAATGATTGGGGTGTAGCCAAGTGGTAAGGCAGCGGCCTTTGGAGCCGCCACTCCCAGGTTCGAATCCTGGCACCCCAGCAATGAGCATCATCATCAAGATGGTGCTGGTTCGTAGCATTCTATTAATTGAAAGGAATAATGGCTACTAGCGAAAGGAAGTTGATGAGCGAGTTGAAGATTTTTTCGGGACGATCAAACCGCCCATTGGCGGAACAAATTTGCACTAAAGCAAAGATCCCGCTTGGAGAAGTCGCCTTCCAGACATTCAGCGATGGTGAGCTCTGGGTCAAGTTTATCGAAAACATTCGCGGTGATGATGTCTTTATCATTCAACCGACACAGCCGCCGGCGGAGAATTTGATGGAGTTGTTGATCATGCTGGATGCAGCAAAACGAGCGTCGGCAAAACGTGTCACGGCGGTCATTCCGTATTTTGGATATGCTCGTCAGGATCGAAAAGACCAGCCGCGCGTCTCGATTAGCGCAAAGCTTGTTGCTAATTTGATCACAAAGGCAGGTGCTGATCGCGTGATCACGATGGATTTGCATACAGCACAGATCCAAGGATTCTTTGATATACCAATGGACCATTTATATTCGTCGGCAGTGTTGATCGAGTGTTTTACGAAGATGGATATTTCTAATCTTGCTGTCGCTTCACCTGATGTTGGAAGCATTAAGATGGCGCGTTCGTACGCCAAACGACTTGGCTGCGAGTTGATTCTGATCGATAAACGGCGGCCGAAAGCAAACGAAGCTGAGGTATTGAATATCATAGGTAACGTTGATAATAAAAATATTCTTATTGTTGACGATTTGATCGACACAGGCGGTACGTTCGTCAACGCTGCGCAAGCTTTGAGAAAAAATGGAGCAAAAGAGATTTTTGGTGCATGTACACATCCTATATTGTCCGGAACGGCGTATAAACGGATCGAAGAATCAGTCGTCAAGGAACTCGTTGTTACTGATACACTTCCATTGAAACAAAAGTGCACCAAGATCAAAGTTCGCTCGACTGCGAACATCTTTGCTCAAGCGATTCTCCGAACACATCGGAATGAATCCATCAGTTCACTATTTGATGTTGATAAAGATAAGTCTTAACGAGGAGATACACGATGTCTGAAATAACTATAACCGCGGAAATCCGAAAGGATGTCGGCAAACGCTCACGTGCACTTCGTGGAACCGGCAAAGTGCCTGGAATCTACTATGGACACGGACAACAAAATATTCCGGTGTCATTGCCGGAAATATCCCTCAAGCCGTTATACACAACTTCTGCAATGCATGTCATCAATCTGAAGTTGGATGATGGTTCATCCCATATGTGCGTCTTGAGAGATGTGCAACTCGATCCGGTGACCGAGTCGCCCGTGCATTTTGATTTGTTCGGTTTGAATCAGAACGAATCGCTGACCGTCGAAGTACCGGTCAAGTTGACAGGCGGCATTCCGAAAGGCGTCCGTGAAGGCGGAATCCTGCAGCATATTTTACATAAGCTGAAAGTCTCGTGCTTGCCAAAGAATATTCCGGACCATATAGAGATTAATGTGGAAGAGTTGGAGATCAACCGTTCTGTTCACGTGAAGGATCTGAAAATTCCAGATGTGAAAATTCTGGAAAATGAGACCAGTACGGTTGTCGCTGTTGTTCCGCCTGTAGTGGTGAAAGAAGCCGAAGTGGCTGCTGTTGCTGCACCTACGACTGAAGCACTCGCTGAACCAGAAGTTATCGCAAAGGGTAAAAAGCCTGAAGAAGGTGCCGAAGTAACGGACGAGAAAAAGAAACCTGAAGAGAAGAAGAAACCTGAAGAAAAAAAGAAACCTGAAGAAAAAAAGAAACCTGAAGAAAAAAAGAAATAATCTTCTATTCGTCTTTGAGATTTGATGTATTGCATCGTTGGTTTGGGAAATCACGGAAGTGAATATATACAGACTCGCCACAATGTGGGTTTCCTGGTCGTCGATGAGTTTGCCGCCGTAACAGGTATCACTTTTCGCCCCGGCAAAGGGGATTACTGGTTTGCGCAGTGTTCTTTGAACAACGTAGAAGTTGCATTATTGAAACCAGCAACCTTCATGAACAACAGTGGAATAGCTGTTCAGGAATTTTTGGAACAACAGGAAATTCCGTTGTCTAATTTACTCGTGGTGTGCGATGATTTCCAATTACCCTTAGGTACAATTCGACTGCGGCAGAATGGAGCCGATGGTGGACACAATGGATTATCGTCTGTCATTTATCATTTACAGACGGATCAGTTTGCCAGACTTCGCTGCGGCATTGCATCTGCAATGATGCCTGCAGAAAAAACCAAGATGAAGGATTTTGTGCTCGAACAGTTTTCCGAATCCGAGCTTCCGAACGTGAAGTTGATGGTTGAACGAGCACGCGACGCTTGTATGTCGTATATCAAGGATGGTAGAGATCGGGCAATGAACTGATTCAATACCAAATCAAGTGAAGAAAGTAGTTAAATAACCCTGCCCTCTTGTCGGAACGTATCTCCCGATTGAGCGGGTCATCATTATCACAAGTCCAAAGGGAACATATCTATGTCACAGAAGCAAAAGATCTACGAGACAACGTTCATTGTGAATGCCGGCCTCGATGACCCACAGATTGACGCCGTTATCGAAAAGGTGAAGGAACTCATCATCAAGCATGGCGGCGAAATTATGGAGTTGGCAAAATGGGGGCGCAAGCGATTTGCGTATCCTATTAAAAAGAAAAACAACGGGTTCTATGTGTTGTGCGAGTTCACCTCAAGCGGTGAAATCGTGGCAAGACTTGAACGCCATTTCCAACTCGATGAGAATATCATTCGATTTCTCATTATTGCGTTGGATAAGAAGGCATTGCAGGCTCGCATCTCAGCAAGCGATCTCATGAAACAATTGGCTCCTGCCATTGTTCCATCTACAAGCGGTTCCCCTCTGGTGGCTCTCACCGAGGACATCGCGCAGGTTCCAGAAGCCCCAATCCAAAGCAACGTATGATTCTCACGACGATAGATAAGGAAGGATATACATTATGGCTATGACACAGCGTTCATCAAATCCACGGGGATCACAACGAGGAGGATCGCAAGGAGGTCCGCAACGAGGAGGATCACATGGAGGACCACAACGCGGCGGATATCGACGCGATGCTTCTCCGAACGGTCAGCGCTCCACAAATCGACAACAACTGCAGCGAAAAAAACGAACGTGCAGATTCTGCGATGCAAAGGATGTCTATATTGACTATAAAAACGAGAAACGTCTTCAACGCTTCGTGTCCGAGCAAGGAAAGATCATTCCTCGCCGAATCACAGGCACTTGCACTCGCCATCAGCGTCAACTTGTAAACGCCATCAAACGTGCCCGGCATCTTGCATTGTTATCGTTTGTCAATGACGCTGTGAGTTAAGCAATTCTCATCATGATTTTTGTGTAAAAGGAGTATGTACTATGAAAGTGATATTAAGAAAAAATTCAGATAAGCTGGGCAGTATGAGTGAGGTTGTATCTGTGAAAAACGGATATGCACGCAATTATCTTATTCCGCGCGGCATTGCGTACGAAGCCACAGAAGGCAGTTTGCGCCAGCTTGAGGAAGAACGCAAACAACAATCTCGCTTCGTTGATAAAGAGCATAAACAGGCTGAGACCCTTGCCGCACAACTTGAAAAGATTTCTATCACTATCAAGATGAAAGTTGGCGAGGAAGATAAGCTTTTTGGTTCCGTCACTTCTCAGATGATCGCCGACGCACTTGTGGAAAAAGAGATCACTTTAGATAAACGGCATATTGAATTGGAAGAACCTCTCAAAGCTCTTGGCATTTATGATGTACCTGTCAAACTTGCCGGTGGCGTGATGGGCAAGATTAAGGTATGGATTGTGAGAGAATAGTCTTATGGTTTCACAAGAATACCTATAGAATACCGAAAAGGCAGCCTCACACGCTGCCTTTTTTCTTTTCTGTTTTGGGATTCTTTTTGTTAAAAGTAATGTTTAATAGACAGTCGCTCTGAATGAACAATTGATTGAGTTTCTTTCAGTTATTTTATATTAAGATAGAGCGCATAAGACAAAAGAAATATTATGAGAGAGAAAAAACTTCGAAATCTTGATGAAGCCACCATTCGCTTCGCCGGAGATTCCGGCGATGGAATGCAGCTTGCTGGCACACAATTCACCAATACGACCGCCATTCTTGGAAACGATTTGAGCACCCTGCCTGATTATCCTGCTGAAATTCGTGCACCGCAAGGAACGACATCCGGTGTCAGCGGATTCCAAATTCACTTCGGCAGCACGGAGATCAACACCCCCGGTGATTCATGTGATATGCTTGTAGCAATGAACGCCGCCGCGCTGAAAGTCAATCTCCCCTCGCTCATCAAGGGCGGTTCCATTATCGCTAACACCGATGGTTTTAACGACAAGAACCTTAAGCTTGCAGGATATTCTTCCAATCCTCTGAAAGATGAATCCCTCTCGACCTATCAAGTATTTGAGGTGGACATTACAAAGTTAACCATAACGTCACTTCAAGAGATGGATCTCTCCAGTAAGCTCGTTGATCGCTCCAAAAATTTTTTTGCTCTCGGAATGATGTACTGGTTGTATGATCGCCCTCTGGAACCTACACTGAAATGGCTTGCCGAAAAGTTTGCCAACAAACCTGATATTCGTGAAGCAAATATACGAGTATTGAAGGCAGGGTGGAATTACGGCGAGACAACCGAACTTTTCAAAGTGCGTTATGCGGTTGCACCGGCACGACTAGCACCGGGGAAATACAGAAATATTACCGGCAACCAAGCAACTGCGTGGGGTTTGATGGCGGCAGCTCAAAAGGCAAAAATCGATCTCTTCCTTGGCAGTTACCCTATTACGCCAGCAAGTGATATTTTACATGAACTTTCTATTTACAAGAATTTTCATGTAAAAACGTTTCAGGCAGAAGACGAGATTGCAGGAATCACGTCTGCCATCGGTGCGTCTTTTGCCGGAGCGCTTGGTGCAACAACAACAAGCGGACCCGGACTCTCTTTGAAAACTGAAGCGTTAGGACTTGCGGTGATGGTTGAATTGCCTCTTGTCGTTGTCAATGTCCAGCGCGGAGGTCCAAGCACCGGTTTACCAACGAAAACAGAACAAGCCGATTTGCTTCAAGCCCTCTATGGACGCAATGGCGAAGCGCCGATTCCGGTCATTGCCGCCGCAACACCTTCTGATTGTTTTAATGCCGTCTATGAATCTGCACGCATCGCAATCAAGTATATGACTCCGGTTATCTGCCTAACGGATGGCTATCTCGGCAATGGTTCTGAGCCGTGGTTAATTCCTGATTACGAAAAACTTCCAGACATTTCTCCTCACTTCAGAACAAACCCTGAAGGATTTTTCCCGTATGAACGAGATGCGGTAACCCTTGCACGACCATGGGCAATTCCCGGCACTCCTGGACTTGAACATCGTATCGGAGGCCTGGAAAAACAAAACATTTCAGGAAATATCAACTATGAACCTGAGAATCATGAACTCATGGTTCACTTGCGTTCTGAAAAAGTGGCGCGAATTGCCAACGACATCCCGATGGCAGAAGTTGAAGGTGACCGACAAGGGGACGTTTTGGTTGTCGGATGGGGAAGTACCTACGGAGCAATTAAAACCGCAGTGCAACGCCATCGTGCAAAGGGACATCTTATTTCACATTTGCACTTGCGATATCTCAATCCAATGCAAAAGAATATTGGAGAAATCATCTCCCGGTTCAAAACGATTCTCGTGCCTGAACTTAATTTAGGTCAACTCATCAAGATCATACGTGCCAATTACCTCGTGCCTGCGGTTGGACTCAATAAAGTACAAGGAGCACCATTTCTCGCCGAAGAGATTGAGTTAAAGATTGAGGAGTTAATCAAAGGACATTGACCATGAATAATCTTATCGAAAATATCCCTACCCAATCTCAACCGGGCAGCAAATTGAAATACACTGCAAAAGATTTCCAGAGTGATCAAGAAGTCCGGTGGTGTCCGGGATGCGGCGACTATTCCATCCTCGCACAAGCCCAGCGTATCATGCCTGATATCGGCATCCCGAAGCATCGAATCGTCTTCGTCTCCGGTATTGGTTGTTCCAGTCGTTTCCCTTATTATTTGGATACGTACGGATTTCATGGAATTCACGGACGCGCCACGGCAATTGCCTCAGGTGTCAAACTTGCGCAACCCGATCTTTCCGTTTGGGTAGTTACCGGCGATGGTGACGGTATGAGTATAGGCGGCAACCATCTCATTCACCTCCTGCGCCGCAATATTGATGTCAATGTTCTTTTGTTCAATAATCAAATCTATGGATTGACCAAAGGACAATACTCACCGACATCGGAAAAAGGAAAGATCACAAAATCGACGCCGTACGGTTCTCTTGATTATCCATTCAATCCTGCCTCGCTTGCACTCGGCGCCAGCGCAACATTCGTTGCACGTACACTCGATCGTGATCCGAAGCATCTCCAATCGATCCTGAAACGCGCCCATGATCACAAGGGAACTTCGTTCGTCGAAATCTATCAAAACTGCAATGTGTTCAACGACGGTGCATTCTTGCAGTTCACAGAGAAAGAGACAAAAGACGATAACGTGATATTTCTCGAACATGGCAAGCCGCTCGTCTTCGGCAAAGAAAAAGACAAAGGCATTCGCCTGAATGGATTTTCACCCGAGGTCGTTTCACTCAAGGAAGGCAAGGCTTCTATCAATGACCTGCTTGTGCATAACGAAACGGACACAACACTTTCCTTTATTCTGGCAGATATGACCTATCATTCTCATATGCCGCGTCCGCTTGGAGTGTTTCTTTCCATAGAACGCCCGACATACGAAAACGAAATGTTGCGCCAGATCGAATTTGCAAAAGAGAAACGAGGCGAAGGAAATATAGAGAAACTTCTGAATTCCGGCGAGACTTGGACAATTCAATAATTTTTTAATATCTTATAACTACACAGTATGCTTTTCGATAATACCATTCTTTGATTGGTTTCCTCCCCTCAGAGGGGAGGACTAAGGTGGGGTCTTTTGTTCTTTGACCTCACCCTAACCCTCTCCTCACAGGAGAGGGAATGATTTCTCTATTTCTAACGAAAAATACGCTGAGCAGTTACAATATCTTAATGTTTAGGGTGTGGTTTCGAGAAGGAGATCACACCTTTTTTTCTGTCACTGTATCTATTACATTGAGGGACCCCATTGCCGCTCCAGTTTGAAACATTGAGGACGATTATCGATTCTCATAAACGGTTTATCCTGACTTCCCATGTGAATCCTGACGGCGACGGTCTCGGCTCTGAAGTTGCTCTCGCCCACTATCTCGAATTGAGAGGCAAACAAGTTTCTATTTTGAATTGCAGCGCAACACCGGAGAACTATCTCTTTCTTCACCAACTCCATCCTATCCTTCAATTCGATCCGTCACGCCATGAAAATATTGTCGAGAATGCTGAAGTTATTATCTTACTCGATGCGAATGATCCGGACAGATTAGATGCAATGACACCGTCCATTATGAAAAGTCATGCCGTAAAGGTCTGCATCGACCACCATCCGGAGCCGGGCGAGTTTGCGGATCTGTATCTTTTAGATGAACAATCATCTGCAACCGGGGAAATCCTTTATTACTTTATCTCTATGGCAGGCGGAACGATCGACCGTGTAACAGCGACGGCTCTCTACACAGCGATTATGACCGATACCGGTTCATTTCGGTATCAGAAGACCGATTCGGAAGTTCACACAATCGTTGCTCATCTTCTTCAAGCGGGAGCCGATCCTGTTGCCATTTATGAACAGGTGTACGAACGTACCTCAGCAAAACGCTTGCGATTGCTGGGAATGGCGCTTGCCAATATGCAGATGATGTACAACGGGAAGGTTGCTTACATTACTCTCACACGCGAGATGTTTGAAGCCACCGGCACCACTGAAGAGGACACCGATGCCTTTGTACCTTACACGTTGACGATCGATGGGGTTCAAATCGGACTGATGTTCTCAGAAATGGACAATATCGTTAAAGTGAATTTTCGCTCTAAAGGTGATATTGCAATTAATGAATTGGCAAAAGAATTTGGCGGCAACGGACATAAAAACGCAGCTGGCGCGCGAGTTCCAAATGTAAAGCTGGACGAAATTGTTTCGCTGGTGCTAAAGCGTGCAGGTAAGTATGTTTAATATTCCCGAAATCTCTCTCAGGAGATCACGTGTAAGATTTCGGGAATATAAATGGAGGACATCCTGACAGATCAAAGAAGTAATGTTTAAATTGCATCTTCAACGACTGTTGTCTGTGTCGGGTCGTAAGACCCGACATCACGAATAACAGTACAACCCATACTTTAATTTCAAAAATTATTATCCCAATAGTATTGATCCCAATAGACTTTATCGTACCATGATAATACTCGATATCTCTGCATTTTAGGATACGATGGAGGAGCTTCGTACTGTAATCTTGGATCGTAAGAATAATTTTTTGCAAATCCATGAACTTGCGCACCAGTGCTTGAATTAAAAGTACCTACCCCTTTTCTGTCAAACTGCTGAAGGCCACCAACAAGAGTCAATGTCCCAATACGTCTGGTATCATCATAATTTTCTGCAACCAATCCACCTGTTCTACAAAGGATAGAACCATTGATAGTAAGACTTGCGGGATTCGCCAAATTATCGTCTATAATTACATCACGATCAGCAACGATACCCAACAAATCATCACAAAGGAGATTTGTTGCTCCACCAGTTAAAAGTGGTGGAACCTTATATGTGATGGATGAATCAATATAAACGTTTCCCCCAGAACTGCCACTTCTCACCGCGCTTGCCGTGATATGTCCGTCGATTTGTCCTTTGATATGAAGATTTGCGCCCTGCACAACCAAGTCTCCATTTGGAACAAACGCGTCGATTGAGGCAAATGGAGAACCTGCTACTTGTGTCCCAGTGTATGAGCCTGTACGGACATATATTTTTCCATCAGTTGCGTTAAAATCAACATAAGTATCAACTGTATATAGTTTCCCTCCTGTAGCATCAGCAAGTATCGAACTAAGATCATTTGGAAGAAAAACGGCTGGTCCTCTTAAAAAATTATTATTAAATATCGGATTTGCACCCGCATCACCTGTCCATCCACCAACGGCAGTCACTAGTCCATTGAAAATTGGACTACCGTCAATGTTAAGACGATCTTGAGTATAGAGGGGACCATTACAGACTTCCCCATCTTTCCAATAAATACCGTTCTCATTTATGCTATACATCGCATACTGGGAGAAATACGTCTTGGTTTCATCTAGAATGGTAGTATCTATGATCCCCGGTCCAGTCATAGGATATTTTGCAACAATCGTAAACTCGTTATAATCATTATAATATTTTCTTACGTAACCTCTAGTAATTGTTAATGATCCACCCCATAAAGTGTCCGTTATACTTGGTGTCGGGAAGTAAGGATTAGTATTAGTATCAGCGGCCATTCTCCCCGCCACAAGATTCGCTACGCTTTCCGTTAGAAAACGCGACTGTGCGACATAATAATAATTCCTATAATTCATATAGGCTTGGCTGGAGATGCTCCCCAAGTTCTTGCCAACCAACGCGAAAATAACATTGAATGCTAGAACCATTAACAATGAAGTCCGTCCCATTGTCTTACTCCTTTCAACGCTCTATCGAAATGCTAAATTTTTTGATGTCACACGAACCTGTTTCCAAAAAACCTGATACTGTGATGTATCCCCTAAGAATTGCTCCTTCGGTTTTTCCGGGCTTTCCAAGATGATACTAAGCCGCATTAAACCTACATTTTGCGGGGTATTGCCCGGCACAGTACTGACTATGGGGAAGGACATCGGTCTTGTCGTGCTTCCTCCTGATCGAAAATAATCAAATCTGAATTTAGTCACACCGAGATTCCAATTTTGTTGACTTAAGACACCATTATTCCAAACCCTCTTAATGAGGTAGTAATCACCCGGATTTTCTGTCTCAGTTAAATCAGGAGTGGAACCGATGGAATACTCAATCGAATCAACAGATCCATTATCGCCGATATCTGTCCGATATCGAAACCTAGTGGAATCGCAAACCCTAATTGCTTGAGCTGACGGATTGACTGCCAGGTTCGCCGGATTTTTGCAATAGGCAATTCTTGCAAAATCGTCTTCTATCATCATCACCAGGGTAGTAAGATTGGTTTGATTTTTATAGTTATAACCATAGGTCTGTCTGGTTTCAATCGTACTCATATTCAATCGCAAGGCTATGAGTAATAACAAACCACCGGTGAGCAATGATCCAATAACATCAAGCAACGATGAAGATCCCATAGAGATTACCTATAATAGGAAAAAATGTATGATAATTTTATTGTATCAAGCCCTTGACTTGCTCCACCTTCATATACTCCGCGACCAACCGTGCCGAATGTTCTAATATCCATCCTCTTAAAAAAAGTAGGTGTTTGCGATGCAGGAGCAATAACACCAAGAGTGTCTACATAATATACCGTGGCAAGTGTAGTAAACACATCTTCACCTTTTGCGGTGTCCGTTTTCGCAAAACCATTGAAGTCGTCAAAATCATCAAAGGTGCTATCTACATTTGCAATTTCACCCACCCCATTGCGCCCCAAAGAATCATACGGTGTAAGAAGTTTACGAAGTTTAATAGTATCGATTGGCACGAGTTTACTACCATCAGAAGCTAAGGCAGGAATAGGAGTTAAAACAGTTTTCTCATCAAAATTCAACTCTGCCGCCGTTTGAATATAAGATGTTGCTAATGCTATTGCATACACACCAATTTCGGTTTGACGGAGTATAACACCATTCTGGAGAGTATTACTGTTCACAGAGAGAATCGTTGCACCTAGAAGAACCAAAGCTCCTACTGTAAGCATCATCTGTCCCATATTCTTTCAATGCCTTTTTATTATTAGACTTAAAATCCTGTTATAGTATAAACTATCACAATTTCATATTCAAGTATTATATTGGCGCATTGCTGAGTTTAATATCCTTACGTTATTTTTCGGCTCTATGTCTTCATTAACTGCATCAATATATAGCGAACGTTTCCCCATTCTGTGACTCATATCACCATATCGACCTTCAAATCCAGTCTTCTCGTCTCGGCTGTTAATATCATATTTTGTACCAAAAAAAGAGAGGCGAAAGTATCAAATTTTCAGCATTTTATTCTTCCATATTTTTTATATGAAAATATTTTCTACAAACTTCCACAAAAAATAGGTAATTTGGGAAGTGGAAAAAGTAAAATGACGATTTATCCTGAAATGCGCGATTTTGCTATGTTCCATGCCGCTATTGTCATCCCATTCCAAATCGTGCCGATGGTCATACGGGCATCCACTTCATCCGGCGTCAGAGATACTATTTCGAACTCCTCCGTCTCACCCGGTGTCGGTGGAACTTCAGAAAGATTTTTCGCTATGAAGACCCGGCAGAGTTCATCCGTTATGCCGTTATACGGATTAAATTCGCCGACCTTGTACAAATCGCGTGCAATGAACCCTGCTTCTTCTTCAAGTTCATGCTTTGCGGTTTCTTCATAAGTGTGTCCATCCTTTACTCCGCCGCAAGGAAGTTCCAGGCTTTCCCGGTCATTCAAGTATCTGTATTGATTTACGAAAACAATCCTGCCGTTGTTTAATACTGGTACAACCATACTTGCCCCATTGGTATGGACATAGTGATATTCTCCTCGTTTCCCGCTTGGCAGTTCGGTTTCATCTTTTTTATAAATCCACCAAGAATTATGAAAGAGAACAGCTTCAGAAATTTTTTTCCACGTTTTAAGAGGCATGCTTAAATCGGAGATTGGTGATTTGAGATTGACAATCAAGGTAGTTACACAGTATGGTTTTCGATAATACCATTCTTTGATTGGTTTCCTCCCCTCTGAGGGGAGGACTAATGTGGGGTCTTTTGTTCTTTGACCTCACCCTAACCCTCTCCTATGAGGAGAGGGAATGATTTCTCTATTTCTAACGAAAAATGTGCTGAGCAATTACCATTCAAGTCACAATTTTTGTTTATTGATCTTTCGTAAACACACTCTGATTCGAAATTATGAAGCGTTCATTCTTCTACGATAAATAATAGTGTTTTAGTAACTGATGCTATGCAAAATAGAGTTTTTGTGATAGCCACGACCTTCAGGTCGTGGACAAATAAAATGAAGCATCATCGGCTTTAGCCAAAATCATTGTTATTGGGGCTAAAGCCCAAACTATTCTGCAACACTTAAACCCTGACATAAATGTCAGGGCTATGAAAACATCAATCCTGCGTAACATGAGTTAGTAATTTCTGTTGATGACTTTCTATTTCTTCTTTTTTCTTACTGATTTACGTTTTGCATTCTTTTCTGTATTTATTTTCTCTCTACTTTTCCCTTTTGCGTTACTCAACGTCCCGCGTTTTTTGTCCGTTTCGATATTTATATCGAAACGAGACCGCGACGCAGTCGGGCGGGATACCTTTTTCACATCTGCCGCCTTCCTTCTACCGTCTCTCTTATCAAATCTTTTAAGTATTTTTTTCATCGTCTCACCGATTACAGCAGGACTATCGACGACGGTGATTCCAGCCTTACGCATTGCCTTCATCTTTTCGTCAGCAGTTCCTTTTCCACCGGAGATAATAGCACCTGCATGTCCCATCCGACGGCCCGGAGGTGCAGTGCGTCCAGCGATAAACCCAACAACCGGTTTCTTTACATATTTTTTGATGTACTCTGCCGCTTCCTCTTCCGCTGTTCCGCCAATCTCACCAATCATAACAATCGCATCTGTCTTCTTGTCTGCATGAAAAAGTTTTATCACATCAATGAACTGCGTTCCAATGATCGGATCACCTCCAATGCCGACACAAGTAGATTGTCCGATACTTCGCTCTGTAAGCTGTGAAACTGCTTCGTAGGTCAAAGTTCCACTCCGCGATACTACTCCAACTCTCCCATGTTTATGAATGAAGCCGGGCATAATACCAATTTTTGCTTCGCCCGGAGTAATCACACCCGGACAATTTGGTCCAATGAGCCGAACTCCTTTTCTTGATACATATTCGTGCACCTTCACCATATCGCTTGTCGGAATCCCCTCGGTAATCGCCACGATGAGTTTGACTCCGGCGTCTGCAGATTCCATAATTGCATCGGCAGCAAAAGCTGCAGGAACGAAAATGACAGAAGCGTTTGCCCGCTCACTCTCCACCGCCTCTTTTACAGTATTGAATACCCGAACTGGACGCGGAAGCTGATCCTTCTCGTTGCCTTGATAGAGTGTGCCGCCTTTTCCCGGCGTAACACCGGCAACCACTTTGGTTCCGTACTCCATCATTTGCTTCGTATGGAAGGTTCCTTCGCCGCCGGTAATTCCCTGCACAATGAGACGTGTATTTTTATCAACGAGGATGCTCAAGGTGATTGATATTCCTCTTTTTGATGGATGATGGTATTATGTTGTTTCCAGAAAATCGGCTACACGCAATAATGTCGATTCACCAAAATGCGGTCCAAGAATCTGCAAACCGATCGGTAATCCTTGATGATCCTCTCCGCATGGTACGCTGATACCCGGAATGCCTGCAAGATTTGCCGACGTCGTATAAATATCCGAGAGATACATTTGCAGAGGGTCGTTCATCTTTTCGCCTGCCTTGAACGCAGTGCTTGGCGATGTTGGCGTGATGAGGCAATCAACTTTCGTGAACGCTTTTGTAAAATCTTCCTGAATCAATCGTCGGACTTTTTGACCTTTCCGATAATACGCATCGTAGTATCCAGCGGAAAGGACATACGTGCCCAGCATAATGCGCCGCTTGACCTCTGTGCCAAACCCCTCACTCCGCGATTTGATATACATTTCGGAAAGATCATGTACATCTTCCTTCCTGTAACCATACCGCGCTCCATCATACCGTGCAAGATTCGATGATGCTTCCGCAGTGGCAAGAATATAATATGCGGCGATTGTATATTCTGTATGGGGAAGGTTCACTTCCATGATCGTCGCTCCATTGTTCCGCAAAATATCAATTTTCTTCTCTATCGATTGACGAATTTCGGAATTGAGAGCTTCGCCAAAGTATTCCTTTGGAATTCCAACACGCAAACCTTTCACATCTTTGGATAATTGCGAAAGATAATTCGGAACCGGTACATCTGACGATGTTGAATCGTTAGGATCATGTCCGGCTATAACCTGAAAAACAATCGCTGCATCTTTTGTCGTCAACGCGAAAGGACCAATGGAATCAAACGATGATGCGTAGGCAACAAGTCCATAACGCGAAACTCGCCCATAGGTTGGCTTTAATCCGATTACTCCGCAAAATGCCGCCGGCTGGCGAATGGAACCGCCTGTATCCGATCCTAAGGAAGTCGTGGACATCCCTGCCCGCACTGCAACCGCGGAACCGCCACTTGATCCTCCGGGAATGCGTGTCTCATCCTGCGGAAGCTTTACTCGTCCATATGCGGAGTTCTCTGTGGATGAACCCATCGCGAATTCGTCCATATTGGCTTTGCCGATGATAACAGCATCAGCGCTACGCAAACGCTGAACGACGGTCGCATCATAGAGAGAAACGAAATTTTCTAATATTTTTGATCCACACGTCACTCGCTCGTCTTTCATGCAAATGACATCTTTTATAGCCATCACCATTCCTGCGAGCGGGCCGGCTGTTCCATTCTGCAACTTCTTATCGACAATCTTCCCTTGCTCAAGCGCTTTTTCCGGGAATACTGAAAGAAGCGCGTTCAGATGCTTTTTTTCTTCAATCGTACGGAGATATTCCGAAGTAATGCGCTCGCAGGTAGTTGTTCCCGCTGTAAGCTCCGATCGTAGTACGTCAAATGATTTCATGGAACTTGCTGTGTGTATTGCTGTGGAGATATGGATTTCAGGATTCAGCAATCAGCCTTGCGGTTTTGTATCGCTCTTCTCGTCGAGTTTTTTTGTTTCTTTTTCGACTTCATCCTGTACATCTTTTGCTGCTTTGCGGAATTCACGAATTCCCTGACCTAGTCCTCGCGCTAACTCCGGCAATTTTTTTGCGCCGAAGAACACAAGAACGATGAGGAGAATAAGAAACAGTTCTTGACCACCTATGGATCCCATATTACAAACTCCTTTCTGTAACCAAACTTTCTGCTATCTGCAACTGTGAACTGACACTTTGGATCATGGATTCAAATATTTTTCTTCCATCTATATGTTTTAAAACCGGATCGGATGCACGTTCAGGATGCGGCATCATTCCCAGTACGTTTCCGGTCTCATTGATAATACCTGCGATATTATTCAATGAACCATTAGGATTTGCATCGTCTGTAACTTTACCCGATCGATCGCAATAACGAAATACTACCTGCTGATTGTCTTCTAATCGCTTGAGCGTATCGGGATCGGTAAAGTAATTCCCTTCCCCATGGGCAATCGGAATTTCTATGATCTCACCTGATTCGCATTGGTGTGTAAATTTCGTATTCGCATTTTCAACGCGGAGATGCAAATACTTACAGACGAACAGCAGAGATTTATTCCGAAGCAATACACCCGGCAGCAACCCGGCTTCTGTGAGTACTTGAAACCCATTGCATATTCCAATAACCAAACCGCCGGTATTGGCAAAACGAACGACATCCTTCATCACCGGCGAAAATCGCGCTATTGCTCCGCACCGGAGATAGTCACCATATGAAAATCCACCTGGAAGAATAACAACATCCATGTCACCGATAGAACCCTCTTTGTGCCAAATCAGCCGGGCATCCTGTCCCATCATGGTCTCAGCTACATAATGAGCGTCATGGTCGCAGTTTGAGCCGGGGAAAACGATCACACCAATTTTTACTTTTGCCATGCTCTATCCTGCTACTCTTTGACAGGTTCAGTTGTGAACGAATAACTTTCCATAATGAGATTCGCAAGGAGTTTATCGGAAATTTCTTCGGTTGTACGTTCAGCTTCTTCACGCGAATCCGTATCAATGTCCATCTCAATATACTTGCCGATCCGCACATCACCAACAGCATCAAAGCCAAGCGAATGAATACCTTGTTCCACAGCTTTCCCTTGCGGATCAAGGATGGATTTTTTTAAGGTCACAAATACTTTTGAATGAAACACGTTTGTCTCCTATATATCAATGCGTGAGAATTTCTCCGCCCCTTTGAGTTCATTCTCGGTTTTTTTAATTGACTTCGTCAATCCTTGCACAGCAAACCTGATCAATCCGAAGAGGATGTAGAGTGCAAGCATAAGGAAGAGAAGGGTCCCCTTTGAAAATACGATAACAAGCAATCCAATGAGCAGTCCGACAACTTTCCAAGGATGAGCTTTTATCTGACGTTTGGAAAGTTTTGGAATTGTGTCATACTTCACACGGCTCACCATCAAGAAAGAGAGCACAAGAACAAGTCCTGTTAATCCATCTCCAGTCCAGCCGCTCAAACCAAAGCCTTCGCCATAATATTGAAGAATGAATGCGCAAATTGTGATCGCCTGCATCGGAATCGGTAATCCATTGAAGTAATCTTTATCGAATCCCACCAATTGAACATTAAACCGCGCCAAACGAATAGCACCAAACACGACAGGTAAAGCCGCTATAATGATTCCCCAATTTCCCATTGTGTACAGATATGCCTGATACACCAAAAACGACGGCGCCGCGCCAAATGAGACCACATCTGCGAGCGAATCAAGTTCGACACCGAACTGGCTTGATGAACGTGTAATGCGCGCCATTACTCCATCCAGCGAATCAAAAATAGCGGCAAGGATGATGAACCATGCTGCCGTCTGAAAGTGCCCCTGATTGACACTGAGGATGGAAAGAAATCCGCAAAAGATATTCAACGTTGTAAAAAGACTTGGAACAACTGCTCGAGTAATTTTCATCTTGATTTTTTCTCCGATTCGTTCCGGGAATACTCTCCCAGTATTGTTTCGCCGGCTTTCGTGATATCCCCGATCTGCACACGAACATTCACGGAGAGCGGGAAGAACACATCTACACGAGAACCGAATTTAATCATGCCAAACCGTTCTCCCATATTCACCGTATCACCCGGCTTTAATTGGCAAACAATACGCCGGGCAACAAATCCGGCAATTTGTTTAAACATCACTTTTCCGTTCGCACCTTCAAGTCCAACGATTATTTGCTCATTCTTTTCCGATGCCTTATCTTCGAATGCAGCAAAGTACTCCCCTTTGACGTATCGGGTGTGCCGTACTGTTCCGGTGATAGGATTGCGATTGACATGAACATTGAGCGGCGACATAAAAATGCTGATCTGCTGTACATCCGCATGGAAGAATTCGTCATCGTGAATTTTTTTTAGAACTATAACTTTACCATCTGCAGGAGCGATAATAAGATTTTCGCCTTTCGGTGTTGTGCGCTCGGGGTCACGAAAAAAACTTGTTGTAAAGCCGAGAAATGCAAGTGAGACCACTATGAGCGAGTAGCGCAATGATTTCGGTTCAACGAACAGAATCGCCAGTACAATAATGACAACACACACCGCTGCAATAGTGAAATAAACATCGTATCCATACTTTGTAATCATAGGACTCTCAGACCTGTCCTGCTGCATGATAAGAACTGCGCACTAATGGCCCGGATTCAACATGCCGGAATCCCATCTTCAATCCTTCTTCTTTCAACATCTTAAATTCATCCGGATGCGCGTACCGATCAATCGGTAGATGTTCTTTAGTAGGCTGGAGATATTGGCCAAGCGTGAGGATATCGCACTGCACAGCACGAGCATCACTCATCACTTCTAAAATTTCTTCCGTCCGTTCTCCCACACCAAGCATCAATCCTGTCTTCGTCACAAATTCTTTTTTCTTTGCCCGATCAAGCACTTCCAGTGATTGCCGGTAATTTGCCTGCGGGCGCACTGTCCGATACAGACGCGGGACAGTTTCTAAATTATGATTGAGAATGTCCGGTTTTGCCGCAAGCACGATATCAAGCGCTTCTTCGCTTCCTTTGAAATCAGGAATAAGCACTTCTACCTTACATCCCGGTACTCGTCCACGAATCAGCCGTATCGTTTCTGCAAATATCGGTGCGCCTCCATCTTTCCGTTCATCGCGATTCACTGACGTGATGACCGCATGTCGAATCTTCATCAACTCAATCGCTTCTACAACGCGCCTCGGTTCATCCCAGTCTAAGCCATACTCCGGGCGTCCCGTTTTCACTGCACAGAAACCGCATGACCTGGTACAAATATCGCCAAGAATCATGAAAGTTGCAGTACCTAAATTCCAACATTCTCCCATATTGGGACATCGGGCTTCCTCGCACACCGTGTGCAGTTTATGGGATCGCATAATCTCATCGATACGGACATATTCTTTTCCACCTGGGATTTTTGCTTTTAACCACTCCGGGCGTTGAAGCCGAGGCGATATAGTTTTTTCTTTTTGTGTTTCTTGAATTTCCAAAGCCGTTATTTCACCAATTGAAAATCAAAATGTTCGAGCAACAACTTCACACGAGACAAAAATTGTCCACCAGTTGCTCCGTCAATGATACGATGGTCAAACGTCAGTGTTAAGTACACCATCGACCGAATACCTATCGAATCTTTTCCAGAATCATCCGTTACAACTTGCGGCCGTTTCTTGATCGAACCAATGCCGATAATCGCCGACTGCGGCTGGTTAATGATCGGTGTTCCGATGATACTGCCGAAAATGCCATAATTTGTCATCGAAAATGTCCCATCGACAATGTCGTCGGGTGCTAATTTCTTGGTTCGTGCACGAATTGCTATATCTGTTAATGATCGAGCCATATCTACAAAATTCTTCTCTTCAGCATTACGTACCACAGGCACTATCAATCCCTTGGGCGATGCGACTGCCATGCCGAGATTGATGAAGTTCTTATAGATGACCGTATCGCCTTCTACCGAGCAGTTGACAAGAGGAAATTCTTTCAACGTGCTCACAACCGCATAGGCAAAGAAGGGTGTGTACGTCAGCTTGAACCCTTGCTGCTTTTCGAACTGTTCTAATATACTCAAACGAAAGTTCACAATCTCGGTCATATCTACTTCATCAACGACAGTGACATGGGGCGAAATATTCACGCTCCGTACCATATGTTCTGCCATCTTCTTCTGGATATTATCCATTTTGACGATGCGATACTTCGGCGAGGGGAATTTCTTTGATAATTCAAGGATGTCGACACTGCGAATTCTAAAGGAACTGTCATTCAAATAAGATACACTGGTAGTACGCTCCCGTTGTTCAAGATAGGTGAACACATCATCCTTTGTCACTCGACCGCTGGAACCTGACCCTTTTATTTTTTCGAGATCACGTTGTGCGATCCCTTCTCGTTTTGCAATCATCTTTACAAGCGGAGAATAGAATCGATGTGCGTTACGTTTTTGCTCCCGGTCTTGAACGGTCGACAACTGATAATGCTGCGGTACATAGATGCCTTCTTGAGATTTCTTCGCAATCGTTTCAGTTATTACATCTTGGTATATGTCTATGCTGACCGATGAATCTGTCTCGATATACGCTATTATTGTTCCGACCAAAACAGTATCTTGTTCTTTCGCAAAGATTTTCGCTAATATTCCACTGACCGGCGATGGAATTTCCGAGTCGACTTTATCGGTGCTGATTTCGAGGAGTGTTTCGTCTTTCTCAATCTTCTCCCCCGGATTTTTTGCCCATCGGATAATCGTCCCTTCCTGAATGCTTTCTCCCATTTTCGGCATAATGATTTCAACTTGCATAAATGTCTTTCTCAATATCCTGCAAGTTGTTCAAGAGCGGTGAGTATCTTCTGTTTGTTCGGCAGCATGGCATCTTCCAGCGGCGGACTGTAAGGAACCGGCAAGTCTAAGGCGGCTACACGCACAACCGGCGCATCGAGATGTTCAAAACAATTTTTTACAATGAGAGCTACAAGCTCAGCGCCAAAACCAGCCGTTAGAGTATCTTCATGAATCACGGCAACTCTATTGGTCTTCTTGACTGATCGATAGATCGTTTCCTCGTCTAACGGATTTAACGTGCGCAAATCGATCACCTCCACGCTCACGCCATTCGACTCCATCATTCGCGCAGCTTCCAGCGATTGATGCACCATCGCTCCGTAGGTAACAACCGTAAGATCATTTCCTTGGCGTCGTATTGCTGCGATTCCAAACGGCAGGACATAATCAGCATCGGGTTCAGGAGTGGATGCATATCCCTGCCGATACAATCCCTTATGCTCCATAAAGATTACAGGGTCGTCGCCGCGTATAGCCGACTTCAACAGTCCTTTCGCATCTGCCGCTGTGGATGGGAACGCTAATCGGATTCCTGGAATGTGCGCCATGAATCCTTCGATGCATTGACTGTGATAATGTCCGCCATGAATGTAACCGCCAACGGGAACCCGAATGACCATCGGACACGACCACGTGCCATTGGAACGATATCTCATCATCGCCAGTTCATCGCGAATCTGCGTAAATGCCGGCCAGATATAATCGCCAAATTGAATTTCTGGAACCGGAGTCCATCCCTTTAACGACATACCGATTGCGACACCGACAATGCTTGCCTCTGCCAACGGCGAATTAAATGTTCGCTCAATTCCATATTTCGTTAGAAGGCCTTTCGTCGCCGTGAAGACCCCGCCTTTTCTATCGGCAACATCCTGCCCAAACACGACCATTTTCGGATTACCGTTCATCTCCTCATGCAAAGCGTGATTGATAGCATCCACCATCACAATTTTATTTCCGGAATGTTCCGGTTCGATGAATTTTTCTATCGGAGTTGCATGTGCATTTCCATACACATGCTGCAGAACCGTTGAAGGATCCGGAAGCGGTTGATTCTCTGCCCATTCAGCAGCGGATTCAACGGCGCGCTTCACTTCCTCTTTCATCTCCGTTATTTCATTTTCGTCCAGATATCCTTGTTCAATAAGAAACCGCGTCAACCGCAGAACAGGATCTCGCTTGAGATCTTGCTCGATATCTTCGGCTTTTCTATACTTTTTCGGATCATCCGATGATGAATGCGGCGAGAGTCGAACAACATGTGCCTGAATTAAGGATGGACCTTTATTTTCCCGAGCACGTTGAGCAGCTTTCTGCATCGCGGTAAACGTTTCTGTCACATCAGTGCCATCGCATTGAGAACGTTCAAGTCCTTTGAAACCCTTTGTCGCTTCATAGATCGATCCGCCCGCTGTTTGAGTTGTCACGGGGACAGAAATTGCAAGCCTGTTATCTTGAATAAAAAAGATGACCGGCAACGCTTCACGCGCTGCCCAATTCACAGCCTCAAAAAATTCACCTTCACTGGTTGCCCCTTCTCCGGAAGAGACATAGACGACTTCGTCTCCCATTTCCTTCTTTATTGCAAGAGCAACTCCTATTGCTTGAAGATATTGTGTTCCTGTCGGACTTGATTGCGATACGATACGAAGTTCTTTTTTCCCGAAATGTCCAGGCATTTGCCTGGCCCCGCTTGCCGGATCTCCTGCCCGATGCAATGCCGCAAGAAAGATTTCTTCTGGTGTTATTCCATATTTAAGAACAAACGCCTGATCTCTATAATACGGAAAAGCCCAGTCATAACCGGGCTTGAGAGCTGTTGCAGCAGCAATCTGGGCTGCTTCATGTCCTGAACCGCCTACATGAAAAAAAACCTTTCCTTGCTTAAAAAGTATTTCTTGTTTCTCATCCATCCGGCGGGAAAGAAGCATAATCCGATAAGCCTCTATCCAATCTTCTTTCGACAATCCTACCAAACGAACATCACTTGTTTGTACTGCTTCCGTTACATCTCTCACGTTTTGTGAGACTCCTTTTAGAATATAAAAGATCTCTGTCGACGAGACTTCATTTCGTTGCAAGATTCTGCGAGAGTTCTTTCTCTTTTTCTTGTGTACTCAAATTCAGTATCATGGTGTTCAACTCTTCTTTATCTATCCAGTGAGGCTGACATCCAAATACATCCGCAAAGGAATGAACCAATGCTTTCTGAACAGATTGAAATGAAACTTCATGGCTTAATACGCGCTGCATCGATGTTACTCCCTTATGAAAGATGCCGCAAGGGATGATCCGACTGAACTTTGTTAAGTCAGTGTTCACATTGAGTGCAAACCCATGCATCGTTACCCAGCGGCTGACTTTCACACCAATGGCTGCAATCTTTTCGCCCTGCACCCAAACGCCTGTCATTTCTTTTTCACGACCCGCTGAAATTCCGAATTTCACCAACGTCTGAATAATCACTTCTTCGATACTCCTCAGGTACCGATGAACATCTAAAAAGTAATTGTTGAGATCGAGAATGGGATAACCGACGATCTGACCGGGACCATGATAGGTCACATCCCCGCCGCGATCGATGTGAAAAACATCCGTATCGCCAGCCTTCAGTTCATCCTCTGAAGCAAGGAGATGATTGTCGTCGCTTCCTTTGCCGAGCGTATACACATGTTCGTGTTCAGTGAGAAGGAGAATATCTTCCAGAGCGGCGGATTGGCGGAGTGCCAATAACCTTTGCTGAAGCATCCATGCGTCTGCGTATTTGGTGCGTTTGATGTCTGAAACGAGAAGAGGAATCAATCAGTTTCTCTTATCAATATCTTAATAACGACTTAGTATGTCCATCTATAATGCCATCTTACTTTTTTCTCCTCCCCTCATAGGGGAGGACTACTTGCCTGCCGTCTTTTTGGCAGGAGGTAGGGTCAATCTGTTTTTTTGACCTCACCCTAACCCTCTCCTACGAGGAGAGGGAACCATTTCTCTATTTAAAAGAACTCTGAATAGTTATATTTTTTAAATGTTAATTGCGACATCGAACGCCTGACCGGCGGCTTCCATCACTGCCTCCGACAATGTCGGATGTGCATGCATGGTATTGTGCAATTCCTCCCATGTCGTTTCCAGTGCTTTCGCCATGCCAAGCTCGGCAATCATTTCCGTTGCTTCCGAGCCAATGATGTGGGCGCCAAGCAATTCGCCGAATTTTTCATCAAAGACTAATTTCACTATTCCTTCAGTTTCACCAATTGCCATTGCCTTGCCCAATGGGCGAAATGGAAAACGACCGATCTTGACTTTGTATCCTTTGGCAACTGCCGCTTCTTCTGTTAAACCTACGCTTGCAACCTGCGGCTGACAATATGTGCAGCTTGGAATATTCGATTTATCGATACCGTGTTTCGCTTTTCCTGCTATGTGATCGACAGCAACAATTCCTTCGTGCGAAGCAACGTGAGCTAACAACGGCGGACCGGATACATCACCAACAGCGTAGATTCCGTCGATGTTGGTTTTTCCAAATTCATTGACAATGATAAAACCGCGTTCAGTCTTCATTCCAACCGCTTCAAGTCCGAGATTTTCAATATTTGCCTGAACACCAACTGCCATCAATGCAAGATCTGCCTTTATATCTTTCTTTCCATCTTTATCGGAAACCGTGACAGTTACTTCATGGTTTATTTTTACACTTTCGACTTTTGTATTCGTGAGAATATTAATTCCGGATTTCTTTAAACTGGAGTCAAGAATTTTTGTAATCTCCTTGTCCTCGATCGGAAGAATCGATGGCAGCATTTCCACAATAGTGACTTTGGTTCCGAATGAATTGTAGAAATACGCAAACTCAACTCCGATAGCTCCGCCGCCAATGACAATCAACGATTTCGGCTGATCCGGCAGCGACATTGCCTCAGTACTTGTGATGATTTTTTTCCGATCAATAGTAACACCAGGAACGGAGCGCGGCCTTCCGCCTGTGGCGAGAATGATGCTTTTCGATTTGATTGTATCTGTGACCTTACCGTCTTTTGTCACTTCGATGGAATTTCTGCCCGTAAGTTTTGCTGTGCCTGAAATAATCTCAATTTTATTTTTCTTCATTAAATACTCGACACCTTTGGAGATGCGATCAGCAACTCCGCGGCTTCTCGCAATAATCTTGGAAAAGTCATACGTAAGCCCGGTGTGAGAAATGCCGAATTCCTGCGACTTTTTAAATGCATTATACAATTCGGCGCTTTTGAGGAGTGCTTTTGAAGGGACACATCCCCAATTGAGGCATACACCGCCAAGTTTATCACGTTCCACCAATCCAATTTTCATCCCAAGCTGTGCAGCCCGAATTGCCGCTACATATCCGCCCGGACCGCCGCCGATCACTGTCACATCGTATTGCCGTTCTGCCATAGTATTCTTTCTATTGGAGAAAATATCGGTTTTCTGTGCTTAATATAGTCAGAAGTGTTCCGAAAGGCAAAGCAGTCATACTTCGCTCTACCCACTCTGTATGAAACGATAAATCATCTCATCCGAGTTCCCGTTCGATGAATAAATTGGTCTTCCCTTTCACGCTAAAAGTCCTGCACAGGTGTTCCAGCGCTTTTTCTGATGAATTTTTTCTCATAGAATAAATTAAGAATTCTCATTGATTCTTTTTTACTTTTCAGGTATGTTAAAAACAAAAATGTGCGGATGGCAGAAGCACCACAGCGTATCTCAATAAGCAACCGCAAGGCACGGCACGACTATTTCATCATCGAAGCGTTTGAAGCCGGCATAGTTCTCACCGGCACCGAGGTGAAGTCGTTGCGACAGGGCAATGCAAATCTCCAGGACAGTTATGCTGAATTGAGAAGCGGTGAAGTATGGTTGGAAGGAATGCACATCAATCCGTACGAGCATGGCAGTATTTACAACCACGAACCCCGGCGGAGACGGAAACTGCTGCTGCAAAAAAAGCAAATCCGAAAGCTGTTGGGAGGATTGAAGGAAAAGGGATTAACGCTCGTTCCCTTGTCTGTGTATTTCAAGGGACCGTACGCAAAAGTTGAACTCGCGCTCGCGCGCGGCAAAAAGAGTTATGATAAGCGTGAAGCAATTGCAAAGCGCGAATCAGACCGAAACATTGCACGACTGAAAAGGAGTAGAACGTAAGAATTGTTCCCCCCCATCAATGAACAAATGGATCTGATCAAGCGCGGGGTCTTTGAAATTATCCCGGAAGAAGATCTCGTCAAGAAGCTTGAACATTCCATCAAAACAAAAAAGCCGCTCAATATCAAACTTGGCTGCGACCCAAGCCGTCCTGATTTACATTTAGGGCATTCAGTTGTCCTTCGCAAACTTCGGCAATTCCAAGACCTTGGACACCAAGCAATTCTAATCATAGGCGATTTTACCGGAATGATTGGAGACCCATCGGGAAAAAGTAAAACACGTCCTTCCCTGACTCTTGCAGAAACACGCCAGAACGGTCAGTCCTACTTCGAACAAGCAACGAAGATCCTTTCGTCGCAGCGTGTGACAATGCAGTATAATTCCGAGTGGTTAGACAAGATGAGCTTTGCCGATGTTATCCGGCTTGCAAGTAAATATACAATTGCGCGAATGTTGGAGCGGGATGATTTTACAATTCGCTACAAAGCCGGTGAACCGATCAGCGTGCATGAATTCCTCTACCCTCTGGCACAAGCGATGGATTCTGTTGCTATTCATGCGGATGTAGAGCTTGGCGGTACAGATCAAAAGTTCAATCTGTTAGTGGGAAGAGATATCCAGCGGGAATTCGGTCAGGAGCCGCAAGTGACATTAATGATGCCTATCCTTGCAGGTACCGACGGTATTGAGAAGATGAGTAAATCTCTCGATAACTATATTGGTGTGAGCGATACCCCAAAAGATATCTATGGTAAGACGCTCAGTATTCCCGATAAATTAATCTATCAGTATTTCGAACTGGCAACTGATGTTCCAAAGAAAGAACTTTTAGAAATCAAAAAGTCTTTGGACAATCCCGATACCAATCCTCGCGATACGAAGCGTACACTCGCACGAACGTTTGTCCGGATGTATCATTCACAGGAAGCAGCAACTGCCGCCGAAGAAGAATTCGATAGGATATTTGTAGAGAAAAGTATTCCGGATGATATTGAAGAATTTATGCTAAACGCTCCCATGACTATTACCGCGTTGATGACAGAAGCAAAACTCGCCGCTTCAAAGGGTGAAGCGCGGCGGTTAGTCGAGCAGGGCGGCGTGAGTATTGATGGCGAACGTGTCTCCGATCCCAATGTACTTCTGCCGGATAAAAGTGAATTTATTCTTAAGGTTGGTAAACGAAGATTTTTAAAAGTTAAACGATAATCCATTATCATTAAGTCGGAGACGATAAATTGTTTACTCCCACGAAAATGTTTTTTACGAAAGGCGTCGGTCGCCATAAAGACTACCTTCAATCATTCGAGCTTGCTTTGAGAGATGCAGGCATCGAAAAATGTAACATTGTAACCGTCTCGAGTATTTATCCTCCAGGCTGTAAGCGCATTCCGAAGGATGAAGGCATTAAACAATTGAGTGCAGGGCAAATTACATTCTGTGTGATGGCTAGAAACGCCACCAATGAACCCAATCGCCTCATTGCATCATCGATCGGCGTTGCACAGCCAGCCGACGATACAGTCTATGGCTATCTTTCCGAACACCATCCTTTCGGTGAAACCGATGAACGCGCTGGCGAATATGCTGAAGATCTTGCGGCTTCTATGCTTGCAACGACACTCGGTGTGCAATTCGATCCGAACACGAACTGGGACGAACGGGAGAAAATCTTCAAAATGTCGGGTAAGATCGTTCGCACGTTTAACATTACGCAATCCGCGGAAGGCGATAAGAACGGTTTATGGACATCGGTGGTTGCGGTAGCGGTGCTGCTGCCGTAGCGTTTTTTATTCTGGTCGAAACGTACATCTGTAGCCGAGGTGGTTCACGTCGGCAATTCCGTCCCCCTTCACAATCTTTTCCTCTCCCTATCTTTTCCACAAAAGACAGATGCGTCTCTAACGCATACTCTTCTTCAGTTTCACATTAATCGTCCGATTTGATCATCGAACTCTACTCGAACCTTCCAGCACCACAACGAATTCTCCCTTCTTCTCTTCTTTCAGGAATTTCTGGTACAATTTTGGCGCAGTTCCGTGGAAGATCTCTTCCGTTGATAACGTCAGATCGAAGGCAACGCACACACGTCTCGTTTCTCCAAAGACATCTGCCATATCCCGTAAAAGCTGAACGAGCCGGTATGGTGTGTCCATCAAGACAATCGTGCGGCGCTCCTTCCGAAACTCGCGCAATTCGGTAAGACGCCGTTCTCGCTTGGGCGAAAGAAATCCAGCAAATACAAATTCCTTAATGTGAAATCCAGAAACAATGAGCGCGGGGAGGAGCGAGGAAGCGCCGGGGATAGGAATAATCTTTATATGCAGGTGGATAGCTTTTTCAACCAATATTCTTCCTGGATCAGAAAACACAGGTGTTCCCGCATCGGATATTAATGCAATGGACTTTCCTTGTTTCAGTAAATCGATGATGACACTCGCTGCTGCCGCCTCATTATGTTCGTTAAGTGTCTCTACTTGATTTTCTATTCCATAATGACGAAGAAGATGCTGTCCTTCACTTCGTTCTTCACAGACAATGACATCTACTTCTTTGAGCACTTTTATTGCCCGAAATGTAATGTCATCATAATTGCCGATAGGAGTGGCAACGAGATAAAGAACACCCGACATTAAAGACCCGTTTTTGATGAATCTTTGGGCAGGGGAATTTCTCCGCGTCTTCGCGCTTCCCAATCTCTGACAAACAATATCACCAGTGCTGTGGTCGGAACTGCTATGAGCAACCCAATAAAACCCAGGAAATACATGAAGATGAGCAAAGAGAGAATGATGAGCAGCGGATGCATTCTCACTTTACTGCCGATTATTTTCGGCGAGAGAAATGTTACTTCTGCCATATGAAGGATGGAAATGGAGACAAGAGCAATAGCCAATTTTGTTAAGACAGGCGGTTCGCTGAAGAGTGCGATCACTGCAGAGAGCGCCATAATAGCAATAAGACCAAAATAGGGAACAAAATCGAAGAGACATGCCAGAAGCCCCAAGAGGAAAGCATATTTTATTCCGACAATAGAAAAGACCACTGAAATAATAAATCCTTCTAGAAGCGCTACTAAAAGCGCTCCGCGTAAATAATGTCCAATAAGATCATCAGCACGAGTCATGAAGTTTTCTACGCGGTCGCGATTCCTGCGAGGAAAGAGCATCAAAAAGCGGTGCTTGATTTTTGGAAAATCTGTCAGGAAATAAAATGTTAGGAATGGCACTAAAATAATATAAAATATTTGTGTAATGAAACCTGAGATGCTGCTCATTAACGAACCAAGCGCTTTGATAAGCGTTTTGAGAATATCTTCAAACCGAGGCGTCAGTTGGCTGGCGAATGCACTACGAAGTTCATTTACAGAGATACCATAGCTCTCTAATATTTTGACCAGATGGCTGTTCCAAAACGTACTTTGGTATTCATTCGTGAGTTTCGACAGCAAATCAAGCACACCTTCAAACTGTGAGAGCGCTATGGGGAGAACAAAAAAGAGAATGAGTGTAATACCTGAAATAAAGAGCAGGATAAGTATGAGCGAACTAACCCAGCGCGGAATTTTCCAGCTTTGGAAGAGATCCACAACCGGGTTGAGCATATACGCAAAGATCATGGATACAATAAAGGGCGCAAGGATCGTCGAAACGGAATCCAAAAACCATAATGTAAAGAGAATGATTGCCAGCCACATGAGATTCCGTGCAAGTACATAGCGACGCAATGGAAAGAGAATGAAGAGAATAGAACCAAGTGCAAGAAACGGAGAAAGGATCGTGTGAATAGTGTAGATGAGCACGAGCAACAGAAGCACGCCTCCGATGAGCAGCACGATCTCAATCCTGCCAAGTGATGCGAAAACCGAGTCCAAGCGTATATCCTGCGATCCATCTCGATGTATGGATTTCGTTCGCGATGTGTTCTTCCTTGTCTTTGGTTGAGCCATCTTATTGATTCCCCTTTGATGTGATTCCTGTATGACCGAAGCCGCCTTCTCCGCGCACAGATTCAGCAAGCGACGATACTTCTTTCCATTGCACGCGTTCGTACTTTGTTACAATCATTTGCGCTATGCGATCCCCGCGGTGGATGATGTACGGCCTCTTTCCAAAGTTTGTGAGAATGATTTTTACCTCACCGCGATAATCGGAATCTACTGTTCCCGGTGAATTGAGAATTCCTATATTGTGTTTGATAGCAAGACCACTCCTTGGCCGCACTTGCGCTTCGTGTCCTTGCGGCAACTCGATGATAAATCCTGTTGAAATTAAAACGGTATCGCCGGGTTGGATTTCCACGTCCTTTTCTACTGCAGCACAAATATCCATTCCCGCAGACTCTTCCGTTGCATACGTAGGTAAAGGAATATCCTGTTGTTCCGGATTGATTCTGAGAATACGTGCCTGAAATCTTTCAGTCATGACGATGCTGCTTTCGTTACTTTAAAGCCAAGAAGGTGAAGCACATTGAAAAGACTCTTTGCTTCGCCATCTACACATACTGTGTAGTTCAAGAACTCTCTACGAATACGGTACTCCGTGCGAAGTCTAGAAAAATACTTTCCACGTTCTTCTTCCGGAAGCGATATAATTTGATGCAGAAGCCGGTCATCTACATTGATATCGTAGCACTGCTTCACGATAACTCGAAGTGTCTGTTGCACCGATGTGTGAATTCCTTCAACCCTGATTTCCGGTAACGCAGAATCCGGTATAAGTGCATTGATGTCTTGATCACTAGGTCTCCCGAGAAAACGACAGACTGCTTCGTAATTCATCCGAAGTGCATTGAGCTTGCCATCTAACGAATAGCCGGCAATGTGCTGTGTTCCTAACGAAACGAGTTCAAGGAGAGATGTGTTGATATTTGGTTCTTTCTCCCATACATCAAGCACGGCAGTTGAAAGATGCCCATCACTCAATGTGCGTTTCAAGGCCTCTGTTTCCACAACGCCGCCGCGTGAGGTGTTGATAAGAATGGCATCTCGTTTCATCTTGCGAATTCGATTCTCATCGAAAAGATGATATGTCGCATCAGGTCCTGAACGTGTCAACGGAACATGGAGCGTAACGATATCCGCCTCCATCAACTTTTCTAAGGAATGCAATGGATAACTACTTCCCAGTCGTTGAAGAGGTGGATCGTTCAGAAGTACCTGCATTCCCAATGTTTTTGCTTTGCGCCAAACCTTGCTGCCAACGCTGCCGACCCCTACAATACCGATGGTTTTGTCGTTAAGCGAGAAACCCTTGCTCTGTGCCAGTTCCAATAATGCTGCTGTGATATATTCACCAACAGAATGTGCATTACTGCCGGGGGCACTGACAAACGTAATTCCATTCTTTGCAAGATATTCTTCATCCACATGATCGGTTCCGATTGTCACCGTTCCGACAAATTTCACACGGCTTCCATCTAACAAAGTATGATCGACTTTCGTCTCGGAACGAACGATGAGGATGTCGGCATCTTTGACTGTATCCTTCGTGATTTCATGCGTATCGAACGCAGTTACTCTTCCGATCCGCTCAAACGCCTTTACAGCATACGGCGTATGCTTATTAACGACTATGTGGACATCTTGCGCCATAGAGTTCAATGTGATGAAATTACTTTTTCTTTTCTGGTGCTGGTGCAGCAGATTGTTTGCTCATTTGCTCTAACATTTGAATCCTTTGCTTAATATTCGTGTCAGTCGGATAGAGCGCCGCTAATTTCCGGAGAATGTTGAGCGACTTGTCATGTTCTTTTGTCATCTCGTAAAGATCAAGAAGCGCGCGGTATGGATTATAATAGGAATTCATCTCCACCTCGCCTTTCTCAATAAGACTGAGACAAGCCGGTTCAATTTCTGTTGCCATTTCCTTCACCCGATCCATTCGTCCTAGAGAATGATAGAAACTCGCCATTTGCCATGCACTCTGCCATCCATAGGGAATTTTTGTATGCGGCATAAGCGATTCCATCCGGTCCAATACTCTTATACTCTTCTGTGGATTTTTTTCGACGTTTATGTAATACGCGGCAAGTCCACGAAATGCTGCCCGGTAGTTGGAAATAATGCGAATTGTATTTTCATCGAAAAATACTTTTGGATTTGCTAATTCACGGAATTTATATCCATATTTCAAAGTTTTGGAAAAATCCGACGGTTCATTCATAAGGTTTGCTTCGAGCTTGATAGGATCTATTCCATAATTAATCTCTGAGGTCTTCGCCGGTTCAAGCTTCCAATTTAATCCTTTGAACCACATATAGTCTTCCAATCCAATCTTTGCATCCGGCGAACATGTAGAGGCAAAATAAATAGGCCGCTTCCATTCATTAGCCAGTATGATATCGTACACAGCAATATCCTGCACACGGAGCGCTTTTGTTTTGCCAAACTGTAATGTATTGGGAAGTAGGAATGTAATTTTTCCGTTATTGACAATGGATGTATCAAGGACAACTCCCTTCTCTTCTTGATAGTGATGGATCGTTTCTTTTGAAATGGGTAACTCGACGTTTCTCGGTTCCCATGCGATCGGTTGAATATCTTTAATGTATGAATCAGGCATATTCATCGGCACTGCTTTTGCCTCTGCATATGCTGGCGTATTCTTCATCTGGAGGATGTACCATGGTGTATTCACCAAGCTCAAGTTCACAATTCTCACATCCCGCCGGACACCTTCCACATCCTGCATGTACCACAAGGGGAATGTATCATTGTCGCCCTGAGTGAAAAGAATTGCATCCTGATCGCATGTCTGTAACATGTTGTATGCGAAATCCCAGGGCACCCAGTTCTTCGAACGATCATGCGTAAAATAATTGAGTTGCAGCATTCTCGCAGGAACAAAGAGTGTGCTGAGCACGAGCACTCCAATAAATGCAGGTTTCACAGCCGACGGCGATGTCAACTTTTCCTGAACAAGATTAAGCAACCCTTTGATACCAAGCGCGATCCAGAGTGCAAAAACGAAATATGCCCCGCAATAAAAATACTCACGATCTCTCGGCTGCGGCTGCTGCTGGTTTTGATAGTAGGTAATTAAGTATCCCATGAGAATAAACGTGAAGAGAAAGATAGATGCCATCTTCCAATCTTTTCGGAAGTGCGTATAGAGACCGAATAATCCCAAGAGGAATGGTATGCCAAAATATCCTTTCCAATCCACTCCTGCATCTTGATCATGTGAGATTCTCCCGATAAAATTCCATCCAACATAGCGTTGGAACATATGGTCCATTTGATAGCGTAGGAAAAAATCGAGATCACTGCTGTAATTTGTATAGATGCCCGCTTTTTCCGGCTCTGACGACCATCGTCGTTTAAACATGGGAAAATCGCCGTACTGCTCTCGATTCAAATACGTAATAAGCTGTGCGAACGACTTCGGATGATTTTCATTCATTGGCAAGTTTACGTTTGCACGAATAACAATCATCGTGTATGTCGTAAAACCGAGTACCGCAATAAGTGCCGCAGTAAGAGAGAGAGCAAGGATCATCTGCTTTTGCTTCATTGCATAATACGCTCCTAATCCTCCTGCCACCATGACAGCTACGAGAACGAGAAGACCTTCTTCAAGATGATCTCCCGCAATATAGAGCAACAACTTTGGAAAGTATCTGATGATGCCTGCAAATATCACAACGAAGGCGATACCTCCGACAAGAAAAGCAAGATAAATGGAGTTTCGTTGAAGAACCTTTTTTCTAAAGACTACCAGGACTACAAGACTTGCTACCGCCATGGCAATCATAAAATTTTTGGCGAACTTACTTGTCATCTCCTCTGTCGGAGGTTGAGTTGCAGTTTCTCCGCTCCAAAAAATAGCTGCTATGATGAATAACAAAACCATATGTCCCAGAAAGACATATGATGACTGTAAGTATTCTTCATCGTTATTGACATACTTCCGAAGAACCACAACAATCCCTACTATAATTATCGTCAAGACACTCATCAGATGAAGTCCAGCCGATAAACCGGCTATGTATGCAATCATCAAAAGATACCGTTCACTTCCAGGTTCATCGGCTTTTTCATTCCACACCATCATCAACCATACAATAGAAGAATAGAGCAACATACTTGCTGCAAAATAATTAGATTCACCGGCATTAAACCAAAACGTATCGCTGAATGATAACGTTAAAGCTCCGATGGCAGCAGCGAGGTACGTTCCTAAATTTTCTAACGAATTACCGGATTGTTTTCCTTTGTAGTTTTCAATGACTTTGACTGCGATGAGATACAAGAATAAAACCGTAAAGACGCTCGCAAGAGACGACATAACATTCATCCTGAAACCAATATCGCCAGGGATAGGAAGCATGTAGAATATTCTGCCCATGATCGAAAAGAGAGGTCCGCCAGGTGGATGCGGCACCTGCATCAAGTAGGCGGCAGCAGAGAGTTCGCCTGGATCCCAAAATGGGACAGAAACCTGTGCGGTCATGATGAGCTGAACTGCAGAAATGAATAGGACAATTGCGCCTATAGCGCGATGGATAAGACTTTTTTTCATTGTGGATATGTTCCCGATTGTTTTATATTTGTTGTATCATGATAAGAAGAAATCAGAAAAGAATGAACTTTTAAGCTCACCTTTCTTTCGTTGCATCAAAAAATGTTGTGTGAAGTCATAATTTAAAACAAGAATTGTTTCTCAACTTTAAATTGCAAAAAAAGAGATTTATTGCTATACTAATATAAATTTTCCCGCACCCGTAGCTCAATTGGATAGAGCGGCAGCCTACGGAGCTGTAGGTTGGGGGTTCGACTCCCTCCGGGTGCACACACAACAAAAAGCCCGCTCGCAGCGGGCTTTCCTGTGCATGCCGAGTCTTCTTCATTTCTCTTTGGTCTTCTTTTCATATACGATTTTCATCTGACATGCGTCACAATCAAATTCCAATCGATACGTATTCTTTGCATCTTGAAGAAAGAGCGGATCAGCTTCGGCAGTACCTTGACCGGCACAAAGGCCATATTGAAATCGTAGACAATGCTTCATCGTCATAACAGTCGCTCGCTTCCTCTGCTGGAGTTCAAATGCCGGTTCGATGATTTCAACGCCGTGCCTGCGGTAAAACGATTCCGATTTCTTGTTCGCAACATTTGCAGAATAATCTAAGTGCGTCGTCGGATATGGTTCACTATTCGGAATAATGTTTGAACGGTGCAGTGGAAATCTCTCCATTCGTTTTTCTTCCAATTGAGCAATCGCTTCACGCCGCAATTCGTTGCAAACGCTGACCGGTATGAAATATGGCTGACTCCAGATAATATGAAGCCTTTCTGAAACGAAGATAGAATCTCCTAATTTCGTAAGCTGACGCCGAACCATCTTCTCTGCTGCAGCCAGATTCTTTGCAGGAGTTTTCTCAATTTTTTGAACAACGGAAACCTTTACATCATCCTCATCCACAATACTCAGTACAAAACCATTTTCAGTCTCTTCAAATTGCATTTTCACGTTGATAAGGCGTTTCGTTTTCTTTTCTTGAAGTGATTTAGCGAACTGATGATCGTAGTTTCGGTAGATCATTGTCCCTTCTTCGATTCCTTTAAGTTCAGAAGGGTAGATTTTATTTTTTTCTACTGTGTTAATATTCGTACCACAGAGTACTTCTTGTCGATCAAAAAAACATATGCCATCGCCGTTATGCAATGCTTCGGTAGTTTCGAGAAGAAAATGATCTCGCCGTGTCTTTCCGGCTTTTCCTAAACAAGCTCCAACCGATTTTGGTGTGTGAGACGAAAGAATATCTTTGTTCCGGCGCCGGATAAAATGGTCGGTGAATCCACGATTAAACGTTCTTGACGGATCGGGTTGAAACGCCAGCATCGTCCGCCCTGATGATGCACTCGAAAGAGATGAATCTGTTTCTAAAATCTCATCAATTCGTTGTCGATAGAATGCTGTAACATTTTTTACATAATTCATATCCTTCAATCTTCCTTCAATCTTGAACGATGAAACACCGGCATCGATCAAATCCCGGAGATACTCTGAGAGATTGAGGTCTTTGAGAGAAAGGAGATATTTATTTTTTGCCAGAATCTTTTCACTGCTGTCCGTCAACGTATAGGGCAAGCGACATGGCTGGGCACATGCTCCACGGTTGGCACTTCTCCCCTGTGTCGCTTGACTCAGGTAACATTGTCCGCTGAAACTGACACAGAGTGCTCCATGAATAAAGAACTCCAAATCGAATGTAGTGTTTGCACGAATTTCCTTCAATTGTTTTAATGACAATTCACGTGCAAGAATGACGCGTTGAAATCCGACTTTCTCAAGGAATTGAATTTTCTCCAGCGAATAATTATGTGTCTGTGTGCTGGCAAAGAGGGGAATAGGCGGCAAGTGAAGTTCCAGTAATCCCATATCCTGAATGATCAAAGCATCAGCTCCGGCTTCAGAAAGGGATCGGACAATTACCTGTGCCTCATCTAATTCATCTTCGAAAAGAATCGTATTGAGCGCAACATACACCTTCGCCCAGTATCGATGAGCATACTGAATGAGTTTGGCAATATCAATCAATGAATTTCCCGCAGCGGCACGTGCACCGAACTTGGGAGCACCGACGTACACTGCATCGGCACCATGGTTGATAGCAGCCCTTCCGCTTTCTAAATCTTTAGCAGGAGCAAGCAGTTCTATGTGTCGTTTGTTTTCCTTCACATGCACTTCCAAGATTCCATGTTCAGTATCTAACTCACACCCTGACCCCCTCTCTAAAAAATAGAGAGGGGGATAAAGGGGGAGAGTCTTACAGTAAATCTTTTATCTTTTGTAATACAAGTTCTATGTTTTGAAGCTCTTCATTTCTAATGCGTAAGACCTTGAGTCCTTTCGCTTTTAAAACGAGATCGCGTTGTTGGTCGTAGTCCTTTTGATAATTATGTATCTTGCCGTCAAGTTCCAACACAAAATTATGTTCAGCACAATAAAAATCTGCAATGAAGAAATATTTCTTTCCGTTCAATTCTTCGTACACAATGGGATGCTGGCGAAGAAATTTCTTTCCTAATAATCTCCTGTTTCGTAATGCTTGCCATAAAACCTTTTCTGCCGAAGTTTGGTTTCTCCGCAAAGTTCGTGCAAGCTGTGTTATGGATACAAATTCCTTCATATCTGACTCACCCCCTGACCCCCTCTCTAAAAAATAGAGAGGGGATAAAGGGAGTTCTTATTATCGAACAACTTCAGCATAAGGTAGAGAAACTTCTTCTCTCCCTCAAATTGTTAGCGCAGAAAAACTTCCGTATATTTCATAAGAAAGATGAGGAGATACGAGTGCAAGAAAAAGAAAAACAAGAGTGGATTCCCACAAATCCAGATTATGATCCTAATAAACCTATGCAGGTCGGCGGTCAAGCAGTCATTGAAGGCGTGATGATGCGTGCACCCGATTTTGTAGCGACAGCAGTACGGCGTGCAAACGGTCAGGTCATCGTACAACATCAGCAATACAAATCTGTCACAGAAAAATATAAATGGCTGAATGTCCCTGTAGTGCGAGGCGCAATCGGACTTATTGATATGATGTACCTTGGCATAAAGACACTCAATTTCTCAGCTGAGATTGCTATGCTTGATGTTGAAGCGGAAAGAGTAAAAGAGAAAAACAATGTCAAAGGAAATGGTTCTGAAAAGAAGACAAAGTCCCAATCGAACCTTGCTCTCGTTGGAACACTGATCTTTGCGCTCGCGCTTGGTATCGGAATATTCTTCATTGTCCCATTGTATCTCACGACAAAAGTGTTTGCCATCGAACAAACCGCTGTAACATTCAATCTTACAGCGGGTGCTATTCGTATCATGATTCTCCTTCTCTATCTGGCTGGAATATCGCTCATGAAAGACGTTCAGCAGTTGTTCCGCTATCATGGTGCAGAACATAAATCAGTGTTTGCGTTCGAATTAAAAGCTCTGCTCGTACCTGATTCAGTAAAAACATACAGCCGTTTCCATCCCCGATGCGGAACAAGTTTTCTGCTCATCGTGGCATTTGTCGCGATTCTGTCATTCAGCTTACTTGATGCACTCCTTTTAAGACTGATGGGAACTCTCACCCTGCCGGTTCGCCTCCTCACACATTTGCCGTTCATCCCGATTGTCGGCGGTTTAGCATATGAAATCATAAAATTCTCTGCGAAGCACAGCACAACATGGTGGGGCAGGATTATAATCGCTCCCGGCTTGCTGCTTCAGAAGATTACCACAAAGGAACCGAATACAGCACAAATCGAAGTCGCATTGATTGCGCTCCGTTGCGCATTGGGTCAGGAAGATCCTTCAAAATATGTTCTGCAGCCGGATTCCGGCAGTATCAATGCAATACCATTAGCTAACAAAGTGTGAAGAGTCTATGATTGACAAACTGGAAAAAATTTTCCATCGTTACGAGGAAGTGAACATGCTGATGAGCAATCCGGTTATTATTGCTGATCAGCAGAAGAGCCGTGAGTTAGGGAAAGAATTTCGCTCGTTGGAGCAAATCGTCAAAACCGGATTACGCTACAAAAAGATTTTCCATGATTTCAACGGCAGTAAAGAACTGCTGGATTCTACGAGCGATCCGGAGATGAAAGTTCTTGCACAAGAAGAATACGATCGGTTGAAGGTCCAGATAGTTCAATTGGAAGACGAGCTAAAGTTGTTATTGATTCCGCCCGATCCGAACGACACGAAAAATTTTATTATGGAAATTCGCGCCGGTACCGGCGGCGAAGAAGCAGCCTTGTTTGCGGCAGATCTCTACCGGATGTACACCCGATATGCCGAGCGTAAAGGTTGGAAAGTTGAATTGATGTATTGGAGTGAAACCGGAAAAGGAGGTTTCAAGGAAATCTCGTTTGCTGTTTCGGGAGATGGTGCATTCGGTGTAATGAAATATGAAAGCGGAGTACATCGTGTTCAACGGGTTCCCGAAACGGAAGCACAAGGACGCGTACATACATCAGCGGCGTCTGTCGTCGTGTTGCCCGAAGTTGAAGAAGTGGAAGTGGATATCAATCCTGCCGACCTTCAGTTGGATACCTTTCGTTCGGGTGGAAAAGGCGGTCAGAATGTGAACAAAGTGGAAACAGCCGTCCGTATTACGCATAAGCCCAGCGGCATTATCGTCGCGTGCCAGCAGGAACGTTCGCAATTTCAGAACCGTGAACGGGCGATGAAGATGCTGCGTGCCAAACTCTATGAAATGAAACTTGAAGAACAAACGAAGTCAACTGCAGCACAGCGAAAATTGATAGTGAAGAGCGGCGACCGGAGCGACAAGATCCGTACGTATAATTTTCCACAGAACCGGCTGACGGATCATCGCATCGGTTTTACGATTTATAGTTTGGATCGCGTTATTAATGGTGATTTAGATGAATTGATCGAGAAGCTGCGGATTGCCGACAGTGCAGAAAAACTTCAAAACGCAACTGCTTAATCGAAACTCCACATTTAAAATAGCAAATTCCAAACAAATTTCAAAATGAGAAAACGATCTGAGATTTTAATGAATTGGGAAGTATCAATTTTTTTTAGAATTTGTTTGGGATGTGATATTTATTAATTTTTTTGTCGTAGAAGACTTTCGCACTTTCGAAAAGAACTCTTTCAACAGAGCTTCACTCTCCCCGTCGCATATGCCGCCGACAACATGGACAGTGTGGTTCAGCCGTTTATCTTCCGTGATATTATACAGCGTACCACAAGCGCCCGCTTTCGGATCGAATACTCCAAAGACGAGTGTAGGAATTCTTGCGAGTACTATTGCACCTGCACACATCGGACAGGGTTCCAGTGTTACATACAATGTGCATTGTTCTAACCGTCTTGACTGCAGATGATTTGAAGCGGCAGTAATTGCAATCATTTCAGCATGGGCGGTCGGATCCTTCAGTAGTTCTATTTGGTTATACCCACAACCAATAATTTTTCCCCCAAGCACCATGACAGCCCCCACCGGCACTTCGTCAGCATCGAAAGCCCGTCGCGCTTCTCGAAGTGCGGCTTTCATCCATTGTTCATGCTGGGTTGGCAAAAGAACCTTTCAGGTCCATGTTCGGTGATACAATTCTCATCATATAACTTTGCTCATGAAACAACTTGAAAGGACAATACTACTACTTGATATTCGGTGTAACAATATCGCCCACGATCGGGCCGGCAGATTCGACAGTATATTCGCGAACTTTTGAGAAATCTTCCAATGCAGTAGTCATTCTCCTCACAGCTTCATCTATAACATCAAGCTGATGCAGTATTTTCTGATTTTTCCCGGCGGCTTTACGAGCAGGTACGAGTGTAAGCGCAATGATTGCTAAAGGATTGTTGACGTGATGTTGCACTCCACGTGTAACTTCCCGCAAGGTTTTCAGTTGTGCTTGGTGGAGCTGTTTTTCGCGCTCGGCAATCATTCTTTGTTCCTCGCTCTCAAGCAATTTCGTACGCACATCAATAACCTTCACCAACGCTACCGATAAAAGCCACATAAACGGAAAAGCATCAAAACTTTCAACGATGTTCGTTAAAACATGAGAGTGAAATAATGAGGATGAATTCACTTTGAAAAAATACTGCAGAATGCAGAAAAAAAGATAACTGTATATAAAGAATCCTGAAAGAAAAGCAGGATATGCGATACAAAATGCCTTTGTCTTTTCGTACATTTTTTTAATGGATTTCATAGGTGTGCTCCATGAATAATGTCCATGGACATCGGTGGCTTAAACCGTGCAGAACATTTAAGAATATGAACACCAGAGAGTTTCTCTCCGCCGGATTTTCAGTGGAGAAGCCTCAACTTCAAAATTGACTTGGTTCAGCGAACATCGTGAAGCTAACTCAATTGTCAATTTGCTCATCCCGCTGCAAGCAGGATCATTATTCGGATACCTTTGTACACCCGGAGGGAGTCGAACCCCCAACCCTCAGCTCCGAAGGCTGATGCTCTATCCAGTTGAGCTACGGGTGCGTCAGCACACGAAGCGAAACCGCGATGTTGTTTATCGGGTTGAGCTACGGGTGCATTTTAATATTCAATGTCATTGAGTCCCGCTTTCACTTTGTTTAGCGGGATTCTGAAAATTGCATCTACTCGCACAAAACACTCGTAGGCAATTTCCGAACTACGGGTGCGTTGTTCTTTAAAGAATTTCTGCAAGAAGCATGTTTCTTTAAGTACGTAATAAATATACCAAATGATGGAAGTGAATACAAGTTTTTTCCTAAAGGCATTCTGTATTTATCTGGAGAATAATAGCCTCCCGCCGCGATAGCAAAGGGAGGGTTTTTTGTTGCTATTTGAACATCGATATCGTAGATTTTCATTGTATGTATTAGGTTTGGGGAATTCTGAGAGTGGTCACTCAATGTATCTTTCCTTTTTGTTCCTTTTGTTAACAATGTCGCAGCATACTTGTCCGCCATCTTTCGCGTTTTATGCGTCCGCCATATTTTGGGAGGATTGGCGGAGCGGCCCGCCACAAAACTGGCAGGTACCATCCGTTATGTTGCGTTTTGAAATATCAAAATGCTATAATTATTTATTTTCAATGGATATCAAATTAGGTCCAAAAAGAGATGCGTAAATCAATCATCGTTGTTCTTTTATTATTGTTTTTAAGCAGCTGTTCAATAAATATCAGCAAAGAGACGAATATCTTGAAAGGAACCTTCGATTATTCCGACAAAATACAAATCAACTACGAGATTCACGGGAATGGGAACTCCACTCTTGTATTTCTCCATGGTTTTGGAGCTTCTGTAGAAACTTGGCGAGACATCCAATCACCGCTTTCAAAAGGAAATACCCTCTTCTTTTTAGACCTAAAAGGATTTGGTTTGTCATCAAAACCTGACGACGGCAAATATTCTCTTGAAGATCAAGCTGAGATCGTTCTTGCTTTTCTAAAGGCACATAATCTCCGTGACATTACTCTTGTGGGTCATTCCTATGGTGGTGCAGTTTCATTATTTACTTATCTAAAAGATCGATCCGGACATGCTCGCGGTATTATTCGTCGGTTAGTTCTGATAGATGCCGCCGCTTATGTGCAACAACTTCCCTTCTTCATTGATATCCTTAGAAAACCATTCATTAATTGGGTAGTTATGAATCTTGTCCCAACTCAAATAACAGCAAGTTTTACTTTGCACTATCTTTTTTATGATGAAAACAAATTGTCTGAAGAGAGGATAACAAGATATGCTGAATATTTTAACCAACCAGGGAGCTATAATTCATTCGTCGAGTGTGCTAAACAAATTGTTCCTCCAAATCCAGATTCTATCTCAGCCTTAATCAAAACTATTGCTGTGACTACTTTAATCATTTGGGGTGCTAACGATCCAGCAATTCCTTTAGAGGAAGGTCAAAGGCTGCATCAAGATATTCGGATCTCAAAATTGGTGATCATTCCAAATTGCGGCCATATTCCGCACGAAGAATCACCCGAAGAAAGCCTCAACGCTATCTTAAATTTCTTGGAGCAATAATGGAGTCTGGACTTATCATATTTCTAAAGTAGTGGAAGCTATAAGCCAAGAAGTTGGATGATGTCAAATCGCTTCATTCTTGAAAGTTCAACTTTAAGTTCTTCGCGTTTCTCTTTGTCAGAGAGGAAGAAAAAGAGCTGCTGCATTTTCTTTTCCTTTATCGAACGAGGTATATTTATTTTTTCCAGAGTATAAGGATCGAATCCGGTATAAAACATCACTGAGGCAAGGGTCATGGGTGTTGGAGTAAAATCCTGTACCTGTTCAAGCTTCATATTCAGTTTTTGCATTTGAACAGAAAGGTCCGCCATTTCGTCAAGCCCGCTCGCCGGCAAACTTGAAATAAAATACGGGATTAATTGCTGGTTTAATCCGTATTCCTGACAAATATCCCTGAACCGGTTATATAAATGAATAAACAATTCAAAGGAAGGTTTGCGCAGGAGCTTTAATACTTTTTCTGAAGTATGTTCCGGAGCAACTTTTAATCTGCCCGAAACATGATGAACAACAAGTTCCTTAAAATATTCAAGCGCCGAAGGATCGACGGGCTTATTCTTTTTATCGAGGATGAGATCGTACCTGATTCCGCTTCCAACAGTAACTTTTTTGATTCCTTTCACTTTTCTCGCTTCTTTGTATAATTCAATGAGCGGAGTATAATTGGTATCTAAGTTTTTACAAAGCACAGGGTACAAGCACGATGGGCGCTTGCACACAGTACATTGTTTAAGATTGACGCCCTTCATTTCGTACATATTTGCCGAAGGGCCGCCTAAATCGGTAATGTGTCCCTTAAAAGTTGGAGCATGAACAATTGTTTTCAGTTCTTTCAGTATAGAACTTTTGGAACGGCTTGAAATAAATTTTCCTTGATGAGCGGAAATAGTACAAAACGAACAGCCTCCAAAGCATCCCCGATGAATTGTCACAGAATCCTTGATCATTTCATATGCCGGAATTGGCTCTTTGCCATTATACCGCGGATGCGGCAGTCGCGTATAAGGCAGATCATAAACGCTGTCAATCTCTTTCTGCGAAAGCGGCGGATATGCAGGATTAATGATGACCCATTCCTTCCCTGATTTCTCAGCGAGAGCCCGCTGTTCAAGTTTATTTGATTCCTCTTCGGTGATCACAAAATTGCGCGCAAACGCTTTCTTGCTCTTCACGCATTCTTCATACGATGCAAGTAAAATTATTTTATCATTTTGTACGTCAGGAAATTCTTTTGCACGAAAAGCCGTTTGAGGAATCTGTGTTATGCTTTCAATGCTTTCTCCCCTGCTTAATCTCTTCGCCGCTGCAACAATAGATTTTTCAGCCATTCCATAGACAATGAGATCTGCATTTGAATCGATCAATATGGAAGGCTTCAAAGAGTCACTCCAATAATCGTAATGCGTAAGCCTGCGGAGCGAAGCTTCAATCCCCCCGATGATTAAGGGAACTTGAGGATAGAGTGATTTCAGGATTTTTGAATATACTGTTACCGCATAATCGGGTCTCTGCCCTGCTTTATTTCCGGGTGTGAATGCATCGTTGGAACGGAGGCGTTTGTTTGCTGTATAGTGATTTATCATCGAGTCCATATTACCCGATGTCACTCCAAAGAACAGCCTTGGTATTCCTAATTTCTTAAAATCCCTGAGGTCATCGCGCCAGTTAGGCTGCGGAACAATGGCGACTGTATATCCGGCTTTTTTCAGTACCCGTGCAACAACCGCTGCACCAAATGACGGGTGATCGACAAATGCATCTCCTGTGAATAAAATAACGTCGACTTGTTTCCAACCAAGCTCCCGCATTTCTTTTACAGAAGTGGGAAAGAAGTCAGCATATTTGTATTTTTGACCAAGTGCGCTTTTCATTCATCTCTCTAACAAACTTAAGCATGGTATTGTTGCATAATATAAGATTTAATATTGGAGACTTCTGAAATATTTTTAGAATAATGGTAGCCGAGAACTCTCACCCACCAAAGTACGCTTTGTGCGGCGGACAAGTGAGGATGACATAATACTCTTATTGTCTTTTCTAGCAGCCGCGAAATCGACAGCTGTGAACAAAGCCTGGGCAAGGTAATTCTTGTTCGATCTTGTATCAATACATTAAACGAGAACCCTTTCCAATCCGTAATGGTAGTTCTACCTTGAGATTACACGTTTCGATTTCGCAAGCGTTTCTTTCTGTTGCTTTCTTTGCGCCCAAAGAAAGCAGCGAAATGGCTATCGAAGTCATTTATTCACAACAAAATTGGAGAGTTGATTTTATTAACCGCCAAAATCGGTAATAGTTTTATTTTATTATTCAGATCAACATAGAAAGTTTCGATCAGTTTTATATGACCCCCTCTTTCATCTCCCCCTTTGAGGGGGAGAGTTATTCTTGAGATGATAATCCCGACAGGTTGGAACGGAGAAGTGTTTTTTTTATTTGTCATGCCCGCGGATTTTTAGCAGGCAGACCGATTACAGCATTCGGGAATGACATGAATAAAGAATCTTATTTGAACTGCCAATCAGACCGCTTATAAACCCTCAATGCTTCATAAAAAGTGCCGGTCCCAATTTCATTGGTGTAATTTTGATTTTATAAATCGCTCCTTTGTACCAATTTACACGATTGAGCCTTACACCGATAGAAGTTTGACCTATGGTAAACGGTGAAAAAGGAATTTGTCCTTCAAGCTCTTTCCTGCCATTGACATATGTTTCAATCTTTCCATCATTCACAACAAAGGCAACATGATACCATTGATTGAGCAGATGAAGTTTCGTGGAGTCCGCAAGCGTTTGGCCTGTTTGTCCGGATCTCATGTACGTGTCAAGGTACCATTGATCATCCTTCGTCAATCTCGTCTCGACCATAACACGCTCACCTCGCACTTCTCCAAAATGAAGAAACCTCTGCTCGCGTTGTCCGTTTGTATCGGGACGCATTATCACTTCAATTGTAAATTGACGCATGTTCACCAACAAATTGGTATCGAGTATCATTGCATCATCTTGCCCGTCAAACTGAACTGCTTTACCATAGGAACAGTCAATGATCTGAGGTACACCAATAATTGTACAACCCTTCGTGAAGGGTTCCAACATTTTTGCTAATTCCAACTCAATGGTTTGTATTGAATCAATGTGAGAACAACTGTCGCTTTGTAATGGTAATGCTTCCAGACGCGCGCATACTGCGATACAAAAGATAATAATAAATGCCTTTTTCATATCGAGATACCTGCTCATTTTTACTCGCCTCCATTCCCTTTCTGTAAAATGAACCCCAACTATCTTTTGAATAATCGGGGTTTCATGAAAATAACACTATGGTCCTACTGGGTTACGCAACATATGTCGATGAAGCTGTATCACCGCCGCGACCTGTCCAGTTCGTATGGAAGAACTCGCCGCGCGGTTTATCGATACGTTCGTACGTGTGTGCACCAAAGTAATCACGCTGTGCTTGCAATAGATTTGCCGGCAGTCTCTTGTGGCGATAGCCATCGTAGAATGCTAAAGAAGAACTCATTGATGGCATCGGAATTCCAACCTGTGCTGCTGTTGCAACAATCTTCCGCCATGATTCCTGGCAGTTCGTCATGATCTTCTTGAAATATGGATCGAGAAGAAGATTTGTGAGTTTTGGATTTTTATCATATGCAACTTTGATTTTTCCAAGGAAGGTGCTGCGAATAATACATCCGCCGCGCCACAGAAGTGCAATGCCGCCGTAATTCAGATCCCATTTATATTCCTTTGCAGCTTCCTTCATCAACATATATCCCTGAGCATAGGAAGTGAGCTTCGAAGCATACATTGCCTTGCGGATATCTTCTACAAACTTCTTCTTATTGCCGCTGATTTTTTTCTTTGCAGGTCCCTTCAAAATCTTTGAAGCGATAACACGTTCATCTTTAATAGCAGAGAGACAACGAGCAAAGACAGCTTCCGATACCATCGTCATGGGGATGCCAAGATCGAGCGCAGCAACGCTGGTCCATTTACCAGTTCCTTTTTGTCCGGCTGTGTCGAGAATAGAATCGACGACATACTTTTTCTTTTCATCTTTATAGTTGAGAATGTCTCGAGTGATTTCTATAAGATAAGAATTCAATTCGCCTTCGTTCCACTGATTGAAGACTTCATACATCTCTTTATTGCTCATGCCCAGACCTTCTTTCATCATCTGATAGCATTCGCAAATAAGCTGCATATCGCCGTACTCAATGCCATTGTGCACCATCTTTACGAAGTGGCCTGCACCGTTATCGCCAACCCAATCGCAGCACGGTGTGCCGTCTTCGACTTTTGCTGCAATTGCCTGAAAGATCGGTTTCACAGCCGGCCATGCCGCTGCTGAACCACCGGGCATAATGGAAGGACCTTTCAACGCGCCTTCTTCGCCGCCGGAAACACCTGTGCCGATAAACAATAAACCCTTACTCTCCAGATACTTTGTTCTTCGGATGGAATCAGGAAAATGTGAATTACCACCATCGATAATAATATCGCCTGCTTCGAGGAAAGGAATCAGCTTTTCGATGAATTCATCCACGGCCTTCCCTGCTTTGACCATGAGCATCACTTTGCGCGGACGTTTCAAAGCAGCAACGAGTTCTTGAATCGTATGCGCACCGATAAATTTCTTTCCTGCGCCTCGGCTCTGTAAAAACTTATCTACTTTTTCTGTCGTTCGGTTAAATACGGCGACGGTAAATCCGCGGCTCTCGATATTCAGTACAAGATTCTCGCCCATGACTGCTAATCCGACTAATCCAAAATCAGCTTTTTGTTCCATATTTATTCTTCCTTTAAGTGAGTAGTTGATGTGTATAACAGGGTTATGAATTTTTAAGTTATTTGAAACGATCTTGATAAGCCCACAAACCCAATGCTGGATTTGAAATATAGAATATCTTCTCTCCATCGGGCATAGTGTTAAAACCATCTTTGAGTTTTTCTGGGTTGTACTTCCTTGTCATCTCATTCAACTCTGCATATTTGAAGTTGACACTTTCGATTTCCTGTTTTGTAAGATAACCGGTGCAATAAGTAATCGAGAAACGTCCTTCCGATGAACCATGAATCAAATGTGCAGCTGCACCTAAATTGTTTTTCAGGTCATCTCCGGCTTTCACAAGTTCCAATACTTTTGGTGTACCGACATAACCATATTTACGAATCAGCGCATCTATCTGTTTATCCTCGCCAAATTCTTTTAGAGCCGGAGCCAGAACGATCAGTTCTCCTCCATCGGCAATTGCCATGCGAGTACGATAGATACTCTTGTTGCCAAGCCAGGTACTCTTAAATTCCGATGGATCAAGATACACGACAACTTTCTTCAATGGCTCTTCAACCATTTGAAAATTTACTTTGAGCGATAATGCTGCTGCAAGATTAAAGCATTCCATATCATCGCCAATATAGAGACCGCGAACTTTCAGTTGTCCATCTGCACCGCGCGAGACAACCGTTTGAACATAGACGATCGGCAAATGCTTTGCAAAATGATCTGAAGCATAATTATAAACGCGTCGTACCGGATTGTCTGCGCGTCCCATAATGCGTTCCATCCCGTACACAGCTCCGAGAAAATGACTTTTGTTAATCCCTTCAGGTCCGCCGGTTCCCACAAGAATATTTTTGTTGTAGTTCGCCATGCCGATAACTTCGTGCGGTACCACTTGGCCAAGCGACAATATCAAATCAAAATTCCCTTCCACAAGAAGTTTGTTGACCTGCGCCTTCCATGCATAATCCAATTTTCCTTCTGATTGTTGATAAATAAAATCAGATGGAACTTCCCCCAGCGTGACCACATCTTTCCGCCAATCGTGCACACGAAAGAGATTGAGCGGTGTATTACCGAACATGGTTTTGATATCTTTTTCGGTCATGGCAGTGTGTGTGCCAAGCGCCGGAAGAATATCCGTAAGCTTTTCCTTGTAATATTCCCATGTTAAGCGCGTAAGTATCCCGGCATGTGAATGAAAGCGCGTATAATCCGGCGGGATAGCGAGAACCTTTTTCTTTGCACCTAATTTCGAAAACGCATCAACAAGACCTTTCCTCATGTCTTCTTCGTAGAGAACATCACTTTCCGAGCCGCGGCTGTAGAGCAGCATAGTATATTTTCCTTTTTGCTATCTACTTATAGAACATTGGAACACCATCGTTCGTTCTCCGATGATGTTTCCTCTTCATTCTTCTTGTAAAAGTTACCACCGAATACGTGCTGATCTGCTATCGTAAATAACGAATCGCTCAAATAGTCTAGCTGTGACTGCCTATTTACTATAAAACATTTACTACAGTATTAATATAATAGAGAATCTTATGCTTTTCCACAGTTTTACCTCTTTATCTTGAAAAGTTTATACGAGAGTTTTACCAGTATATTGGATGATTGAGAGAACAATTCGTCTCTTAGATAGGGAAGATACATGCTGATATTTTTCCACTTCTGTCGTAGACTCCTCATAATGCCTTGAAGGACATTGAAATATTGGAGGGATAGTCATTTGCTCTTTTATGTGACCGACCTCTTTATCTGTTCTTATCTTCTCCATCGTTTCTGCAAGCGTCATTTCTCATTTACTGCAAAGTTCAAAAAGCATCAGAAGAAAGGCAGGAAAAAAAACAAACCACACGCGTTTGCCTTTCCCTCCCTTTCTCCGTATTTTTCTAGTGCCGTGAATTATATGGTTTCCTATCGAACAAAAACCTACAAGGCAACAATAATGAGATATCTCACTTTCTTTTTTGTCCTTTGCTCTTCGATCTCCTTTGCTCAATTTGACAAAGAGACGACTCGGGTGGATGCCCACACTATGAGTCCCGTGATATTTGAAGCTATTCCGTATTGGAGCAGCGACACGACATCCATCGAGCTCGTTGTTCTCTACCGTGTGAGTCCGTCGTTTCTCTTTTTTTCAAAAACAGACAACACACAACAAGAAAGTTACGAAGCAAAAGGTGAATTGGTTGTTGAAATTATGGATAGCAACAATGTCACTGTTGGACGCGGCTTCCACCCGATGCGGATTGAACGAATCTCGGTGCCTGCCGAAGATGCTCCTCCATCCGATGAGATACAGGGAATTTTTACTTTTAAACTCAAAAAGGGATTTTTTAAAATTGTTATTGAAGCAAAAGACAGCGAGTCTGGTAAATCATTCATCAATCGCGATACAAAAGTGGATGCACAGACTTTTTCTGCTTCCGGTTTGAATGTTTCTCCAATCATGTTTATCGATCCGATACAATCCGACTCCTCTTCATCCGACCATACTATTTTTTTCCCGATAAACCATGGCGGTAATGTTATCATTGGACAGGTAGGAGTATGTTCGTTTCAGGTCGTTTCACCAGACACAAGCACCGACATTCATCTTGCATGGAAAATACAAAGCAAGAACGAAGACGATGATGAGATTTCGCAAAAATTACAGGGCGAACAATGTTCCCAGCGAAACGGCACACTTGCCGTGATTGAAAATGCAAAGCGCGTCTCTTTTGCAATAAAAAAGGGGCCAGCACACAGCCGATTCGTCTTTGCATCCATTCCCATAGAACGATTGGATGCCGGTACATACCTGCTCACCGCAATAGTGACTCAAGGTGCGTTGAAGTCTGTAAAAGAATTTAGATATAAAGTTATTTGGCCGCTCAAACCTCGTTCTCTTTCCGATCCTAAACTTGCCGTTGACGCATTGAAACTTATCGCGACGGAAGAAGAAATCGACCAGATGTCCGCGTTCAGTTCCGATAAATCGAGAAAAGCGTTTCGAGCGTTCTGGCACAAACGCAATCCAGACACCACGCGTGCGTATAATTCAGTCATGGCTGAATACTACCGGCGCGTAGATGAATCAATCAAGAGATTTTCTACTACAGATGAAAAAGACGGGTATCGTACCGACCGCGGACGCATCTCTATTTTATTCGGAGCACCATCCATAACAAATCGTTTGCTGAAACCGAATACAGCGCCAACCGAAATCTGGACATACGAAAACCTTAAAAAGCGGTTTACTTTTAGGGATTCAAAGAAGAACAGCAATTATATTCTTGTGAAGACGGAGAATTATTGAAACCCATTATTGTGATAACGATTGGTGATTTTAACGGCATCGGTCCAGAACTTGCACTCAAAGCCGCAATCCATCCAACTATAAAAAAGCTCTGCGTACCAATTCTTATCGGGCCATTAAGTGTTTTTGAACAGACAGCAAAAAACTGTAAGCTCAAAGTACCACTTGCACAAACAACGTTAGTCCAGTTTCATCGATCTGGTCTTTCGGTCATAGATGTTGGGGATGGTATCGGTGCAGACATCCAGTATGGCACTACCACAAAAACGGCTGGTCGATCTGCAGGTGCGGCTCTTGAGCGCGCTGTTGACCTCTGCGTGCAAGGTAAAGTAGCAGCAATGGTCACTGCGCCTATATCCAAAGAAGCGCTGAATCTTGCCGGTTATAGTTTCCCAGGACAAACAGAGATGATTGCACTCCTGAGCCAATCTCAGAACGTAGCGATGATGCTTGTATCAGATAAAATGCGCGTAGGACTTGTTACTATCCACACGGCGCTCAAGAATGTCGCAGCGAGTATATCCAAAGAAAAAGCTATCGAAAAAATCGCCATTATCGATACATCACTGAAGAAAGATTTTCGTTTGAAGAAACCGCGGCTTGCCGTTCTTGCACTTAATCCACATGCAGGTGAGAAAGGATTGATCGGCACTGAAGATGATGGAATTATCGCACCGGCGATAGCAGATTCCAGAGCAGCGGGTATTCTTGCCGAAGGTCCATTTTCTGCTGATGCATTCTTTGGAACACATGCATATAAAAAGTATGATGCGGTCGTGGCGATGTACCATGACCAGGGATTAATTCCACTCAAGATGAGTTCATTCGGAAAAGGTGTGAACTTTTCAGCAGGACTGAAGATCATACGCACTTCACCTGACCACGGCACAGCCTATGACATTGCTGGAAAGAACAAAGCAAACCTGTCCAGCATGATCGAAGCGATCAAGCTTGCCGTCCAAATATCAAAGAATAGACGCGATCATGATTGAACTCAAGAACGTTTCGGTATCATTCGACGGTCAACAAGTTCTCGACCGCCTCAATTTCTCAGTAGAACAAGGTGAGTTTGTGTATCTGGTCGGACAAACCGGCACCGGAAAAAGTTCACTCATGCGGTTGTTGTACTTTGATTTGTATCCCTCCACCGGAAGGGTGAAGATTGCCGGGTATAATTTCGAGACTCTTACGAATCGTCAAATACCGCTTATCCGGCGTCGGCTAGGAATTGTGTTTCAAGATTTTAAATTACTCGAAGACCGGAATGTTTACGATAATGTTGCCTTCGCACTTTTCGTCACGAACGCACGACGAAGTGAAATCAAGAAAACAGTTTTGCATGTACTCGCTGATGTTGGCTTAAGTCATAAACGCAATCATATGCCGCATGAGTTGTCAGGCGGAGAGCAGCAGCGTGTCGTCATAGCGCGGGCACTGGTCAACGAACCGATTGTCCTTCTTGCAGATGAGCCGACAGGTAATCTTGACCCAACTTCTTCCGCCGAGATTATGGAACTTCTCAAGAAAATCAATATGCGCGGGACCGCTGTACTCATGGCGACACATAATTATGATTTAGTAAAAAAATATCCCGCACGAGTGGTTCAGTTGAAAGATGGGAAACTGACTGAAGTAGACATGAAGAAAGGAAAATAGGCCGGTGACCTTCGCAAGGTTCTCGCGACAAAGCGATGAGATCCTTGCGAAGGTTTCTCAGAGGCTACTTCACCTGTTCCACACGACGTACCTCCGGGTGCTGTATCATTAACGACCGTTCAATACCCGCCCGCAATGTCATCGACGACATCGGACAACCAACACACGACCCCAGTAATCGTACTTCGACGATGCCGTTTTCTGTGACACGCACGAGCTGAACATCACCCCCGTCGATTGCAAGAAAGATTCGCAGACGTTCAAGACTTGCTTCAATAGTTTGTGGTGTTAACACGTTTTCTCCAAGTCAGTTCTGATTCTGCAACAATATCTCTACCTTCGGTACCGCCGGCGTTCCAAGATATTGAATACTAATCTGTGCCGCAAGCTGCCTTGCGATGGCTTGTATAATTTTTCCCTGCTGAGATTCCGGTTCTCCATGGACAATCGGATCGCCTTTATCTCCGCCAATGCGAACTTTGGTGTCGATGGGAATTTCACCGAGGAATGGTACGTTCAATTCATGAGCCATTCGTTTACCGCCGCCAATATCAAAGATGTTTTCTCTTTGACCGCAATGGCTGCAAATGAAATAGCTCATATTCTCAACGATTCCGAGCACCGGCACATGAACTTTATTGAACATCACCAGACCTTTTTTCGCATCGGCAAGAGCAACATCTTGCGGTGTTGTCACTATCACTGCTCCCGTCAGCGGAATCGTCTGAACAAGTGTTAACTGAATATCTCCCGTACCGGGAGGCATATCGAAGATCAGATAATCCAGATCACCCCAGGTTACATCTGCTATGAATTGCTTTACAGCGCCACTCGCCATCGGTCCGCGCCAGATGACTGCTTCCATCGGATTGACAAGAAATCCGATCGACATCACCTTGACGCCATACTTTTCAAGCGGTTGAAGTTTACCGTCCGATACTTTCGGTTTCTCGTTAATTCCGAACATCAAAGGAGCACTTGGACCGTACACGTCCGCATCTAATAATCCAACCTTAGCACCATCCATTGCAAGTGCGACCGCCAAGTTCACAGCAATAGTTGATTTGCCCACCCCTCCTTTTCCGCTCGCAACAGCGATCGTATTCTTTACTCCAGAAAGGAAGTCCTCTTTTTGCGCATGCGTATTACGTTGCACATGAGAAGTCATCGTAATATCAATCTTTCCGATTCCTTCGATTGTCATTCGTAGAGTTTTCTCGCAATCGATGATAAACTGATCTCGCACCGGACACGCAGGTGTCGTGAGTTGTAAGTCGAACGTGACATCGCTTCCTTTGATTGTAAGGTTCTTGACAAATCCAAGAGTCACAATATCGCGATGCAAATCGGGATCTTTGACTTGTTTGAGTGATTGCAAAATATTCTCTTCAGTGAGTTTGAGCATTGAAATCCTAAATTATTTGTTTACCAGTTTTCATTTTTTACCCTCTCTTTCTTTTTCCATGATCCTTCTTCCGCTCTCTACAACGTTTCTTTATTTTGTCCAGTTCCATCTACCCTTTCATAACACCTATCGGAACCATCTTTGCTACTTTTCGAGCAATGCCTGCATAATGAACAACATCAACGACGGCACTCACATCTTTATACGCTTCCGGCTTTTCTTCGGTCAAACCACTTTTTGAAGCACCGCGTATGTGAATCCCTTTTTCTCTGAGTTGATGAATCAATTGTTCCGCGCTGATATCTTTCTTTGCTGCGTGCCTGCTCATGGCACGTCCCGCACCATGGCATGCAGAACCAAAAGTCTCTGACATCGCCCGTTCTGTTCCCACTAAGACATAGGAGCACGTGCCCATACTTCCGGGAATGAGTACGGGCTGACCTATTTCAAAATAATCACGCGGAACATCCCGATGATGTTTTGGGAAGGCACGTGTGGCTCCTTTCCGATGCACTAATACTTTTACATTTCTTCCGTTGATACGATGTTCCTCTTCTTTGGCGATGTTGTGCGCAACGTCGTACACAAGACGGAGACTGCCGGAACCAATGACACGCTCAAATACTTTTCGGGTCCAATGGCTCATCATCTGGCGATTAGCAAATGCAAAGTTTGCCGCTGCTGCCATTGCTTTCAAATAACTTTGTCCTTCTTTCGATTTGATGGGTACACATGCAAGCTGCCGGTCTACTACCTTGATGTTATACTTCGGCATCGCTTCCTGCATCACTTCCAGATAATCTGTGCATACTTGATGACCGAGACCTCGCGATCCGCTGTGGATCATCACTACAATTTGATTGAGTCTGAGGCCAAATGCCTTCGCCGCTTCTTCATCAAACACTTCCGTTATATATTGTATTTCGACAAAATGATTGCCGGAACCGAGAGTGCCGAGCTGATCGCGTCCGCGCTGCTTAGCACGCTTGCTTACCTCGTTTGGATCTGCATTGACCATCCTGCCATTTTCCTCGATATGCTCCAGATCGTCTGGTGTTCCATAGCCGTTTTCGACAGCCCAATGCGCACCGTCGAGTAGAACTTTATCGAGCTGCTCAAAAGAAATTTTCAATATTCCTGATTTTCCCGTACCGCACGGAATATCACAGAACATCTGATTGAGCAGTGAATCGACTTTTTGTTTTACTTCCTCTAATGAGTAATCGGAAGCGAGCAGTCGTACACCGCAGTTAATATCAAATCCAACACCACCGGCAGAGACAACTCCTTTTTCCAAATCAGCGGCAGCTACACCGCCTATCGCGAAACCATAGCCCTGATGTGCATCCGGCATAGCGAGAGAACGGCCAACCAAACCCGGAAGCGTTGCAACATTCGCTACCTGTTTGAGTGTTTCATCCCGCTCAATCGCACCGATAAGTTCTTTACTTGCATAGATCAATCCCTCTACTTTCATTCCATTTCGGAATGATTTTGGGATTAAATATCGATATTCATCTAACTGCGTAATAGACATAGGCTAGATGTCCACAAATACACGCGCAATCCAATCACCATCGTGGTCTTCAACCTTCAACTGATGATACGTAATAGCTTTCACATCGAGCTTTAATTCATGTTTCGATACATCGTACGGTTCACCAAGGAGATTTGCTTTTAACAAAGTATCAGTGAGTGTTTCAAACTTCACATCCGAAGTCAAGAATTTTTCGGCATCGTACAGGTAGAGAATTTCTGTCAGCCACCGCACTAACAAGTTTTCGCGATCAGTCGCCTGAAGCTCTATCAACCGATTCTGACGTGATTCAATCTTCGATGTTCCGGCTACAACCGACATGAAACCGTACGCAGCATTCCGAAATACTTCCTGCATCGAATTGCCATGCGCTTCTATTCCCAAATCGGACGGGTGTTCGAGAATTTCGAATGGCGGTTTCACTTCACATCAGACCAGCGTTCTGCCGCTCAACTGCTTGAGTGCTTCAAGATAGAGCGCAGAAGTCTTTAGGACCACATCATCCGGCAATTTTGGCGCAGGCGGCTTTTTATTGAAATTGATAGATAAAAGATAGTCACGAACAAACTGCTTGTCGAAACTCTCCTGCCCGCGGCCTGGCTGATATTTGTCTTTTGGCCAAAACCGTGATGAATCCGGAGTGAGCAGTTCATCAATGAGAATAGGTTCTCCATTTTCACTGACACCAAATTCCATTTTTGTATCAGCAATGATAATGCCTTTCTTTTCTGCAAGCTGTGCTCCGCGTTGATATATCTTGATAGACATGTCGCGCACCTTGTTTGCCAATTCCCTGCCAATGATGCTGCACATCTGCTCAAACGAAATATTTTCATCGTGTTTTCCGATATCTTCTTTGGTTGTCGGAGTAAAAATGGGTGCCGGCAGCTTAGACGATTCCACCAGGCCATCTGGTAATTGAATACCACAAATAATTTTGCTTTTTTTGTATTCATTCCATCCTGAACCCGAAAGATATCCGCGAACGATACATTCCACCGGTAAAGGTTTTGTTTTTTTCACAAACATCGAGCGATCGCAAAGCACGGTCCAATACGGTTTGCATTCTAATGGAAAGTCATACACAATAGAAGAGATGATATGGTTTGGAACGATATCTTTTGTCTGCTCAAACCAAAAGTCAGAGATTTGTGTCAGCACTTTTCCTTTATAAGGAATGCCTTCGTTCATCACCACATCAAATGCGGAAAGCCGATCAGTAGCGACGATGAGCAGTGACTCGCCAAAATCATAGATGTCCCGCACTTTGCCGCGATTGATCAGTTTCAAGCCGGGTAAATTGGTTCGTGTGATAACCGGTTCGAGATAATTGTTGGTCATAGTTCCTCGTGAGCAAATGAACATGGTATGGTGAGTGCTTCTTCCAGTCGTTGTAAATATTCAGCGCGTGGAATTTCATGCGCTCCAAATTTCTGTAGGTGTGGTGTGGTGAACTGTGTATCCAACAATGTGTACCCTTTTTCTTTCAATCGCATCACGAGATGCACGAGTGCGATCTTTGAGGCATCCCTTATTCTACTGAACATGGACTCTCCGAAAAAAGCTCCGCGAATCGCAACACCGTAGAGACCACCAACAAGCATTCCATCCTTCCATGTCTCAACGCTGTGTGCAATACCGGCATAATGCAGTTGGACATAGCTCTTAATGATCGCTTCAGAAATCCATGTCTCTTGCCGTTGTGCACACACACGCATGACTTCTTCAAACCTTTTATTAATCCGGATATCGAAGGGCTTCTTCTTCAGCGTTAACTTGAGACTGCGTGGAACATGAAATGTATCCAGTTCGAATATTGTTCGCGGATCAGGAGAATACCAACTTATTTCTCTTGTCTTCGGATCAGCCATCGGAAAATAACCATTGCAATATGCCGTGCATAAAAACTCCGGATCAATGGTTTTTATATCTGATGAACGTGTTTCCATAGTCCGTTGAGGTTTCAAATCAATCCAGGGTAATGACAATTTTGCCGATGCTCTTTCTACTTTGCATAAACGCTTGAGCTTCAGCAATCTTGCTAAACGGATAGCGAGCACCAATAACCGGCTTCAAGATTCCAGTGGCTTGCCAATCAAGAATCAATCTGAGTGCATTTCTCAAATATTCGCTTTTCTTGGCAAGAAAGTACAAATTGAAACACGAAAGACTGACATTCCGAGATAGCAATGTATGAGGAAACAATATCGGTGCCGCCAACATTTCCCAAACCGCTTTCATTTTACTGTACGTTCGCTTTCCTGTTATGGCTGAAAATCCGAACAAAACATATCGGCCCATGGGCGCTAAAATCTTCCACCCTTTCTTGAATACCGTTCCGCCGACCGAATCGAGCACGACATCAATTCCATATCCATTGGTTTTTTTTCGAATAACTTCTTCAAAATCTTCTTCTTGATAGTTGATAAGATGCGTCGCACCGTGGGAGCGTGCTATTTCTAACTTTTCTGAAGTGCTTGCAGTAGCAAATACTTCCGCACCAAGATGTCTTGCCATCTGTGTCGCGGCAATACCCACTCCGCCTGCAGCAGCGTGGATCAAAAGTTTATCACCTCTGTGCACATGCCCTAGTGTCAGCAATCCATGATACGCCGTAAGATACGCAACAGAAAAAGCTGCGCCTTCTTCAAAATTCATCCGCTTGGGAAGCGGGAAAAGTTGTTCCTGTTTGACTACAGCATACTCTGCATATCCACCCAACTGCGTGAAGGCGATAACACGATCTCCGCGCCTCCACTTCCGAACGTTTTCACCAACTTTCGTCACAATTCCTGAAACTTCAATACCAGGAATGAATGGCGGTTTCGGAATACTTGGATATAATCCTAACCGCGCCATCACATCTGCGAAATTCAGCCCAATCGCTTTGACTCGAATCTTCACTTCACCTTTTTGGGGAGCCGGTTCAGGCCAATCTTGAATTTTCAATACACTGGGCGAACCAAATTTTGTAATGACCGCAGCTTTCATAGTCTAGTCTCCGAATGCAGTACCTACTGCCCGAGCAGATTTGATATATTGTGAATCGAGCGGCACGGTACGAAGTTTGAGGATTGCTTCTTTGACCGGAACGGCAACAACTTCGGTTCCACGCAGACTGACCATATATCCGAATTTGCCTTGTGCCGCCAACTCAAGAGCCATAGCACCGAACCGTGTTGCAAGAATTCGATCATAGGGAGTTGGACTACCGCCCCGAAGAACATGCCCAAGTACGACAACGCGCGTTTCCAGTCCTGTTGCTTTTTCAATCTTTCGTCCTACCACATCACCAATGCCACCGAGACGTACAGGGTCGGTGCGCTTTTTATCCATTTCTTTCACTACGACATCTCCTTCGGCAGGCTTCGCTCCTTCTGCAACACAAATGATGCTGAAACGATTTCCGCGTTTACTGCGCAAGAGCACATGTTCGTAGACTTTTTCCCACTTGAATGGAATCTCAGGAATTAAAATCATATCTGCACCGCCGGCAATACCTGAACCGAGGGCGATCCACCCTGCATACCGTCCCATCACTTCAACGACCATGACGCGGTGATGCGACGAAGCAGTTGTATGAAGACGATCGATCGCTTCCGTCGCTACCCAGACTGCAGAATCGTATCCAAAGGTCACGTCTGTTGCAGAGAGATCGTTATCGATGGTCTTCGGAACGCCGATGAAGTTCAGTCCGAGTTCTGTGAATCGGTCAACAATATGCATCGTGCCATCCCCACCGATGGCGATGAGAGCATCCAGATTCCAATCGCGGTAATTCTGAATGGCATGGCTCGAATAGTCGAGCACTTCCACACCCCGCGGTGTTTCTACCGGAAATTGAAACGGATTTCCTTTGTTTGATGTGCCAAGAATCGTGCCGCCAACATTCACGATACCGCCAACATCCCGAGGAGTTAATTCACGCATCCTTCCTTCTACAAGACCTTCGAAGCCATCCAGAATACCGATCACGGCACAGCCGAATTGTGTCATTGCTGGTTTGGCAATGCTCCGAATGACTGCATTCAAACCTGGACAATCACCACCACCTGTAAGAATTCCAATTCTCTTAAGAGTACTTTTCATTTTTTATATCTCACGTGTGTCAATGATTTTTCTCTCTTCAAAGATATGCAATAGTATTCATTGTTTCCATCAACGCACACAGACGAAAAAGCCTCTCCAGTTGATCTGAAGAGGCCTTTTCCAAAATTTTATCGTCCAAATTAAACCGTTGCCTTTGGCATGACGCTCTGTTGATATTTTTCACCAAGCCATGCACCGAAGAGCGAAATCATGAATCCTATAATCAATCCAACAGTAAGATACAGTCCTGGAACGCGAAGAGAAATGATGTATCTCAAATATACCCAATCTAAAAGTACTGCGAGCAGTCCTGCAACTGCGGGTTCTTTCAGTGTCACACCCGGTGATTTAAATCCGATAATAAAACCTGTCACCACGAAACTTATTATGAAACCGACAAATGCAAATTTAAAAATATGAACGAGAAATAATTTTGACAGAATGAAAACACATAAGATATTGAGCGCAAAACAAACTATCACTCCAACGATTACCCATTTCCAAAGAAATTTTTGATTTTTGGCTTCTGCTGCTGAAGTGTCATCTCCCTGAAGTTTTTCACCTGCCCAACCGCCGACCCATGAAAAACCAACGCCGAGAATCAGGAGCAAAAAATTGATTGCAGCTGTAAAGTGAATTTCCGCTTTCGTGATAAAGAGAAGGAAGAGCATCACGAGCATAACAAGCGCACCACCAACCGAAGCTTCGTTAATTGTAATTCCCGGTGAATAATATCCGATAATTGTACCGGTGACAATGAAACCAACTAACATAACTATTACCTGGACTTGACCACTGTGGAATGTCGGCGCTACAATGAAATACGATGCCCCAACTATGATAAGTCCGGCAATAACCGACAAGATGACCCATTTCCATTGTAACTTTGGTTCGTTGTGTGTACTGTGCGTCATAATCTTTTTCCTTTCAAAGGTAGCAGATATGGTGAATTACAATACTGATGTTGAATATCTCAAAACAATGAAGGAAAAGCAAGAAAATTTGTATGAAATAAGATGGATCTTCAGAACGTCTCAATTTCATAAGCACTTACCTGAAAACGCATCCAACTGTACGGTATACTGTAAAAACGTGAATGTGGAGATGACGGTACGAGCAGGTTTAATACCTTCTTAAACAAGCCACTCCACGACCTCTGTCATCGTAATTGCTCTCACCGTGATGAACTTTACGTTAGAAACATTTTTTATTGACACTGTATAGGAAGTATTGTACGTTGTATGGTATTCCAATAAAGCAGCGATCATTCAGATTCAATGGGGCAGTAATGAGTCTGTGTTTCATAAGCGCGGTAATTTCTGGTCTGTAGATTTACTCATTCACTCCTCTCTAATTTTTTTTTGCATAACTTCTGCCGCAAAGCAAGTAGGCAGATATATCTCCAGTCACTGAAGAGTGTCCTACAAGATAGAAAATATTCACAGTTCAAGATAAAAATAGAGACACTCAACCAAACCGTTGCAATATCATAGAAACATTAATCATATTTAAAAGAAGGAGAGATAAAACATGAAAACAATTATATTCATCCTGCTTTTGGCAGTATGTATCCTGCCAGCGTATTCTCAGAACATCACCAATACACTTGGTACAGGAGGAGTATTTACTATCAAAGATGCGTCAAATAGTTATTTGACTTTAAGTCAGTCAGACGGACTTTTATCTTTGAACAAGAACCTCAACCTGCTTACTACAACCAGCTCATCACTTGGGGTTATTACAAAAGGAGGAAACAGATTTATACACGATTTTGCGCCTGCCGGATCTCAAGGTTGTAATACATTTATTGGAATTAATTCAGGTAATTTCACAATGTCAGGTACTGGCTACTATTCAAGCTATAACACGGGAATTGGCAATTACTCGCTTCAAAACCTGACTACCGGCTATCATAACACAGCGATGGGGTATGGATCTTTAAACTCTAACACGACTGGCTTTTGGAACACAGCAGTGGGAAAGTCATCTTTACAAAACAACTTGACCGGCAGTAGTAACACTGCAGTAGGGGAGCAATCTTTATATCACAACACAACCAGCAATTTAAACGCAGCAGTGGGGTTCGGTTCTTTATATTCCAACACGACTGGCGGCTCTAATACAGCGATGGGGGCTTCATCTTTATATTCTGACAGCACTGGGGCTAACAACACAGCAGTGGGAGAAGGATCTTTACAAGCCAACACGACCGGGCATGACAACACAGCAGTGGGATATTGGGCAGGTTACAATATGACCACCGGCTATAATAATACTTTAATTGGCTCTAATGCTCAATCCTCTGCCGCAAACATAAATAATGAGATTACGCTTGGAAATGGCTCTGTTACTTCTCTTCGATGTGCAGTCACAACAATTACTTCTTTATCGGATGCACGGGATAAGAAAAATATTAACGATCTAAATCTAGGAATTGATTTCTTGATGAAATTAAAACCGCGTCTGTTCAACTGGGATAAAAGAGAATGGTATAAGGATAATAAATCAGATGGAAGCAAGATGCAGAAAACACTGACTGCGGGATTCATTGCACAAGAGCTTGATGAAGTTCAGACGAAAGAGAATGCCGAATGGCTCAATCTTGTCCTGAGAAATAATCCTGATAAACTTGAAGCAACTCCGGGCAATCTCCTGCCTGTGATGGTAAAGGCTATTCAAGAGCTCAAAGATAAACTCGATAAGTACGAGCAGATGCAAGTTGTGTTAATAAATGAGATTGATAAACTAAAATCATCAAAGGAGAAATAAAACATGAAAACAATGACACTCATCCTGCTTTTGGTAGTATTTGTACTGCCAATGTATTCTCAAAACATTACCAACACGCTTGGTACGGGCGGAGTATTTACTATCAAAGATGCATCAAATAGTTACCTAACCTTAAGCCAATCAAGTGGACTTTTATCCTTGAGCAAGAACCTCAACCTGCTTACTACAACAAGTTCATCACTCGGAGTTATTACAAAAGGAGGGAGCAGATTTATACACGATTTTGCACCTGCTGGAGCCAATGGTTTAAATATATTTATTGGAATGAATTCCGGTAATTTCACAATGACAGGTACCAGCAACTCAGCAAGCTATAATACCGGAATTGGCTATAACTCGCTTCAAAGCCTGACGACCGGCTCGTATAACACAGCATTGGGGTGTCAATCTTTATCTTCTAATACAACCGGCGTTGATAACATAGCAGTGGGGGGGGGAACTTTATATGCTAACACGGGTGGTTATCAAAACACAGCAGTGGGAGCATTTTCTTTAGGTTCCAACACAACGGGCAATTTAAACACAGCAATGGGAGAGGCATCTTTACAAAACAACACGACTGGCGGTAATAACACAGCAGTGGGAAGTCAATCATTATGTTTCAATGGGACTGGTTTTTCAAACACAGCAGTGGGGTATGAATCTTTGTTTTCCAACACGACCGGCTATTATAACACAGCAGTGGGAGACTCATCTTTATTTTCCAACGCGACCGGCAATTCTAACACAGCCATGGGGTATCGATCCTTAGCTTCCAACACGACCGGCTATTATAACACAGCTGTGGGGTATCGATCTTTACGTATTAACACGAGCGGCGGAGGCAACACAGTAGTGGGGTATAATGCAGGTGCAGAAATAACCGGCTCAAATAATACTGTAATTGGTTACAATAACGGGTTGTGGGCTGGGCCTCCTCCAGATTTAACCGGCTCAAATAATACTGTAATCGGTTCCGGTGCCTATCCGTCTGCGGCAACCGTATCTAATGAGATTACGCTTGGAAGTAGCGATGTTACTACTCTTCGATGCCACGTTATGTCCATTACTGCCTTATCGGATGCACGTGATAAGAAAAATATTCATGATCTCAGCATAGGAATTGATTTCTTGATGAAACTAAAACCGCGTCTCTTCAACTGGGATAAAAGAGAATGGTATAAAGACAATAAATCAGATGGAAGCAAGATGCAGAAAACACCGGCTGCGGGATTCATTGCGCAGGAGCTTGATGAAGTCCAAACCAAAGAGAATGCTGAATGGCTCAATCTTGTCCTAAAAAATAATCCTGAAAAGCTTGAAGCAACACCCGGCAATCTCCTGCCTGTGATGGTAAAAGCTCTTCAGGAACTCAAAACGGAAAATAGTGAGCTCAAAGATAAACTTGATAAGTTTGAGCGAATGCAAAAGGTATTAGTAAGTGAGATTGAACAATTGAAATCAAAAGACATAGAATTCAAACAAGTTCGGAATGGCAATTGAACATGCATGCGTTCTCCTCGAGCAGACAGCTAAAAAATATCTTAATAATAAATAATGAGTACGAAAATGAAAACAATTATTATATCTTTAGCAATTGTATTTTCTTCTTCATTGCTTTACAGCCAGATAGTACCCAGCCAGAGTAATATGACCTATGATGCCGGAACTGATATAACAGTCCAGGCAGGCGCAGATATATGTGCAGATGCAATAATCATCAACGGCACGTGGTCCGGCAATGGGACAAAGTGCCAAGCACCGCTTCTCGTGGAAACGACTCCTATTGTCGCACCGAGAGTATTGTCACTGGCTCAGAATTATCCGAACCCATTCAATCCGACGACGACGATTGAATTCACTGTTCCGAAAGATGGGCATGTGTCGTTGACGATCTACAACTCACTCGGCCAATTAGTGGCTACAGTGTTCGATGGAGAGGCAAGAGCCGGTTACATCCAGAGAGCAATGTTTGACGCTTCACAGTTAGCAAGCGGTGTGTACTTCTCCCGGCTGCAGTATAATGAGAAGATGCTTCTGAAAAAGTTGGTGTTGATGAAATGACCTCAGCAACTTTCCGAAAGTTACCGGTGATCAAGCGTAGAGAACTTTCGGAAAGTTACACTAAGAACGCCCGGGTAAGAAGATTACTCGGGCTTTCTATTCAATTTCGAATAACCCTCTCATTTTGCTTCAAGTGAGTTCCTTCGGAAACGAATCCAACTGATTCTTCTCTTTGGCATCCGGTATCGACTGCACGGTCCTAAATTTCTCGGTTAGGCCTGCCAATTGTTTATCGGCTTTGTCATAGTTGTTCTTTGCATTGTTCAACTGCATGCCAAGTGTCTCAAACACATCGTTAAATTTCCGCAATTCTGTTGCGAGCAGTTCAAGATTCTGAAAAATCTCTTTTGCACTACGCTCAATTTGCAATCCTTTTAAGCCAAGCGCGATGACTCGCAAATGCGCATAGAAGCTGTTCGGCGAGACCGGAACTACCCTTCGCTTGGTTGCGTACGAATACAATCCATCCTCCTCGTCATAGGATTCATCTTTGATGATAGTTTCGTAATAGATGTTTTCAGCCGGGATATACATTAATGCAAAGTCGAATGTCCCTTCATCCGGCAAAATATATTTTTCTGCGATTGAATCAATGTGTTTCTTCACATCCGACTTAAAAAGGCGAGCAGCGGTTTTCTTTTCCTGGTCTGACTTTGCATCGAGCATCTTGCGAAAATTTTCCAGTGGAAATTTAGAATCTACCGGCACTTTTCCGCCGGCTGTATTAATGATCGCATCGACTGTTTGACCATTTCGAAACGTGTATTGAATGTCATACGCATTTGCCGGAAGAACTTGCTTGAGTAAATCTTCCAACAACAATTCACCAAGACCGCCACGAAGCTTGGGAGCTTTGAGCATTTCCTCCAATTTCGAAACGCTCTGACCTAGTTCCTTGATCTCTTGTGTCGCTTTCCCAAGTTCGCCAAGTTTATTCTGAACATCTTGAATCACCTTTGCCGCAGTATCCAATCGCGACCCCATCTGACCGGTGTTATTCTGCAATTGCGATGTAACACTGCTCAGGTGTTGGTTCATACTCTCTGTCGTGGATTGCAGACTCTTCAGAACCAGATCCGTTGTGTTCTTCAAAGACATAACAAATGTATCAGTCGTATTCTTAAGATTTTGATTCACTTCCCCGCGTAAAGAATCTACTTGCTGTTGGAAGATCAATGCTGCTTGTGCGGAATCATCTCCTTTTCGCTGAAAAGTTCGCTGGAGAACTACCAACACGAGAACCGCAACAACAATTAAAACTATGAGCGATAAAATTTCCATTCTTTCTTTCCCTTTACATTCCTTTGTATTTTTTACTTTTTATTTGTTTTATTCCTCTCACAATCAGTTCATGAAATACCATGCTGTGCTCGTTCCAGAAAACATCCAGAAGAACACTCGTGCAAGCGGTAGATGATTCCGTTTGAGCCATCCCCAGATCATCGCCGCGCCAATCATCACGATGGTGAGAACAAATGTGCCTGCAATACATTCCCATACGCCGAATGTCTTACCATAATAAAAACCATAAACTTCTCTCATTCCATAATTGCCTATAGATCGCAAACAGAGGCGCAGCATATACCATCAACGATTCCTTGCTGACGTCCAAAAAAAAAGATTTTTTCAGTCTTGCGATAATTTGCATAAAACCAGCACGCCGTGAGAAGCAACATCACAATACCCAAGCGCTCAAAGAAAAAGAGCGGATTCGCCCGAATATCATTTGAACCGATGTGAAGATGTACAGGTAATTCTCTTCCAATGGCGCACACCGCAAAGAGAATTGCTCCAGTAAGCGCAAACCGGAAGATGGATCCTTTTTCTTTCTGCTGTTCACGCGCACGGATGTACCCGGAAGCAAAGACACCTCCGAAAAGCATAAAAGCCATCCATGGAAAGAGTGGAAAAAGCGAGTAATGTTGGCTGTTGAAATATGCTGCAGGAGGCGCGGGAATCCAAGTGTTGAAATTAATATTCCAAATGAACATTGTCGTCAGTACAACAAGCACCCCCTTGGAGAACAAGAATATTCTATACGTCCGATCGTTCCTTATCAACAACCTTGTGAGAAAGAGTACGAGCAAACTCAACGCAATGCAATGCAGAACGTCTGACTGATAAAAACGCAGCCACTGAACTTCTGTCGCTTCTGTGGTTGTTCGATGGAATGAAAAGAAAGGAAGAAGATCAATAAAGGCGAGTCTTGAGTGTGATGCCATAGTTCGTGTTAGTTCTTAATTCTTAGTGCTTCGTGGTTTGTAGTTACATTGTGCTGTCCAGTTACGAGTATTGAGTTTTTCTGTTTTCTGTCTCCTGTTTTTCTGTCTTCTGCATTCTGTCTTTTTAAATCACTTTCATTTTCTTCCCAACTTTTTCAAATGCCTCTAATGCACGATCGATATTTTTTTTCTTTAATGATGCCGAGATTTGAGCACGCAATCGTGCTTCTCCTCTCGGTACTACCGGATACCAAAGACCTTTTATATAAACCCCTGCCTTCAGCAAAGTATTGCTCATTTCCTGTGCGATGGATGATTCACCGAGCATCACCGGCACTATGGGATGCGTACCTTCGATAATCTTGAAGCCCAGACTCTTGATTTCCTTCCGGAAGTATGCTGTATTTTCATGCAGTCGTTTAACGATAGATTTATCTTTCATCAATAAATCAAACGCCGCCATAGAACCGCACACGATTGCGGGAGGAAGTGAGTTCGAAAAGATATACGGTCGTCCTTTCTGACGCATATATTCAACGAAATCTTTCGAGCCGCTGATAAAACCTCCGGCTGCTCCACCTATTGCTTTTCCGAGCGTGCCAACAGTAAAATCAACTTTGCCAAGCAAACCGAACTGCTCTGCCGTGCCTCGTCCACTCTTGCCGCAAACGCCGATTCCGTGCGCATCATCTACAAAAACCACTGCCCCGTATTTCTTTGCCAGTTCAAGAATCTTTGGTATCGGTGCAAGGTCTCCTTCCATACTGAAGACACCGTCGCTCGTTATCATTCGAATACGATAGTCTTTATCTTTGTCTTCTTCCAATTGTCGTTCGAGATCGGCAACATCACCATGTTGATAAATCTTACGGTCTGTTGTTTCTGCCTTGCATAACCGTTGACCATCAATGATGCTGGCGTGATTCAATCGATCGCTATAAATAACATCTTTGTAATTTTCAAAGCCAAGTTTTTCGTTTGTTAACGCTTGGAAGAATGCGACATTTGCCGCAAATGACGATGAGAAAAGAATAGTATCTTCCGATTTTAGAAACTTTGATATCTTCTTTTCCAATTCAAGATGAATCGTTTGAGTGCCGGTGAGAAAACGCACTGAAGCAAGTCCATATCCGTATTTCTTCATTCCGTCGATTGCGGCTTTCACAACAACCGGATGGTTCGACATGCCAAGATAATTGTTCGAAGCAAGCATCACTACTTCTTTACCACTTACCCTGACGATTCCACCTTGAGCACTTTGAAGAGTGGTTTCATACTTGAAAGTCTTTGTGTCTTCGAGTCGTTTCAGCTCCGCAGCGAGAAGTTCATTGAGTTTCATAGAGAATAGCCCTTAGCAATCAAGGTTCATCATGAGATTTCTCCTACTTCAATCATTGAGGCTTCTTATTTTTTCTTCATCCGGACTGAGAACGATCCGTCCATCCCATGCTTATGCTGGAATGTTTCCACTTGCCCTTGACTTCCCACAAAATTCTGATGAACGAACTTATTCGCCGGTTCAATGGAGAACTCAAGATGTCGAATAAGGAAATCTTTGGTAAGATCGAAATTTTCTTCCGGTTCGATTGTGCACGTACTATAAACGAGCACTCCGCCCGGTTTCACAAGTTTCGCGGCATTTTCGAGAAGCGAACTTTGCAGATGCACGAGTTTTTGAATATCATCAACATCCCGTTTCCATTTGGCATCTGGTTTCTTCGAGAGAACACCAAGTCCGGAACATGGTGCATCCACCAACACTTTATCTGCCGGAGGTATCTCAAGAATCGCACCATCCTCGGCAACAAGATGAACATTGGTTATGCCTAATCGCTGGCATGCGTTCTTCACGAGATTGAGCCGAGTCTCATAACGATCAACAGCGATGATTTCACCGGAGTTTTTCATCAGTTCTCCGATAAATGTTGTCTTCCCTCCAGGCGCCGAACAGAGATCGATGACGCGTTCTCCCGGTTTTGGATCGAGCAAGAGAACTGGAATACCGGCACTCTCATCCTGAACAGAAAAATATCCCTGCTTAAAAAGTTCTGATTTTCCAATGCCGGCCATGTGCTGTACACGAACAAAGAAATCAAAATACTGAGAACGTGTATATTGAATTTGATTTTTGTCTAACAACGAGAAAAAATAATTCAAATCCACTTTCAAGCGATTGATCCGTAACGCTAAATCAGGAATGGAATTGTTTGCCTCCATCATCAATTTCGCTTCATCATATCCATAGCGTTCCACCCACCGTTTCGTCATCCATACCGGATGAGATTCGATCACTGCAAGGTGACGAATTTTATCTTCTTCTTGATCGGGATAGCGAATGTTTTCTATATTCCGGAGGATATTGCGGAGGACAGCATTAACGAGATCGCCGACTTTCTGCCCGCGCAGTCGTTTGATGAACTCAACTGCTTCATTGACGGCAGCCGAGTGCGGAACCCGGTCGAGAAATTGAATTTGATACAATGCTACACGAAGTGCGTTCTTGATATTCGTTTCCGCTTTTGTGAAATTGCCGTGGAAGAATCCCGTTAGGACCCAGTCGAGTTTCATTTTCCAACGAATCACACCAGTCACAATCTCGTTCATGAGACCTTTGTCTAATTCATTCATAACATCCGAACTTAATTCCGCATCAAGCAGTTTATCAAGATAGGCATCTGAACGCTCAACGCGGTTAAGTATCTTTACTGCTGTGCCGCGCGGACCGGCATAGATACTTTCTGGTTGTTGTGGATGTTCTTGTGGTGCGGCGTCTTCTTGCATTCAATTATCTTTCAGCGAGAATGTCCTGCACTGTAAATTATAGAATCAGGCCGGAGTTGAACAAACGGCAAGAAGTGCGGGAATTGATTATCTTTGAAGGTGTAGAGTTGTGCTGCCATCGGTCAGGTCATTTCTGTGAACAAGTGAATATGTGGAGGTTCGACATTCCAAACCTTCGCACTACCGACAACAAAAAAGCGGAATGCATTCTGACAACACATTCCGCCTTAGAATAGCAACGTCGTTCTTATGCCCCGGCTACGGCTGCTTTTGGTTCCTCTGGCTTTGCAGCGTACTTCCGTTTGAACTTCTCAATGCGTCCGGCTGAATCGAGCAGTTTCTGCTTACCAGTGAAAAACGGATGGCAATTTGCGCAAATTTCTATATGGAGGTTGCCCGTGGTAGAACGAGTCTCAAATACATTACCGCATACGCATGTAACCACAGCTTTTTTATATGTCGGGTGAATTCCTTCTTTCATCTCAATCCTCTAATACTTTCTATGATTATACTTTAATTAAAATACGAAAAAAACGATTGATTTGCAAAAGGAATTTTATTCCGTAGTTTTCGTGCAATATCTGCACATTTGAAGAAGACTTCCTCTCTCGTAGGGACGTATGGCTATACGTCCCTACCAAAGCTTTACTCGATTTTTCTTCTTCCCGCAACAAATCGTAGCGTCCGACTCGCTGATCTCTCTCACAACAGGGTTCTCCGATTTTTATGGCGGAACTCCTTCACACCTTAGATAGTTAATCAAACACAACCGTTTTTCTTCCATGGATAAGAACCCGATCTTGCAAATGCAATCGCACTCCTCTTGCCAAAACCAATCGTTCCAGATCTCTCCCCTTGCGAATCAAATCTTCCAGCGAATCTTTATGCGAGATACGGATAATATCCTGTTCGATGATCGGCCCTTCATCGAGCACATCCGTTACGTAATGACATGTCGCACCGACGATCTTCACTCCTCGCTCATACGCTTGCTTGTATGGGTTTCCTCCGGCAAATGCAGGTAAGAAGGAATGATGGATATTGATGATACGATGAGGATATTTCTCGACATACTTTGGTGACACAACTTGCATATAACGAGCTAAGACGACTGTGTCTATATTTTGCTGTTCCAACAGCCCAAGTTCCTTTGATTCCTGTTGGATTTTAGTATCCCGTGTGATGGGAAAAACATAAAAGGGTATATGATATCGCTCGGCTAAGTAGCTCAGATCGGGATGGTTGGACATGATAACTGCTATCTCTGCATCGAATTCTCCCAGTTCATGCCGCCAAAGAATCTCTTGAAGACAATGATTATATTTTGAAACGAAGATAGCTAAACGCCGCTTCTCCCGATCCAACCTTATAGAACATTCAGCACTGTACTCCTTCGCAAGAGGCAGAAATGTGTCTTCTAATTTTTCAGGAGCCACGCTAAATCCGCTCATATCCCATGCCACGCGAAGAAAGAATATTTGTTCCGATCGGTCCACATGTTCGTCCAAATCAAGTATATTTCCACCGCGTTCAAAAATGAATTGAGCAATGCGAGATACTAATCCTTTCTTATCAGGACACGACCATAATAAAATCGCTGTGAGACTTTTTTCAGCCACACATACCTCCTTCTATAGTGAATATCAATCGCTGGGATATAATAAGAGAGTAGCACCAGAGTTGCAAGTTATTTTCATGTTCCAATTCATTTTAATTGTGTTACTTGAATTTCATTTTCATTTTTGGTAGATTTTACTGAATGAAACGAACTCTTCTTTCTCTTGTTGCCACTGCCTGTACTGTGGCAACACTCTCTGCTCAACAAGCGACGTATGATTTTCTTCGCATCGATGTGAGTGCACGAGCCGCAGCCCTCAATGGCAGTTTCGTCTCGATGAAAGACGACCCGAATGTGCTGTTCTATAATCCGGCAGCCCTTGGAACTTTGAGCAGGCCTAAGATTTCCGCCAGCTACTTAGATTATCTCATGGATGTCAATATGGGATCGTTGAGCTACGCTCAGTACGTTGAAGGAATCGGAAATTTAGGTGGCGGCATCACCTATATCAATTACGGTTCATTTAATCGAACCGATGAGAATTTAAATGTTATCGGAACGTTCGAAGCAAAAGAGCTGGCGCTTATTACAGGTATCGCAATACACTATGACGACGATATCCTTGTCGGCGTTAATGTAAAATATATTTATTCCTCTATTGCGGAGTACAGCTCAAATGCACTTGCAGTCGATTTTGGATTCCTTTATGATATTCCTTCGCAGAATCTTACGATCGGCGGCAGCGTTTTGAATCTTGGTACACAGTTGAAAACATATGCTGGCACAATAGAGTCACTTCCCCTTGATGTCATATTCGGCATCACGAAGCGACCTGAACATCTTCCGATATTTCTAAACCTCGACTTCCATCGGCTTAACGAAAAAGGCAATACGTTTTGGGATCGCTTCAGTGCTTTTACGGTTGGTGCCGAGATATTAATGAGTGAATCACTCCGGTTGCGCGTTGGGTACAACAACCAGCAACGGAAGGACTTCAAAATGGGAACAAGTGCTGGTCTTGCCGGTTTCTCTATGGGTGCCGGAATTATTGTGAGGGACTACCAATTTGATTACGCGTTCAACTCTTACGCCAAAAACATCGGGTTGCACCATATTTCTCTCGGTATCAGTCTATAGCTTTCAACAAATGTCAGATGTTCAAAGAGTGTTGAACATCTTTCCACATCTATCGTAGTATCGCGTCTAGAAGTTTTTCACTCAGATAAAAAAGAATCATTCCCCCAAAAACCAGGAGCGGCGGTAAGCGGCTTTTTGTTTTGTTCACTTCAGGAATCAAGTCGCTTGCACCCACATACGTTACAGTACCAGCGGAAAACGCGAACGCAATACCGGCAAGCTGGGCATCAACATGTTCCAGCAGAAAAACTGAACAAGCTCCAATAAAAGTTGCAAGTCCTATACCTATTGCCGAATATAGCACGACCCTGCGCGAGAATCCGGCACTCATCATGATCGAACCGATCGTGAGCCCTTCCGGAAACTTATGCAGGAGGATTGCCAGGAAAATGAGAAGTCCAAGATAGAAGTCATATTGAAAACCGACCGAGATGGATAATCCATCGAAAAAAGCGTGGATGAATAACCCCGTGAACGCAGAATACCCGGTAATTTTTGACATCATCACATCGTGATGAGTCTCTTCACCAAAATGGAAGTGTCCAACAATGGTATGCTCGAAGAAATGGATTGTTGCAAAACCGATAAGAATCCAAACAGCAGCAGACTCACCTACAAATCCGAAACTGACAGGCACCAGCTTGAGGAAGACGAGCGCAAGAATAAATCCTGCACTGAGTGCAAGAAGTATCTCTTGAACGCGCGTCGGCCAACTCTTACGTGATACGATCATAGTACCGCCGAGAACAACGGCGATAGAAGCTACGAGGGCAAGTAAAAGAATTTGAGTTTTCATCAGTTGCGTGTGTATGGTTTTTCAAGATACTTTTTTGATTCCTTATGAGAATCTTCATATTCTTTCATCGCCAGTACTTTTTGATATTGCTGTATCGCATCTTGCCTCTTCCCTTGTGCATCATAAATCATACCGATGAGTAAATTCCCAAGCGACATGAATCCGGATGGCTCATCTTTGTCAAGTTTTCTGCTCAACTCATCGCTTCGGTACAAATTTTTCAGCGCTGCATCAAATCGTCCGGCCATAAAATCAAATTTTCCAAGGTAATAGCACGCTTCACGTGCATCGTACGTGTCATACCCCAGCTGTTTTTTTGAACAGCGTTTCTCGATGTCTATGAAGATGTCCTTCGCTTCACCGAGATAACCTGTGCTGACTAAACAACGGCCTACATAGTGATGGAACATGGAATTGTTCGGGTACTTCTCATGCAGCTTTCGGGCAAGTTCAAGAGCACTCGCATAGTCTTTCTCATAGACGAAATAGTTCTGCATGAGAAAATACATTGCCTCAACTTTAGCATACTTCCCATTCAGTGAAGCTTGTCGAAGCTGCTCTAACCCTTTTTTTCTATCTCCATTCGGGAAAAAAAACATTGCTGGTTTTACAATTGGATATTTTTCTGGAATAACAGATGCGTAATAATTGTAAATGCCTATCCCCAGCAAAACATCATAGTTGTTCGGCTCCAGTTCGTATGCTTTTCGCACCAACGGCAACGCAACGATGCCGTCGTTGGCGGCACCAACCCATTTACCTCGGTTCGCACGCAATCGTCCGCGAAAACCAACCGCACCTCCGTTGAAGAACATTGCTGTCACGTCATTGGGGTGCTCATCCAAACGTTTCTCACACATCTCAATGACCACACCAAGCATCTGGTATAATTTGTCATCCTGCGACTCGTCATCAAAATTACTGATGATGCGTTCCCACTGAACCATCGCCCGAAAAAAGTATCCTGCCGGATGATCCGGACGCTGACGAATCACTTCCGAAAAGTCTGAATCAGCTCTGTCGAATTCATAGTTGTAGAGCTTATCAATACCGCGCATTAATCGTTGGTCGAGGGCTGGATCGTCAAGCCATTGTGACTGAGCACTGGAACAGACAAAGAGGAGAAAAAACGCCGAAAGAAAATATATATTTCCCACTTTCTTACGTGCATCCCGATAGTGAAGGTGATTGATGCTTGTTGAGTCCGATTGTATCGTAATGAAAAGTTCTCCCCTCATGAGACCAATTTCTTTGCTAAATATTCTTTGAGACCTGTGCTTGCTACACGCTCCTGCACCATGCTGTCGCGGTCGCGCACGGTAACCGTCTGATCTTGTAAAGTTTGAGAATCGATTGTTATGCAATACGGCGTTCCGACTTCATCCTGCCTTCTGTACCGCCTGCCCACTGCACCGCTGTCATCATAGAATACACGGAAATACGGCCGCAAATCGGCTTCGAGCTTACGTGAGAACTCCGGCATGCCGTCGCGATTGACAAGAGGAAAGATTGCCGCTTTAATAGGTGCGAGCTTAGGATGAAGCTTCATCACAACACGCAGTTCCATAGCGCCTTCGGCATTGGGCGCCTCTTCTTCACGATACGAATCCACAAGGAATGCCATAAACGACCGACTTGCGCCGGCAGATGTCTCGATAACAAATGGCGTGAATTTCTCCTTTGTTTCCTCATCGAAATATTTCATACTCTTACCGGAAAATTGTTCATGGCGTGATAAATCGAAATCCGTACGATTATGCACACCTTCGATCTCTCCCCAACCAAATGGGAACAGATATTCGACATCATATGCATCCTTGGCGTAATGCGCTAATTTATCCTTAGGATGTTGATGCCATTGGAGCTTTTCTTTCGTCATTCCGAGATCGATGTACCATTGCATGCGTTCGCCGCGCCAGTATTCGAACTGTTGAACATCGGTGCCGGGTTTCACAAAAAATTGCATTTCCATCTGTTCAAATTCACGTGTGCGGAAAAGAAAATTCTTTGTGTTAATTTCGTTCCGGAATGCTTTCCCGATTTGCGCAATGCCAAAGGGCAGTTTCTGCCTCGATGCAGATTGCACATTCAAAAAGTTGACAAATATTCCCTGCGCTGTTTCCGGTCGTAAAAAGACAATCGATGATGAATCTTCCACCGGCCCTACAAATGTCTTGAACATCAGATTAAATTTGCGTGCTTCCGTGAATGTCCCTTTATTACCGCAACTAGGGCATGGCAGCATCAATACGATACGCGCAGCATCTTGATCGGTCGTTACAAGTTTTGCGAATTCTTCAATGATCGTCTCATCTTTTTGCTGCCCGCCAAACTTTTGCGCATCGAGTTCGCGGAGAACGTCTTTTTTCTTTTTTAATGATAAGTCGTCAAAAAGAACGTCAACCCGGTATCGTGCTTTGCACTGTTTGCAATCAACCATCGGATCTGTAAAATTCTCAACGTGTCCTGAGGCTTCCCATACACGCGGGTGCATCAGAATGGAAGCATCGAGCCCTTCTACATTCTCACGATAGGTCATGCTTTTCCACCATTGTTGTTTCAGGTTATTGAGCATCTCGACGCCCAACGGGCCATAATCCCAGCATCCATTCAAACCGCCGTAAATTTCACTCGATTGAAATACGAAACCGCGGCGCTTTGCCAGAGAAACAATTTTCTCCATTGCCTTTGTTTGATCACCTGCAGTCTTATTATTCTGACTCATCTTCTCTTGCACTCTCTATGATAATGAGTAATTGAATCTTAACTCTTTGTGTAACTACTCAGCGTTTTCTTCGACAATGCCATTTCCCTCTTGGCCTCCTCCCCTCATAGGGGGGGAATAAGGTGGGGTCTATTGTTCTTTGACCTCACCCTAACCCTCTCCTATGAGGAGAGGGAATGTTTCTCTATTTACCAAAAAATATGCTGAACAGTTACTTATTTGTATCTTTTGTCATCAATCGAATTTGCTCTCTGCATATTCATGCTACTTCAATCCTGCTTTGGTCACCGATCATAAAGCGATGTACTCGCGGTTTTCCGGTTGCCTCTACGACTTCAACGTCGTTGCCGAGAATGCTCCCTTCAATCCGAATACCGACACTCGTGACCTTACAATCCCGGAGAACAATGCTGTACTCAATTTCGCTGTTCCGCACTTCAGTTCTATCACCAATGGAAGTAAACGGGCCGATGTAGCTGTTTTCAATAACACAATTTTTTCCGATGATAACGGGACCGCGAATCTTGCTGTTGATGACGTGCGCTCCTTCCTCTATCACGACACGGCCCGCTACTTCAGATTGTTTATCCACATCACCATCGTTTCGAGGTGCAATATTATCCAAAATCAATCGATTCGCTTCCAATAAGTCGGTGGGTTTTCCGGTGTCTTTCCACCAGCCGGTGATTTCTGTGTACCCGATCTTCAAGCCACGCTCAATAAGGAGTGTGTGCGCATCGGATATTTCCAGCTCACCGCGTGCACTGGGTTTGAGGCTTTTAACTGCTTCAAAAATGTGATGATCATACAGATAAATTCCCGCAACAGCATAGTTGCTCTTTGGCTGTTTTGGTTTCTCTTCCACACGAACAATTTTCCCATCGCGGATCTCGGGTACGCCAAATCGTTCCGGATCTTTCACTCTCGCTAATGTCAGGTAACAATTACATCCGCTCTTTTCAAATTCATCCACGAATCGTTTCACACCACCGACGAGCATATTGTCGCCGAGGTAAAAAATGAATTTGTCGCCTGCAATAAATTTTTCGGCCAATTGTACGACCTGTGCAAGTCCACCAGGAGTTTCTTGCGGGATGTACGTAATCTTCACGCCCCACTTTGAACCGTCACCAATATACTTCGGAACTTCCTGACTGTCGGCATTATGCACGATGCCAATTTCCTTGATGCCCGCGTCCACCGCCGCTTCGATGGCATAATGCAGGATGGGTTTATTTGCTATTGGAATGAGATGTTTGTTCTGCGTGTGCGTTATGGGGCGCAACCTTGTACCGCGTCCGCCGCTGGCAATAAGTGCTTTCAATGGTTATCCTTTATACTGTTCTTTGACCGGTTTTCTTGTTGATGCTTTTTTGAATGCCTGTCAACCGTTTCGTGCGTCAGAAAAGTCGAAACAAAACCATATGTACTATGATACAAAAATATTTCTTCTTTTGGAATTCAAACTATCGGCTGTACAAAGTTCAGGCGAGATAGAATTCAGCCGCTTTTTCCATGCATCGACGAGACTATTTCGCGTCATTCACTTGCATGAATGCAGCTGCAAGATACCCGACAACTCCACTTTTATCTCCGGTGATATCACCTGAGTTACAGTAGTGCAATACCTCCACCCGATTTGCACCTAATTGTTGTGCCGTTTTCATGGCTACCGCAATGGGACCGCCGCCGCACGCTTCGAATGACTTCTTTTCCAATTCATCGATGAACACATCCGAGTTGAAACGTTCCACTGCTTGGATGACACGCTTATCAAGGAGCACAGCTTCATCATAAGCATGGAAATGCGAGAGATCACTGCTCGCAACTAAAAGGACATTTTTGTTTGCCATAACACGTGCAAGTGCAACACTCAGTTGTTCGCATAATTGCCGTCGCTGATCTCCCATAATTATCGGTACAATGGAAAACTCCTCAAGCACACGCTGGAGAAATGGCAATTGCACTTCAAGCGAATGCTCTGAGCGATGCCCTGCAACCGAAGCAACGATATTCTTTTCCCCATGCAGTAATTCTGATCGCACTTCATGATTGATAGGCACTTTTCCGAGAGGTGTTTCATACGCATCACCTGAGTAAATAGAAATGCCGTCAAAGTATTCCCGGTGACTCGGACCAACAGCGATGACACAATCGTACTTTCTGCCTTTGAGAAGTTTGTAGGCGTGGGCAGCCGTAAATCCGGAATACACGTATCCTGCATGAGGCGAAACCACTGCACGTACTGTACCTTCAATTTTCGGTAGTTGTACACGATTCAGCATCTCATCGATGTTCTTGCGGAGTGCAGCCGGTGATCTCTCATAAAACATCCCGGCAACTGCCGGAGCACGTACAATTTCTTTCTCACTCATAAGTCTTACTTTTCTTCTTTTTCAAATTCAGACTCTTCAAATTTTTCCACAGTGAACGTGAAAAGTTTTACCTCATTCCGTTTCCAAGCATCGAACGGTAATCCTGCCTTCAATGCTGTGTGTTTGAGAAATTGTTCTCGATCCCATCCATACTCTATTGCCACCTGCGGCAGCAACAATCCGCGTCTAAACCCGGCATCGATCACAAGACCATGCTTCCCGATTTCAATCTTCATCTTATCGTGCAACTCAGAGAGCGGCGAGAGAACGGAAATTTCAATCGTGATGCCTGCCAATTCGGCCAAAGTCATCGGCATGAAGCGCGGATCTTCCATGGCAGCCTTTACTGCCGCCTCTTGCGTTGCTTGAGCAAGCGGAAAAAGAGGCTCAACATATCCAATACAGCCGCGAAGGTTTTCGCCAATGCGGAGAGTGACGAAAACACCAGAGGGTCGGCTCAATGATTCGCTCTTATATTCTTTCTGTGGAAGCGGTTTTCCGCCAAGTGCAGATTGAATAGAAGATCGCGCAATCTTCAGGAGCACTCGCTTTTCTTCATTCGTTAAATTCATTGACACCCCCTTCCTCTTCATTTCCATATTGTAAGGTAGGGAGGCGTAGTCAAACAATCAATAGTATGAATTTTCGAAAGTGCTCAGTGTGTTCTTCGATGATGCCGTTCAATTCGATGTTTCCTCCCTTTTTAGGAGAGAACTAATTACTCGCCGTTAGACATGGATCATATAGTAATGTCAATAAGCCTTTGTGGTGCAATACGTTTCTTGAGATGTATGAATAGCCAAAGAATCTTGTTCATTGGCGTACGCATAGGTTAAGAAGACAACAAACAGAAAGTAAGAGTATATAGCTTTCATTAGTATCTCTATGCACATTGTAGAAACAAACCAATGTTCCTATAACTATTTCAAAACGCGCCCTAACGTATGGTGGCTTCCGCCCAATGATAAGGCATGGCGGATAAAAAGTCCGTTCCATTGTTGCATAATGGAACGCGATCGCGATCCCGCTTATGTGGGATCGGACTGCGGCATTCTGCCTGCGTGCCGAAGGCACTTCGGCAGGCAGGTGAAAACTTTCAAATTTGTTGTGAACGAACCATGTTCATTGTACTTACTTTCATATTAAGACAAAACCTCTGCACGCCATGAATTTTGCAGTGTGCTCATTGAGATTAAGTATCATTAAATAAAAAGTTGTATTGCGCTTCGTGCAATAATCTTGAAGAATGTCTGCGTAATTATTGGTGCACACTTGTGTGTGCATCATTTACACGCGGCCTCCGGCTGCGTGATTCATTCTTCTGGACAAGCCGAGCTTGAGCGCATGGTTAGGCGCAGTGCCATGTTATTTAATATAGTTCCGAAAATGGATCGTATTCTGAATCCTCTTCCCAGTTATATTCTATTTCATTGCTTTGTTGCTTCGCTATATCGCGGCCTAATAAATCCGAGATGAATCCAAGAGTCATGTCAATGCCTGCACTGATTCCTGAACTTGTATAGATATTCCCATCACGAACCCATCGAGCTTTTTTAATCCAATGAACATTTGGCGATTCTTTATGAGTCCAAGAAAATATTCTCTTATTAGAGGTTGCCTTTTTACCGTCCAAGAGACCCGTCTTTGAAAACAATATTGAGCCAGTACAGACTGTTAAAATATATTCTGCTGTCTTGGATAATTCGGCTACCTTGTTCACAAAACGACTATTCTTCAATAAATCTCTTACTCCTATTCCTCCGGGAATTAGTAAAATGTACGATTCAGAATGCAACTCAGATAAAGGACGTGTTTCGACTCGTACTTTCTGAGAACTGACAATAATTCCACCATCCAGCGAATATAATTCTGGATTGAAATGTTCGGTTAACCGTCCAAACACTTCAATAGGACCAAATGCATCCAATGTCTCGAAATCATTAAAAAGAATTACAGCTATATCTCTCATATTATTCTTTCCATAGCATTGCGCCTAACGGACGGGCGCTAAGTCCGTTCCATTGTTACACAATGGAACGCGATCGCGATCCCGCTTATGCGGGATCGGACTGCCGCGCTGATAACCTTCAAAATGTACTATACGAAACAAGTTCATGCTGAAAAGTTAATTATAAAAACGAAAACCCACCACCAGCAAAGCTTAACGTACCCAGCTGGCAACCGTCAGCTTGAGCGCCTGGTTAGGCAACAACATATAATATTTCATTCTATTAACTCAGTATACATTATTGGAAATGCGATTGGAAAAATAAATGCCACGGATGTACCAACTTTACCATTATGGGTGATGGCACTGATTGCACCACCAATACCGACACCTATGAATCCACTTAAAAGTGTTAAGCCAAAATTACTTTCCTGATTTTCCTTCAAAGAAACTGAATGAACTCCATAAGAAGAACCAACAACGTATCCAATATATCCTCCAATAAGGACACCAACAAGCCCACTCCAGGCATCATCTTTATTGCTAGAAATAATTCCTCCAATAAGTGCCCCCGGTAACATAGAAACTGTGCCTAATAGACCACCTATTCCGACTTTTTTGAGCACAATTAAACTTCTATGCAACACTGTAGACATTCCACTATCAGAGGATAATGTCGTGTCGTACTTGAGAAAGAAATAATTAACAGAATTTTCATGAGTTCGGAATATCGCTGAGGAGACAGAGGGTGCATCGTTCTTCCTTTGCGAGAGAGCGTTAATCGTGTTGGATAACAGTAAGATAAACATTACAAAAAGAAACGAAACACGATTTATAATTGATGTGCCCATATTCTTAAGAGTGTTCTAAAGTATTTAAAATGTTGTTGCCTAACGACCCGGCGCTAAGCTGCGGCGCTGATAAGTTTCGTCATGCAACAAACGAAACATGTTCACACTGATTCTTTCAAGTTTGTACTGACCTATAAGCGCAATGTAAATTGCACTCAGCTCATTCCGTCAGCTTGAGCGCCTGGTTAGGGCGCAATTATTTATTTCAGAACCATTATTTTTTTTGTACAGACAGATTGACCTGAATACAATCGATAATAATATACGCCACTGGATACATTTGAAGCATTCCAAAGATAAGAATGAAAGCCTTTCGATAATTCTTTTGAAATAAGCGTAACAATCTCTCTACCTATGTTATCAAATATTTTCAGAGTAACAAATGCACTTGAAGGTAGAGCAAATGAAATGGTGGTAGAAGGATTAAAAGGATTGGGATAGTTCTGCCATAACGCTATATTTGGTAACAATGTCTCGTAATTATTAGTGACTGAGGTAACTGTCGAAAGATCACGATAAAACATGCCACTAAGATTTGTACTGATGACTAAGTTATTTCCGGAAACAATAATAGATTGCACATCTGTATTACTAAGATTATCGCTTAGCGACCTCCAAGAGAATGCACTTGTATCACAAGAATAAACTCCACCAATACTGCCGTACCAGGTCGTAGCTGCACAGAAGAGAATATTGTTATACAATAATAGCTGACTTATGTATCCTACAGGTAAATTAATATTGCATGGCGACCAACTAATTCCTCCATCTTTGGAAATATATACGCCATATCCTCGCGTGCCAGCAAGTATAGCATTACCGCAAAGCACAAAACTCCCAATGTCTGTCCATTGGGGAAGCCCAGAATCAGAGCGATTCCAAGAAAGACCGTTATTCGACGAAGAAAAAAGTCCTGAACGCGAACCGAGAAATATTTTACCCTTGTTTTCTATAAAAGCCTGAGCCATAACAATCCCAGCACCTAATGTATCAATAGACCAATTTTTGCCATTGTCCGTAGAACGATAAACTCCACCATCAGTAGCTGCAAAATAAATTCCATCATTCTCATAAACACTCCGAACAATGGGAGGAAATGATGGCACTACTTGAAAAGTCGTCCAGCTTGTGCCGTCATTTGTCGATGTATATATTCTACCGCCGATGTCAGTTGAGTATAAAGTGTCATTGATACATGTGATACTGCACATATCAAAGAATGGAGCTATTGGTTCAAATGAATTCCAAATTGAGCCGCAATCGTTTGAATAACAAATTCCATAACTGAATGTTCCGACAAATAACTTTCCGTTATGTTGACAAAGTCCTCCTGCTTGCAAATTGACTGGGCAAGATGCGTGGCTCCATTGACTATATGCTAAGCTAACCAATGATGGGAGAATCAGAATAAATCGAAATATTTCTTTCATGTCTTCTTTTAAAAGAATTGCGCCCTAACGGATGGGCGCTAAGCTTGTCCCCAAATGTTTTTGTTGGGGACTGCGGCGCTAAACATTTTCAATATACACAAAACGAAACAAGTTCATTGTAATTACTTTCAAATTAAAACAAAACCTATGCTCGCCATGAATTTTGCAGTGCGCTCATTGAGATTAAGTATCACGCTTCGCGTGATTCATTCTTCTGGACAAGCCGAGCTTGAGCGCCTGGTTAGGCGCCATATTGACCGTTTCATTATTTTCTTACTAACTTCACCCGTGCAAAAGGTTGAAGCTTGCCCTGTTCTTCGCCATCCATCAGCCATTGCCAAGTATCAGTGTTCCTATCACGCAAGAACGTCGTGTGGAACAAGCTTTTGTCGCTGCCTTCGAACAAGAAGGCAATACGATCTTTGTCCCGTTTCGCATGCCCGATTATCCCGTTTGAGAGACCGTCGCCACTCGTCACGTCAAGCCAGAGACAGGCATATTGTTCCAACAGCCTGTTCCAAGCGATATAGACTATTGCTTCATACGTTGCTTGCCCGCTAGAATCCTTCTCACGTGATATTTCATGAAGCTGGATATACTGATGTGCTAATACCCATTCTACATCTACATCATGTGTTGTCTCTTTTCCAGCTATCGTACCTTTGAGAATCCAATGCCCGACCATACGATCGAGCAACGAATCCTGAAAAGTAGATTGTTGAGCTGAAGCAGAAAAAGAAAGAAGGATAACCAATACAAATATTTCTGCTCTCATTGAATATTCCTCCTATATATGGCGCCTAACGGACCGGCGCTAAGTCCGTTCCATTGTTACACAATGGAACGCGATCGCGATCCCGCATAAGCGGGATCGGACTGCGGCGCTGATAATTTTCAAATTGCTGAAAACGAAACAAGTTCATGCTGATAACCTTCAAAATATACTAAACCGTTACGCGCCATGAATTTTGCAGTGAGCTCATTGAGATTAAGTATCACGCTTCGCGTGATTCAATTATCTGGACAAGCCGAGCTTGAGCGCCTGGTTAGGCAACGATTAAAATAAATACAACATTACGCCAACATCTACCTGCATATCTTCAGAATATCCTGTTACATTTGTACGTTTTGATACATTAAGGATACCAGTGGAATAATGTATTGACGATACGATGGATAGAATACGTGATATTTCATATTCTATTCCGCCGCCCAAATTAAAAGCAAGATTAAAAGATTGATAGTTTGAAATATTATTTACTTTCCCGATTTCTTGATCAACTCCGTTGATATAATCAATGATTCGTGTAGATTCGGAAAGAATAAAATTAGCATTTAACCCTGTTGTCAAAAAAGGTTTTAACGCAAAACAATCAAACTTTAGCTTGATAAGTAATGGCAGTTCGATAACACTAAAATTATTATCAGCTTTCATCAACACCATTGTACTATTTTCCAGATATCCTTTTCCTATATAGCATGGCTCTAATTGTAAAAATATCGGGCCATAAATTGGCAATTCGATAATCCCACCGATGAGAAAACCATTTTTCGAGCTAAGGACAATATAAGACGGTGTATTTTGAAAGTTGATTGTGCCTCTATTCATTCCTGTTTTTATGCCAAAGCGCACTTGCGCATTTGTTGTTGAAAGCATAAAAAACGAGATAATAACTAAGAGACAAAAATGAGTTTTTATAATAATTTCCACTTAATGATAATCATGTTTCGTTGCCTAACGGACCGGCGCTAAGCTGCGGCGCTGATAATTTTCAATATACACAAAACGAAACGAGTTCATGCTGATAGCCAAATTGATTTCCTCCCAACCAACGAGGTACTGAAAAGGTAATAATAAAAACGCTAACCCACCATTAGCCATGAATTTAGCACCACGCCTGCCCGCCGTCTTTGTGGCGGGCTCATTCCGTCAGCTTGAGCGCCTGGTTAGGCCGCCAACAATGTTCCAAGATTATATCGCTTGTGAGATGTGGCTTGACAGCCTGATGGTAACGAAAAAGATCCTTGCTGAGGTCTGGTTTGTCTATTGGCTCTGGAACATAAGTACTCTTCGCATCCAATTTGCTCATCGCCTGTAACGCTACCTGTTCTTTCGAGAAGTACTCTTCAAAGGATTCATTGTCCGGAAATCTATGCGAGTCTGCCCACCAGCCCATAGTGCTCATTCGCTTTACATAAATAGTTAAATTTGGTACAAATGAAATGTGTTCCATTATCCAACGAACGCACACAGCGTCGACGATGATTCGCCTATTTTGACTGGACAGTGTCACCAGAGTCTCAGCAAGAGATCCATACTTTACATAATCGATGTAGCTACCTTTTTTGCGCTCAAGGAAAGTGTCGACTTCAACGTGGGAAGCATCCAACGTAATAGCAAGTTTTGATGAAAGCACAGTCTTTCCCGAACCGTCAGCACCATCGATTGAGATGGCCCAAATGGGTGTGTCCTCCAATTTCGATTGGAGGAGTTGAATCAATGAAGGCATATCTTTTACGATTTCATTCATCTGGTCGGCGGCCTAACTATGATTAGATGGACAGCTCCTGATAACATGCATTTTCTGCATGTTATACGGATCAGTCTGGATAATATATGTTATCAGGACTTGGTTGGTTATCAAATATACTACTACTTTCCGTCCTCAGTACAGGTGTCTTGGTACAATTATTGTATTTTTTTAGCAAGAAAACCTCTGCCCCTTCCGTTTTATGCCTCTATTTCTTACCTTCTGTGTATAGCGCTTACGCCAATATACTATTTCATCTTAGTGTTGTCAACAAATCTACTGGGCAGATAGTGCACCAGCCCGTTATGCAGTCTGGCGGAAATGGTTCAAGTCCTCATGTGCTCTCTTTTTCTCCCTTCTATCTTTTCCCGCTCCTCTTCCTTTTCTGCAACTTCTTGCTATATTTATGTGTTAAATAGAAAGAATAGCAATAAACCCAACGAAAAGTCACGACCAAACAATGAACAATATATTGCCTTTAACGAAGCCGGCCACAAAGAATCTGCTTGGCATTGCTCCGGAGATTCTCCTCAAGTGGTACGATGAAATGCTTCTCATCCGCCGTTTCGAGGAAAAGTGTGCTCAATTATACGGCATGGGCAAGATTGGCGGCTTCTGCCACCTCTACAACGGGCAGGAAGCAATCGCTGCCGGCTCCATCGGTGCAATTACTCCGGATGATTATGTCATCACTGCGTATCGCGATCATGGACTTGCTATTTCCAAAGGAGTCGATCCGCGCCGCATTCTTGCAGAGCTTCTCGGCAAGCACACCGGCACAACAAAAGGCAAAGGCGGCTCTATGCATTTGTTCGACCGTGAGAAAAACTTTTTAGGCGGTCACGCGATTGTTGGCGGACACATTCCCATAGGAACCGGCGCTGCATTTGCAAGCAAATACCGCGGCGAGAAACGTGTCTGTCTCTGCTTTATGGGTGATGGTGCAACGAACATCGGCGAATTCCACGAATCACTCAACCTTGCCGCTCTCTGGAAACTTCCCGTCATCTACATCATAGAAAATAATAAATACGGAATGGGAACCTCCGTCGATCGTGCATCCTCAATAGAGGCACTCCATAAAAAGGCAGCCGCCTACAATATGCGCAGCGCTGTTATAGTAGACGGAAATGATGTATTGAAAATCTATCAAACCGTCAAAGCCGCTGTGGACCACGCCCGCTCAACATACGAACCAAGCCTGTTGGAAATTCAAACATTCCGTTATCGGGGACACTCTATGTCCGATCCGATTCACGGCCATTACCGTACGAAGGAAGAAGTGGAGACCCAGAGGAAATTGGATCCGCTGACGGTATGTGCCAACGTTTTGAAGGAAGCACATCTTGCCGCAGATGAATATTTTGAATCTGCCGAAGCACGCATCAAGAGTATCGTTGAAGAGTGCGTCCAATTTACAGAGAACAGCCCCGAACCGCCGCTCGAAGAACTTTATTCCGATGTCTATGCTGATGAAACGAATGTCAGGATTTAGAATTTAGAATTTTCTTTTTGTGCTTTAGAGTTTTTTAGATAAAGAGACAATGTTAGTGGAGATAAAAGAATGCCTGTTGTCAGTATACGTGAAGCACTGAATCAAGCAATGGATGAAGAAATGGCGCGCGATGAACGCGTCTTCCTGATGGGCGAAGAAGTTGCCCAATATAACGGCGCGTACAAAGTGAGCCAGGGTCTGCTCACAAAATATGGGCCCAAGCGCATCATCGACACACCAATCGCTGAAGCCGGATTTGCCGGAATCGGCATCGGCGCTGCCATGGTCGGCCTCCGCCCTATCGTTGAGTTCATGACATGGAATTTTTCCCTCGTCGCCTTCGACCAGATCGTCAATAACGCCGCCAAGATGCTCTCCATGTCTGGTGGGAATTTCAATGTGCCGATTGTTTTCCGCGGACCAGGCGGTGCGGCACACAGTCTTGCGGCAACACACTCGCAAGCTCTTGAATCCATCTACGCTCATTTTCCGGGTTTGAAGGTCGTTATGCCTTCTAATCCGCGGGATGCAAAAGGATTATTGAAGACTGCCATTCGCGACAACAATCCGGTCATCTTCATCGAAAGTGAAATGATGTACGGCGAGAAAGGCGAAATACCGGAAGGCGAGTACACCATTCCCTTCGGCGCCGGAGAAGTAATAAAGGAAGGAACGGATGTTACCATCGTCTCATGGTCGAAGATCCTTCAGCATATAGCGGTCAAAGCGGTTGGTCGTCTTGCGGAAGAAGGCATCAGCGTGGAACTCATCGATCCGCGCACGATTAAACCGATGGACTGGGAATTGATCTTCAATTCCGTCAAGAAGACGAATCGATTGGTGATCGTGGAAGAAGGCTGGCCCTTTGCAGGAGTTGGCGCGCAGATTTCGCATGAAGTAAGCAATCATTGTTTCGATTATCTCGATGCACCGGTTGAGCGTGTTACGCAGGAAGATGTACCTCTTCCCTATGCGCATAATCTGGAAATTGCCTCCTTGCCGAATATCCAGAAAGTGATACGTGCAGTCCGTAAAGTCATGTATCTTGATTCATAAAGGATGTAAAAGTTTAGAATTTAGGATCTGATGTTACGCGAAAACACATATTCATAAATCATAATGAGAAATTAATAAATTCACCTCTCCTTTTTCCCCTCCTTGGTAAGGAGGAGCGTATTGAAGCATCACGCTTTGCGTGTTCCAAAGATACGCAGACATTCTTGCGATGGGGTGGTCAAAGTTTTTTAGGAATAAAGTTGAACTTTTTGTTACTTTTCATTTTATGCGTAACGTGAGTTAAGATTTAGGATTTAGAGTTTGGGATTTGTTTGGTATTTGGTATCTACTCAGTATGTTTTTTGATAGCGATATATTCAACCTTTGAATCTCCTCCCCTCTTAGGGGAGGACTAAGGTGGGGTCATTATTTTATTTGACCTCACCCTAACCCTCTCCTATGAGGAGAGGGAATTTATCCTCTGTTTATAAAAAAATGCTGAGCAGTTACAGTATTTGTATCTTAGGATTTAGGATTTCATTCTTGTGTTTTATCCGCTGACATGATAATACTTTGAGGAACCTATGGCGACAAAAATCTTGATGCCGAAACTGAGCGATACCATGACGGAAGGTGTCATCCTGAAATGGCTGAAGAAAGAAGGCGAAAAAGTAAAACAAGGTGAAACACTTGTCGAGATCGAATCCGATAAAGCAGATATGGAATTGGAAGCGTACGACTCCGGCATCCTGCGCAAAATCATGATTCCTGAAGGAGGCAAGGCGGAAATTGGCGCTCCCATCGCCATCATTGCCGAAGCGAACGAGGATATCTCTGCATTATTGACTGATGCCCCTCCTGCTGCACAACAAATACTGAAAACTGAATCAGCAAAGGAATCATCGAAATCACTGCCGCCACTTTCACAGCCTGCCTCTTCCATCGTCGTGGATGGGCATGTGAAAGCTTCACCATTAGCAAAGAGGCTTGCCACGGAAAACAAAATCGAGCTTCGAGCTATTTCCGGAAGCGGACCGCAAGGGCGTATCATCAAACGGGATGTTGAACCGCTCTTGAGCGGTAAAAAACCATTGCAGTTCAAACAGGCCGCACCGATCATTCGCGGCGGTCATCGCGATGTCGAGCTGTCCCTCATCCGCAAAACGATCGCTAAACGAATGCAGGAGAGCAAACAAACCGTGCCGCATTTCTATGTCACGGTAGAAATCGACATGGAACCTGCAATCGCTTTTCGCGAACAGCTCAACACTGTCACCGATTCAAAAATTAGTTTTACGGATATTCTCGTAAAAGCTGCCGCCATGACATTGATGAATCATCCCGGCGTCAATGCTGCCTATCTGGGAAATACTATGCGGCAATTTGGCGAGGCGCATATTGCCGTCGCTGTTGCACTGGATGAGGGCTTGGTGACTCCCGTTCTGCGAAATTGCGAGCAGAAAACTATTCCTCAGCTCAATACTGAGTTACATGACCTTGTAGAACGCGCCCGCAATCGCAAACTCAAGCCGGAAGAATATCAAGGCGCTACATTCACGATCAGCAATTTAGGAATGTTTGGTGTGGAAGATTTCGTTGCCATTATCAATCCACCGGAAGGAGCCATTTTTGCTGTCGGATCGATTGTTGAAAAACCGGTAGTAAAGAAAGGTCAAATTATAATCGGCCATACGATGAAAGTAACACTTTCTTCCGACCATCGCATCATTGATGGCGCTGTTGCCGCACGTTTCCTGCAGGATTTTAAGAGGTTGCTGGAAAATCCGGCGGCGCTTATGTTGTAGCTGCTTATCGCAATACAATTGTTTTTTCGTACAAAACATAACCCCGCCAAAAACTTGACGGGGTCTTATGTAAAACTACTACTTGAATATTTTAGAACGAATAACGAATACCGAGCTGCATCTGCCAGCGTGAAGCAAGATCGCTGGCATAAGCCGGATCCGTTAACTTACCGTATGTAAAGCGTGGTTTTCCGGTAACAGGATCGAGACTTGAGAAGTTGAGCAGGAATGCTCTCTGGTTGCTGACTGTTTTAATATATCCGGCATCCTTATTAAGCATATTCATAAAATTTAAAATATCCAGAGTTAACTCAACCTTATGACTCAGAAATACAGGAATTTCTTGGGATAATCGGAGATCAATTTGACCGTACCAAGGCTCACGTGATGCCAGTCTACTTGCAACTTCGCCACGGTGTTTGCTAAGATAACTATCGTTAGCAATAAACTGATCTAGTTGATCGTACGAAGGATCTGTACTTGGTAACACCGCCGTCCCTGCTGAATTCATAAGAATAACATCATTTCTATCCTTAGGAATATAAGCAAGATCGTTTTCTACCTGACCATCGCCGTTAAGATCTCCACTAATCACCCACGAATATGGACGGCCTGACACACCACTGTAATAGACACCAAGAGTCGTTACATATCCCGGGATATCTATCCCTAAATCCTGGCTCCAATCACATCGATATGAAACAGTTGCCATGACACGATGCGTTCTATCATATGCAGAAGTAGCTAAAACTGGATTATTGGGATCATATGCATGGTTATATCGCCATTGCGAGTATGCCTGTGAAGATCCACCGCTGTTGAGATCCTCGGAGAGACCATACGTGTATGCAAAGTTTGCGTCTATACCATCCGCCATTCCAAAACGCTGGAGTTGTATCGTCAAGTTTGCAGAAGATCCTTCGCTTGTGTTCTTAAGCAACAGTACATTCGTGAAGTCGGTGCCATTCCACTTTTGTGTGGTCCATCTTCGTGTGGTCGAATTCCATGTTCCATACACTGGACGACCATCACCAGGAAGTTTGCCGTCTGTAATAAGTCCGGTCGTATTGACAGGAACGAGCGTACCTTTCATGTTAATGTCTTGGTACATAATATCATTTATAACTTTCGAATACACACCTTCAATCGTGCCAACAAAATCGTACGGCAGTTTCTGATCAAGTGCCATACTTGTCCGTAATATTTGCGGCATCTTGAAGTTTTTGTCAGTCACATCAATCTCAGAAGTATAGATAGGCGTACCTCCGCGCGGCTGATTGAATGGATCAGCTACAAATGTTTGAGTATTGTAAGACAATCGGGCAAATTCCACGCCTGTATTGCCATACTGGTTCGAAATCCATACATAGGGAACGCGCCCTGTGAACATTCCAATACCTCCACGCACTTGTGTCGAACGATCACCTGTTACATCATAGTTGAATGCGATACGCGGTGAAAAGAGAGGTGTGCCGCTGGGCACTTTATCCGTTGAAAGAGAATAACCCAATGCTGAAAAGGTTGAATCAAATTTATAATTGTATGCCGGTTTATCGGGTAATGTCGGAATATCCACTCGTACACCTGCCGTAATTTTTAATCCAGGCAATGCATTCCACTCATCCTGAACATACAAGCCGTACTGGATAGCACTGAACTTTGCCTTCTGATTAGGATCGCCTGTCGTAGAAAAACTCAGGGAATAGCCGCCGGAGGCTGGTCCATTATTCACAAAATCGGCAAGTGTATTAAATGTATAATTTCCATAATAATCGCGGATATAGAGGTTGGCAAAGCTGAAGATTTCATTATGAGTACCAAATGTTAGCGTATGGTCACCCATAAATAGAGTAAAGTTATCTGTGATCTCGATAATATCCTGATCAAGCGTGTTCTTGATGCGATAATTCTCGGCACCTGCGAGCAAATAATTTGTTACCCCATCGGGCCCTTTCACTTTGACCTGGACAAAAGGAAAATCCTGTCCATAGAAAGTAGGTTTATCCCTGCTCGTAGTGTAACTTACAAGAAATTCATTTGACATCGTATTGCTCAAAACACTATTCAATTGTAATACCGTAGAATTTGTCTGGTTCACGAGCTTATAACGAGTATTTTCAGCATAGATACCGGAGTACGACGGTGTATTATCATCGGTACCGTTTGTGAATGTATGACGCAGCGTGAGTCTATGCGCTTCACTCAAATTATAATCCAATCGTGCGAACAAGTTGATGCTTTGACGCTGAAAACTGATATTCGTAAATGAACCTGGATCATATCCGTACGACTTTAACTTGTTTACAAAAACATTGATGCTGTCTTGAGAGAGTGTGTACAAATTTGTTCCTGAAGCAGCTGCGTTAAAAGTTCTGGTTGTAGGGCGTTTGTACTGCGTAAGTTCAGCACTTGCAAAAAAGAAAAGATTATTTTCTATGATCGGGCCGCCAAGTCGAAATCCTGTTTTGATTTCAGAAAAATCTGCATACGAACTTCTCAATGTATCTGGACTTTTTCCAATCATATCTTGATTGCGCCCGTAGAAGAATCCGGCACCTGAATAATTGTTGTTCCCACTCCGTGTCACTGCATTCACACCGGCACCGGTGAAGCCGCTCTGACGAACATCAAAAGGCGAAATAACTATTTGAAATTCCTGAATTGCCTCAAGACTTATGGGAGACACATTCGACAGTCCCGGTGTTCCGCTTGAACCGAGCCCAAACAGATCATTGTAGTTAGCACCATCAATTTGAATATTGTTGTATTTGTAATTACGACCTTGAGCACTGTTGCCGATAAAATATGGAGATAGTTTTAAGTAATCGGTAAAATTACGGCTAATCGTTGGAAGGCGGTCGATATTATCACGCGACACGTTTGATGCAGCACCGGTGCGGCTTGCACTCAGAACCGAACTTCGCTCTCCCATAATTTGTACTTCACCGATTTGGACAGCTTCTTCAGTCATTATAAAATTGATTCTTAAATTTTGGTCAAGTTCAAGCTTCAGGTTGCTTTGATCTTGGTTTCTATAACCAACAAACGAGACATGAATTGAATATGGACCGCCAACTCGCAGACCCTGCAAGTTGTAATGTCCATCTTCACGTGTGCTTGTTCCATATTGCGTGCCTGATGGTTCATGGATGGCGCGCACTGTTGCACCAGGAAGCGGCTGTCCGGATTTATCCGTAACAATACCATTCATCGAAGCGGTTGTCACTTGTGCATTCACTATCGAAGTACAAATAAGAAGCAGGGTCAGCACAAAAGCGATTATTCTGCGGTAGAAGTTTCCCATGGGAATCCTCCTTTTGAAATATGGCAAAGTGAAATAGTAGTTTGTACTGTTAAAAATAATTTCTTGAAAGGCTTAAAATGAAGCAGCTTGATCATGGTTCTTGTGCCATAAACGCGACAACAACGTAAGTAAGAAATTTCCGAAAGGCAAGTTAAAAGAAAATGAAATTGATGACAGAAATTACATTTCTCTACTCTGTTTTTTGGATTGCGGCTTTTTTCTGAATAAGGGGAAAAATGTAATTCAGGATTGTGCTTTTGGGGGAATCTTTAAAACCTGTCCGACGAGAATTTTATTGCTTCGCAAGCTGTTGTAATTCTTGAACTTCTGTACATCAACACCGTACATTCTTGCTATTGTATAGATGCTTTCACCTTTTTTTACTTTGTGGGTTGGTGAAAAAATACCGGTACTGGAAGTCTTGACGGGAGGAGCTGCATGTATTTTAACAGGTGCTTCAATAAGTTTTACGCGTTCTTCAGGCTTATCATAAATTTCCAATGTCTGTCCGGTGGTGATGCGTGATGAACGAAGGTTATTCCATTGTTTTAGATCGCTGATGCTTACTTCATAAATCTTTGCGATTTTTTCTAACGTCTCGCCGTATTTCACTGCATGTTGGATCCATTCGGTCGATGATGATTTTGTTCTGGTCTTTCCTTCTTCTGCTTGCGCCGCCTCAGCAAGGTCGCCTTTTGTCATCGCTTGCTTCTCCGAAAATTCCATGTTGTCAACTCTTTTCAGCAGTTTTGTTTTCGATGCAGGAACCCAGATGGCAATTGCTTGGCCTGCGTGAATATAACTCCCGTAGGAAATATCATTCCAGTTACGGATATCGCTGGCACGCACACCGTACCATTCGGCAATATGGCCTATCGTGTCGCCGCGTTTAACATGATAGACGAGTTTCTCTTTCCCCTTCGGCTGTTTTACCTCTCGTTTCGCGTGCCGCAGTTTTGTTTTGTTGATATGATCCCTTGCTGCGTAGAATTTTATCGAACCAAAGTTCATCCCTCTGACTTCCGGTGAATAATTATATGGGACTTTACTATCCGCAATATCTCTCGGAAGAGGAAGCGCTAGCACCTTACCTACCGAGAGACGGCGATCGCTGTGTATGTTATTCAAATCTTTTAAAAGTGAGGAGGCTAAGCCATATCTCCGTGCGATAGAAGAAACTGTCTCGCCTCGTTTCACAATATGGATTGCCCAATCTTTTTTTTGCTCTGCAGGAATTTGTGCATAGCTGATGAGAAATGTGTCTTTCCTTCCAACCGGAATCCGGAATCGATATCCTGTTACACCGGGCGGTGTGCACCAGCGAAGTAATTCAGGATTAAGATCCTGCAGCGTGTCAACCGTTGTCAGTGCGCATTTTGCCAGCACACGCAAATCGATACAGTCATTGATTTCTACAACATCGAAAGCGAGTGAATCTGCCATGTGTATGTCTGTAAATCCATGCTTTTGTGGATTCAGAACAATCCGTGCGACTGCAATATACTGTGGAATATAATTACGTGTTTGCCGCGGCAGATTTCTCCGCATCTCCCAATAATCCGACGCGCCGCTCCTGCGCATAGCGCGAAAAATTCTTCCGGCACCTGCATTATACGCACCCAGCACTAAATTCCAATCACCTAATTCACTGTACAAGTCCTTGAGATGTCTGGCTGCTGCACGTGTGGATTTCTCAAAATCCCGGCGTTCATCAATCCACCAGTTCACGCGCAGTCCGTACAATGCGCCGGTTCCCTTCATAAATTGCCATAATCCTACAGCGCGTGCCCATGAACGCGCATCAGTACGCAAACCGCTTTCTGGCATGGCTAAGTACACAAGTTCTTGAGGAGTTCCTTCTTCTCTAAAAATTCTTGTCATCATTGGGCAATACTTGCCTGAAAGATACAACCAACGCTCCATATAATGCCGGCCCCGGCTCATAAAAAAGGCAGTTGCGCGTTCAACATACTCGTTGAAAGGCAGGGGAACTTGTGTTCCCTTGATCTCAATGTGGGGAATCTTCAAACCGATGGTACCCCCTTGCTCAACTACTTGATTTAATTTTTCCCGAAGTGCATAAACGGATGCATCAGGACCAAGACTGTCGATCTGCGCAATGTACTTTTCATAATCTTCAATCAAACTCTTGCTTAAATCTAAGTATTCTTTAGAACTGTCAATGTGTGAGTATTCACTTAATTCATTGAGGATTTGGATAGCTGTCTCGAATTCCGTGCCGCAGCTGAGAGAATCACCGGCTTCCTGCGAGGCAAGTGCAAGCAAATAATGCTGCCGTGCCTGTTCAAGCCGCTGGAGGATGAGTTCTGAGTCGTAATCGGATGTGTCTGCAGAACCGTTCCCGTTACCATTTATCTTTACGTTCGATGTATCAACTGAACTGTTTATGGTATCTGCAGCAAGACTTTTAAGGTCTGTATCAGATGGATTGGATGATTGAGATAAAGTATCAATGTGAGAACGCGTCGTTCGTTCTGAAGAACAACTGAGGATTACTAATGATAAGAACGTAACTACAAACTGCCGCATCAGCCTCTACATATTATCATGAATCAATTTCTTTATTCAAAATAACGTATCCTTACCACTTAAGCAAGTGAATTGACCGTCTCAAAGCGGAATGTTGCCATGTTTCTTTCTGGGATTTGTATCGACTTTGTTCTCCAGAAATCTGAGCGCCTTGATCAGCTTCGGCCGAGTTTCATGCGGTAGAATAACTTCGTCGACATATCCTCGCTCCGCTGCAATATACGGATTAGCGAATCGCTCGGTGTAATCATTTACTTTCTCCGCGATTGCTTTCTCTTTCTCTTCTGAGTTTTCGATATCCTTCTTGAATATAATTTCCACTGCTCCTTTCGGTCCCATCACGGCAATTTCTGCAGTGGGCCAGGCATAGTTCACATCGCCGCGGATATGTTTGGAGTTCATGACACAATATGCACCACCGTATGATTTGCGGGTGATGATGGTAATCTTTGGAACGGTTGCTTCACAGAACGCATAAAGCAATTTCGCACCATGCTTGATGAGACCTCTCCATTCCTGATCGGTGCCCGGAAGAAATCCAGGCACATCCTGCAAGATGATCAACGGAATATTGAAGGCATCACAGAAGCGAACGAACCGCGCCCCTTTAAGCGATGTTTCGATATCGAGCACACCAGCAAGAATGGACGGTTGATTTGCCACTATACCAACGGAGTATCCGCCAAGCCGGGCAAACCCCACAACCATATTCTGAGCATAGAGTTCTTGTACTTCAAAGAATTCACCGTCATCGACTATTCTAGTGATGATCTCTTTGATGTCATACGGTTTGCTCGGATTTTCCGGCACAACCGAATCAAGCTCGATATCCATCCGATCCTCGCTGTCGTGAGGCTCAACGAACGGCGGATCATCCATATTGTTCGATGGAATGTAACTCAAGAGTTTCTTGATTCCCTCGATGCATTCCAACTCGTTCTCCACAGCAAAATGTGCCACACCGCTTTTGACAGCATGTGTCAATGCACCGCCAAGGTCTTCAAACGACACATCTTCATGTGTCACCGTCTTGACTACATTAGGCCCGGTAACAAACATATAACTTGTATCTTTCACCATAAAAATGAAATCGGTAATGGCTGGAGAATAAACTGCCCCGCCGGCGCATGGACCTAAGATGGCAGAGATTTGCGGTACGACACCGGAGGCAAGAGTATTTTGCAGGAAAATATCTGCATACCCGCCTAAACTCACAACCCCTTCCTGAATGCGCGCACCACCGGAGTCATTCAATCCGATGACAGGTACACCATTCTTCATCGCCATTTCCAAAATCTTGCAGATCTTTTCTGCGTGTGTCTCAGAAAGTGAGCCGCCGAAGACCGTAAAGTCCTGACTGTATACAACTACATGCCGCCCGCTGATCGTTCCTCTGCCCGTCACCACACCATCACCAAGATATTTGTATTTCTCCAGCCCGAATTCTCGAGATCGGTGATGAACAAACATTCCAATTTCTTCAAAGCTCCCTTCGTCCAATAGAAGGTCGATGCGCTCGCGTGCAGTCAGCTTCCCGTGCTTATGCCGATCCTCGATCTTGGTGAGTCCACCGCCGTGCGTTGCTTTTTCCCGCAGCTGCTTTAATTGTCGAATTTTGTCCGTACTCATAAATTTCCTTTTTGATATACTATTTTTAAGTTGATGAATCCGATTGCTTCTCTAAGCAAATCAATATAATCCCCAGGCAACTGTAGCACCCGCCAAAGCACAAACCCAATTGACCACATCGTTTGTCATCCATCGAATACCTTTTACGAAAACTGTTGCAGAACCACAATGCAATTTTCGCTCGGTGTACTTGCTGCATATCGAGCACCGATATATCGATTGCAATGTTCCGCCGAGTAAGCTGTCAAAAAAACTTCCGATGATTCCTGAGAGAGTAGCAATGAGTGCCATTCGCTCTGTTGCCGCCCAAGGAAATGCACTTGCAGATGCGATCAATGCACCAACCGTCCCGCCGATAGATCCTGCCAGCGAAACACCGCCATTGGTACCTGGCTCGACAACTTTGAAACGGGAAAGCGAAATCGTTTTACCTCCGAACCAAACACCAATTTCTGTACCCCACGTATCCGCTGTGACAGCTGCAATTGCGCCAAGGTACGCCGGATAGAAATTTTCATTGGGTAAAGCATACTGAGCAAGTATAAGTATTCCAGCGATACCACCATTCGCCGCTACCTGTCCCCAATCGCGCGTGCTTGTTTTTTCGAAGAGATGTTCGAATTGTTCTTTTCTCTTCTTTCCTGCTTTCGATAGCAAACTGGAAAGAACAAAAAACGTCACGATGGGAACTGCCCACTGCCATCCGCCGAGTCCATAGATTGTACTGGCAAGGAGAAACGCAGCGACAGAGCCGCTGGCAGTGAGAAATTTAAAATTATATGAGGTGATTGCAATAAGAAGAGACAAGAAAACACCAGTGGTAAATCGGTCTGGATCCTGCATCTGCGAGGGAATAAGATAAAAAGAAAGAACAAACGCGACAGACAACGGTATCGTAAAATTATCCAATCCCTTTGATGAGAGCGCTTCCCATGCCGTGGCAATGCTCGCTGAAACCAACGCAATGGCCGCTAAATATCCCATCGAGTGCAAAGTCTGAAGTCCAAGAAAGATCATACCACAGAAGAGACTGATGGACGTTACTGCGAACATCGTGATGGAACCCTCGATGGATTTCTTGTCGGATGTGAGTCGGTACTCTCTTACCGACCGGAAAGATTCTCCTACCATCGCGGCGGCTGCATCTCCCGTGGCAAGACTTAACATAGACAGCGAAATGATTTCCGGATGGTAATTCCAGAACAAGAGAATCAGCACAAAGAAGGAAAATGGATAAAAGACTGTCCCGTACGAGAACCGGGATGTCCCATGAATACCGACTAGGAGACCTGTCCGCACTGCAATTACCATGATCAGTACGGCAAAAGAAGAGAGGAGCAAAGGAATAAACGCTGATTGAAAGAGCATAGGTGCGAAAAAGATGAGGAATCCAACAGTGATATGCACAAATTTCCTGGTCACTTCCACAGACCAATGGAAATGTTTTCGGATGAGTTCGCTTGACGCAACACACACGAGTAAACCTATGAGAATGAACAACAGAAGTGTCCATTCAACCGTTGTCGGCGGTGTGAGAAGTTCATTCATACGAAAGAGCATAGGAATAATAAAAACCTGTGTCTCACGATAGATCTGTTTCTGCAGGTCGATGGTCACGAATAAGTGAATACACCAACATCTCCATCAAATGGTACGGATCGGGCGACGTGCTTTTCAATTGAACGTCCGCATCGAGGAGCACATGAAAGGCATGTTCAATTTGTATCGGCGAAAATCGTTTTATCGCAGCAATGTAGTCTTTGAAGTAATAAGGTGAAATCCTTGTTGCCGCAAGCGCCTCTGTTTCCGATGTATCATGAGCGAGAAGATTCTGCAATTTCCACAGAAGATTAAAGTATCTGGTTAACATCACGATGGTGAGTTGAGATGTCTCGCCGGTTTCGATCATGCGCTTCACGATCCGCAGCGCTTCTTCAAGATTTTTCTTCCCAATGGCATTTTGCAAATCAAATACGGTGAATCCGCGTGTCACACCGACAACATCCGCAACATCTTCCGGTGTCACGCGTGTTCGATCACCGAGATAGGTGAAAAGTTTGTCTAATTCATTTTGAATCGCCCGGAGTGAATTTCCGATGTACGCCTGCAGCAACCGGCATGCTTCAAGATCCACATCCTTTCCCATTTTTTTACATCGTTCTGATATCCATGCCGGCACCTGATTGTCATACAGGGGGTTGAATGCGAAAACAATGTCGGATTTTTTTAAATCGACAAATGGCTTGGTGCGAAAATCCGGTTTTTCCGCCAACAGCACAAGACACGTAGAATCCAATGGATGTGCGATGTATGCCGAAACAATCTCTTTCGCTGTATCACCTGAAAGCAGTTTGTCGAACTCTTTCACTACTACAACCCGCCGATTGCTCATCATCGGAAAAGATGCCGCATGCGCTATCACCTCGCGCGCATCCACTTTGCTACCATACACAATATCAAGATTGAAAGCCTTCGTATCAGTCGTCAGCAGTTCTCGAATGATGCGATCAACACATTCTTCGACGAGAAAATCTTCCTCACCGATGAAGAGATAGACCGGTGCGTACTTCTTCCCTTTCACCGTTTCAAGAAAAACACCGTAGGAAGGAAATTTCTCCTTTCTGGATTTCGACATTGCCACGCTGATTTTCTCCGTTGCTTCAGTACTATTTCTTCACGGTAACTTTTTTCATGACAACATCGACTTTCGGTTTTCCATCTGTAGGTCCCATTTGCGGAATAATCTCAACCGCCGCAATCGAATCGACCACATCCATTCCTTTCGTTACTTTCCCGAAAATGGTGTATTGTTTCGGCATCCATGATGCGTCTTTCAGAATAATAAAAAACTGGCTCGTGTTGGTGTTCGGTCCGCGGTTCGCCATCGCAACAGTGCCGCGTTTATATCCTTCTTGATAGGATCGAGTCGAGGGATTCAATTCATCGGCAAATTCTTTTCCATAAATACTCTTACCACCGCTTCCTGTTCCCGTTGAATCGCCGCCTTGAATAACGAACCCTTTGGAGATACGATGAAAAATGATACCGTTGAAGTATCCTTCTTCTGCAAGTCCGGTAAAGTTAGCGACGGTTTTTGGCGCGTCGGTTTCATAGAGTTCGACTTCAATGTCGCCTTTCGTGGTTTCGATTGTAATGTTCACGGTTTTCCTTTTTGTAGTATCTGATTGACAACCTATTGATTGCGAAATTCCTAAGAGAATAGTGAGAATCATAGCAAGTGTTTTTGTATTCATGGCTTCACCTTTACATAAAAAAGATGCCAAAAATTCCTATCACCAAACAGTATAAAGAGAACCAGCTAAATTTCCCTTTTTCCATAATACGCAGCAACAGCTTGATGGCAACATATCCGGCAATTGCCGACACTGCAATACCAATAATAATTTGCAGGTAACCAATCGATGTGCCATCTGCAATGAGTTTGAATGTTGCCAGCAATGTCGCACCAGCGATCACAGGTATGGAAAGAAGGAACGAAAAGCGTGCTGCTTGCACAGGAGATATTTTCAAAAAAAGCGCGGCACTCATCGTCAAACCGGAGCGTGAAATTCCCGGCAGAATTGCCACCATCTGCGCAAAACCGATAATAATCGAAGAGAGAATGCCGACCTTTTTTCCCTTGACCGGTTTTGCAAGTCGAGTAAGAAAAAGAATAAGTCCAGTGATCACAATATTCATCGCAACAAATTTTGGATCTGTGAAAATTTCTTCTATCTGACGATGGAATGCCAAACCGATGACTCCTGCTGGAATGGTACCAATGATAATGGCAATTCCTAAATGAAAATATTCTGTTTTCTTATGTTCTTCCTTTGCTTTGTATTTTTTTAACGCCTTGATAAAAGAACGCAGAATTTCAATAATATCGTTCCAAAAAACGATCACCACACTGATAAGCGTTCCAAAATGAACAAAGATATCGAACGATACAATTTGTGGGTTGTGCAGGTTGAGCAACTGCTGGGCAAGTACCAGATGACCGGAGCTGCTCACCGGGAGAAACTCTGTCAGTCCTTGAAGAACTGCAAGAAGAACCGCATCAAGCACACTCAACGAACAATTCCTTTTTTATTATTGAATAACTTGTTGAATACCAGGCACAATAGCAGCAGGGACTTGAAGTTCGAACGACTTATCTATTGCAGATGGTTTCATTGTTCTTCACTCGAAGATGCGTTTGCCAAATCAGATACTTGAAGGTGATCGCGAAAATAATAATACGCACCGATGATCATAACAACGAGATATCCCACTTCGTGTGTGACAATCGCGTAACTTAATGCCGTCGTCTCATCAATTCCATACAGCTTCATCATCGCGACTTTTAAAAATGAATGATATGTTCCCATCGCCCCAGGAGCCGGTAAAATCCAGGCGATAGATGAAATAACTAAAAGTACCACCGATGCACCAAAATCCATCCCCGATTCCATCAAAGGAGTAAATGCAAAAAAAGGCACAAACATGATCAGCGCATTCAGTCCCCAGATTAAAAAACTCTGAAATAAAATCACACCGAATTTATCGTGCAGTTTCGCCACAGCAAATCCGGTATAAAACTTATCCAGTAATGTTTCCACTTTCTCTCTATATTTATGCGGAATAAAAAAGAGCATTTTTGCCAGAAACCGAAAGAAGGCTTCCGCTTTAAAAAAAAGAAGAACGAAAATGACAAGAGCTGTAATGGAACCGATAAGGAATAATGGACGAACAGCGTCAGGCTGATTCACGAATGGATCAAGAGAACGAGGATATAGAAAGAGAACAACACAGACAATGAAATAAAAACTCATAAAATCTAAAATGCGTTCAACGACGACAGTACCAAACACCGAGGTTCTGGAAATACCTTCCCGCTTTCCAACAATGTAAGGACGAACAAATTCACCGACGCGCGGCAGTACATTGTTTATGGCATATCCAATCATCACACCCGAGAAAAGATTCCGTTTTGAGATGGGGGATTTGATAGGAGCAAGCAAGTGCGCCCAGCGTTCTGCCCGAACCCAATTCATAAGAATGTTCAACGGAATAAGTAATGCCACCCACCAGTAGTTAGCGCCTTTTAATGACTCCCACAATTCGGAGAGCTTGACACCTTTGAAAGCGAAATAGAGAAAAATAAATGCAATAATAAAACTGATTGAGTATCGGAAAATACTTTTTGTCTTTTTTGTCATACGAGGAATAAGGTGTCATTAGCGAAGGTCTACAACTTCTGCACCCTCCGGCGTTTCAAACGCGAAGGCTTTCTCTTTGATGTTGGTATTCAGTTTGATGTCTTTAACCGTATAGGTGGTTTCTGTTTCGTTGACATCAAGAATCATAATTTTGCGGACCAGCCAGCCGTGTTCTTCCACAGAGAGTTTCACCGACTTCACAAAAGACCGATCATCTTTCGGTACGAGCTTGAGGAGAATGACCGTTCCCTCTGAAAACTTTTCTGAACCAAGCACTGAAGCGTAATAATTGGCGGGAAGATTCAGCATGAACTGTTCCGGCGAGAGCGAGTTGCTGTTCTCTTTGTATTTGTCGATAATGACCTGATTGTTCGCCGTAGAATATGCCCATACCGTCACTCCATCTGTGACAATCGTTTGATGCTCTGATTCTATGCGGTAGTGGTTTGGTTTCTTCATCATGAGTGTGCCGCGGAAAGTCTGTTCGATGTTCGAGAAACCGAACCGAACGTGCTGCTCAAACTGCGCAGTAGCGTTGTCGATCATCTCATATCGCCGCTGTAAATTATCCGTCACGTACTGCACTGTTAATTCTTTTTCCTGTGCCACAATTTCCATAGCGCACCAAAACATCAATCCCAGCATAAGCATTGTTTTCATTTTTAAAGGCTCTTAAGTATAGTTTCCAGTTCCGCTTCTGTTTCTACCAATACTTCCCGTGCTTTGCTTCCATCAAATTGACCGACAATACCTGCGGCTTCAAGTTCATCGATAAGTCGTGCAGCACGTGAATATCCTACTTTCAATCTCCGTTGCAAGAGCGACACCGAACCCTGCTGATGGCGCACGACAATGTGCGCCGCTTCTCCAAACAATTCATCCTCGCTTACGCTTCCACCGGCGTTCGATTGTCTTTTCTTTTCCAGAACCGAGGGCAATTTGAATGGACTGCTGTATCCCTTTTGTTTACCGATGTGATTGGTAATTCGTTCAACTTCTTCTGTTGAGATGAAAGCGTTCTGAATCCGGTGCGGTTTCGGAGAACCGGAAGGCAAGTACAGCATATCACCATTGCCAAGTAATTGGTCTGCGCCGTTCATATCAAGGATCGTGCGGGAATCGATCTTTGAAGCAACTTGGTACGCAAGCCGTGCTGGGAAATTTGCTTTGATAACACCGGTGATCACATCGACCGATGGACGCTGCGTTGCGACGACCAAATGAATACCAACGGCACGCGCCAGCTGCGCCAGGCGTGCAATCGGCTCCTCTACTTCTTTCGCGGCTGTAAGCATCAAATCGGCAAGCTCGTCTATGACGACAATGAGGTATGGAATTTTACGATGCTTTATAGTCTCTGTATCGTGCAAGCGGCCGGCGGCGAAACGTTCGTTGTAGTCCGTCAGATTCCGTACACCTGCAGAGGCAAGCCGATCGTATCGGTTCTCCATTTCCAGTTCGACACTTTTCAAGACGAGCACCGCATTGTTCGGCTCAGTGATAATCTCTTCATCCAAGTCGGGCGAAACGGCAAGATAATGATTGCGTAATTTCTTGAAGAGCGACAATTCAATTTTCTTTGGGTCAATGATAACGAACTTAACATCGCTCGGGTGCAAACGATAAATAATACTGGTGATAATAGTGTTAATACCGACACTCTTGCCAGAACCTGTTGAGCCGGCTATGAGCAGATGCGGCATTTTGGCAAGATCATCTACATACACTTCCCCGGAGATTGTCTTCCCCATTGCGAGCGGAAGGATCGCTTTCGAATCCCGGAACTTTGCAGAATTAATAATACCACGAATTGTCACCAGAGATGGATTATGATTCGGAATCTCGACACCAACGGTTCCCTTGCCGGGCATCGGGGCAATAATACGTATGCCTTTCGCCTTCAACGCAAGCGCGATATCGTCCTGTAGACTTTCGATTCTGCTAATTTTTACACCGGTGGCAGGCACAAGCTCGTAGAGCGTAACAACCGGACCTGGGGTCACCGAAACGCTGTCGATCTCGACAGAAAAGTCGGAAAGTTTGGATCGCAGCAATTCTGCATTCGCTTTCAGTTCCTCCTCGTTTACTTCTTCACTTCCTCGATGTATATCGAGCAGATCAACCGAAGGAAAGACATAGTCAATTTCTTCTACCATATCTTCTTTTGTTTCTAGGGCGCGGTCATCATAATCTACTTCTGCCTCGAGCACCTTTTCGCGGATATCGATTGTGAGTTCAGAATCAGCCTGTTGCCCGGTCATTTGAGGAGCAGCCGATGGAATTGCTTGGGTTGTCGGTGTTAAAGGTGCCGATTGTATGACTGGATTGACCGGAGTAACAAGCGGTCTGGTACGACTTTGTTCAGACATTTCTTCCGAAGGTTTCTTGATTCGGACTGTCTCTTGCGCACGTTTTGCTTGAATATCTTTCTGCTGAGCATTGTGTCGCACATTCCATGCTTCCTGTTTCTCTCTCAGCCATTCCATCCATGCAGCAATGACCTCGCGCAGTTTCGTCCACGTCACTTTATAATCTAAATCCGCCAATAAAGTCAATACAATAAAAAATGTACCTACAATTAAAAGCGTTGCGCCAGTTAAACCAATCAAATTCGATAATACACGTGCCACGAAAAAGCCAACGACCCCGCTCCATACGTCGGGCAAGTTGTTTTCAAATTGCTTTACCAACCCAGCAGATGAAGCAAAAAGAATTGCAAGAATGATTGTGTAATTCGTGAGGGTAATTTTTGGGCGTAGATTTTTTTTGTTCAGTAAATAGAAAGACCACACAAAACCGAGGAATGGAACAATAATGACAGCCAAGCCAATGGTTGAGTTGATGAACCAATCTGCAATCATTGCACCGATCACGCTCATCAAATTATTGGTTTGCTTTACAGACCCAGCGTCGGTAATCGCTTTCCAAATATCTGAAAAGGAAACTCCTCCCATCATTTGATCTTGGGGGGAATACGAAACAATACTCAGCAGCAACATCAGCGAAGCAAGAATTCCGATGAACGCACCAATCTGCCGACGATGATGTGGTGATCGTTTCGTTGAGGATATAGTTTGATTCTCTGCCATTCAAGACATCTTAGGAATTCACTGCCTACGCAGGCTCGATGCTTGGTTCTTCTTTTTTGAGTTTGATAACAGTGCCGATCAGAATCGGAAGCACCGGAACCGAATCGACTTGAGCACAGATTTTTAAATCCTCTGCAAAACCGATCTCGATGAGATATTTGCCATGTTCAGAGGTCTTCAACATTTTGAGAATTGAACGTCCGAATGTTTTAGAGAGTGCGTGAGCAGCTTTGGCTGAATCACTCAACTCTACCTCCAGCGAATCAGCTTTCAAAAGATTCTGGATCATCATCCCGGCACACACTGCATCTTCTAAACTGAAATTTCCAACTGTATTCGCTCTGCCCGCACAAAGAAAAAGAAAATCTTTATTCTCGTTTCGAATAAAATCCGTTGTTGCTGTCAAGTTGATGAATGAACCAACTGCCAATGTACGCGCGTACCGACTCTTCGCCATCGCTACGGAACCGTTCGTTGTGCAGTAAATGATGGACTTTCCTTTCACTGCAGTTTCGCTGTATTCCAGCGGTGAATTCCCAAGGTTAAATCCCTCAATGGTTTTTCCATTGCGTTCGCCTCCCCGGAGCGTCACTTCACCAAAAAGGCTTCCGGAAATCTTCACCGCAGATTCGATACTTGCAACCGGAATAATTTCACGCGCCCCATTGTTGAGAGCGACAGTGATAGTAGAGCTTGCACGTAAGACATCAAGCACTATCACGTTCTTCTCGCGCAACTGCAGCTCATCAAACTGTCCAGCGTTAAAACTGAGATCTATTTTCATGCATACCCCTTTGTACTAATGCTTCTGGAGAAATGGTACTGTCACAATAGTCGCCGGAATTTCTTTCCCTCTCACAAGAATCGAAATGATTGTTCCGGCGTTGGCAAGTTCGGAAGCAACGTATCCCATTCCGATACCTTTTTGAAGCGATGGTGAAAATGTTCCACTTGTCACCTGCCCGACAACACGAGCGTTATACATAATTTCATAGCCATGACGTGCCAGCGTCCTATCCGGAAGTGTGAACCCGATTAACTTTCGCTTCAAACCTTCTTGTTTTGCCTTTACGATTGCATCTCTTCCATTAAAATCATTCTTATTGAGCTTCGTAATCCACCCCAAACCGGCTTCGAGCGGGTGTGTGGTCTTGTCGATGTCGTTTCCATAGAGACAGAATCCCATTTCGAGTCTTAACGTATCACGTGCACCAAGCCCTACGGGTATGATACCAAATTCCTTGCCTGCGTCAAAGATCGCATTCCATATTTTTTTTGCCTGCGCAGCATCAGCATTGAAATATAATTCAAATCCAAGCTCACCGGTATAGCCGGTACGTGAAATGATCATGGAGATTCCTGCGAGTGTATTACGAGTGAAGCTGTAATATTCAACTTTCGACAGATCTTCCTTTATCAACTTCTGGAGTGTCGCAAGCGATTTTGGACCCTGAATCGAAAGCAATGCTGTTGTATCGCTCACGTTCTCAATTTCCACATCACCAAATTTCTGAGATTGCAGCCAATCAAAATCTTTTTGAAGATTCGATGCGTTTACAACGAGCATATACTGGTTTTCCATCCGGTAAATAAGAAGGTCATCAATGATGCCGCCGTCATGATAACACATCGCGGAATACTGCACTCTTCCTGGCTTCAATCTGGCAACGTCATTAATCGTTACTTTCTGAAGAAACGCAAGTGCGTCGCTGCCACGTACGAAAAATTCTCCCATATGTGTAACATCGAAGACACCAACTTTCTGACGAACAGTGAGATGCTCTTCAATGATGCCGGAATACTGTACCGGCATTTCATAGCCGGCAAATTCCACCATCTTCGCTCCGAGCGCTGTATGAAGGTTGTAAAATGGAGTCCGTTTCAGCATCATTTTCCCTGAGTTTTTTTCCAGTCAGCAAGAAATCTTTCAATACCGATGTCCGTGAGTGGATGTTTAATGAGTTGATCGATCACTTTGAACGGCATCGTGCAAATATCGGCGCCTATCATTGCGGCATCTACGACATGCATTGGGTGGCGAACGCTGGCAACCAGCACTTCTGTAGTGAATCCATAATTCCGATAGATCGTCACAATCTGGCCAATCAAGTCCATACCATTTTGACCAACATCGTCCAAACGGCCTATGAACGGACTGATGAAGTACGCTCCCGCCTTCGCTGCCAGCAAAGCTTGGTTCGCAGAGAAGCACAGTGTCACATTGGATTTGATCCCTTCACCGCTCAAAGCTTTCACCGCCTTCAATCCTTCTTTGATCAAAGGAATCTTGACGATGATGTTCTTATGAATCTTGACGAGCTCTCGTGCTTCTTTCATTATCCCGTCATAGTCGAGCGAAATTACCTCCGCACTGATGGGTCCATCGACCAAAGCGCAGATTTCTTCCAACAACTTTCGGAAATCCTTTTTCTCTTTAGCAATCAAACTTGGATTGGTGGTTACCCCATCGAGCAGGCCAAGATTCATTGCTTCTCGTATTTCGTCGATATTCGCTGTATCGATAAAAATTTTCATACGATAGAACTCCTATTTATACTGGTCGGTAATTTCTTTCTGCTGCTTCACCGAGAAAAACTTGAATTCTTCAGCAGGGAGTGCAGGATCCGGAACAAGCTTCACCTTGACGAAGAACTTAAATTGCAGCTTTGTCAACCGGCTGATCGTGCCAACGCAAAGATATTCTGCAATGGTTGGATGAACACGTAACTCCAACCGAAACTCGCGCTTCTCTGTTTTGAATCGCTTGATCCAGCGTTCTATCTGGTTCATCGTCGATGTCTTGGATTGTACTTGCCCGGTACCGCCGCACGTAGGACACGCTTCGCTGAAACTCAGTTGCACATTTTGGCGAATTCTCTGGCGGGTCATCTGTACCAAGCCAAATTCCGTCATCGGCAGGACCGTGACTTTTGCACGATCCCTCCGCAATTCTTTCTTCATTTCATCATAGATCTTCTTCTGGTTTTTATCATCCTCCAGATCGATGAAATCGACCACGATGAGTCCGCCGATGTCACGCAGCCGAACTTGTCGACAAACTTCGCGTGCCGCTTCAAGGTTGGTGCGTAACGAGTTCAATTCCTGTTCTCTCTTCGCAGCATATCGTCCACTGTTCACGTCAATAACGGTCATCGCTTCCGTCTTCTCGATGAATAAGTACCCGCCGCTCTTTAACCATACTTTTTTGCTAAGAAGAACCTGAATGTCCTTCTCAATTCCGTACTTATCAAAAACTGGTTCCTTCTCCCGATAGTATTCCACTCGATCGAGCATATCAGGCGACATCCATTGGACATAGGTCCGAATTTCTTTGAAAAGCTTTTTTTCATCGACGACCACGTGCTCAACCGTTTCCTGAAACAGATCGCGGATGACGCTTGACGTGGTGTTCATGTCTTTGTAAATGAGCGCAGGAGCTTTTGCCGATTTTACGGCTTTCTCGATACCCTCCCATGTCTTCACGAGATCGTTAAGATCTTGCTGGAGCATCTCATCTGTTTTCCCATCGGCAACGGTGCGGATGATAGCGCCGAATCCCTTCGGCAGCATTGTGCGTACCACTTTTCGAAGCCGTCGTTTCTCTTTGAAGTTGGAAAGCTTTTTGGAAACTCCTACTTTCCCATCGAAAGGAATAAGAACGAGAAATCGTCCAGGGAGTGAAATTGCCGAACGAACGCGCACCCCTTTTTTTCCTATCGGTTCTTTTGTAATCTGCACAAGTATCTCTTGTCCCTTTTGCAGATTGACCTGTGGAAAATTCTGCGCAGAATGATGGCGTCGTTGTTGATTGTGACGCCGTTCTCTACCGTCTGTCTGCTCATTGTGAGGAGGAATACCGTTTCCTCCGCCGACTTGCACCACATCGTTGGAACCTTGGAGTGCCGTTTCTGTAATTACTTCTGCAGCTTCTTCTTCCTTTTCGTCTTCGTCTTCTTCGAACAGCGAACTGTATTCTTCAATGGAACCGATATCAGAGAAATGCAGGAAGGCATCTTGTCCCATGCCAATATCGACAAATGCAGCACGAATACCAGGCATTACCTTGGCAACTTTTCCAAGATAGATGTCGCCAACATTACGATCTTTACCTGGTGTTTCTACGAACAGTTCAGCGGTCTTGCCATCCTCAAGAATAGCAATGCGATGTTCGTTCGCAGTTGAATTGATGATAATATCTTTTTTCATACAAAATCCTCTTCCACTGCAGCAATAAATTGATGTTGTGAACTTGCTGCGTTTCAAAACGAAGTGGAAAAATCCCGCCTGAATACTGGTACCATTCGAGGCGAGGAAACACTTGCGTGAGTCCTCCTCCAAATCGGCTGAAACGAAGTGTCCTGCCAAATTCAGAATAATGCTCCCCTGAAAGCATGAGACTGATGGCATGAATGATGATGGTCTTAAGAAAATGAACCATATGGTCTTTACCGTTTTCCGTGCGTTTCTGGGGCACGAGCCTCCGGTGGTGGCTGTAAGGTTTAGAAATCCAACAAAAAAAAGAGGTCAAGTTTCCCTACGTCACACAAAACTGATTGCTGACCGTTGCTTCCTTCCGGACCTGGCGGGGTTGAACAATGCTTTGTTGCGCAGGACTTGACCCCAAAGAAACCAATAAAACTCCGACTTTTGTGTATGCAATCCAATTATGAGCTACAAGTTTTCACTAAAACATTTTCAAGATCAATAAGAACTTCTGTCTGCAAGCTCGTGGAGCTGATCAGGATCGAACTGACGACCTCTTCGTTGCGAACGAAGCGCTCTCCCAACTGAGCTACAGCCCCAGCATTATGTTCAAATTACGCAATAACTTCTATAAAAACAAACGTTTGATTCTGAACGTTTGATTCTGGCATTGTTTTTCGGTATGATAAACAAAAATTGGAGTGTGAATGCGAAAAAAGAAAGAAAACGATTCATTCAAAAAATTTATTAAAATCGTCAAACGTCTAAGAAAAGAATGCCCGTGGGACCGGGAGCAAACGCATCAATCCATCCGCCACAGTTTAATTGAGGAAACATATGAGGTCATCGAAGCCATCGACCAGCAAGACCTCACCGAGCTAAAACAGGAACTTGGAGATGTACTGCTGCATATTGTCCTCCATGCTGTTATGGCAGAAGAAGAGCAGGCATTTACACTCAATGATGTCATTGAATCCATCTCAGAAAAGATGATCCGACGGCACCCTCATGTGTTCAGCAATACTCAAGTGAAAAATGCCCACGAAGTAAAAAGGAACTGGGAACATATCAAGCTTAGAGAAGGCAGAACTTCAGTAATCGATGGCGTACCGAAGGAAATGCCCGCGCTCCTCCGGGCGTTTCGCATTCAGGAGAAAGCTTCGAAAGTAGGATTTGATTGGAAAAAGAAACGCGATGTGTGGAAAAAAGTGGTCGAGGAAATCAAAGAGCTTGCAAGTGCTGAACAATCAAAAAAGCAAGATCGGATTGAAGAAGAATTCGGTGATGTACTGTTCGCACTTGTGAACTATTCCAGATTTATCGGAGTCAATCCGGAGTTTGCGCTCAATGGATCGACGAATAAGTTCACCAAACGATTCTACCACGTCGAAGAAGAACTTCAACGCCGAGGAAAACGTATCGGGACGGTTTCAATGAAAGAGATGGATGAAATTTGGGATGCAAAAAAGAAATCGAAGGTCTGATGCAATTTAATTTCCGCCGATGCCTTTGCCATCTCCTGTTCCGTTGGTGTGGTAACGATCGTACGCTTCGATGATGTCCTTCACTAGTTTATGCCGCACGACGTCATTCTTATCGAAGGAACAGAATGTAACGCCTTGTACTTTTTTCAACACCTCTTGTATCTGTACAAGACCGGATGTCGTTTTGGTTGGCAAGTCGATTTGAGTGACATCCCCGGTTATGATGGCACGGGAATTTGGACCAAGTCGCGTCAGGAACATTTTCATCTGCATGGCAGTAGCATTCTGCGCTTCATCGAGAATAACAAATGCGTTGTGGAGCGTTCTCCCGCGCATATAGGCGAGTGGCACAATTTCAACAATGCGCTTCTCGAGGTACCCGCGAAGTTTCTCTGCTGAGAGCATATCATCCAGCGCGTCATAGAGCGGGCGCAAGTACGGGTCGATCTTCTCGCGGAAATCACCGGGTAAAAATCCTAAGCTCTCTCCCGCTTCCACCGCAGGACGTGCAAGGATAATACGCGTGACATCGCGATTCTTTAGGGCGGCAACCGCCATAGCAACTGCGAGGTATGTTTTTCCTGTACCAGCCGGACCAATAGCAAAAACAATGTCGTTTTTCCGAATCTGCTGGATATAGTGTTTCTGCCCCTGTGTTCTGGCTTTTACAATACCCATCTTTGTATACAAGATAGCAGAATCGCTATCTTCCACCTGCGTCTCTGAGGAGACATCTGGTGCTGAACCGTTGACCGAAACAAGATCGATGACAGTATCTATATCATTAGGATTCAGACTACCGTTTTTATTTAACATATAGATCAGTTCGCCGACCACTTTTTCAATCTTCCCGATTTCAAATTGCGAACCACGGATCATTAATTGATCTCCACGGACCGTCAAGTTCGCATCGAATCGTTCTTCAATCATCTGAAGATTTGCATCGTTGAAACCAAGTAATTGAACAACATCAACACCGGCAAGTGGTATCTTCTTTTCAGTCAACTTTTCATAACTCCTTTCA